>Ga0163153_10000187_pt1 | contig 108329 bp, 141 predicted proteins | sample OliLakLV19MP6IB1_FD_148629 | JGI IMG/M metagenome (GOLD analysis project Ga0163153, IMG submission 148629) | Freshwater microbial mat bacterial communities from Lake Vanda, McMurdo Dry Valleys, Antarctica - Oligotrophic Lake LV.19.MP6.IB-1 | ecosystem: Environmental > Aquatic > Freshwater >...
GGGTTTACTACAACCGCACACAACAAGAATGCTTTGGATCGGGGTGTTCCTTCGCTTCAGATTCTATTCGAGAACAGGAAGTTTGTTATTGGCAGGAAAACTGAGGCTGATCGCTTAATCACAGATAAGCTTATTAGCGAGCTGAAGTGTTTCACATGGCACGATGGCAAGCTTCAAGGCTTGGGTGCTCACGACGATATGGTGATGAGTCTTTGGATGGCAAACGAGTGTGCGAACAGTCACTCCTTCAGCTTCAGCTTTGTGGGGGAGTAGTGATTTTAATTGGCAATGCTTTTGATCATCTTAAAACGCTTTCATCTAATTCAGTGGATTGCGTTGTCACGTCTCCTCCGTACTACGGGCTTAGAGATTATGGCATGGGTGAGCAAATTGGGTTGGAGCAGACTCCAGAAGAGTTCGTAATTAAAATGAAAGCACTCTTTAGGCACGTCCGAAGAGTCTTAAGACCTAATGGCACTCTTTGGTTGAATCTGGGTGATAGTTATTGGGGTGGCAAGATGGATGCGACCTCCAAGCAGCTTTCCAACTTGAACACGAATCAGCGGAACACTCAACGCTCTCATTCGACGCTCAAGCAAAAAGACCTCATTGGGATACCCTGGCGTGTCGCTCTAGCTTTGCAACAGGACGGTTGGTATCTGAGATCAGACATCATATGGCACAAGCCAAATCCAATGCCAGAAAGTGTGCGAGACCGACCGACCAAATCTCACGAATACATTTTCCTTCTGACTAAGACGGACGACTACTACTACGACTCTGACGCCATCCTTGAGCCGTTTAGTGAAGAGCGTGGTGGCATCACAAAAGCGAGGGGTGCAACGGCCTACTGTGTGGCTCGTGGCAATGATCAATCAAACTCCGGTGGGTTTACCCGTTCAAGGGACGGAAGAAACAAAAGATCGGTGTGGACGGTGACTACTGGCTCTTTCAAGGGAGCACACTTCGCAACATTCCCCAAGAAGCTTATCGAACCCTGCATTCTTGCGGGTTGCCCAAAAGGTGGAACGGTTTTAGATCCGTTTTTCGGTTCCGGTACTACGGGGCTTGTTGCCGAAGAGTTAGGACGAAAATACATCGGCATTGAACTCAATCCAAAGTTTGCAGCAATTGCTCAAGAGCGTCTTGGTGTGAAGAGGAGGACGTTCACACGTACATATCACTCAAAGAGGACTCGCGATGGAGGATCTGAAAAGAAAGATATTCCAACACCTCGACGAGAAGTTGGAGATTTCAGTGAAGAGATCTCTGAACTCCGGTCAGGTAGAGGCGTTGGTGCGTTGCTTTACTGAATGGGCAAGTGCAGAGCGGCTTAGAGTGGCGTTTGAGTCTGCACAGTCTGTGCGAGAAGGGTTTGTGGGAAAGAGGGTTAAAGAGGTTGAGTGTGACTCTGAGTTCATGTCGGATTTGGAGAGTTTGTAGTGGATCGTAAACAGGTGGAAGTCGTTGTATGATTGGACGTGTGATTTGGTTTGACATTAAAAAGGGCTTTGGGTTCATCCAAGCGGGTAAACTCGATGTGTTCGTTCATTATTCTAAGATAGTAGCTCAAGAGGGCGAATTCCGAGTCTTAGAAGAGAATGACGTTGTTGAATTTGAAGTCTTCTATTCTGACCGAAGCAATGGAACAGTTAAGCCGCAAGCAAAAGATGTAAAAATATTGGAGGATAAAAATGAGATTTTACGAGAAAAGCCAGATAACTCTCAGCGAAGACTCGTCAACTGATCCAAAGCTAGTTCGCTTTGGCGAAGAGTTTGAGGACACAGATGTCACGGCTCTCACGAAATCAGTGTCGTTGCATCAATCACTGCCTGTTGGGGTGAATGTGATTGATCTTGGCAATATCACAGTTGGCAAACTTATAGTCGTCAAGCCGAAGGCAAAGGTTGTGTTGACGATTCAAGGTCAAACGATCTCGATTGCAGCGAACAAGGTGTTCAAGGCATGGGTGGATTTTACGTCTTTATCAGTCACAATCACTGGCACTGCTGCCGAAGTTGTTCTGGTCGCGGCAGGAACGTGAAGGCAGAATGAATCAGGAAATCCTCAAATGGATAAGAATTGTAGTCATGCGAACGCTGCGAGAGAAGAACCTCACAAGGCTCGATACTTCGCAGCTTATATCGGCTGGGATGCTTGGATACTGCCAGTGTATTAAAAGGTTTGATCCCAATCGTGGCGTGAAGTTCAAGACTTATGCGGAGTACAGGATTAAGGGTGCAGTGCTCGATGAGGTCAGGAAGATGATTGGCGATGAGCGTTGTAAGAATAAAAAGCCGATCCAGGTTGAATTTGATTATACTGAGATCAGCGACGGCTCACGTTGGCAAAAGTCCATGGATTCGCAGATTGACTTTGATCGGTTTATAGACCGAGTTCCGCTAGATGACCGAGAAAAGAGCATACTTCAATCTCGGCTTTTGGGGATGAATCTAAGAGAGATCTCTCAGAAATTTAGTTTCAGTGAATCGCGTGCATCACAACTTCTCGCAAAAATCAAGAAGGTAGTTTATGGTTATCTCAGTGATGAGTTAAATCTTGATTTCAAATTAGTAGCTTATGAATGTCCGGCGTGTTCTGGAGTAAGCCATGTTGGTAGCTATGTGTCTCAATTTAAATGCGATACTTGTGACGCTGATCTAGTGATTGTGGACCGTGTTCCGATACTGGCAGTAACGGAGAACTTTGATGAGGACGACGATGTTTTCTGATTTAGAAGAAGTGGCTTCCTTGCTTGACGATTGCATTGAAAAAGCATTCGCCAAAAAGGGCAAAGTTCAAAAGTACGAGGATTCGATCATCAAGGGGTTGAGCCATGATCCGTTCAATCCTGTTATGATGACCGAAGAGCAGCCATACTATAACCCGTATAGGCAGATGCAAGATGGCTCATTTTTGCCGCATAGCGTGGAATACTGGGAGAGCCAGGGCAAGTCGTCTGACGATTACAATACTACCAGACAGTTTTATCAAAACTACATTCCCGTTTCTCAGGCTAGAGATCGTCTTGAGACGTTTTCCAGGTCTCTCAGTAACGATCTCTTTAAGGCGGGTGCGGTGCCTGTTGGAACAGTCCATACATACCGAGACGGTCATAAATATAAGAAGATGGGAGAAGGGCAATGGGCACCTGTGGGCGATCCTTCGGAGCGTATGTCCACTTGGCTTAACCATTCGAAGCCAGAGTATCGCCAGCAGGCCAATCAAGAGATTGAAAGACATGGAACGCAGGTCACAGCTCTTGAAGAAATGATCAAGCGTAAACAATCCGAGCAGCAGACTCAGGAGAGGGTTAAGCAAGAGATGACGAAAGAGATCATGGGCAAGGTCAAAGATGCTATGTCAAAGCTTTACGATGGTAAAATGCCAGATGAGGTCTCACAGCATTTCGATAAGAACGAGGCTAAAGAAGATGGCAAGATCAAGCCAGAAGATGCTTTGAAGGATTTGGAGAGTAAGCTTTCGCAGAACTACACTCCAAAGCACGATGTCACAGTATCGTTTATTCACAATGGAAAGCGGTATGAGCACGTCTTTCCGAACATCCAGGCCAAGGGCCATCATGATGCGATTGACAAAGTTCAGGGTGCAATATCTCAAAAGTTAAAGGGTGCTCAGGTTACAGGCATTCAGGCGTCCAGATCTAAAGAAGACAAGGGGTCCAAGGAAGGCCGGCCTCAGCCAAAAGCTGCCAAAGAAAACAATCAAGGAGCGAGTAATGGCTAAGGATCTGAATGGCATATTCGACGATTTGATCAAGGGCGAAGGCGAAGGCACAAGAGGTGGCCAAGTCATCGGTCACACAAGTAGTGGCAAGCCTATCTATAAAAACGCCAATAATGCAGCTCATAAGACGTTCTCCAAAGAAGATCACTTGGACGCAATCCATGCTCATGGTGCAAAGGGAGAGAAGCTTCGGGATGAGTATCATGCTCAAAGAAATTCTGATGGGACTTCATCTAAGAAGCATTTCTCAAATATGGAAAAGATAACAAAAGAAGCTAGGTTTCATGAAGATCAAAAGGCACGTCATAGGCAGAAGTACGAGCCAAGTGCTAAGTCTCCAGACCAAAGAGACTTCGATAGAATGGACAGAAAGAATGATCCACAAAAGCGTTCAAGTGCATCAAGACTATCAATGAAATCACAAGGAGACGACAACATGAATTTAATCAAAGCCGGAGAGGGATCTAGGCATGGGCATATCATAGGTCACACTCGCAGTGGGAAGCCGATATACCGTGGTGCCAATCATGAGTCTCACAGTAGCTTTACACCAAATGACCATGTGGATGCGGCTGCGGTTAATTTCGCAGGATTGAATCATGATAATTCAGCGAGTCATCCTGAATTTCAACAGCAAGATAAGAGTGCGGCTCGTAATGGCGTGAGGCATCACGGTTCTGCAAAGCGTGTAAAGGGTGGAGAATTAAATGGCAAGAAGCTTCACGAGGTCTCAAGCAGCGATCTTAAGTCTCATGGAATGAATCTCATGAGTGGTAAGGATCTTCGCCGATCACAAGGAGACGATATGAGTATTTTCAAAGCAATGGGAATCACAGTTGGCGAACCTGGATCTCTTCTCAGTGAGAAGGGCGGATTTACTTTTAAATCTTTTGAGACCAACGGTGGACAGGTTGTTCGCAAGGGTGGAGCTGGCAATCCAAGAGATATGCTTGAATCACAATTGTCTAAAGGCATGATCTCCGAGTTTGTTCCTCATTTGCCTAGACAATCAAAGAAGGACGATGAGGGCGACAGTTTCGGCGGCAAATACCTAAAGAACACTCACGGCGAAGAGCATCATACTGATAACGACAAGCAGGCTGAATTCCTTCAATCTGATGTAGACATAGTTGATTCTGCATTCACGATTGAAGATGAAGAGAATCCTTTGACCGGCATAAGTTCTAGGATAGGCAAAGACCGTTCAGGTCCAAAGCCAACTGAGAAGTCACTATCTAAAGAAGACCTTCTACTCAAGGCTTTGGATGACATTTCGTGTGATAAGGGGTTTCGTGTAGGTGTTTCTAAGAAGGCTCCAAAACCACCAAAAGATCCTGAACAGATCAGAGAAGAGCGTGCAAGCAAGAAAGAGCTTATGGGCAAGTGGGCCAAGAAGTCCAACTCTCTAATTGATTGGCATGACGACGACAACGATCCAGAACTCATTGCCAATGTCCATGAGAACTCTGAAGGCGTGAACGAGAAGCGTCACGTTGAGAAATCAGACATTGATGAGATGTGTGATTTGATCAAGGCTGGCTCTAGGAGTGGGCATATCATAGGTGAGAGTCCTCATGCTGTGGCGGCAGTCTCGAAGCCAGCACGCAGCGGCTTTCTCAAATCTGCCGGACCAGGTGGGTTGATCTTTGACTTTGGGCATATCACTGGAAACAAGATTGCAGATGAGGCGACAGCCTTGCTGAATGCTCATGGTGATCCAGTCCAGATGTCCAACGCTCAGTATCAAAGCACTGCCTATCAGAAGTCCCTTACTGAATTTGTGACGAAAGGTAGCGACACACACAATAAAGAAACGACTCCCTTTGGCAATATCGACAAGGAGTGGGGAAACCAGCTCAATAAGCCAATGGACCAGCAGGTTGCAGAAGCATTCGCCAGGGGTGAGATGACTGAAGATCGCAATGCTCCAGCTATTATAAATGACTTCAATAAGGTTGAGATCAATATCGGTGGTCAAATCATCAAGGCGACTTCTGAGACAGATGCGGCTCTAATCAAGATGATGCAAGAACAAGGCATGGATCTTTCTGGAATGAACATGGGAAATGTTGTTGATGTCACAGCAGGCGGAGCCGAAAGAGTCTGTGTTGACGCGACTAATTGAAACTTGAAATGGTGGACTTGAAATGAGCATTGTTCGCGATATGTTATCTAGTTCGATTGGGTTCATAAGGGAAGAAATCATGCCCTTAAGGACCGAACTTATTAAGGCAGGCATTCTCACGCCACAACAGACGGCCTTCGAACAGAAGGCCAGCTTAGTCGATCCGTGGGCATATGGTAGTGTCAGTCAAGGCTACAAAGAGAAGTATAGCCTTTTGGATTACTCAAAGTGTCGGCAGATTACCTATGCAGATCCTATTGTGGCAGCAGTGCTTCAGACTAGACTAAATCAGGTTGCAGCGTTCGCCCAACTGCAAGCGGATAAGTATAAGATGGGCTTTAAGATCGTCCTTAGAGATCATGAGAAAGTTCCAACAGGTCAAGAAAAGAAGCGTATCAAGGAAATCGAACAGTTCATCCAACACTGCGGCGTCCCAGAGAACTTCGAAGACACTCCTGAACTAAAGCGTAGAGATAGCTTTGAACTGTTTTTGCGGAAGGTCGCAAGAGACTCTCTCACGTTTGATCAGGTCAACTTTGAGATCACACCTAGAAGAGATGGCAAGCCTTATGCCTTCACGGCAATTGATGCGGCCACTATCAGGGTTATTCCAGACAAGAAAGAGGAGACTGAGAGGTATCAGGCACCAAACGTAATGCCTCTTATTGATGCAACAACGACCTCAGATAGTGAAAAATTTTTCCGCGTCTTCAAACCCAAACATCCAAGATATGCTCAAGTTATCAACGGTGTCATTCAGCATGTGTTTGATGAATGGGAGATGGCTTTTGGTGTTAGGAATCCTCGTACTGACATTCTTTCATACGGCTACGGTTTTTGTTTGCATCCGGATTCTCGCGTCGCTACGACCAGGGGAATGGTCAGAATATCTGAACTTGCTGAATCTGAAGGATTCGAGGTTGTAATTGATGGCAAGACATCAAAGGCCAAAGCATTCAAGACTGGGAACAATCGCATATTCGAATTAAGAATGAAAGACGGCAGGATCTTAAAAGCCAGTCCAGATCATCAAATTTACTCGCTTTCCGATAGCGGTGAGTTTGGCTGGAAGCGTCTCTCGGAAATTAAGTCAGGAGATGTCGTCGCGTGTGACTTGGCCGGTCAAGCTGGTGGGATCAAGAGCTTCGAGTTCCAGTTCCATCCTGGCGATAAACAGCGGTCTAAAGAGTGGGAAATAGAATCATTTGAAGAGGACATTTGGGAAGTCCTTGGCTGGCTGGTTGGAGACGGCAATTTCAGAGAGAAACATGGGAGTCAGAAAGGGATATCCACGTCTCTTTTCTACGAAAGAAAAGTAGAAGAATCTATCATGCGTCGGCATCTCGATATTCTTGGCAAATACAATTTACCAGTCAATGTCTACGAAGGTCGCGATGACATCTACGAAGTCAAATTCAACCATCAAGGATTCGGAGAGTGGCTTAGGTCGTTGGGGTTCATTCCGTCGAATGGATGGACAAAACCAAATTGCTTGCCAGAGGTCGTGTTCTTTCTTCAAGAGAGAGATAGGGCAAGCTTTTTAAGAGGGCTGTTCTCCGCTGATGGACACCTCGGTGCATCGGACACACCTCATCTTGGCTGCACCGATAAGGGACTTCTCCAGGACACGCAAAGACTATTGTGGTCTATGGGGATGAGATCCCATTATTACCACGGCAAAGTGGCTAAGGATTTAGGATGCGGTGAAAAAGAGTACGACGACGGAAAACTGTGGGTCTACGATAAAGTTAAATTCTTTGAGAAGATTGGATTTATCCAAGATCACAAGCAGCCAGTCCTAGACACTTATCGGGGAACGCGAGCCGATGTTGTTGGAGAGAGCTTCGGAAGACGAGCAGCTTTAGAAATAAAAGTATCTGGCAAAGAAGATCGACGTATTCGGGGTCTAATCGAATCTCCCGCAAGATGGGGTGTCACAAGATCGTGGCTCAAAGAGAGACTGCCAGAATCTTCTCAATCACTAAAAGACCTTCATTGGCATCACGGTGTCGTCGGGTCGGTTGTTGACACTGGCGATGAAATAGAGATGTACGATGTCTCAGTTGAGAATGACTTTCACGCTTTCGTTGTTGATGGAATTGTTGTTCATAACTCAGAAATCGAGATGCTTGTTACGACTATCACGAGTCACATGAACGCTGAGACCTATAATCGCAAGTTCTTCAGTCAAGGATCGAGCATTAAGGGTATTCTGACGTTCGAGGGTGCGGTTCCTCCAGACCAGCTAGAGGCGTTTAGAAGACAGTGGTATCAGCAGGTGACGGGTGTCAACAACGCTTGGCGTACTCCTATCATGGGCTTGGGCAAGGATTCTAAGCTCAATTGGACTTCGCTTCACTCTACCAACCGTGAGATGGAGTTCGGCAAATGGCTTGAATACTGTATCAAGGTTATTTGCGGTGTATTTCAGATTGATCCAATTGAGATTGGTTTTGATATTTCAAAGCAGGGTTCTGGTCAGCAGTCATCTTCTGGTGGGCTTGGACAGGGCAATCAGGCAGAACGTGTGTCGTTCTCTCAAGATCGCGGCCTACGTCCACTTTTGATATTTATTCAGCAGCTTCTTAATGATTATATTGTTTACCGTATTGATCCAAACTACGAGTTCCGCTTTGTCGGCCTCAACGTCAATTCTGAGAAAGATGATCTTGAACAGGCTGTTCAGCAGGTTAAAAGCTTTAAGACTATCAATGAGATTCGTGCAGAGCATGACCTTGAGCCGTTACCAGCCTTTGACAAGATTAAGAATCCTGGTGAAGTCGTACTTGATTCGTCACTTATCCAATTCATCACTGGTCAGATGCAAGCCGCTCAACAGCAGGCCGGTGTTGGACCAGACGGTCAGCCACTTCCTCCTGGTCAGGGCGGAGCACCTGGAGATCCTAGTCAAGCGGGTGGTGATCAAGATCCAAATCAACCTCAAGATGAGGGCGAAGGCGATCAAGAAGAAGAGCCTGATTATGAGAGCATGGACGTTGAACAGCTTCAGCAGGAATACAATAAGCTCAAAGAACCACAATCTCCTGGAGAGCCAGCGATGGCTCCTGCAAAGGGCAAGGCGATGACTAAGAAGTCGTTCTTCAGAGAGATCGAATTATGAAGTTGAATATCGAGGCTGAGTCTCAGGCTGAGTTCGATGCGAAACGGTATGACATCATCAAGGCGGTGGCGGGTTCGGTTTACGATGTGAGCGTCAAAAAAAAGGGTGAGAAATCTGCAAATGAGCCAAGAGAGCCGTTCTACAAATCTCAGGGCGAAATGCTTGAACATTGGGACGGTAAATTTAGGGACGTTTTGGAAACGATAAAGTTTGAAATAGGTAATATCATTGATGAAAAGTAGTTTCTACGTAGAAATTCTTGGGTATTTTATTAAGTCAGATGTGGCCTCAGTTGCGGTCATGGATGGCTCTAAAATACTTATGGGAAAGCGTCGAGACAGCGGTCGTTGGACTTTGCCTGGAGGTCACGCCGATCCGGGTGAAAAGAAGCACGATGCCGCAAAGCGTGAGTTGAAAGAAGAGGCTGGAATTGATGTTGATAAGGATGATCTAAATCATCTTGGTTCAAACAAAGTTACTACCTTCACAGGCAAGAAAAAGACCATTCATGCGTTCCATGTAAAGCATAATGGCAGTAAACCGACTTCAGAGAATGATCCTGACAAGGAAGTTGAGAAGTGGGTTTGGGTTGAAACTAAGGCTGGGCTTCCAAAAAGAGTCAAAGAGAACCTGCATTCGCCGAAGAACCTGGTTCTTCAGAAGCTTGGTCTTCTCAAATCCAATCAGAGGGCAGAAGTCGTGGACTTTTATTTAAATGGTGAATTGTTTAAAGGTGGCTCTCATAAATACATCCGCAAATATATGCAAGACGGAGAGTGGGTTTACGTTTACAAGGAGCCGACAGGCAGGGCTAAGAAGATGACTCCCGAAGCGGTGTCTAGCCTTCATAAGTTGGCAGAACTTGGGAACGAGCACGCGAAAGGTCTTGTAGACAATATCGAAGAAGTCCATCCAGATCGTTTAGCGGTCTTGTACCGAGAAGCGTCGAATGGTGACAGAGAGTCCATTGATCATCTTAAAGAGCACTACGATATAGATCATCCTGGAAGGCCAGCTCCAAAGCTAGTCATCTCAACACCTCAAGTGAGTTCTCCAAGGACAGAGGCGGCAGAAGTAACTCAAGAGATGGCATCGTCTGAATACGCTAATGATAGATCTTCATCCATCGAGCAAAGAGGCGAGGACGTTCTGGGTTCTGCAAGGCACAGTGCTTTGGCTTGGACTACAATGAGAGACGCTCTAGCTTCGGGAGACGCAGAGCAGTTGTTCGCGAGAGACTTCTTGTTGTCCCAAGATCCTGTCGATTTCAAAAGCGAGATGAATTCGGACAACATGGATTTGAATCTTCTTTTAAACTTCGCTTTAAGGAAGTTCCCAGATCCAAAAATCCCCGCTTCATCCGAAGAAAACACTAATCGTCAAAGACAGTCATACTATGAGGCATTCCAGGCAGTAAAAGAGATCATCAAGTCTAACGCAAACAAAACAGTGCCTAGCACCGAACACAACGATCTGATGTTTCCTCACGAGAAGGGTTTGGCTTTATATAAGAAGTCGGTTGAACAAGTTCATGCCTTATATGGTCGAACCAGGACTGGGCGAGGCTATGACGCGGGGACTGAGGCCATAAGAGAGTTCTACAATCTAATGGTTGGCCGTGGATCGAAGAGTCCAAAGGGTGCGTTGGGAGAGTTCCACACTAAGGGTGCTAGTGCGACAAAAGAAGAGCTAGTCGGAGCGGCTAAAAAAGTCATTGATGGAAAATCAATAAACGCTGCCTTCAATAAAGTGGAACGCAGAGACGCTGGATTCGATGTATCTGCTCAATACGATACTGCGGTGATGAAAAGAGAAGGCCCATCAAGTCGGTATACTGGTTCAAGGCAGGGTTTAGACATTCTCGATAAAAGTGCTGGCGGGGATATGAAAATGCGAGGCGTGCAGTGGGGGAAATCCGTCACTGATGCAGAGAGGTCGCATCACTTGAAGAGTGTGGTCGATTCGTTTGACGATCTCACTGATATCTTAGGTCTTCCAAAGGCGATGGCTTCGTTCAACGGCAGACTTGCACTTGCTATTGGAGCAAGAGGCAAGGGCGGAGCACTTGCTCATTACGAGCCAGGAAAGCAGATTATTAACCTTACAAGGGCGAGCGGTGCCGGATCACTTGCTCATGAGTGGGGGCATTTCTTCGATCATACCATTTCAAATCTTTCGGAGGGCAGAACTGACAACTTTGATGCAAACTTCGCCACTACCAGAGCTACCCGTGTTGTTGGGAACAATCCGGTAATGGCTGCGATGAAGAAGATGTATGAGAGTCCAGAGTTCAGAGCTATGAACGACAGGATTAGGACAAGTGTGAGAAGGCTTAGGCTTGATACTAGCTACTGGAATAGCAATCTTGAGTTATTCGCTAGAACTTTTGAACGCCACATCCAGCATAAGTTGGAGAAGGCTGGTCGAGAGAACACTTATTTGACTGCGGTGAGAAAACGCGGAGAGGATAAGGATAATCTTTGGCCAATGGATTCTGAGATAGAAAAACTTTCTCCCATGATGGATGAGATTTTTAAGCAGTTCAGAGAGAGCGATATGCTCACAAAGGCTTTGTATTATCTTTCAATGGATCTTTTCAAGGGTCTGAAGGGTCAATCAGTCGCAGGTCACAAGTATTTGCGAAAGTATATGTACGGCGGTCAGTGGGTTTATGTTTATCATGAGGGCGATCAGCATGGTCGTCAGATACCAGAAGAAGCTTTTAATCACATCAAGAAGCTTGCTGAGTCTGGAAACGAACACGCGAAGGCGTTGCACGATTCGCTTCAGGCTCATGATGAAAAGAAGATGAAACTTCTCAGAGAGCTTGCGGATACCGGCAATAGTGATGCTCATGAGCATTTGAAGAAGCTTGGGATTAATCGCAAGCAGGAGAAACTAGAAGAGAAGCTTATTCCGAGAGTGGTGCGAACATCTGATGATCCAATTCATGAACTTGTCTCTGGTGACGCGAAGTCTCACATCATCAATCTGATTGGAAGTCAGCTTCATGAAAGCATATTTGAGCACTTACAGCGTCATTCTGGGAATGTGCTTCATGTAAGTCTTGTGAATGGTGGCATCACAAAAGACTCGATTAAGGCAGCTCTGTCCCATGAGAATAGCCTTTACGACATACTTGCAGAGCTTCATAAGCAGATGGATAAGATAGATACGGCTCACACTGGGATGAGATCGGTCAATGAGTCTGCAAACGATGCTGGCGGCTATGGAAACCTCGGATACAATCGCGTGGTAAAGCATCTTGAGGAGAAGGGTATACTTCCGCAAGGCTACTCTGAGATTCACACGAGAACAGCGTCAAGTGGTAGTAGTGTTTTTGAAGCTCCACCTGTGAGAGGGCTGGCTGAGAGACAGGAGAGGGCAAGGCGTGAGGAGGCTGAAGCATCGCGTCGAGAGGTTGGCGAGTATGCACCGAAGGTCGATGAGTTGGCAGAATATTATGGCAAAACTTTCACTTCAAAAGAGAAGAAGGATCTTGCAAAAGGCATAAAGAAGATATTTGGTCCAGCGTTCTCAATGAAGAAGTTTGACGGTTATTTGAATCCAGATCCAGCCAACAAGACGGTGATTCGCGTCAGTGATGGATTTTTGACTGGGCTTATGAGTGGCGATAGTCGGTTTGGTTTTGGGTTTGCCATAAAGGACAGGGTGACTGGAGATCATATTACCGGATGTACTCGCGATATTAGTGTTGACTCAGATCGCTCGATCACATGGCATAATGGTGTTTTCAGAAGGCCATCAAATGAACTTCTGACAAAATACAGTGGTATGTCTAAGGGACTTTATGCTGGTGTTGAGACATTCTTAAAAGAAGTAACAGCGGATTTGCCAAAGTCTGCAAAAGACAAATGCAACATTTATATGAGTGCGGCAAATGGTGGATTTTCAGATGGGTACAAGGGTGCCGTCCTTTGGGCTAAACATTATTTTGATTTCAATGGATCTTCAAATCTTAATACATTCAAGAGCACCTATACTGCAAGACTGCCGGATGCTAAGGCCAAGTTGCCGGACCTAGCGGCAGAGATTGATGCAGCTATGGCCAAGATCGCAGATAAGAAGCATCCATTTGAATTTATCAAATTAGGTATTCCTTTAACGCAGGCTCAGGCGGAGAAGGTCGTTGGTCATAAAATGGATTTCGATTATAAATCAATGTTTGCCAAGCCTGGAGCGACTATTGATCTTGGTGAGATATTACTTGTCAAATCAGGGATGTGGTTTGACGGTATTAGTTATTTCAACAAGACCGCTGGAACACATCAGATGTTGAACGAGAAGAGAGCTGCTTATTATCAGAAGCGACCAGGTGTAGCGTCTCCTGCGGGGTTTAAAAGCTCTCGTGTTGACGCGACTGTTCGAGATAAGTGGAAGCCGAAGGGTAGAAGCATTGTGATGACTGATGCTCGCCTGCGTGAGATAGGGTCATGGTCAAAAGACGAGGTGGCAGAGTTTCATGCCAAAGCTCCTTTAACGACAGATGCGAAGAGACGTGTGAAGGAAATTTTAGACAGGATTGGTGGATAAATGCTTGATGATGTCGGGAACCCGCTTGAAGACAACTTTTTAGATCTCGTAGAGTACGCTCCAATTCCTAGTGCCTTTCATCGAGGAGCGAAGCTGATGCTTGGGGATAATTACAAAGAGCTTGGTGCTCAAATTGTCAAAGAGCATCAGCCGAAGTTAATGAAGAAGTTTGAAAGTTATTTTGATGCTAACGAAGAAACAACTTAAAAAGATTGAAGAGCTGATCCGACGCAAGTTTCTTGTCTTCACTTATGAGTCTCTCGGTGAGAGGGCTTTGACCAGAGATGAGTTGAATATGCTGAAGGATGCCGGACTTCTAAGATCCACTGTGAGAAGCTTCACAGGGGACGCATTTGCATTGGGCAAGGTCGTTGCTGCGATAGACCGCACAAAGGCTATCAAGCTTGGGTTTGATGATCTGGCAAAGCTTGCAGCAAAATCTCCCATAACAACTGTTGAAAAATACACCATCGATTGGGCTTCAGAGCACACCGGCCAATACATCAAAGGCATATCTGATGACATGGTTAAAGAGGTCAAGACTACGGTGACAAGGGCTGCGTCCAGTGCGATACGGGCTGTTCAAGACGAGGTGGTTTCAGCAATCAGAAATCGCAAGACTGTGAGTGAGCTAAAGACTGCGTTATTTCACAGAATTGACGATAAATATAGGGACTGGCAGAGGGTGGCTCAGACCGAGATGAACAATGCGATTCAAAACGGCATCTATTCGTCTATTCGAGACAAGCATGGACCTGATCAGTTGGTTTATAAACGTCCCAACGCGAGTGCCTGCAAGCATTGCAAGAGAGTCTATCTTGAGGATGACGGGTTTACTCCTATCATTTTTAAGATGACCGATCTCAAGGATTCAAACTACGGTTTAAAGGCTGCAAATTGGGAGCCGACTATTGGATCTGTTCATCCGTATTGTCAGTGCCAGCTAAGCGTAGTGCCTGATGGATATGGGTTCGGGAAGAGGCGTGTCGTCACAGTTCCGTTTACCATGGGTGATAAGAAGTTCAAAATGGGGATGCAAGTCCCAGATGGGGAGTTTGATGAGCTTAGTGATGAACACAAGGGCAATGTGGGTTATGATGCGATACTGGAATATAATGGCAAGACCACTAGGCCGACTGTCAAGAAGAGTCTGAATAATCTAATAATTTCCGATATGGCAGATTACAACTGCATTTGCTGTTACTAAGGGGAATGACGTATGCGTTTTACTATTGATCTTGAGAAATCTTTTCGTTCACACAAGTACGTAAAACGCACAGGGTCTCCTGGAAATTACAAATACTGGTACAAAATGCCAGATGGTTCAATCCAAGCTCCAGATGACGCACAGTCTCATGGCAAGATTGATCACGCCAAGCGTCTCCTTCTTGGAGCACATGCTGGCACGCATTCTATGAGCACTCAAGATATTGCACGCCATACCGGCTTAGATCATGAGAAGGTGACTTCTGCTAAAAGAAATTTAGCTCGTGCTGGAACGACATGGCAGGGAAGAACTTTCGCTCATCACGAATACGAGAATGAACATCTGCATGAGGCTCTTCGCTTCGGTGAGGCTGAGCCGAGTGGGAGCATTTGGAGTGGCACGAATCCTGTAGAAGCATCGCCAGCAGACACAGAGGCTAGAGACAGGGCATCTCGACCTCGTGGCAGAAGGTCGTCTCCAACGACAACTTCTGGAGTTCCAGGCGACACTCCAAGAAGAAGAGCGACTCCTCCAGTCGCTGAAGCTGACGCTCGTGCAAGAACTGCTGTTGCAACTGCGGAGCGTACCGAGGCAAGGGCGGCAAGGCGAGACGCTGAAGCCAGGACGGCAGAGGCAGCCAGGACTAGAGAGATGGGTTTATTGACCGCAGAAGTGCAGAGTGCATCTTATGGAAGAAGCATTCCGATGACGAAGCTTTCTCAGATGAAAGATTTCGCTCGTGAACTTGTTGAGAATGGGAGAACGGCAGTGGAAGCTGCTCGTCAAGCTGTTGATAGATTCGCAATAGCGGTTGCTATTCCAGACTTGACTCCTGCAACACCGTCCGAGCAGGCTCAAGAACAGCGAGCAATCGCTGCTACTACTGCTACGGAAGCTTCTAATCGTGAGGCTGAACTGATTGCAGCTTTGAGAGAACACGGCATTAGTATTCCACACAGCTCTGAAGCAGCAGCAGGTAGGACTGAATCAAAGAGAAGGGCGGCAGAGGCGGCTCGTTTGGCTGAGCGTGCAAGAGAGTCTTCGCCATCAGCACCGCACGCAGCGGCAGTCCATGAGGCATCACCGGATTTGGCAGCAGCGGATCAGCCTATCCAACGAATGGAGGCAGCACAGGCTGCTGGTGACAACCCGTACATTTCTCGTGCAAAAGAGATCTATCACAATATCGTTGGTGATCTAAAGCCTGAGCGTAAAGAGGCTATTAAGCACGTTCTTCAGGCGATTGCAGACTTACAAGCTGGCGGTGCTCCGCTGAATGAAGCCAATATTGTTGATCGTTATAAAAGTCTTTCTGGCAAGCGTATCAGGGGTATTTCTGGCATTGCAGAAGAGTTTGAAAAAGGCACGTTCATGTCTCTTCAAGAGATTATGGAGAACAAGCCTGTTGATCCAGAAGTCGAACGTATGAAGCGTGGTTATGCGGCAAAGCAATTTGCTCGTGTGAAGCCATTTCTAAAATCAGCATGGTCAGATGCCAACCCCTCGGCCCCACCTCCGATGCCGACATTCGGTGACATGAAGTCGTGGACAGAACATGGATCAAGGCCGGATTGGGCTGGAACGACACGTCTTGCTGTGCCAAAAGAAGTTCATGATGCCGTTCACAAGGGTGCTGATGGTAAGCCAAAGTATCCGCCAGCGTGGATGCCGATTCACATGATGCCAACATGGAACTATGTGATGAAGAAGGCTGGCGATGATACCCCATACGAGGCTCGCAACGTCAACATCCAACAAGGTCGATTGAATCTTGGAAATCAAGCATCTTATCAAGAGGGCATGGTTATCGCATCGTTAAGAAAATACATTCAGATGCGTGGCGGAGCGGATCAATTGACTGACATCCCATCTCACAAGCTTTCTGAAGTTGGGTTGACTCATTCAGATATATTTAAGGCGGTAAAATTTGCCGATCACGATCTCTCTGATGCAGCAATCAAGAAAATCATGAAACACAAGATCCTTGATCCGATTGCCTTAGCACCGTTTATCGACAAAGAAGTCGGCGGCAAAAAAGACACCAAGAAGTCATTCTCGTTGGTTGTCGATACCAAGCTATCAGAGGTATCCTTTCGAAAGTCCTTTGTAGTCCGAGGCGAAGACGCTGTTAAGAAGGCTGAGTTGATTTCGAAGATTAGGGCAATTAGAGCTAGGGGATGAAATGGAAATAGACTTGGACTGTCCACATTGCAGGGGCAACATCGTCAAGTCCTATGGTGACACGGTGAAGATGCGTTCAAAGCTTCTCAAGTGGGAGCGAGGTGGTATGTTCGCGATCTGTAAAGCTTGCGGCACAGACGTTCCAATTGATTTAGAGCTTATGAAATCTATCCAGGCTAAATTTATTTATGAAGTCAACTCTAAAAAAACTTGCTTTGAATAAAATACAGTGTAAGAATTAAATATACCCACATACTACAGGCTCAAGTTTGGCGGAGCGTCGGGGTGTTGAATAAACATCTTTCTTATGACTTGAGCTATGAGCAATTTTTACGTTGGCGAAAAAGATTTTAGAGTATGGCTTCCAGAAGTTGACTTCTGTGAGAAGGCCGATGACTCTGAATCATTTGATTCGCGAAAGCTGACTGGCATCATGTCCACTCAGCGTAAAGATCGTCAAGGCGAAGTCGTTGACGCGAAGGGTCTTGAGTTTGACGAATTCCTTCAAGCCGGTCACTTCAACGATAATCACTCCCAAGAAACATCTGCAATTGTGGGCTATCCGCAATCTGTTCGTTATCATACAAGTCTGGCTCAATTCACTGATAACAAGATTCAGGCTCCTGGCTGGACTTGTGAGGGATATGTTCTAAAAGGGACTAAGCGTGCAGATGGTATCTGGGAATTAGCGAAGGCTCTCAGAGAAGTTCCAAATCGCAAACTTGGATTCTCAATCGAGGGCAAAGTCCTTCGAAGAGCAGACAAGACTATCGAAAAAGCCAAGATCAGGAACGTAGCTATAACAAATTGCTTCCCTGGGGACACGGCTGTTTCAGGTGCCGCTGAAAAGGCAATGAGACGCTGGTATTCAGGAGATATGATTGAGATTAATTTGGCGACTGGAGAGAAACTCACCGGAACACCTAATCACCCTATATTCACGCAGCGTGGCTGGATAGCTTTGGGTGAGATTGATGAAGTCAATGATTGCGTTGGACGCTTCGATGTTGATCTCGCGAAAGCGGCTTCTTTTTCTAAGATCGCCCATGACATAGATGACGTTCCAACCACTATTGAGCAGATATTCAATGCGTCTCTTATTCCTGGAGACTCTCTCTGGATCAATAAGGCTAGAGAAAGAAATTTCCACGGCGACGGAGCCGGAAGCGATGTCGATGTTGTATTGTCCAACGGACTTCTGAGGGACCGCCTCAAAGCCTCTTTCTCGAATAAATTCGGCAACAATGTTCTCACCGTTGCCGATAAAAAGTTGTCGAGATTCTTTAGTCTTCGACTTCTTAACAAGCTCGTCCATGCTGGACTTTGTTCCGCGTCTGGCTTCATTCGCAGCTTTAGCAAACAGCAATCTCTCGCTGGGGCTTCTTCTGGCATTTCTGGTTCTGTTGGTCTCTTGAATAGATCTAGCGATGCCGTGTCTTTTGGCGACATTGTGAACAGTTTCACGAGTGACTCCGTATCGGGAGGCGATAAGGGAAGATGCCTCTCCGCGTCTATAGGCTTCAGCAATGTCACTCTCAAGCGAAGGTTCAATTTTTCTGGCCATGTTTTTAATCTCGATACAAAAAATGGATGGTATCAGGCCAATGGCATAGTCGTCCACAACTGCCCAGTAAACACTGATTGCACTTGGGATCTAATCGCCAAATCATTTAATGAAGCAGACTCGGCTGTAAAGGCTATGACTGCTGGATTCGCAACATCTCCAGCCGCTCAGACGGGCGGTGGTGCAGTGAGATCTGAGTCTCTTGATTCAGATATCAAAGATGTGCATGGCGACAAGAAAAAGAAGAAAAGACAAGAGTCTCTGATGAGAGCTATCGCATTCGACGATATGGAAAAAGCAATGGAATTGGTTTTAGAGCGTCGTCCTGATTTCGATGAGGATGCAGCGGCTATTTTTATTAAACATCTTTTCATGAAAGGAGGACAGCTATGCTAGGTCGATTAGACGTTAGCGAAGTTGGACAATCTGTGTTGCATGACTTGCCCGAAAAGCAAGCCGCAGCCATTATGTCCAAGCTCGATGAGTTGATTGTATCAGTGCAGGCTTTATGTGCGAAGTTGGATGCAGATGGAGGCGTAACAGATACAGATTACGCCGCTACTGTTTCAGCTTCGTTAAAAGCCATTCAATTATCTTTATAACAAGGGAAGGAGTTTCAAATGAGCGTCAAAGTAACAAAAGACAAAGTTGAGAAAGCTCTTGCCTCCCTCGAACTAGCGTTGGCTGGCGATGGGGATGAGACGGTTAGCAAGGCGTCAGATGACGACCTTGATCAACCAGAGGGTGCGGATATGGGCAATCCTGCAAAGGATAAGATGTCTGATTCTGCCAAATCAAAAAAGGCGATGAAAAAAGCCGAAGATGAAGATGAGGGCGATGAAGATTCTGGTGAGCAAATGGAGAAGAAAAAGAAGTCTTTCGATAAGAAAGCTCCTCCATTCATGAAGAAGTCTTTCGACGATCTCCCAGAAGAAATCGAAACAAAGATTGACGTTTCTGATTTCCTCAAATCACTTGTCAACCATACTGGCGATTGTCTCGACAATCTGTCCGAGTTCGTTGCTAAAAGCGACCGCTTGAACAACCAGCGTTATGGAAGTCTTGAAGAGGCTGTTGAAGAAGTTCAAAAGTCTCAAGCCAAGATCGGCATCGTACTGAAGGCAATTTGCCAACGCATTGGCGTTATCGGTGCGGCTCCTGCCAACGCTCCCAGGTCTGAGACTGTTGTTAAATCAGCAGCAACAGCTACGGATCGTAGCTTCTCTTCTGGCTTAGAAGGCGAAGGAACAGAGGCTCCAATGTTTAAGAGTCTTTCGCAGAATCCAATCATCGCTAAATCACAAATGGCTAATGCTCTTTGCGATCTAGTCCGAAAGGGTGAAGCACAAGATTTGGATGTTATCGGTTTTGAGAGCGGTGGATATATCCGTCCAGAACTAGTTTCTAAACTAAAAACAGTTCTTAACTAGAAAGGGGAATGAATCATGTATCCAGCAGTAGATCCAAAGCAATTTGAATCGCATGGAGAGGGGTTCGGGATCTCCGACGCTCAAACCGTTGCAGACCTGAATAAAGCACTAACAGCGGGCTACGCAGTCGATCCTGGCACGCAATCACAAGGCGGAGCATTGCGGGTTGAGTCTCTTGACTCTACTCTCAAAGTCGTCTCGTTCATGGAAAAGAACATTGTCATGTACAATGCTATTCCTAAGACGAAAGCCTACAACACTGTCGAAGAGTATAACCTGCTCTCGAAGTACGGTGGACGTGGTGGTTTCTTCATCGAAGAAGGTGGACTTCCTAGAACTGAAGATTCCAACTACCAACGCAAGGCAGCGTTCGTGAAATTCATGGGAACAACCCGTGAAATTTCTCACCCAATGTTGTTGGTTCGTCCAGCACACGGTAACGTCGTTGCTCTTGAAACTAAGAACGGTGCAAAGTGGATGCTTCAAAGGATGGAAGAGTCTCTCTTCAATTCTAACTCAAGCATCATCTCGCAAGGATTCGATGGTCTTCGCAAGCAATTGCTAGACGGCTATTCTGATCCAACTACGGCTGGCGACGGCATCTCAAGCGTGTCTACTGAGCATATCTTTGATATGCGTGGTAAGACCTTGGGTGAAGCAGTATTTGAAGAAGCTGCTCGCGTTCTTTTGGATAACTACATGTATCCAACGCATTGCTTCTTGAACAACACGAACCACTCTGATTTCAACAAAGTATTCTTCTCCAAAGGACGCTACCAGCTTCCTGTCGGTGCAGACGCTACTGTTGGTTTCGTGGTTGATAAGGTCAAGACTTCTGGCGGAGTTGTTCAGCTTCATCCAGACGTGTTCCTTCGTGTCAATCAAACCGCTGCTGCTTCGGCAGACAACGCAGCGTCTCCTACGGCTCCTGCGACTGTCGCTATCACTGTCGGTGTTAAAACCACTTCTCGTGGATTCAAGGCTGGCGAGTATGGCACATACGCTTATAGCGTAGCTGCTATCTCAAAATCTGGTGAATCTGCTGCAACGGCTGGAAACGTGTCGGCTGTGATCACTTCGACTAACGTCGAGGCTACCATCACAATCTCTCGCGGTGCAGTATCGGGCAACGATTTGACTCAAGGCTACCGAATCTATCGCACACGTCTTGAAGACGGAGCGGCTGGCGTTAAGTATCTTGTTCGTGAAATCGCTTCTGCTGGTGCTTCGACTATCGTCCTTGACGGTAACGAAGATCTTCCAGGACATGGTACAGCATACATCGGTCAGATGGATGAAAGCGTGTTGACTCTAAGAGAGCTAAGCCCAATGCTTAAGTTCCCATTGGCAACCGTTGCGTCGTCGATCCGTTGGATGCAGTTGTACTACAATGTTCCAATCGTGTTCCGCCCTCGTGGTTGGATCGTGGTGAAAAACATTGGATTCTTGAAGCAACCAGATCTTTCGCTTTAATCGCGTGATCTAAGAGTGGTGGGAGGGGTGAGATCCCCCTCCTACCCCTTTGTCGTTAGTTTGAAAGGACAAAAATGCTACTAGTAAATGAGAAACTTCCCAATTGTAAATTCGCTCATGGCAAAGAGATCATTGAAACTGATGCCTCTGGCCACATTGAGTTAAAAGATAAAGAGGCGGTCGTTGCATTCCTTGCAAGCGGCTTCACAGAAGTCCAACGCAAAGCATCTGCAACTAAGGTTGACGCTGTAAAGGTCGAACCCGTAGTTAAAGAAGAGATCTTTGAAGAGGCGGTCATTGAAGCTCCTCGTAGTGAAGACAAGCGTGCTCGCTGGTCTAGGAGTGAGAAATGAAAGAATTTGATCAGTACGGCATGGCTGGCGAGATTGATGCGGCAGAGCATTCTGCTCCTTCTTATTCTAAGAAAGTCATTCCAGGGCCGACGACATTCGCTCCTGATGATGATGCGACTCCAACAAGGACCAAAAATCCAATTGTTGGGGCAGTCGGCGGAGCATCTGCTGAGTTGACGCTTCTTCAGAATAAAGCTTATCGGGTGATTGCTGATGTTGCGATTTACTTCAGACTTTCTGTAACTGGATCAACGGCTGTGGCCACTGACATCTATTTGCCAGCGAATACTCCGATAATCATTAAGACAGAATTGTGGCAGAGGCTTGCATACATTCAAGTGGCTACTGGCGGAAATATCCAAGCAGTGGAAGTGAGATGAGCAATTCAGATTTCCATACAGTGAACTACTTGTTTGCTACCTATCTTCAAACAAAAGAGGGTGGCAGTCATCGTATCGCTAAAGTGGAGAAGATGAGACCTGGCAAGGCCAAGTTTCATTTTGAATTGACTCCATCACAGGCTGAAGATTTGCAATTGAAGTTCCATAATTCAATTTGTGCCGAGTTCGAGCAGTTGAGAAAGACCACTATTGATCTTGCCTATTGATTGGAGTGTCATGATCGAAGCTGTGGTGGTCTTAAGTTTAACAGTAGAGGCTTTGGTCAGTGAACCTGGATCTGTCGAAGCCCTCTATGTGAAGCCTCTCATTATTGAGGCGTTGGAGCAGTGAGATGGCTTGTTTCGCAAAAGCTTTTGAATTTTACTGTGGGGAAGATAAAACTCTTTCCATTCAAATAAACACGCATGACAAATCTCTTGATTGCAAGCAGCCATTGGATCTCACGGGTGCGACTGCAATCGAAGTTGAAATCCCAGCTAGTCCAGACAATCTGATATTCAGTCTTCTGACATCTCCGGTTGTCGTAGTAGATCAGCCGATCCTTGGTAAAATTCACATTGATTTAACGGATACCCAGACCAATCAGATGGTGACTGGTTCAATTATCGTTCGTATTACCAACAGTGGTAGGACAGTTTTTGCTGTTGCAGCGGCAGCGAGTAGGAAGCTTCTTATCCCTGATTGTTGAGGAGCGTCATGACTATAGCTAACAATTTAAGACCATATAGCGAAGGATTGATCCTCACTCCGCAGGAGTTGAAGGATATCTTTCTATTCGGTATTGATACGACAAATGATGATGGTGATGAGTTTCCTGAATCAATGTATGAGTTCTACATTAGATCAGCACAAGATTGGCTTTCAACCCAACTCGGTGGACTGGTTCTTTGTGAACAGGAGATCGTGAATGAGGCTCATGACTACTATATTAACGATTATGTCTCCTACGGCTTTATAAAGCTGTTTAGATATCCAGTCCAAGAGGTTTCGTCAGTTGGGATTCAATTTCCACTCGCAACAACTGTTTTGCAGTTTGATCCATCGTGGTATCGAATTGAATCTGCCGGAGCACAAGTGAACCTTGTCCCTACGCAGGGAACATTCTCAAGCATCCTCCTTTCTCAGGGCGGATCGTTTCTTCCATTGTTTTACTCTGGAATGCAAAGCGTCCCAAGCATCTGGCGTATAACTTATAAAGCTGGATTCAAAAAGGATCAGATTCCATTCAATCTTAAAGAGATCGTTGGGATGAAGGCTGCGATGGGACCGCTCAATACCGCTGGCGATCTTATCGCTGGTGCCGGTATAGCAACCAAGTCTCTTAGCATGGATGGATTATCTCAATCTATTTCGACCACATCTTCTGCAACAAACGCAGGTTACGGTGCTCGCATTTTGCAATACAACAAAGAGATCGAAGAGAAGATGAAGGGTCTTAGAGAATATTATCTTGGTATTCAAATGGTCGTTGCGTAATGGCTGAAGACACTAAAAAAGCTAGAGGCGATCTTAGAGATGCGGTTATCGCGTCTGACAATCGTTATGTTAAACGCAAACGTGCAAAGCCTGGTGCCGTTGGCTTTGTTCCTAGAGAATTTGATAACCTCCTCGAAGATCAGGGTGCAAGGATAAGAATCACTCCTTCAGTGCTTTGTCCAAACCGCACAAGTTTGACTGACACCAACCATGTTTTAGATTGTCCAGTTTGCTTTGGAGATGAGGTTGTGGACTTGGCTGGTGAATGCCGTGAATCTTGGGCGTCGATCACTGGCATCAAGCTGGATAAACGCTTTGAAGAGAATGGCATCTTTGATGTTAGAGATGCGAAGATGACATTTCAGGCAGGCGTTAGAGTTTACTACTGGTATAAGGTTGAGATCTTAGATTTCGCTTCAACTTTCAATCAGATCTTAAACAAGAGTGATACTGATTATGATGCGACAAGGTATGAGACGACTCCAAATTGTGGTCTTCAATATCATTGCATTGATAATGCTGCCAGGAAGTATTACCAGAACGAGCATTTCAAGGCTGATGGTCACGGCATAAGATGGATCTCACCTGTTAGACCGGCAGTTGGAACTCTATTTAGTTTGATTTACCCCATCTTGCCAACATTCAGAATCCTGGAGTTGCTCAATGACTCTCGTTATTACTACATCGGCTTCAAGCAAAAAGAGAAGACTCCAGTGGATCTTCCTCAGCAGGCCGTTGTTCGGTGGGACTACTTGTCCAAGAGGTCTGGAACGGGAGTTCCATTGGCACCATGAACTTCTCAATCAAAGCAGCACTAACTGAGAGGGGTTACAACGTCGATTCATTCAAGGACGGTGTGACAGAGGCGTTGAGGCTTGCGGTCGGCAACATTGCTGCGTCAGCTCAGGGCGAGTGGATTAGGCTGGCTCAAGCTAGACTTAATACAACTAAAGACATTTACGTTAATGGACTTCAGCAGGGTCAATCTTTCAAAGTAAAACTCGGCACAGAGATTGATACATATGAGATACAGCTCATAGGTGAGATGCCGAATAATCTTGAATTTGGAATGGCATCTTTTGATATGAAGTCTGTGAGACCAGGTTGGCTTGGCGGTGGCAAGGCTAAGACGGCAAAAGATGGTCACAAGTACATTATAATTCCGTTCAGTCATTCGACAACCGGAGGGCGCGGAGCGTACACTGGTAAAGCGGCGGCGGTCTCTGCTCCTGATCTTAAGACTCAGCTTAAGACTACGATGAAGACTTATGGTTTGGATCGAATGGTCAGAACTGCCACAGGCAAAGTCGTTGAAGGGCCTGTTTCAAGGGTTCCAAAAAACGCTCCTGTCCATCCCTATTTGAAGGGTTTGACAAGGATTCAGAAGGGCACCAGTGGCACCACAGCGGGTGGAATGCAGAGAGGTTCTTCTACTTTGAAGACTTGGCGTGTGATGAGTGAGAACAGTCCTGCGTCCTCATGGATTCATCCAGGGCTGCAATCTCTGAACTTGCTCGCAGAAGTTGAGACTTATGTCGATAAGGAACTAGATGCAATAATCAGAGACATATTGGCGGCAGCATGATGGGCAATTATCAAACTGAATATCCACCACAATCTTCTTCGAATGAGGTTGTTTATGGCGTTTTGCCTGTAGACTTTCTTCTTGAAGTCGTTCTCACGCAGGGCGTTGAGTGGTTTAAGAATGATCCAAAAGCTCCAAGCTTAGTCTATGGACATCTCTACAAGCCTTGGCTTGCGAAGTATGGACCCGCGAAGGCTGTTGAGATCAGAGATTACGTCAGAAAGTACGGTGTCAAGGTCGCTCAAAGCTTTGCTCTGATTGATGCACAGATGCCTTCCTTCTCAATTCAGCTACTTGATGGCGGTGAATCAACAGACCGCTCTGGTCTTGTCGATCACCAGAGTATGGTTGATGCCGTAGACTTTGAGCAGAATGTCATCGGTCGTAGTGAGGTTGGATTCATTTCTATGACAGATAATGTTCACATCGGCATTCACAATATCAATACACCTGATCTGACAAAGTATTTGTATTACCTTGTTGTCTATATTTTAAGCTCAAGCAAAGACTTGATGGAGAAGTATGGCTTGATGCTTGGGACATTTCGTGCAACCGATATTTCAAGACTTAATGAATTTCTCCCAGAAAATATGTATTCTCGTTTTATAAATTTCTCAGTTTACACGATTGCATCGTTTGACAAGGGCAGTGTCCCGATTGTTGACTCCATTCAGGGCATCAACGTGGCTACCGATCCAACAGATTTGTCCGATACAGATCTGGAATTGGAATTTGGTATGACGTTGAGTGATATTTCTCAAGGAGCTAAGTGATGACTAGATCAAGAAGATTGGAAAAATCAGAGATTGTCGTTGGGAGTATCTCTGAAGATGTTGCCGAAACAGTGCTGGAAGCCAAAGTTAAGGCTATAATGGAATCAGCAATGCCTGAATCTCAGAAGCAAGAATATTTGCGTCAAATTGGTGCAATTACTCCTGCGTCCGATGAGGGGAAGATTCCTTATAATGTTTATGCAAAAGTTAGAAGAGTTCCAAGGGAAAGCCATAATGCGATGATGGTCTACCCTAAAGCTAAGAATGTTCGGTTGGCATCTCTCGGTGAATGGGATGAAATCTTTAAAGACTTTTAAAAAGTAGAGGAGATACAAAATGTCTATCAAAAGAACCTTTAATGGAGCAACGATCATTAAGCCAGGTGCTTATTCAAAGATCGTTGTCGAAAATCTAACAGGATTCCCTCTACAGCCAACTGGAACAGTCGGCATTATTGGGGAGGCTGTTGGTGGTGAGCCTGGAGTGTTGGATATCCTCAGCAAAGAGGGTATTCAGGATGCAAAAGCACGTTATAAGAGTGGACCTATCGCAGACGCTCTTGAACTGCTCGCGAATCCTTCGAATGACACTCGTATTCCGAATGGTGCAAGCAAGATCGTAGTCTACAAGACTAACGCTGGCTCGCGTTCCTCGAAATACCTGCAAAACGCTACACCTGTGAATATGCTTCAGCTTCTTTCAAAGAACTGGGGATCAGATGAGAACAACCTGAGCGTCTCGGCTGTTGCAGGTCAAATCACGGATAGTCAAGCGAAAGTTGATGGTTCAATCGCTGGGCCGTTTACGCTTGCTGGTGGCGAAACTCTGATCTTAGTTGCAAATAACGCGACCTACACGTTCACTGGAACGCTGACCGGATCGACAACGGCGGCAGCACTGATTACCGAATTAAACACGGCGGCACGTTGGGCTGGAAGTTTAAAGCCAGTCGTCGCAAGCCTTGTCACTGGTACACAGCGTGTCAGCGTTATGCTAGACACAGCGGTGGTTGTGACGGGTGCTCTTGATTACGGTTACATCAAAGTCAACGCTGCATCGACTTTGGACACCATCGTCGGCATCACTGGCGAAGCTCGTGGTCTTAAAGGATCTCGCGTCTTCACGTTTAAGAAAGAACTCGCTCAAGAAACTTCGCTTGAACTTGGTGGCGTGGATATGCTCAGCATCAAGTACGTTGGAGCTGGCACTGCCGCTACGATGGAACTTAAGCATGTCTCTGGAGAATTGAAGCTTCAAACGACTTGTACCGGTGCTGCTGGAGATAATCTGGACATTCTTCTTGTCGATGCTGAAGGCAAAAACAAGTATACAATCCAGTCTCTAGTGGATTTCATTAACTCGAACGCAGCTTATGACGCTGCGGTTCTTGCTCCAAGTCCTTCGACGAATGCTTCTGAACTCGATTATTACTCTGCTCTTGATATCCGCAATGTTGCAGCGGTCCTTCGCAAGGACTCATCTGACATCGTGGGATACATCAACACATTCAGCCAGCTTGCTGATGCAGTCAGAATCGACAATATCTATGGTGCTCTCGCAGTTGTTTCTACTCCAGTGTTCTTCACTGGCGGATCAGATGGTGTTTCAGCCAACTCTGATTTCGTAACAGGTTTTGAAGCGTTCAAGGACGAGCGGATCAACGTCGTAGTGCCTTTGATATCGAAAGATATCGGAGCACTCACGATTGATTCAATCAACGCCTTGGCTTTAGCACACGCTCAATGGGGTTGGTCTACAACTGGCAAATCTGAGCGTAGTGGTTTCGTTTCTAAATTGGGATCTAAGACGCAATATAAAGATGCTTGTAAAGCTCTCAACAGCGGTTACGTCTCATGTTTCGGACAACAAGTTAAGGTGCTAGACCGCACTGGAAGCTTTGTCTGGATGGATCCATGGGCGGCGGCTTGTCTCGCGGCTGGTATGCGTGCAGGTGCAGAAGCTGGCGAACCTTTGACCTTCAAACTTGTGAACGTCAATGATGTTCGAGTTTTTGATGGATCTTGGAGTCCTAAGAAGGACTACGCGGAAATGATCGAAGCTGGTTGTACTTTCCTAGAAGGATTGGATAGCGGAGGATTCCGCTGGGTTGTTGGCAACACGACTTATGGTGTTGACGGTAGCTTTGTTTGGAATCGTGAGTCGGTTGTTCAAGCTGCGGGTGTGGTCTCCTACGATCTTCGCCTCAATCTTGAGCTAACATTCACAGGCCGCAAGGCTCGTACTGGAACTGCTGAAGCGATTGCAAACTTCATCAAAAACCGTATGTCGTCTTATCTCACGGCTGAGATAATTGTTGGCGATGATTTGAACGAAGGTCTTGGGTACTACGCAAAGACTTTAAGAGTCTCTGTGCAGGGGAATACTGCGATCATCAATGTCTCGGTCACTCCAGTTCAAGGTATCGACTTCATGCTTCCAACGATCTATCTAGCCGACATTCGCCAAACAGCCTAACACTTGGAAAGAGGTAAATAGCTATGACAACAGTAATGACAGGAGCGAAAGCGATATTTAGACTCAATGGAGTCCAGGTCGCCTACGCTTCAAGCTGCACTTATAACGAAAACATTCAATTAGAAGAAGTCAACACGTTGGATCACCTTGAAGTGATAGAGCACGCTGAGGTTGGATACCGTGTTGACATGTCTTGCCAAACATTCCGCGTTGCTGACAAGTCTGTCAAACAACTTGGTTTGATGAGCAAGCTTGGTCAAATCCTCACCCAAGGTGAGTTGACGGCTGAGGTCATTGATCGTGTATCTGGTGCAACACTTCTTCTTATGGAAGGCGTCAAACTAGAGAGTCGTCAAACGACAGTCGATGCTCGCGGTCTTATGACTGAAACTTGGTCGTTCAAAGGACGCAAATCTTCGGACGAAGCAGGGGCATAATTTCTACGTAGAAACCGCTTTTAGTTAATAATATAAACAAGTTAGATTGACCGAGGTTCCAAAATGATGAAGAAACAGTATGGCTTGCCAAGCATGGATCACAAGTTCTCGATTCAGGTTATTGGTGATGAATCTGGAATAAATTGGGTGGGCGACTTTCTATATCGTCGTCCCACCCTTTATGAACGCACAACGATTGATGTTCTGCGTGCTCGGCTTAATGGCGATCTAGTGACTATTGACGCAGATGTTAGAGCTTTTAACGAAGCCTATGCCCATCTGCGTTGGACTTTGAAAGAATATCCAGACTGGTGGAAAGAGTCTGACTTTGGTGGAGCACTCTATGATGCGAACGTCCTTCTTGAAGTCTACAACAAGGCTGTAGAGTTTGAGGCGAACTGGCGTAGGAAGGTTCATGGAGGAGATTCTAAAAAAGTAGAGGCTGGCAATGAAGAACCTGTCGGAGCTACTCCGTAATCAGACTTTCAATAACGACAACCTTCATCGCGTTGCCATCTCGAATCTCAGTGATCATGAAAGACGAATTCAAAGATGGTGGTGCAAGAAGTATAAAACACCGCTCAAGGACTTTGAGGATCACACGATTGAGGAGCTGGTCGTTGAGATGTTGGAGGACTATTATGATAACAATCCATCCGAGATCGAGAGATTCCTTAGCACAGAGGGCGTTGATCCTGAGTGGGATGGGAAAATGTCTGCTGACTATGAAGCGGAGATTCAAAAGAGACTCAAAAAGATTAATGAACGTAATCATGTTGATCTTAAGAAATATCAGACTCCTGACGAAAACCTTACTGATGATCAAATCCAGAGTATCCTTGATACTGTCGGCAAGAATCTTCCCAAGTCCAGGATGGTAACTAAGAACGAAGACGGATCTATGACTCTTGGCAGTTCTGATGAGTTTGAAGATAAATTCTGAGGTGATAGATGTCAAAAATAGCCAAGGTCTCGTTAAGTGCGGATGTCGGTGGATTTAAAAGGCAGATGGATCAGGCCAAGAAAGTCCTTGGCGATCTTGGTAATGCAAAGATATCTCCTCAAGCCTCGCAGCAAATCGCAGCGATATTCTCAGCTCAAACTCAAAAGAAGGCCGATGAACTTAAGAGCACGATCTCCGGCTTAACGGATGAGCTAAGAGACCTCGCATCAGTCGGTCAAGCTGCTTGGAATGAAAAAAAGATAATCGCAGTCAGCACTCAGCTCACTGTCCTCAAAAAGAATCTAAAAGAAGTCAACGAACTTCAAGGTCAACTCGGTTTGCCAAAGGGAGTAACTGGAGGCGGTGGAGCCGGTGGAGCACCTGCTGGCGGCGGATCCATGTTCGGCGGAATGATGCGTGGAGGCATGGGTGCCTTTGGCAAAGCTCTTGGCTTAGTTGGCGTTGGCCTTGGAATGAAGGCACTTGTTAGCAAACGCGAACAGATGGCAGATGAAAGATTAAAAATCACGCCACTGACGACTGACAACAAGATGGGTTCTGAAAGATCTAGCCTCGGCTACTCTCCATCAGAACGTCGCCAAAGTCAGGCACAGATTGCACAGCAGACTCAGGTCACAGGGAAACAGCTTGACTCCATGGTCAACATGGCTGAACAGCTTGAGCGTGGATACGGCATTGATCGTGGGACAACGGCTGAAGCGATTGGCTCGGCACGCAGGGCGGGTGTAGGTGATCAGGAGAAGTATGTCGCAACCGCTATTGGAACAGCGGTGGCAGCGAGACTTGATGGTTCAAAGGTTGGTGAATATCTAAGTGCAATGAGCGGCTATCTTTCATCCATGTCTCAGGGTGTGGACATTGATTCTGCTTCATTGAACGGCTTTGCAGGTGCTCTCGGTTCTCTGCCATTCTTTAAAAACGATCCTAGCCGCATTTTTGCGGCCATAGGCGGAATGGATGCTTCGTTTAAAGGTGGAGATAGGTTCCAACAATCGCAGGCTGCTGGTGCCATTCTGGACACTCCAGGTGCATCTGGAGCGTCTGCTGCTGCAATCGAAATGCGTCGTAAAATGGGACTCTTTGCAAATGTAGACAAAGAGACTATGGGCAATCTTAAAACCGCTGGGTTCAGCGATGAGGATCTCGCAGCATTGGGTGCCAGGGGTGGAGATCTCGTAAAATCTAAAATGATCAAAGAACTTAAGGCGACCGAGGGCGGTCCAGAGTCGTCTCGTGCTAAGCGGTTCGGCGAATCAATGGGCATGACGGAGGGCCAATCTTTGCCAATATACGGCAAAATAAGAGCCGCTCAAGAGAAGGGGCAAGACACCACCAAGTTTATGGACGATATGCTTAAAGAAATAGAAGATATAACAAAAGATCCTCAGAAGCTTCTCGCAGATCGAATGAAGACCGTTGACAAGACCTTCAACAATGTCGATGGCTCAATGAAAGATCTAACAGCTAAGATGGAGAGTCTTGGTGAAACTATTACAGACTCTCTAGTCGATCCGATGATCAAGCTCTCTGAAGGTATTGATAAGTTGGCAGAAGCCATGCTTGGCAAAAATGCTATGGGCGGAATGGGTGGAGACGCCTTGAGTCTTGCGACCTTCGGTGTCGGCTTAGCTGCTGCGATTGGAAGCCTTGGAAGTCTGGGAGCGATGTTGAGTGGTGTTGGAAGCATCGCAGGCAAGGTTAGTGGGGTGCTCGGCGGATTGTTCGGCGGTGCTGCTGCTGGTGCCGCAGGTGCTGGCGGTGTTGCTGCTGGGGGTGTTGCTGCTGGGGGTGTTGCTGCTGGGGGTGTTGCTGCCGCTAGTGGTTGGGCTACTGCTGGTGCTGCCGCTGGAACTGCCACTAAATTTGCAGGCAGAGCTGCCGGTCCAGTTGGACTCGCATACTCGGCTCTTAGTGCTGATGGTACTGGACCTGAAGAGTTCACGGATCAGAAGATCTTTGAGAGTCCAGAGAAGACTAAACAGTTTGATTCTCTAAAGACCGACAAGGAAAGAAACGCATATCAATCTGGGACTCCATACGATCAGATCATGGCTTCAAGAAATGCTGGCGATCTTATGAAAAAAGATCCAGATACTCTAAAAAAACTTATGAATACTTCAACAATGGGCAATGTTATTCCAATAAACTCTGCTGCGATGACTGCGGCAGGGATGCCAACAGATAGAATGCCAGGGTCGTCTGCGTCGGCTTCTTCCGCCACATCAGTTGCGAGTCCTTCAGTTGAATTTCCATCTGCCGTGGTGGGTGACAATACCTCTGCGATCCGCGAGCTAACCAATGCAATTAAAACTAAGAATGGAACTCCGTCTGGTTCGAAGATGCCATCCAACTCCTCCGTCTATAGCGGGAACAGATCTGCGGTGGGCAAATGACTTCAAAATCTTCAGCAAGAACTCGTGAGTCAGGATTTGGCAGGTTCAAATTAGACAACCGTCGCAGCATCGCTTCAAGAAGTTGTTTCGCGAGTGTCGTTTATTTTCATTACAAGAATCAAAACCTTCTCAACGCATTCACCACCAATCGGGATCGGAATGATCCCAACGCTGATGAAATGGCGGTTGAAACCGGTATCATTGAGACGGAAATATCATCACTGCGTGTCGCAAAGTCTCTAACATCTTCTTCAACATTCCAATTGACACTGTTGCCAAGTAAGAACTGGAAGCAAGTCCTTTCCCCTGGCGATTGGCTGATGATTTACATTCATGACAATAGTAGTTTGAATAAGGGTGATGAGAGCATTCAAGACACAAAGAATCTCATTATGCTTGGGAATGTAGACCGTGTTTCACGCTCTTTGCAAAAAGACAAAGAGACTGACAAGACGACACTTCGTTACGTGGTCTCAGGGCGTGGCATCCAGAAGGTTTTTGAGAATACTGATATTTGGTGGAATCCTTATTTGGCCACAGATAAAGAGATGGATGTAATTTTGCGGGATGCCGGATTAGAAATACTCGGCAATCCATCAATACTGACTAATAATTTGCTTGAAGTATTTCTTGGCAGCGGTGGCGAATTCGATGGTGGCAAAACGTCTGACATGGGTATGTGGCTTATACCTCCTTCGCTGGAAAGAGCTATGCGGGCACCCGTCACGTTTTCAGCCAGATTTGATTCCAATCCCAATCCAGGTGTGTCTACTGACAGTGTGCCCGATTCGGCTCGGTTTGACGGTGTGGCCACAGCGGAGTTCCCTAGATTTTATGACATCCTTGATATTCAAATTGAGAACCATCTTCCTGGATTTAAACAGAGGATGATGTTGACGGCCAATTCAAATGGATCGTTATTAGAACTTCTTCAGAGGTCATCGAACTCTCTTGTCAACGAGCTTTATTTTGAAGAAGTCAGAGATAGTTCTGGATATGTTAGGCCAACAATTGTGCTTACGCCAAGACCTGTGCAGACTCCATTTTTTGAGTCGAAATCAGATGGTCTTAAGGGTCATTACAAGTCCCTTCAAGAACTCGGAGAGACAAACTTTGTTGAGATACTTCAGTCTGAGATTCTCTATGAGGATCTTGGTAGAGATGACCATTCGAGATTCAACCTTTGGTGGATGAATACTGACTCAAATATGGAGGGTGTCACCAACGCTCAGGCTGATAGGAATAAGACGACTGGTGCAATAAACCCAATTTTGTCATCAAAATCCATTCATCGCCATGGTCTAAGGAGATGGACACATCTCATGGAATTTTGTCACGCAAGCGGTGTCGGGTCTTCAACGCAGTCTGATCTTGTATTGTTCCAAGGATTTATGGAGCAGCTTTACGATATGAACGCGTTCAATCATCTATACGATTCTGGGACGATTGAATGCACCGGCATATTAGAGGCGGAGCTTGGCAAAGCTTTAATTGTCAAAGCTGATACAGCAATGGAGTCTCCTGATAAGATTTATTATATCGAAGGCTATGAGCATTCGTGGAGTTTTCCCAGCACATGGCGAACAACATTCACACTAACTCATGGTCAATGGTTCACGACAGGAATAAATATATTTATTGATGCTGGCCGTTCCGATTATGGCAAGCTTGATGACGCACTAAGTTCGACATACGTTGCCCAAACCTTTACGAGCAAATCATGAGCAGATACACAGAAGATGGTGGAGTTTTAAGCTCAAAGATACCTATTGGAAACAATAGAAGTGAGCATAGGACTTTGTTTGGACTCTACCGTGGTGTCATCAAAAAAGTTGTCTATCCTGATGATCCAAAAAGTTCCAACAGAGAACGCATTGAGTACGTTGTTAGAGTCAATGGACAAGACTATCCGAACGCAGTCAATATGCGTGAAGCTGGTGGAATAAACAACTATCGTGAGCGTGTTCGCAAGCCAGCAGAGAAGGCTTCAACAGGTGAATTTGATAAAGGGACATTCGATGAGAATCTCGATGGAGAGATTGTCTACGTCATGTTTCTTGAGGGGTATGGCAATGTTCCAATTATCGTCGGTGGAGATCAGCATCCTAGACAAGCGAAATACAAAAAGTTCAAGAAAGCAGATGGGCTTTTTGATGAGACTGAGTTTAATGGTGTTAAGTTTCAAGTGGACAAGGACTCAAACTACACCATCAGTCAAGTCGGTCGCAAAAGCAAAGAAGGAACCACCGAAAACCAGTCTGCCGTCGGGGCATTGATTCGACTCGGTGGCAAGGATGGGGATATACTTCTCAAATCTGCTAAGGTGGGATTATTTCATCTCGACAAAGACGGCTCTGTGAAAATCATCTCAGCCGATGGCTCCATCATAACATTAAATGCCAAGGATGGAAGTTTGCTAATCGTATCTAAGGATGGGAACACCATCGCAATGGATAGTTCGGCAATCACAATCTCTGAGAAAAAAGGTAAAAGTGTCATTTCAATCAATGACTCTCAAGTCCAGATCACAGCAGACAAGGCTATCATTCAGTCTAAAGAGGCTACGCTTAACGCTGGTGCGGTGAATCTTGGGACAGGTGCAACTTTCACGGCAGTGATCTATGAGACAATGAAGGCAATCTTTGATGCACACATCCATGCAACGGCTGTCGGTCCTTCTGGGCCTCCACTTCCTCCAAACACTATGTCTCTCATGGAGCTTTCGCCCGTCACTTCGGCACAGGCTAAGTACATTAAGCTGAGGGGAAATATCTAATGGCGATGGACTCTGTATCAATTTGGAAAGCACAGTGGGATTTACTTCCGCTCGATCCAACTGGTTCGGCGTATCCAATCAATGTCGCCAATTTCTGTGGAGACCGCGTTGATGGCAAGATGACGGTGGCCACTCCAGTTGTGGGATCAACCAGTTTTACATTCAATAGGGCGGTCATGGCTGCCCAGATCGCTGGCTTGGTGCCATCGGTCACACCACTCGCAGGTGCAATAAAGATTGCAGACGCATGGCAATTGGCAGTCCTTGCATCGGTCTTCGTGGTCAATCCTGGAACTTTCATTGGATCAGCGGCACTCCCGACGACATGGAGTGTTATCTTTACAGCCTTGCCAATCACTGCGGCTGGGTACGTCTCTCTCATTGCAGGACTGATTGCTGCTCCCCTTGCTGGCGATCCTGGACAGAGTTCTTTCCCAGAAGAACTTCAAAAAGCGTTTAGTCTTTTGACCTACACTGTCACTGGGCTTGATAGTCAGCTACCTCCTCCGGCTGGTCCTGGTCCTCAAAGTCTTATCTACGTCACATCGGTGGTTTGAATGGCAACACTGGTCACTACATTCAAAGGTGTTGAAGATAGCAGTGGAAGCTTGTTCTTTCAGTTTCCTGTTCGTGTCCCAATTCCAGGATTACCTTCAATTCCATTTCCTCCTCCGCTTGGTTTTACATTTCCATCGCTCCCGACACTCCCTTCATTACCGGCACTGGGTTTTGATTTTGCAGTCAATCTGCCAACGCTACCAACGCTTGCACTCCCTTCGATACCATTTCCTCCTCCATTGGGTTTCACGATTCCATCGTTGCCAACGATTCCGGCATTGCCAACATTTGACTTTGATTTCGCAGTAAAGCTCCCAACACTTCCGACACTCTCATTGCCTTCGATCCCGTTTCCTCCTCCTCTCTCACTAAGTCTGCCGACACTGCCAGCATTGCCTGGCCTTCCCAGCTTCTCCATGCCTGGCGTCACTGTGACGATAAGTACGTCAATCGAGTAATCCGATAGGGGCTTTATGGCTTTTGGAAATATATTAAATGATGTCAAGGGCGTACTCGCCACTGTAAACAGTCTTTTTGGAGGCAGTAGCTCCCCATATCCTGATCAAATAAACGGGGTGGGAATAGACCAAATATCCAATCAGCCTGCCTACAACGACAAGAACTGGAAAGCCTCCCGTGGTTATGCCTTCAGCGTCGTTGAGGTCGATCCAAAGTCCAACGCGATCATTGGCATCAACGATGGCAACACTGATGCTTTGAACTGGGATGAGTTCCGTCTCCAGATCAACCCACAAGAATTGTCTCAAGATGAAGTCTTCGCAATCGAAGTTACACCAACCCTTCGCGGCGTGTTGGTTGAGCATCAAGGTGTTCTGATTAAGGATATCAGTATCTCTGGAACGACTGGTGTCTCTCCAATGAGAAGAGACGGTGGAGCGTTCTCTGATACTGGAAACCCAATCTTTCAAGTCGGCCACTCTGGTTACAAGGAATTCCATGAATTAAGAACTTATTTCAGAGCGTATGCAGAAGCTAAAAGAACTGAAGACCGCTCTGAGAGCGAGCTTCGCATGGTGTTTAAGAATTTCAAGGATAACGAATATCTTTTTGTTGAGCCTCAGAAGTTCACCATGAAGCGTTCGGCTGACAAGCCGTTTCACTATGATTATTCGATTTCTCTCAAGGGCATTGGCGTTGCGTCTGGGATTAAGCCTCCTCAGTTGGACTTCTTTGAAAAGATCAATGCAGTCCTAGAAGACATCCAAGACTACTTGGACGCGGCTGTGAAGATCATCAGAGCGTCTTCCGGCATCCTCCTTCGCTTCCAAAGAGACATCAACAGCACACTGCTTGGGCCTCTCTTGGCTTTGAGGCAGGCTATTGCAGCAATCAAGGGCGGCAGGGCCTTGTATTTGACTCAGCTTGGTATCACAAGAAAGATTATTGATGATTTATTAAGCAAAACAAATGACATCCGAAATAACTTCAGTGATGGCATTGGACGCAGCATGTCTCTTTACAACGAATACTCTGGAAGGACTCCCACTATTGTGGGATCTCCTGGTAGAATCTCGACGTATCAAGAGATCCAGATCATAAACGCTTTGAACAAGGTTGAGAAAGCTCTTCTTTTAACGGCATCTCAGCAATCAAAGCTCTTTGAGCAGAACATTTTTGATCGCAACCGCACAGTGGTCGATCAGTTCAACGGCAAGTTCGCTCTTAAGAATCCAAGCTCCGTGAGACAGGTGACTATCAAGGGTTCTGACGATATCCATACGATTGCTTCTCGCGAACTAAGAAATCCAGATCGTTTCAGAGATCTCGTGATTCTCAACAACTTAAAACCACCATATATCTCGACGACTCCTGGTGAGGGTGTTTTGTCTCCTGGCGATCCTATTTTGATACCTCAAAACACTCCAAGTCAGGGCAGCACTGGGACTCAGAAAAACAAACAATACAATATAACGACAGGGATGACTGAGGCTCAAAAGAACCTTGGCGTTGATCTGAGACTCAATGAGGACGGTGATTTAGTTATTTCAAACACTAAAGATTTGGATTTAGTGGCTGGAATGGATAACATGTCTCAAACGCTCTCACTCAGATTGTCATTGGAGAAGGGTTCTCTCAAACGTCATACGTTTGTAGGAACAAGTCTAGTCACAGGTCGGAAGGTTTCAGCTCAAGGTCTCAGTGATTTGAGACAGCAGATTGTAACCTCTCTTACTACTGATTCGCGTGTTCTGTCGATTCCATTCATTGAGTTAATTCAAGATGGTGGGACGACAAAAATTAATATGGTTATAGCATTAAGAAATGTTGAGCAACCAGTTCCACTTTCGCTTGCAATAGGTTAGGAGTCCGAGGATGGCATTTGAGCCTAGAGTTTATCCAGAGATCATCGGAGAGATGATCAGCCGTCTTATTTCTACAACTCCGTTGACAGACATTAACTTCGGATCTGTTTTCACAACGATGCTTGAAGCTGCCGCTCAAGAAGATGATGAGCAGTATTTTCAGATGTTGGAGATCATTCGCGGCTACTCACTTGACACAACCACTGGATCGGATCTTGATGACAGGGCTTTCGAATATGGTTTAACCAGGAATGCCGCACAATTTGCGAGCACGACTGTCACTCTTGGCGATAGTTCGATAACAAAGATTTCAACAGGGGTTTACTCAGGTCTCTCAGGTGCGGTCGCAGGAAGCGTTAAAATCAACGGTGATTCGGCTGCGAGCTTCCCTGTGTCTGGAAGCATCATTGTTGGCAGGAACACTCCCAATGTAGAGACAGTCCTTTACTCTTCGATCACTGATAATGGTAACTACGTCACATTCAATCTTTCATCATCTCTTGCCAACGATCACGGGACAGATGAAACGATCATTTATTCTCAGGGTGGCAATAGAACCATTGGTATTGGGGTGACTGTAATCGTTCCAGCGTCAGATCTAAGTCCTCTGATAAGCTTTAGCCTCAGCACTGCTGCAATCATCTTGGATGGTGAATCAGAGATCACTGGTATTGTAGCTGTGGCGACTGTTGCTGGAAGCTCTGCGAATGTCCCAGTTGGATCTATTTCACAGTTCTCTTCGCTCCCATTCTCTACTGCGACTGTTACAAACCCTCAAAGGGTTACAAATGGCAAGGACATTGAAACGGATCAAGAGCTTCGAGATCGGATCAAGTCTCACATCCAAAGTCTTTCTCGTGGAACTGGCAAATCCATTATCACTGGTATTACTGGCATCACTTCTGATTCAGAGAATAAGCGGGTTGTGTCGGCATCCCTCATCGAGCCAACAGTCCCAGCAGATGTTGTAAAACTGTTCATTGATGATGGCACTGGCTTTATTCCAAGCCTTGCCCATGTCGGATACGAGGAAATCGTATCTTCTGCAACAGGTGGAGAGAAGTACCTCAAGACTACGAACTTCCCACTAGTCAAAGCCTTCGTTGAAACTCAAAGCGAAGAGCCTTTCAATATTGTTCTTAATGACACAATATTCGTTGAAGTCGGTGGCAAAGTCGAAACAATCACCTTCGCTCTTGGTGATTTTGTCACATCCGGTCAAGTGAAGGCTCAAGAGGTCTTAAAGAAGATCAACGTCTCGGCTGCTGCCTTTGAGGCTCGCGTCTCTTCTGGTGGATCTAAAGTCAGAATCTTCTCAAGATCAAATACTGATGAGCAGATCAGAGTGACAGGTGGAACGGCCAACGCTGCTCTAGCTTTTCCTACAGACACAAAGCACACCGCACGTCTCTACCTTGAGAGAAGCAATGCCCTAAGCCTTCTTAGCAAGGACGGAACAACGGCAAGCATCGAGTCTGGAACCGCTGAGGGGTATGATTTCTCTGCGATAGATCATGATCTTTGCCTTGTTCTTGATGGCAGAGTTATGAATCCTCTTTATGCGTTCTTTATAGCTTCTGATTTTGCGAACCCAGCTTCAGCGACAGCCACAGAGGTTTCTGATATTATCAATACTCAGGTGGGTGGATTATTCGCTGCAACGAGTTCTAACGATACTCGTGTAACGCTGGTCTCAAATATCAAGAGATCTTCAAGTTCTAAGATCAGGATTATTGAGAACTTCGATAGTGCTTTTAGATTCAATGGTGCCTACTCAGACATCACGGCAAATGTGAAATCCTCGTCAACGGACTCCCAGGTATTCGTCTCAAATGGAGATACTCTCTACTTAGGACATCTTGATGTTCCATTCCAAACGATTTATTTCAATCCTGCGATTCCAGCGTCGGCTCAAATGGTCTACACGGCGGAGTTCTATGATGGAGTCGTCTGGCAGACGTTTGATCCTTATGATGGCACCTTGGGGTTCACTCAGGCGGGTCATTTACAATTTAGAATTCCCCACACTTGGCAAAAGACGCTGGTAAACGGTGTGACTGCTTATTGGGTTAGGTTGACTAGAAATGATGCTGGACTAGTGACTCCTCCAACAGAGAGTCGCATCAGGATTTGTTCTGCAAACGAGATTCTTGAATTCTCTGAGACAGAGATTCTTGGATCAAACAAAGACTACACACTGAATAGATTTGTTGGGCAAATTGAACTTGAGACTCCACTTCAAGCCACTGATCGTCTGACAATGGGATCGTATGATACGAGAGCTTCAGTGGTCTCCACTGGTGGGACTTTCAACCTATCCGGTGGCGAGGCACTCTCGGTTATTGTCGATGGTGTTTCAATCAACGTGATATTCCAGGTTGGTGATTTCGCAGTTGGTGGTGCTGCCACTGTCACAGAAGTTATCACAAGAATCAATACATCGCTTCCTGGTGCAACGGCTGTCGCAGTTGACTCTGGCACCAAGGTTAAGCTGTATGTGAATAAAATGGATGGGACTCTCCAAGTCGCTGGTGGAACTGCGAATGTCGCATTGATCTTTAATACTGATCTGCATACATCCTTGACTTCGCACGTTCCCTCTTTAGAATCCGCGACTGCTGAACCGTATGTCTTCAATCCAGGCAACACGGTCATCGTCGTTATAGACGGCAACGCTGCGAATAACTTCACGCTACCATGTGGCAAGACTGGAACTCTGACCGGAGTCACATCTCCATCTTTAGTCGCAGACATTGGATTGATCAGCATATTCCCGAATTCAACTGATCTACCTACATTTGATTTTCTTTTGACATCAAGATATGAACGAACGATCCAGGACATTCAATACATCAGCGATAACGTGAACAGGGCTTTTGTTTCTATCGAATATCTGACTGGCGGAACGGCTGGCCTTGAGATCGTAACGGTCACTGGAGCGGTGATCCAAATCGTTATTCAAAGTGGTGTATCGACTGCAACACAGATCAAAACAGCGTTCGATCTTGTCTCTGCGGCAACAGCACTCGCTTCTGCGACGATCACTGGAGTCGGTGGCAACGCTCAAACTGCGGTTGCGGCTACGCTGTTGGCATCACCGCGTCGTGCTATCACGGCATACGCTCCACTGTCTGGAGGCTTGACTCTCGCGTCCTCTCTTCCATTCACACCTCTTTTGACAGACACATACGAAATTAGTCCAACAAACGCAGATCAGGTCGTTCAAATTTGGAACAACAAGCAGATCACTTTAATATCCACTAAGGCAGATGTTCAGACATCAAGCGGCGGATTAAAAGTTCAGATAGCTTCCAAGGTCGCCGGAGAGGGTGCATCTGTGCAGGTGACAGGTGGAACTGGCAACGCGGCCCTTGCCTTCTCCGTGATCGCTGTGATTGGCGTAGACGGATACCGACACTTCACAGGTCTGGCTCAATTGACTCAGTGGAGTGTTGACGGACGTGATGACGATCAGGAGAACTACCCTGGAATCAGGGCGGCTGGTGTCCAAGTTGAAGTAGCAGAGCCGGTCAAAGTCCCTGTGACAATCTCATTGACAATAACGACTCGCGAAGGTGTGTCGCTTTCTTCAATAACAAACGACTTGAAATCGGCAGTCTCCTCCTACGTCAATAACTTGAATGTAGGTGCTGACGTGATTCTTTCCGATATCATTGTTGCGGTTAAGGGTGTTTCAGGTGTGTTCGATGCAAAGATAACTTTGCCAATTGCGAATATCGCGATAGCCGACTCAGAATTGGCTCGCATCAACGAGAGTGACATCATCATTGGGTGATAAATGAGCAAGTTAGAGAAAATGTCGCGATTTCTTCCTGGGCTTTATCGTCCAACGATAAACCCGTATGTGAAGGGGTTGCTGTATTCTTGGGCTGAAGAAGATGACCTTGTTGCAGAACAGGTCCAAGAGGCGAAGCATCAGATCTATGTGAAGTACGCTGAGAAGGGCTATTTGGACTCTCTTGGATCAAATGTAGGTGTGTTTCGACCACCGGCAGTGAACCTGAGCGATGATCAATTTCGAGCCTTAATTCCGGCACTGAGCTTTGATCCAAAGCAGGTCAGACCTACGATCATCAAAGTCCTTGAGGCTTTCTTTGGTGCGAACAATCCTCGCGTCAAAATCATTGAGGTCAATCCCAACCAGATCATTATCCAAATCCCAAGTTCTGTTCCAGCCTTAAGGCGTTCTCTTAGGGGTTCTGGCCATCTTAGCAACAACGCTGGAACGATTACAGCGGTAGACAATATCCTGAAACGTGTGACCATCACGGCCTACGGTGCAAAATCGTTCATTACAGATGAACTTAGAAACGCAGATTTCGCTCAGGGGCTGTATTCTATCCCGATACTATCCAGCTCGGCTGGCAATAGCGGGGTGATCGTCCAACTGCCAGCGTCCTATAACCTGTCGTCTCTCGTAGTCGGTCAAGCCTTTACTACGACCAATCTCCCTGGCCTTCAGGGAAGTTTTATTCCAGACAAGACGAAAGCATTCAGTGTGACGCGGTTTCGCGGTACAATAGGACAAAACATAAGTGCTGGGAGTATTTACCCAAATCTTCTCATGACAGACGCTTCTGGAATACCGGATGCACCTGGAAGGCTGACTTTCAACTTTGGAAGAAATAATGAGGAAGCGGATATCAAATACTTCGGCAGACCAAATAACACCTCTCTTTTGATTGATCCGGCCTATGTGTTTCAGAAGGATCATTCGATAGGGGAACTGGTCAATGTAATAGTTAAGCCATACAATCAGCCTAGAATTAATGGCCAAGATTTATCTGTTTATTTAGTTGGAGTAACAGCCGCAAGGGTTTTAGCACAAGACATCGTAAAATCCGTAGTTGCGTCTGGAGTTGTAATTAGTTGGAGAGTGGTCGATCCGGTGTGTTGATCACTGTTAGATGAGGTGTAGCTTTGCAAAGAAAACAAAGATTTGTCGCGGATCAGCGGTTAGATCTACCCCACTTTGAATCAATGCAGGGGTATGTCGATGCTGAATTCAATTCGTATAACAAGGCGTTCCTCGCACCATCCAATTATATTGTTAAAAATTGGCAGGTGGTTGGCACAGGTGGCTTGAACATCAAAGTCGATCAATCGGTCGATTCAACTTTATTCAGCTCACTTAGGACGGGTAAAGAGAGCTTCATTTACCGCAAAGGTGCTGAAGCTGCCATCACTCTGGGCCTCACAGATAATGCGACAAACTATGTCGAATTAAAAATGACCACTGTGACGTGTGCTCAAGACACTGTTGCTGTTTGGGATTCCACTGCGAATGGTGGATTGGGAGAAGAGTTCTCACAGCTCTCTGATACTGCCACAGAAGAAGAGCCGTCTCTTGTTGCGAATACTACGGCCTTCACAGGCAATACTGACAGGATTCCACTTGCTGTTGTCGTCACTCTCGGTGGCATTATCGTTAGCATCACAGATTCAAGAAGTCTCCTTTTTCACAAGGCGACTGATTGGAACTTCGGAGTCACAAGAACTGATAAGACTATCTCTAATTTTAAAGAATCTTATGACGCTCTAACAACAGCTATAAAAGAAATAAAAGGCACTTCAAACTGGTATGATATCCCTTATTCTGGAAATAAGGTTCTTAAAGAGTATCAGAATATGTTTATCACCGGTGGCGGTGCCATCGAGTGGGAAGGAAGTCAGCCAGCTTCAACTCTTGGTTGGAGTTCTGTCTTTCAAATTGAGATCGCAGATCGAGTCGATACATACACGATCAATGCTGGTTCTGTTCTACTTGCAGACGGCCAGGCAATGTATGTGGTCATCCCAGAAGGCACGCCTCCTGGAGCTTTGACGCCAATTGTTGCAAGCCTTGCGAGTGTCCCGATTGATCCGTTCTCGGCAGGATACTCTGCCGGAATTCAGGTTCTCTTCTTTAGAAGAGGCAGCACTGTCATGGGATGGGTGGATATCCCAGACCTAAATCCTGGAGAGAGTGCGAGCATCGGTCAAGACCTCCCAAGCAAGCATCGTCAGCGTTTAGGGATTATCGACGAAAACAACTTTGTTGCTTATACTTCAACCACGAACATCCTTCCCGTAGACTCGCACCCAGTTTCGATATCGAAACTGGACGCAGCTCTAGCGGTTGTTCAAGATCTTGCAAACACCAGTGAATCATCCATTGTGGCTCTCTTCGCAGCAGTCAATTCGATATTGACTAGCGATCCGATAGAAGAGCACTTCCTTGTCACTAACCCAGTCGGTCAAACCATCTTCAATGCTGCGGTCTTGAAATGGAACGTCGATGTGAATTCTGTGGACATCGAAGTATTCATGAACGGTCAGAAGGTTCTTCAAGACCAGGCTGGCGGATCCACATTCGCATTCAAGAAGAACTCTGAAACACAGATTGTATTCTCAGATACGGTTCCAGAGAACGCTCGCATCACGATTCGCAATACGCTGAGCTATCTCTATAAAACATACTTTGTGAACTATCTTTCAAACAGTTCAGGTCAAACTCAGTCGGTAGGCCAGACATTTGCTGCTGGGACAGAGCGTCTCGGTGTTTATAGAAACGGCATATACTTGATGAAGACTTTGAGTCTTGGATCTCCTATTGACCGCTTTGTCGAGCAATCAAGTATCGCTGTAGAACTTGGTGTGACGGCTGATGCACTGACAGGTTTCGCGTTCGTCCATCAAGCCAAGGCTCCTGTATTCAAGCAATCTCAAACAGGTGTGACTGGTGCTGTGTTGACGGTCCCATCTCACACGGTCACAAGCGACGCATTAAGAATCTATCGCAATGGTCTTATGATGAATAAGTCTGGATTTGGTGGCATTTCTGAGCAGTACGCAGACACATCTGCTACGTCAATTACTTTGGTTGATCCAGCAATAATCAGTGATTATTTTATATTTGAATACATGGATGCTGCTCCAACTTGGAGACAAGATATCACCGGAGTTGTTGGTGTCACGGTGACATTTTCTTCCGTGTATGTTCTTGGGAATAAAAAGTTGCTAGTATGGAGGAACGGAATTCTCCTCTTCAACTCAGCAACTATTGGTTTGCCAGGCGACAGATACCAGGAAGCTACGACTTTGACGATAACGCTCGGAGTCGCTGCTGCCTCTGGGGATACATTCACAGCGATCTATCAATAGGGAGTTTTGGGATGCCAATTCAATCAAATCAAATTTCAGATAAACCGATTGTCCAAGGTGCGGTAGCTGTTGCACCAATTACTGGAGCTGGCAAAGGTGCCTTCTACCCAAAAGACATTGGTGCAGGCCAAATCGAAGGCTTCTGGGTCGATGAAGCTGGGATTGAGACTCAAATCACCGAGAACGGCTCAGTCAAGGGTGCTGGAGGCGGAGGAGGCGGATCGGTTAGCGATATTGCTTTCCCTTCTGGCTGGGATGGAGATGCAACGGGTGCTCCTTCTCGCAACGCAGTCTTTGATAAGATTAGTGCGATGGATACAGCGATCTCTGGCAAACAAGCTACGCTATCAATACCAACTCAAGCTGAGGCTGAGGCGGGTGTTGCGACCACTGCAAGAGCTTTCACGGCTCAAAGAGTCGCTCAGGCGATTGCTGCTCTTGCACCTGGTGGTGGTGGTGGATCAGTTAGTGATGTCCCTTTTGCTGGAAGCTGGGATAGCGTAACAACGATTCCTCCTTCTAAAAATGCTGTTTATGACAAAATCACTGCGATGGACGTAGCGATCTCGTCCAACGCCTCGTCTCTCGCTGGGAAACAAGCCGCACTCTCCACTGTGGTGCAAGTCGAGGCTGAAGCCGGAGTCGCCACTACTGATAGAATATGGACTGCTCTGAGAGTTAAGCAGGCTATCTTGGCTTTGTCTCCTGGAGGCGGATCAACAGTTGTCCTCCACAGGCGTGTAACTACTACGAATGCTAACGATGTTCAGATTATTGCCTACGGTGCTTCTGCCGACATTGCGGCGATCACTGTCGTGAAGAGTTCAAATGGTGTCACACTGTCAACCATCCCTGCGGGGGTCCGACTGATCAGTGTTCAATCTTTTTTTAGTGGTGCCGATGTTGGGGCAAACACAAGCGTTTCAATAAGTTATCCCGATCCAAACGGAGCAACGACTTTGGCCGAGTCAATTTTGCCAACGATGACCCGATACACCACTGCGTTTAATCCATTTGGGACACAGGCTGGAACTATCGTGAATAACGCAGGGGTTATCACAGCGACACACTCAGGTGGGGTTGTAGCAAATAACTCTGCGGCATTGAAACTAGTATTCTAAGGATGAACTAATGGCGAATGCAATTTTTAATGCCAAAATAACTCTAACGAGTTCTTCAGCAACAGTGAATGCTGATGAGTTCAATATCGTCGGAGCTGTCGTTGACAACGAGGGACTCTACAGCGGCATTGATCCTGTAGTTGGAGACATTCTGATACTAGATACGGCAGGCACTGAGCCTGGGACTGTTTCAAAATACAAAATACTTTCTTTCACATCTCAAACATTCGGTGCGATTTCTGCGAAGATTAAATACGATGATATTGGAACTGCCATTGATCCAACCGGAGCGGTCGGCATTGGTGGAATGATCTGTAGTGCATCTGCGAGTAGCAAGTTTCCTTGGCTTCCAGCGATTGACACACAGGGCTTATCAGTAAAGCTTTTCATATTCGCAAAAAACATCCTTGAAAGACAAAAGATTGATGGGAATTTAAGCGGAGGCGGAGGTTCATCTAATCAGAAGATTATGATTGGTGGATCAGCCTTAGCTGCTGGAGTTCCGGTTTCAAAGAATCCAGCAACTGGCAAAGTCATTCTTGCCGACTCAGACGGAGTTGGCACTCAGCAATTTTACGGCGTCACTATGACAACTTGTGCTGGCGATGGAAGTCCTGTCACAGTCCAACTTCCTGGTGCAAATTTAGCTGGAGTATTGACTGGTCTAGGATTTGCGGTTGGTGATGAGATATTCATGGGAGAAACTGCTGGCTCGTATGTGAACGGAGCTGGCGTTGATGCTTTTGTCGGAGCAAACGATTCAATCTTTAAACTGGGGATAGCAGACTGTGCAGCGAGTGCTGCCAGTGCGACTGCTGTTGACTTAATACTTCTTCCAGAAGTAGTAGCGAGACCATGATGGGCTTTCCAATGAACAACGTCCTAGAGATTCTAAGCCGAGATGAGGACAATATGACTGTCTTGGTTGAGAACATAAAAGACCCAGAAGTTGCGAGCAAGGTTGAAGCGTTAGTGAATTTGATTCAGGCAAAGCACGAAAGTTTTTCAAAAGAAGTTAGTTTGGCAGCCGATACGGCTGGTTCGAAAGTCACCGTGAAATCATTCATTGTGATGCAAACAACTTAGCGAAAGGGAATTAGACATGGCGAATTTTGACTTATTAGTTATTGGCACAGGCGGTAGAAACGAGCGTAAGCCGTCTTCTGCTCAAACAATTGACTTTACAGGGGTGCGAATTGGCGCATCCAATCTAACGATCACAGAATCGTCTGGCAAGTTTGACATGGGCGGAATCATCGTTGGCAACATCGCCGACGGTGCGGCTGCTGGTCAAGCACTAAGCTTCAGTCAACGCGGAGCTAACAACGGTGTCGCAAGTTTAGATGGTGGCGGTAAAGTTCCAGTATCTCAGCTTCCATCGGCAGTCATGACCTACGAAGGTGTGTGGAATGCTACCACCAACTCTCCATCTTTGGCTGACGGTGCTGGCGACGCTGGTATGGTCTACCGTGTCGGTACTGCTGGCTCGCAAAACCTTGGTTCTGGATCAATCTCTTTTGATGTTGGCGACTATGCAATTTATAACGGCACAGTTTGGGAAAAATCTGACACTACTGACGCAGTAGCTTCTGTAAACGGCCAAACAGGTGTCGTTGTTCTAAGCACAACTAACATCGCTGAAGGCACAAACCTCTACTTCACAGACGCCAGAGCTAGAACCGCTGTCATCACTCAGGTGATCACCAACGGTGTTGCTGATAGATCTCCTTCTGAAGACGCAGTGTTTGACGCTCTTGCTCTTAAAGCGGCCAGCGTCCACACTCACGTTGCTGCCGATGTCACTGACTTCACCGCTGCTGCCAAGGCTGCTACTGTAGCTGACGCGATTGCTGATGGCGTTACCGATGTCGCTCCTTCTCAGAATGCAGTGTTTGATGCACTGGCACTTAAAGCCGCTTCGTCACACACACACGTTGCTGCTGATGTTACTGACTTTACTGCCGCTGCTAGAGTGGCTGCTGTAGCTGATGCCATTGTTGATGGCGTTACCAACGTAGCCGCTTCCCAAAACGCAGTGTTTGATGCACTGGCTCTGAAGGCAGACGCTTCTAGCATCTCAGTTCCAACTCTTTCTAAGACCAATGACAACGGTGGCTCAATCACTGTTCGCCAAGCTGTCTACGTCAAAGCAAACGGCAATGTTGATCTAGCTCTTGCTGACGGATCTGTCGCACTAGAAGATTTTGCTATCGGTCTAGTGGCTGTCGCTTCGATTGCTACAACTGCTGCTGGCAACATCTTGTTTGCAAAAGGTGATCTAGTTAGCGGATTCTCTGGTTTGACTCCTGGTAGAAAGTATTATGTTTCCCGTACTTCTGGTGGAGCGATTGCTCTTTACTCTGCCATTTCTTGGGTTGCTGGCGACAAAGTGCAAATGGTTGGTCGCGCCTTAAGTGCGACCGTTCTTGAATTTGACCCATCTTTTGAATTCCAATACTAAGTTTGAAGCTTGATCCAAAGGGGAGGCATTACGCTCCCCCTCCATTGAGTTAAAGGAAAAACCTGTGGCGTTACGATATTTACAAATTGAAGATACTACGGGGAGGGTGCAACGCGGCCCTGCAAGTGTCTCAGCCTCATGGACTGATGAGCAGTTCAGTGTTGGCGGTGGCGGTGTAGCCACAGTCTCCCTTGCTTCAACTATCACAGGCATCACCAAGATTGACGTGTATGTGAATGGAGTTTTGAGACGCGAGGGTGCCGGAAATACTTGGGTTAGAAATGTAACCCCTGCTAGAATTGATTTCGCTGAAACTATCCCACAAAACGCATGGATTCTTGTCAGAGTATGGAGTTAATAAATGCCTATAGATAAACAGCAGTCTACTCAGATGGTGAACGAGGCACAATTGCCCGTTCTTCGCACAACCGCTCGCCAAGAGCTTGCGGCTATCTTCGGCCTTCTCAACAGCGAGCTACAGTCTCCTTTGAGGTTGTTCGCAAGTGATCCGTCGGACGCACTTCTCAACATTGCGTCTAACGCGGTGATTGGAGCCGACGGAGCTAGAAAGACGATCCTGAGTGCAGATGATGCGATAGGGCTGTTTGCAGCCACTACGATTAACTTGCAGACTGCTGCAATTGTCGGTGGGACTGTCCAAGTTCAAGGAGCGGCCTTCGCTCTACCAACGACAACGATAGGTCAATTTAGAAGATTGGCCTTGGTTTACTCAAACTCAACGAACATCGTAAACACGATCTTCTCTGCTGCGGCTGCATCAGTTGCGGCCTTAAGCGATCCAGTCAACCTGTTCACAGCACTTGACGGAACGCCTATCGGGTACATTGATCTCGAAGCTACTGCTGCGAACGCTTTTAAAACTGCTGGCTCTGCTACATCTGTTGTAGAGAACTCTGTTGGTGGCACAGCACGCATCGTGAAGCCTGCCGCATCGGGTTCTGGCTCTGGAGGAGGCGGAGGCACTGATCTCAAGCTACAAGCGATTGCAGCGAACGTGGGGACTCTGAAGAAGGGGTTTCTACGCTATGACTCGACTCTAATCGGCCTTGAGGCTGATATCTCATTTAACCTTAAAACTGCGGTTAGCAGTCTTGGGGTTGTTGCTCCATCAGCATCGACTTCTTATTACCTGTATCTTGACATGGGAGCGTTGCCAGTATCCTTGACGACTCACGCGAGTGTTGGTTTTCAATATTACGCAGTCTCTTCTGGAACGACTGGAATGCTTGTGGTCTTAACTGCCGACGCTTCGACAGTAGACCTTAGTCGCTACATCCCAATCGCCCTTCTTAGAACAGATGGATCCAGTAACTACGCACTAAAGGCTGATGCAGCAAGAAAGATTCACAGCGGCCCAAGCGTCAATGTCTCTCCATTAGTCTACGAGGACTCTGATCACTCTATCGGAACTGTTGGATCTGCTGGTCAACTCGCAACTTATGGTAGTCTGGCGACAACAGATTTCCCAAACACTACGACACTCCACGTTTATGGTGGGAATGAGGCTTCCGGCACATCTCTGAACGACTCTGCATCCTCCCCTATAGCTCTGACTGGGACTGCAACTCCTCTCTTCAACAGAGTTGGGTTCTTTGGAAGAGAGACGATACCTTCTACTCTAAACGGATCATCTCAATTCTGGTCTTCTACAAACGCTGAGTTCTCTTATGCAACTGCCTCTGGAGCTACAAGCTTTGGGGGATGGTTCTACAAAGAGAATTGGGCTGATGCTACAGCTAGGACGCTGATGTCCATTGGAACTGCGGCTGCTACCTGTATCCGCTTAAGTCTTACTACTGGCAATACGGTACGAGTAGAGTCATTCGCTACTAGCATCACTCCTTCTGCTTCGACTTCGGGAATGGTTGGATGGAATCATATTTCAGTGACTCTCAGCACTACGACTGCAAGATTGTACATCAATGGACAGTTGATTGGTTCTGCTACGATCACAAGTGGGACAACTGGGAATGGACTATTCGTTGGAGCACTTAACGGTGCATCCGAGTTCTCCAATATCTCAATTCAAGATGTCTTCATTCACAAGGGTACAGTCTTAACTGATAGCCAAGTGAACGTCATTGCCTCTAAGAGATACAAAGGCAAACAGATTGCAGGCGGTCACGTCTTAGCTACAGATAGCTTTCCTCTAAACTCTTTAGCGAGCAAAGTTTCATACTGGAACTTAGCTACTTTGAATGACTCATCTGGAAATGGCAAGACTCTTACCAACGTAGGCTCCACGCCATTCACTGGACTAGACATCTTCGGAGTGTCGGGTGTCGCGACTCTTGACGGATCATCTCAAAGGTTTACTTCTGCCGACGCACTCTTTAACCCTGGCAATACTCCATTCTCATACGGAGGATGGTTTAGCACTGACAATTGGGCTAGAAGCATTCAGCAGCTCATGGGAAATAATGGAGCATCTCACACTTGGAGAATTCACACTGACACGACTGGAATTGTATTCACTTGTGGGACAAGTGCTCCTACAGTGGTTCCCAGCATTACTCCACAAGCTGGATCTTGGAATCACTTAGCTTCGGTGTATGATGGCACTGGCGCATGGTATCTCTACGTGAACGGTGTTCAAGTTGGGACATCCTCTAACACCAACACTGCCGCTGCTGGAACCTTTACTCTTGGAGCCAACACTGCTGGTTCTCAGTCATTCTTTGGCAGAATGCAAGATGTCTTCTTTGCCAGCGTAGCTTTGTCTGGACTAGACATTCTAAAACTTGCATCAGCTCGCATTGATCTTCCTTCCAATGTTGCGGTCAGACTTCAAGATCAAGACTGGAACGGTAATTTCATCTCTGAAGACGGTCAAACTGTAAACGAGCTAAGCGATGCGTTCTTAGTTGATAAAGACAACACTAAGATTTGGGCGTACTTCGGTGGAGGCTCTGCATCGAGAGTTAACCTTAGACTCTATGATGGTGGCCTTGGTGCGACTACGGTTCCAGTTCGTAAGTTTGACCGAAGCTACACTGCGGCACTGCCTACAACCATTGCTCACGGACTTCCATCGCGTCCTACGAGCATCGAGATTCAGCACAATGAGAATGCTGACGGCAGGTATGTAAACTTAAATGCTGAGACATATCTGAAGTGTGATGACACGAACATCTACACGACAACATCTTCGCTCACGATTGATGCGACAAGAGATGTCAGAATCGTAGCCTCTATCGGTGTACCTGCGATCGGAGCGGGCGGCGGGGCAACGTCTACCGTGGCGGGTACAGTCACTAGTTTTTCTCCCATTGTTTTGTCTGCAGTGAATACGGTTTCAGCCGCTGGCTACACAATTTTAACTGCCGATGGATATCAAACGATTGCCGTTTCCCTGATGTCAGGGGCCGACCGGACGATCACACTTCCAGCGACGGCGAGCAACGTGGGCCGAAAAATCAGCGTCGTGAGAACTGCAACCGACGGAGAGGGTTCGTACAGAGTAATCATTAACGCCGCAGGCGCAGATGTCATTTACGGCGGACACTCCATCACAGCAACCACGTTAAACTTAGATCGAAGATTTCAATGTACAACGCTAGAGTGCCTTGCGTCAGGCATATGGTCACAAGTGGAAGCGACGGGCACAATCATCTTGGCAGCAAACTTAGATGGTAATTTTACAGCAGGAGCAATTTACGCCTATCGAATCGGGAACTCGATCACGATACAAATTTCAAGCCCCGCATGGACCGCTGGATCAACCTCGCGGTCGACCTCAGCAATCGTTTTACCGGCAGGGTTTCGTCCAGGAGTCAGAACAGTTTTTGCCTGCGCAGCTAGAAACGGATCCCACGGGTATGATGTTACATTTGTCGCTGAGACGACGGGGATTATCACAGTTCAGACAAGCGACGGCGCGGCGTCTAGTATGGACGATTACGCGGGCATATCCGGGAGTATTCTAATAAGGTTTTAAATTTAGCGCGGGGTGTTGGTTCTATCGAGTCCCCAGGCACTTGGAATACAGTGCAGCTATTTGGCCACTCAAGCGGCAATACCCTGACGCCAACAGAGCGAACGCTAATTATCAGGGATGTGCGAGAATGAATTCAGAATACGTCTCCGAAGGAGGACCAATAAATGAGTAATCACTGGGTAATAAATAGTTCAACAAAGGCAATGATTGATCCAGACAACGTAACTTGGACGGAGGTGCCAGCATGAATCCGATAGATACTAAACTAATAAGTCAGAGTACGGGTATAGTCAAAAGCATCGAATACCTGCACAATTTTAACCAAACTGATGGGTCCAATACTACTGACTTTGATTATGGGCCCCAAGGTGCAAAATTTGGCACGATGACTGGCCAACAATTCAAGAGAATTTCTTGGAGGTTTCCACTTGGACCAGGCGATGTTTTAGAATTTGAACTTTCTGAGAACACCGGACAAAATTGGGCTAAAAATGCCGATTTTAGTATGATATGTTCGTGGTCCCTACAAACAACAACTGTTTACGGCTATCAAGTAGCTAACTTTACAGCGACAACTGCTGATGTTTATTTTGGTTTGTATAGGAACGTAGCCACCGGAGCCTATGGTGCAGCAGGATATGCGTGGACAGGGCTTAGCAGCCATCGCTGGAGAGTAAAGAAGACCGCTTATTATTGAATAGTGCCTCAATGTGACTTTTAGCAAATTATGATAAGGGGTATTAAAATGAACTTAAAACGAAATTCACTAGGGATCTTTTTATCTCCACTGTTGCTTTTGCTGCGCCTGGGGATCGCTACATTGAGAACCAAACGAGCAACAAAGACATCATCTTTCAGGTCAACAAAGCTGGCGTGAAGACTGAAGTCATGAGAGCGAATGGCACTACTGGAGCTGTCTCTTTAAAGGGTGTCGCAAATACAAATAACTACGCAAAATTCTACGCTGTACGAGTGAGATAACCATGAAAACCTTGTTTCTAGTTCTTTTGCCCTTAATCACTAGCTGCGGTTGGGGACCATTCAAGAGGAAGCATGAGCAAGCAGACTCCACAACTCAAGGTCTTGACTTACTCGCCTCCAAAAAGCGACTCTACTGTGAACTGTCCAAAGACGCTTATGATAAAAAAGGGTATGTCGTTGCAAAATGCGACGGCTTATTATTCACAAGCCTGCGGGGGATTGGCTGCCAAGATGCTGATGTCAGAGCTTTCGAAAGCACAGATAGACCAGGAAGATGGTACAGAAGTCCAACGCATGATTGTTTTATCCCTTCTCAGGTGAATGTGGACAATGGAGCAAACTCCACTATCTCAAAAGACATGATACTCGGTCTCATGAACAACCTCTGGTATACTAAGAATCTAGCTGCTGTTGATCGAACTATTGAGTACGGCAAATCTCATAGCTGGATTATGGGCGAAGCCAAGGATGAAGCAACTGTCGCAAGCAAATGTGCGTTGTCTCCTGGCCTTATTTCAAACCTCTACGATATGCAGAGTAAACTGAATGGATCAGGACTTAATATTACTGCTCCAAGCTCAGAGGACGATGCTGTTGGAGTCAACACTGGATTCAGAGCACACTTGGATGTTCTACACGTCATTTTTTCCGGCTCTTTGTATGGTGCTATTAACGATATTCAAATCTCGACGTTGAAGAACCAGGCTAAAAGAATGCCTCGCAATGCTATGTATCAAGCTGCGAAATCAGCTTATGACGGTGGAGATCAGTCTGCGGCAGTGTCTCTTTTGATGGATGAGAAAAGATTTCCTGCGGATCGTCTCCCGACATCTGCTGAATTTTGTTCAGATTACTTGTGGACAGATGATGACACCCCTAAAGATTGGGAGCCATGTCCCGATGGTAAGACTATCTATGAAGGACTTGACTTCATCATAGCCGCTTCAATTGCGGATGGATCATTCTTTAAGAGGCCGTAAATGAAACTCATCATCGATAGAGAAAAAACTGTCGATGAAGCTGAGAAGCGGAAAGCTAAGAACGCAGATCTTATTGCAAGAATGAAGGCTGGCGAATCAACCTCTCTTTATAGCCCTCAAGCAACATGGTTTCCTCCTAGACCTATAATCGAAAAAGACAAAGATATAGTTAAAAAGCTTTTTGAGGTTGAAGATGAGTAACGAGATACTACTCACCATAGCTAAAGACTACGGCCCGATATTTCTGTCGGTAGTTGGGACCATCCTTCTCGCAGTGCTCAGTGGTATCGGCTGGATGGTTGGCTACATCTGGAAGAACGAAAAGAAAAATATCAAAACAATCGCAGATGGTTTCAAAAGCTTAGCCGAGTCTTTCACCGTTCTTGAAAAACAGAACATCTCAGAACATGGTAAACTATGGGATATCATACAACAGCAGAGAGCAGAGCTTGGCATCCATATCAGAAGTAATGATCATTTGAAATCAACGATCATGAACCTGGAGGGAATTGTTAAATCGCAGCAAGAGACCTTGTTTAAACACGTTGAGAAGATTACGAGAGTTGATTCTAAGCTTGAGGCGATATTCAGACACCTCGATGCACCAAAAAGAGCTACAGATTAATTCAAAATGACCGATGAACAACTAACTTTAATTTGGAGGTTTTTTATGAAAGCTGCATTTTTCGCATTGGTATTTCTAAGTCTAGCCGATATCGCACTGGCTGCTGATGTCATTGCAACCGTTGCACCAGTTGAGGCTGCTCCAAGTATGTTCGCTGGCATTCTTGCTATGATTATGAATCCAGCAATGATGGCAAAGATCGTTGCAATGATGGTTGGCCTTCAATTGATCCTTCGCGGTATGGCTGAAGGCTTAACCAAGATCTCGGTTTATACCGACAACAACTGGGATAACAAGATTTCTGGGATGCTTTCTGAAGCTGCATGGCTTCTTGGATCAATCCTTGGCAAGTTCGGATACAGCGAACCATCAGAAGTCTCCAAATACAAAGTAGAACTGGCACAAGAAAAATCAGTCGCACAAGCTCCTCAGAAATGAGCGAACAACCGGTTCAAGAGGCTGTGAAAAAACCACTCTCAACTGCACAGTTGGGATTGAGTCTTCTTTCTTTCATGGAGAAGTTCGGTCTTGCAGTCCTAATTGGCTTGTTAGAGCTTGCGAGGATTAAGCAGAAAAAAGCTGAGAACTCGTATGCTCTTGAAAAAACAAAAGCCGAAGTGAGGGAGAAGCAAGATGCGGTTGATAAGAGAATGGCAGAGAAGAGTGATCGCGATGTTATTACTGATTTCCTACAGTCCGATGACAAAGGCTCAGGAAGCTAGCTCGGTATCGTTTGACAAGCCTCTTCTTTGTCTTGATTCAAGAGATCAAACAAAGATCTCAAAAGCAATTAAAGATCTTTTGAAATGTCAAATTGATCTTGATGCTAAAAATAAACTCATTGATGAAAGATTGATCACCTATCAAAACACGCCAACGACTACATGGTGGCAAGAGCCTTCTGTGATCGTTGGCGGAGTAACTGTCTCATTTTGTTTGGGTGCGCTAGTTGCTTATTCGATGACTCGCAAGTAAAATTGCTACATCATTCTTCTTTCAGATTGCTATCCTCCTTGGAGTGCTTCGATGCTATCGGAGCATTCTTTTTGAGACTCCTTTACAATCTCTGACATCTCTTTTAAAAACGACAAGTGAATACCAAGTGTGTCTACAACGTCTTTTACAGCTTTCGCAGTTAGTGGAGAGATAAGCAGATACTCGTCGATGACTTTGATAAGACTAGAATTCGCAGCTTCAATAAAAATGATCGCATCATTTAAATGATCTTGATGCTCATCACCCTGCTCTTGCTTCTCAACCCAAATCTCTTTCATACGTCCCATAAGCACCTCAGTTGTTGCGAAATTTAACGCTCCATATCGCTATCTTGGGCATCCGACACCTTGCCGGAATACCAGTCTTCAAATCCTTCTTCGCAGTCGCCAGACTCAACCAACTCTTCCCATTCCAAATATAATTCGTCCATTTTAGTCTCCTTGTTTAAGAGCCGACTTTGTCTTCAAGTTCAAGATTGCAAGCGAGCTGCGAGTCGAGAAATTTGAAATTTTGAAGATCAGCGTCTGCGCTTTCGCGATCCCGGTACAAGCCCAAAACTTCGAACTTGCCGTTTAGCTCACTCCATAACTCGTATCGCATCGACTTGTCTTCGCTTCCGACGGCGATCATCAAGCTGTATGTCCTGTAGGTCTTCATCGCGTTCTCCTTTGTGTGTGTTTGCTTGGTTGTTGTATCTTTTACATACTAATACATCGTACTTTTTCGTATTAAACTTTAATAAATCTTGATACATCAATCACATCATAAGGTTACGGTCTGTTGAAATCGTAAAAAGAAAAAACCCCGTAAGATGTTGATCCTACGAGGTTCATTCCGGTGGTTCTTAGTGGCTAAACGGAGAGCACCGGAAATCTATGATTTAGTTAGCTTTTTCTTGGCCAACCTGAATCTTGGGTTCTTAAGGCTTTCTAGCTTCTTGAAATAGGCATCCTTATTCACGCCCATCCCAGCCTTAAAGCATCGTCCTTCAAAATCACATGTTCCGCAAGTATTGTTCTCAAACTCCCAGAACCCGAAACACGATCCATCGACTGCCTTCAAATGTAGAGAGGACCGGACAATTGCAGCATTCAGGTATTCAACAGTGGCTTCTGGCAGAACTGGTATTCCACGAGCTTCACAATATTCAATCAGTTGTTTCTTGTTCATGGCTTCGTTATTTTGCAACGCCTACAGTAATTAACTTTAACTACACTGCTATCGACTCTCTTGAACTTGTGACCTAAGATCATGCAAAGGTACTCTGCCAACTCGTCGAACCAGTCTCTCCTTACTCGGCTTGATTTTAAAATACTCATTCATCCCCCTACAATTTTGGCCAGCTTTCGCATAGCATCTTTTGGCAAATCCTTTACGTTTTTAAGAACTATGTAATCAGAATAGAAGTGCTTAACTGAGTCAGTTTCGATACCTATTCCGATACATTCAATGCCTGACTTTTCAATAAGCTTAACCTTGTTCTTAAGATCGGAGCATAAGATGCCGCGATTGCCGTCACCTGTTGACGGTTCACCGTCACTTAGGACTAGGAGTATTTTACGCTTCTCTTTGCGATTGCCAACCCGCTTCGCTGCCCAAGACACACACTCGCCATCAGGGTTCTGGACTCCAACGAAGAGGCTTTCAATGCCGCTTAAGGATTGAGTATCAAATGACTTGAAGACGTGAAGCTCAAGCCGCTCTCTGGTGCGGTTGAATCGACTTATATCGGCCTTGCGAGCCATGTTTATAACATTGCGGTCATCTTCCGAGTAGAACCCTGTCACTTCAAAGGGTATCTGAAGGTCTTTCAAAGCCTCTGCCATCGCGACGCAGGCCATCTTGGCAGTTCTCATTCTGCCAACCATTGAGCCAGACATATCGACTAGAATCTCAACTGCAACATTGTTGGTCTCAGTCTTAGTGAACGATTTAAAGACTCTTCTGTTGTTAGGATTGACAAGCATTTTGTTGAGACTACGTGCGTCAATCCTGCCTCGCTCTTTGTCCGAGGTCCACTTTGCATCTTCTTTGACTTTTAGAACACGCTCAAGTTGGGACTTGATCGGTGCAACAAGTGAAGCGACATCCTGCTTTAATCTTGCGTAGGCTTTTGCATCACCCTTGCCGCTATGATCTGTAACCTTGTCAAATCTAGTAGTGAGAGGGATGGATCGTGAGCCTTCAAATATCGGACTCATCACACCGCGAGCAGTTTCTTTGACTTCTTGCTTAATTGCATCTTTGATCTCTTTATTGATGAGACTGTGAATGTCATGGACGTGCTCATCAAACTTAGAATCTTTTGCATCAGGCTTCTCATCAAGCATCCTTCTTATTGCGGAAGGGCGACCACTACTGTCAGATAGCTTCTTCCCTTTCTTTGGACTACTTTCGCCTTCACTGGGAGTCTCACTTGAGCCTTCTCCTTCTCCTTCTCCTTCTCCTTCTCCTTCTGGACTTTCACTTTCAGGATCACCTCCGGTAGAGTCACCTTTTTCGCCTTTTCCTGAATCCTCTGGTTTCGACTCTCCATCTTTGGAGCTTTCACTACTTTTTTCTTCACGTTCTTTTTCCTCTTCTTTCCCAATCAATCGAACAATTTCTTCAGTAGCAACTCGAAGCTCAACAGTTGAATTGCAAGCTCCAAGGACGCTGGCCTTCTCACGCACAGCTTCTATATACCTTTTAGTATCCTTGTCAATACGAGGTTCTAAGCCTTCCATCATATCTGAGACGGCAAGTATGATCCTCACCAGCGGAGCGATCTCACTCCACTCATCGCTAATTCTTTTGCGAAGCTTCACATTGAGAGGATTTATATTGAAGGCAGTGCCAGGAAACTCATTAATAATCGCCTTCTCAATACGATTGTCTTCAGCCGCATTCAGCATGATCTTATGAAAGTTTGAAATCACATATTTAATTTCATCCATTTTAGTGAACTTGCAATGAGCGACCTCGTGATCAAGATAGCCGTTCAGGTCTGCCCTTAGTTCTGGAGTGATATTAGTGAAGCTTGGGAGCACAATCTTTTTGCCGTCAGTGTAAGCCCCACTGCCTTCAAAGATCACATCAATATGGTATTGGCGAGCAATGATACGAGCAATTTTCTCAAGAGAGGATTCAAATAAGTGACTCATGTTATTTGCCTCCCGCATTGCCAATCATGACACGTTGAATAATACCTTTGATCACTTCCGCATCCTCTGGACTAATCTTATTCAAAATTGAGGTTTGGGCTGCTTTCATAGGATCACGGTATCGCACCATGAGCTTTGCCCAATCAAGCATCCTGCGAAGTGAGAACGTGCATTGTATCTCTTCTTTGTTGAAAGACTCTCGAATCATGCCAGCGACTTTGACAATCACTGTTGCGATCTTGACAGTCAACTTTGGGACAGAAGCAACAAGGACTTTGGCCTCTTCATCGGCTGGCAGATAATTGACGTGATAGACGCTCCAACGATCAAGGAAAGCTTCATTCATTAGATTAGTGCCTTGATACAAAGACCTGAATTGAGACATACACCCAACCGTATTGGCTGTTGCAAAAACTCTAAACTCAGGATGAGCGTGAACAACTTCGTGATCTCTTTCTTTTAACATCAAGGCACCGCTTGGCTCTAAGACGCTATTAAGAACTGAGAGGATCTCTTGCCCTGCAAAGTCAATCTCATCGAGAATCATCCAATAACCCTCACGCATGGCTTTCGGCAGCACCCCGTCAACCCATACCATCTCGCCACCACGAACGCTCCACATGCCTACGAAATCAGAGATTGTCATTTGACCGTTTAAATTGACTCGAATAAGATTGTTCTTAGTGCGAGCTGCGATCTGCTGAATGATGGAAGTTTTGCCACAGCCAGTGTGACCTGTTAGCATGATTCTTCTGTTCTCCAAGATGTCAGTGCAAATATCACTGGCAAAATCAGAGAAGAAGAAAGCCTCATTTATGGCTGGGACAAAAACGCTGCCATTCGCAAGCGGCATCTCAACATCACCAATCTTAATTGAGTCTTCTGACACGGCATCACTCCCACTCCAAACAACCTGGGTTTCATCGACATCGAACTTAAGCATATACCATGCAAGGATTCCATCTGCGAACTTGGAACCCTCTGGATGGCCAGCGTGCTTCTTCTCGATGTGATCAACTAGATCATCCGATTTGAAATCACAAATTTTACAACTCAAATGCTTCTTACTCATACAATGTTCTCCCCGTTTAGCCTTGGTTTTAGAACTTACATTGTAATACATCGTCATATTTTGTATGAAACTTTAGGGAATCTGTCAACTAGCTTTACTGACTAGCTTATTTTGCTTAACAAATTCATCCATTCCGAACGCTAGTAGGATTAGGACTGCCTCGGTTTTACTGACTTTCCGCGATCCTGGACCTCTTTGAGCCTCCAAGACCTTGATCGCTTGATCAATAAAGTGCTCTTGCTTCTCATTCAAACGAATGGTCAGCATTCTGATTTTCAATTCATCGTGCTCAATCACATTCTTGGCTTTCATACTCTTGCTCCTCTTTACATATTTCATGAAACACTCCCTGTTTATATCAACCCTGATACGCTACACGCTTGCTGCATGGTGATATCGTGAAGATCCAATATCTTCCTAATGTCTTCTTGATAACCACCTGCCAGTGCAAACGCACAACCCTTTTTATGTTTTTTGCAATACTCAAAAACAATGCGATCTCTTCTGCGAATTTGGTCAACCGTGAAAACACCTCCTAATGGATCATTGATAAAACTATCCATACCTGCGTTGTATATGATGAGACTGCAACCCTTAAATTGCCTCTTAAGGAACTTCGGTAGTGCTTTAAGCCAAGCCTCAGCGTCATCTGAGCGAACATCTGAATAGCCAAGGCTCCAATGAGAGATATTCAAATCAAGTTTTTCTATGATGTCTTTTGTCCCATTCCCTGCGTGAGCATCAACATCAAAAATGCCAACCTTGCGAGCTAACCCTTTTTCTAGGACTTCAACTGCTCCAAGGACCAGGCTTCCGAAAGTGCAAAAGCCTCCGCCATGGCTATATGTGGCGTGATGGCTGCCACTGGTAGGAGACGCACAGATTTCCTTAGTTTCAGCGGCATGAACGGCTGCTGCCACCATGGAGCCACAAACCCAAGGGAGAGCGTCAGCGACACTCTTGAGCCTATTGTGGAACCCATTATCTTGAGTACAGCTTAAAACGCCTTTAACGTAGCTGGGATCGTGTATCTTGCTTATCTGCTTGATAGAGGATGGTCTGAATGACCTGACCGCTACGGGCAGTCCTAGTGCCTTCCAGGACGCGACAACCTTTGCAGGCTTACCTGCCGATGGGCTAAAGCTATCGTTGTCTAAAACTGTTTGTTTTTCGTTGTAAAACACCATAACCCTACTCATACATCGCCTCCTTGTTGCTTACAATATCATACATCGTCATTTTCCGTCTTAAACTTGAGTAAAACTCAATACACTAGTAATATCATCGCTTTAGTGAGTCTTCGTTGTTTTTGATTTAGAAGCTTCGGCTTTTGGGATACTCAAGCCTTCATCACTAATCTGCGAACACTCGTATTTAGTCAAAGAAGACTCAAAGGTTGAAAGGATGACTGGCTCAGACTTGCGGTCAACAATCTCAACTTCAGCACTGGCAGCAAAGTTGAAGCAGAACCTTTTGACTTCAGAATCTTTAGTCAATTTAATCGAGATACGCTTCACGGCTTTCAATCGGTATTGGCCGTCAGAGGTGTCTGAGGGCAGGCGAAAGAAGAAGGTGTCATCTGAGCCTAGATAAGCCCTGCCAGCGGCACCATGGCCGTCTGAGGCAGCAAGGAACACCGTCATGCCTTGAGTGAGGTCTTTGAACCCAAGCTTAGCGTCAAACTCTGCGTCATAGCCCTTGTACCCTGCGTCAGCGATCCTCTTAGCTAGACGGTCAACCTCGGCTGTGTAGTAGGCTTCAATGTCTCTGTAGTGCTCACCGTCAACACTCACATCAAAGGCACCTGAGACGGAGCCTGTGACTGATATCAGGCCAAGCTTTTCTTTAGGGCATTCTGCCTTGGATGAGTCTTTGGCACAGTCAATTTGGCTTTTGTCGTTAGTCATCTGACCGCAGGCTGTGTTTAAAATCACTGTTAGAATCGCTAGTTGTGTCTTCATTTGATACTCCTTTTTAAAGTTACATTAGAATCATCACGCTTATATTATAATACATCGTCATACAGCGTAAAAACTTTAATGTTTCTTAGAATATCAATGAAATCATCAACTTGTAATCAGACCTTTCATTCATCACCTCTTTTAAAACGTGAGCTTTTAGTTTTAGCGGCTTTTAAATCCTCTTGAAGTTTGAGCGAGGTACAATCCTTGGCGTTCAAGTCATCACGAAGCCTATGGAATGTCGGGTGTCTCAGCCTTCCAACAGGATTGTCCTTAGAGCGTTTTGAGGCTTGTATCTCTTGAGTGAAGACATCGACGACCTTGCCCTTATAGGCATCGAAGTTTCGTCCCATATCAATTCGCAAGGTGTCGTCAAACCCAGATGCAAACCCAATCTCAATCAACTCTCCATTGTGATGCACTGAGAGAGCGAGCGATCCAATGCTATCTGCGTACTTGCCGTTGCCAGCTTTCCAACCTGAAATAATACAACTCACATCGTAGGACTTTTTCATTTTGCACCAGCCCATCCCGTAGCCTTGACGCAGGTCTTTCACGATAACGCCCTCGCCACCAGCGTTAACGATGCTTTGAAAATACTTGTGTATGTCGCCTGTGAATTGTTCGATTGGTTTTATATATTTGTTATTCATTCTCTCAACAACAGCGACTAGGATTTTTCTACGCTTCTCAAGTGGAAGTCCTCGAAGATCCTTCCCGCGAAAGCGAACGATGTCGAAGACGTGATAGTTTAAAAATCCAAGCTCCTTTTGCTTTTGAACTGCAAGCATTGGCGAAGAATTCATGATTGAGTTTGTAGCGAGAAAATTCTCAGCCATGATCTCTCCGTCCAGTACCGTCCCTTGGAGATCTGCATACATCAGAGCGGTGATGTGAGGAACATTCGCAGTCCTATCAACGTGCTTAGTGTCAACAACTGAGACTCTTCTTGAGAGAAGAGCATTGTTCGCTTGCCTCTCATACGGATCACAGCCGATATAAAGAACGTAGCGAGAACCATCCATCTTAGGCTCTGCAACCAAATGAGGTTTTTCAAGGTCATTGGGCAAGATGCTAGTGCATCGTGATGGAATGATGAGTTCTACTTTCATATCTGCCTCAACTGTTGCATGAAGTTTAAAACTGGTTCGTCCTTCTTAATAGGGTCTTTCATAGGATCTTTCGGCCTCTGATACGGATGCTCTGAAGCAGAGCCTACCTTCACATAGCCTTTTGCAATCTTCTCGCGAATCTTTTTGTATACTGTGTCAGTACCCAAATACTCGGTCTCCTGCGGAGCAGCACCGATCCTTCCCCAAGAGGCGACATAGAGCGGCTGAGAGTGATCAACCGCTCTTATCTCCCAATATTTATTAGAACGCTCATCGGTATATTCATACCTGCCCAGAAAATCTAATATCTCCCACTCATTCATCGCAATCCCCTTTGTAAAGTGATTGAGTCAAATCTGCATACCAGTGCTCGAAGGTGAGATTGCACTCACCTGAAGCGACAAGATCAATCCACAAATCGTGAATGGTTCCCATTTAGTCCCCCAGGATATCTGCCAGATCGTCATCGGCTGACTTGGACTTAGATTTTGCCTTCTCAACTGCAAGTTTTGCGGCTGCAAGTTTTGACTTAGAATCAGTCTTCGGTTCGGCTTTTGGTTTAGGAGCAACCTTTGGAGCGGCAGGAGCGGAAGCCTCAGATGGATTGAATTGCTCTTCGACTTTAGTTTTAAATTCAGAACTTGCTCTCAATGTCAAATACTCAGTTGAAGTCTGGGATGCTAGACCTGAGAACTTTGATTCGCCGATGGCAGTCTTCAGCTTTTCAGCACTGAAGTTGCAAGCGTTAAGAATTGTTGCAAGAGTGACGTGGCCTGATTCTACTAACTCAAGAATTTTGTCGGTATCAAACTTCCAGTTCGCCCTCGAAGTATAGATCACCGATCCTTGATCACACTTGAATCCTTTTCCCATGTCGATCTCAAAGCCATCATCGTTTTTTTCAAGGTAGGCAATGATCTCGCCCTTGTCAGCCTTGAAGAGGTCTTCATACTTTGAAGACAAGGCTTGATCGGTAAACGCTCGAATTAGAATCTCATCGAGTTTTTGAGGAACACTGTTTGAATCTTTTTTTCCGCCGCGATTGATAGTCATGATGATGAATCTCCTTGTTTGTTATTTAATACATCGTACTTTTTCGTATGAAACTTTAATAAATCTTAATACCCCAATCAAATCAGGTCACTTTGTTGTTCTTAATAATTTCAGTGAGGCGGTGTATCTCGATCTTAATAGCCGAGAAATATTCGTTTCTTGCTTCTTTGAGTGATCTGAAGCCGTAAAAGTCGAAATTGTCCTTGCGAACTCGATACAGGGTTTGACAGTCGCGTTCTAGCTTGGTGAAGGTGTCGCCAGTTTGAACCTTGTATTTTTCGATTTCACCGTCAGTTAGGCGATTTAGGTTATAACGATAAAGTGTTGTTGGGGATTTCATGAGAACCTCCTTAGTTGTGTTGATAACCCCTATATTCAGACCTTTTTAATTTCGGTAAGAAGGTGAAACAGCTTATTTTCTGCCTCCCTTAGCCTTATAGAGAATGTTCTAGCTCCCTTGCCGTTTTTAGCATTCTTGCAAAGGTCTATAGCACGCAGCAGTGCTTGAATCTGACCTTCAGTTAGGATGCTCGTTTTGACTTTTTCGTAACCCATTGTTTACCTCACTTTGTTGGTTTAACCCCACCTTATAATGCATACATCGTACTTTTGTGTATGAAACTTTAGAGAATCTTAATACCCCAATAACACCAGGGCTTTAAAAGTTTCTACGTAGAAACTTTGCCGTAGATGCCGATGCCCTTATAATGGAAAGGCAGGGTGGAGAAGTGGTATCTTGCTAGGCTCATAATCTAGAGACGAGGGTTCAATTCCCTCCTCTGCAACTGATCAGGCACAGACTTTGCAAGCAGACATTTCATAATCTTAAGAGGGAAAATGAAATGCAACTGTCAAACGGCAAAGAAAAACGTGGATACGCCATTGTGCGGGACTTAGACGAATTAAGGCGTGAGGTAGAAGACGCACGCAGAGCCATCAGAAGCTCTCGCGAATTTGTACTAAAACCGTATCTAAATGACTCCACTGGTCAAATAGACTTGACCAGGCGTGTCGCAGCAATCAAAGCAATTAGTCATTATGATAGGTTGATGCGGTCATATGAGTCTGATTGGGATGAAAAGCCTGCATACCTGGAATAGCTAGAACACCGGATCTTTGGCTCGTGCAATAATTTCAGACAACTCTTCAGACTTGTAGGCGAAGCTTCCTGGATCTCTTTTTTCGGGGAGCTTCGCACATCTCACCTTAAAGCCGTAGCCTCTTAAAAGATCAACCGCATTCTGCATAGAGCAAGGTTTGATCAAATGCCCATCTTTGCGTCTCCTGGAATCAATCCATGCGTCTGAGTCCCAGGCCAAAATGATCTCTTTGATCTTGGCCTCTTTCAGAAATTCGCACTGCTCTGGATGAAGCTTTTTGCCATTAGTCGCCATCGCGTGTGGGCCTATTTTAGTGGCATCAATAAAGCCTTCCGCAAGCACCACGGTCTCATAGTTCTTAGCGACATCGTAGTTGTAGAGGACGCTTCTAGCTGAGACTCCCTTGGGGTTTAAGACCTTTTTGAAGTCCTTATTACCTGGATCCTCCCACGTAGCACGAGCTTGCCAGAACACAAGTCGGTTGTTCATGAAGTACGGAATTATGATGCGATCCTTGCAGAACCCAGCATCACAGGTTCCCCAATCACTTCTCGCTGCATACTTCCATGGGATTAGACGCTTCTCAAGGTAACTGTTCGGACCTTCAATCGGCATGTATCCATATGGTAACTCTACGTCTCTTAACGGATCTTCTTCGGATTCATCTGGCTTATATCTAGGCCAAGATATCGTGAGACTCATCATATCCATGGGATCGTTTAGCTTTCCCTTGAGAAATCGGATTGCTTGCTCAAGTGTCGTCTTGCAGATAGTTTGAACAAGCTTAAGAAGACTTCCACTCCACTTGCACCTGTAACAATGAAACGCAGCAGACTCGGCATTGATCCAAAGTTTCTTGTTTGTGTCGAGTGTCGGCTCACCGCGTTCATGGCACTTCGGACAGTTGATCTGGTATTCCTTGTGATCTCCAGAATCAGAAACACGCCATTCAAGCTCGCGTTCAACCAAAAACTCTTCAAGGTTGAAGTTGGGATAGAGTGTAAAAAATGAAAGAGACGCTTCCATCATGTCATTTTCTTCTTTCCTCTTCGGCCTTCTTTCATCCAGTCAAACTTAGTGTCAATCGTTGGATCTGCGTGACCGTAAACCTTGGAGTAAAATATCATCTTTTCAAAGTTGGTTAGCAGATGGATTGTTTTCTCAGTGTCATTGCTTCGGTAAATATCAACATGAAGCCTAAGCACTCCGTCTTTTTTCTCTTCTAGCGTTTGATTCAAAGTCATCACAAGATCTGCGATCCGCACCTTCTCATAACTTTCAGCAATATCTTTGGACCTGAGAACTTCGCCCTTCTCCTTGGTGTCCTTTGGCCTAGTAGCCTGAGAGGCGGTCCAAATTGCAAACTTCTGCATAACCGCAAGCCTTTTAAGGTCTCGGTAAACTTCAGCTTGATCGTGTCGCAGCTCTTTTAACTTTTGACCTGATTTTAAAAGATCTGCATAGTCAATGACAACGAGATCCGGCTTCCTGCCAGCGTTTATAAGCTCTTTAAGCTTCGCTTCGATATCAAGAACTGTGTAATTCCAATGTTGATTGAACGGAATAAGATCCAGCTTTCTCATGTATTTCTTTGAAACAGCGTCAAGAAGCTTGCTTTCCTCTAGCGTGATCTCATCTTTCTCAAGCCTGTGATATTCAATTCCAGAGATGCGAGAAAGATAACGCAAAATCGCTTGCTCCTTGGTCCCTTCAAGAACAAAGTGAGCGACCCTCCCCATCCTCATCATCACGGCTGTAGCACCCATGTGCGTGAGGCAAATTGATTTACCTCGCTTTGGCTCTGCTAAGACAATACCAAGCTCTCCCTTCTCTAGGCCACCGCGTAGGATGTCATCCAGCGGCCCAATGTTGGTCGGCACTCTCCTAGTGCCTTTCGACATTTCGTTAATCATGAACTGACGTTCTTCTTCAAACTTCTCAATTGGAATAATTGCGTCATCTGTGTAGTTGATCGAATAAAGATCGTTAATGCCAAGCATCGTGTAAGTGTAGGCATCGTCATATTGCAAAGAATTCCAAAGAGTCTGAGAAGTCTGAAACACATCAATGAAAGCATTCTTCTTTGAATACTCGGTCAACTTCTCTTTGATGAACTTCTCGTTATCTGGCTTCGATCCGCAAATACGCCGACAGAAGTGTTTGAGCATCTTTCTTTTGCGAGGCTCAATGGTCTTCAAGTGATCTTCAATCTCAATATAAGAAGTCAGCTCAGCCTTGGCCTCAAGCTTCTCTTTGATCCGGTTGAAAAGATATTTATGAGGCTCTGCGTAAAGCCTCTCTTCTGGAATGTATTTACAAACCTTTGCAGCAAACGAAGCGTCTCTCAACATCAAAGAAAGCATTTGACATTGAAACTCTTCACCAAAATGAAACTCCATCGCAGCTTTCATAATTCAGCCTGTCTTGCGTGCTCTCTTCTCTCAACATCAGAATGAACCTGAGATATAAACTGATCGTAAAGCTCTTCACCGTAAAGCGTGATCGTATTAAAGCTAGGTCTAAAGCTTCTTCTTTGAAAACCTTTGTGGATGCAAGCTATCATCATGTGCATATTATATTCGTTTTCTTCCATGTATTGAATTGCCCCCTCAATGACAGTGAGTTGACCTTTGGTTTTTACTTTGATTGGAGATAGGTCAAAATAGAACTCACGCCATTTATTCCAGCACTCAAGAAAGCCTCTAACAGAACGAAGCCTCTCATCGTGTTCGATAAGACTTTCGACTTTTGTTTCTACCTTTTTGTTTTTCTTAGCTACCGGCTTAATTAGTATGTTCTGAACAACAATCTTTTTTGCTAAGCATGAAAATCTGCTAGCCAGTTCTCTTGCAGCTTTTTCTGCGTCAAATGAATTTCCAGGCTCTCTCCGAGTGATTTCGATTTGCATAAGATGGATTGGTGTAGACAATTTGCTTCCCTCTCTCTAAACATTTTCAATCTAATAATTTCACGAATGGAATAGCCCTCAACGTAAATATGCTGGTAAAGCCGATACTCTTTCTCGTTCAACAAAGTCTTCATGGTGAGATCAAAATCAACTCCCTCTTGATATGTGCCTGCCAGTTCTGGGAGTTCGCTCACATAATCAAGAGACGGCTTTGAACGCTCGTAATCGCCGATATCCATGAGATGATTGTTGACACAGGCGTATACCCAAGTTTTTATCTTCGTGTTCTTTTTTGCGTCATACTTCCTAACAGCAATCTCTGCCGCGAGCCTCGCCTCTTGCAACAGATCATCGAATGTATTGTTTACTTGTGACGAAAAGTTCGTTTGCTTTCGCCGAAACTTATGCACCAGATAACAAAGAAGTTCATTCAGCTCGGTTGCTTCCATCACGTCCCTAACAAGTCTTGGTGAATTTGGACTTCCAGCTTGCCTTAAATTTTTAAGTCAAAGCAAGTGATATTTGATCCACAGATTGATCCACAGGAGCAGCAACACCACATGTGGTGTGTGTTGTGGACAACCCTTGTCTTTTAATATGGTGAAAAACCTGAGACGCTATTAGTAGCGTTGTGAATTGTTTTTCTACTCTAGGATGGTAATTCTGAACGCAGATTCTTTGCGGTATGATTTAAGTCTTTCCAAGCTATGATCACGAAGATGTCTTTGCCCTTCGATCATAAAATCATAAACTTCGGCTTTATCTTTGCCTTCATGTTTACGTAGTGTCCTACCGATGCCCTGCGATGTTTGAATCTCAGTCTTTTGACAACGGGCATTAATAAGAACATCAATTGTTGGAATATCTATACCTTCGCCAAAGATGTTAGTAGCGACAAGACATTTAAACCTTTTTTTAATAAACTCTGATTTAACACGCTCTCTATGATCGGTCGGATCGTCACCGCTTAAATATTCAGCATCATTACCAATCAGTCGCACAATGGCTCTACCATGCTCTTTGCGTCGAACTAGAATGAGTGTTTGCTTGCCCTCGGTGTATGCCTTGCTAATCGCGAGTCTGGCGATCTTAAGATTAAAACTTTCATCCTTGGTGATATACTCGTAAGCTCTCGCATAGCTACACTTCAAATTCGGCACAGTGTGTTTGATCATGGTTATATACGGCCTAACTAAATACCCCTCTTCAATCAGCTCACTTGTGGATTTCTTGAAGATTACCTGTGAAAGAACACCGTACATCTCCATATCAGATCCATCGGATCTCATGAAAGTCCCAGTGAACCCGTAGCGGTAGTAGGCACTGCGGCAATATGCGTTCACAGTTTTGTAGGTTTTCGCTGCGGAATTTGACACTAATATGCCATTAGCAACAAAGTTGTGATTGCCTTCAACCTCTAGGTCGTAGACGTCAAAATCTCCACAAACTTCTTCAATCGAGACAATCCGTCCTTTGAGCAATTTTCCGGTATCCTGACAATTTTCCATCCCAGCCTCCTTAGCCTTTCGCTCTTTCTTCGATCTGATTCTTCGCGACCTTTATGAGAGCTTCCATCAACTTCGATGGCGATCATGTGGCGTGGGATGGCCACATCGATCTTGTAATGATGTGGCCTCTCCTTGTCTCTCAGGGCCACTGAAAGCTCTGAGATGCTTTCTGGCAGCATCTTGGAGATACGATCCTGCGTCGGCGTGGTCCTGCCTCCGTTACCGTATTTGCCGCGACCGTAAGGGTTGTAGCTGCCATCGTCAATCAGCTTTTTAATCTTTTTGGATTGTCGTTTTCGAACTTCTAAAGAGCGATTTCTGTTTTGATCTCCAGCACGTCTGGAGAGATACTCTCTGTACTCCGTATTCAAACTTCTCTTCCGCATAGCCGCAGCATGAGTGCTGTATCCAAGAACCACCTCATCACCAACCTTCATCGAACCTATTTCAACTTTGCCATGCTCGGTGAGCATCTTATGCTTGCGAGTAATAAGAAGTTCTTTAATCTTCCCATCTTCATCTTGAATTTTAACCTTTAAAAGATCAGAAGATTTGTATTTGAAAGCGTTAGTAACAAGCCTGTTCTCCCATTCAGTCCCATTCCAAGATTTGACTTTTGTTTGAAATCCAGACACAACCCTATTGTAAATCCACTCAATTGACCTGTATGCGCCATATCCTGCTGAAATCATTGTGTTTTTGGCGAGGCAGTGATGAAATTCGTCAATTACAAGCATATTGAAGCGGTGAAACATCGAAGGAGGCTTGTTTGCAAGAGATTGAATATTGGCGATCACAATAGAGGCGTCAGAGTCAACGCTGGTTGAGAGATGTTTCTCTTCGAACCACTCAGCATACGAGTCATACATCTGCTGCCTGAGATTAGTGTCAGGCGTTACAACAAGGGTTTGAACGCCATGTTTGGCCACCATCATAGCACTGGTTAAAGTTTTACCACCACCTGTGCCAATAACGAGCACACCCCTTGAACGTCCCGTCTCAACTGCGGCCACTTGATAATCTCTCGGTGAGAAGGGCAGATTCAGCTTATAAGCGATTTTGTTCTTTGGGATAGACCTGACATCCACAAACCGATAAGCGAGGCTCTGTTGCTTTAAAAACTTCACCAGGATGGCAAGGAGTCCGGTCGGAAAGATCCCCTTCTTGTCCATGAGGTAAATGCGACCATCGCAATAGGGGTTTGCCTGTCTTGCGAAGAAGGCACCTGCCATCTCGTAGGAAAGAACCCTTGAAAGTTTGTTGATTACTTTTTCATCAGCCACTACTTGAGAGTGAGCATTGTCAATCTTGATGTCAATCACGTTCCCAGCCTGGTTTAGAGGTTCATATCAGACCATACCAGGTGAGTACCAAAGAGATCCAGAAGTTTATAGCTTTTAAGTCCTCAGTGAATCATTTAATTTCCATCAATGATGTAAATTTAAGCATTTTTTCTTTGTACTATTTTGTAATATCTTGTATGAAGTTCATTATTTAGGCAGTAAAAAAGAGGTCTTTTCTTTAACGATAATCTGGCTTTATACGATTTGTGTAAAATAGTGCTTGACACATTTTTCGTTATCCCCCCTTAATAATCCCCTAACCTTCTAACGCTTCGATTAACCATAGATAGCTTAAACGAACCAAAACACTTCCTGCTTCACTTGAAAACCAATCAAACTCTCTGCCTTAAAAAACTGTTTCATTCTCTTCTCTTTTAGTTTTGTTTGTCTGCTTCAAAGACAATCAAACTCTCTACCTTAAAAAACTGTTTCATTCTTGTTTCTTTTTATTCTTAAAGTTATCACCTTTTTTTTTACTCTTTTTTGTTTTTTTAAAAAACAGGTATATACCCTTCTCCAAAGCATCCAATTCCTTTTTACCGTTTTAAGAAAAGAAGAATTCCCTTTCCTCTTAAAGATATTTCTTATTAATCTTATAATATCTTATCAAGCTTAAAGTATCATAACAGTTATACAGTATTCTAAGAGAATAAAGATTGAATATTAGAATTGATTTCTAAAGATGTATGATCTTGTTGTACGATGTAAGAAAATGTAATAAATAAGATCTTAGGAATAGCTCATGATTTGATTTAGTTTAACTGTGAATGTAATTCAACCTTGGTTGTGGAAGAGAAGAGTGAATAAGTTTGATTTTAATGAATTAGAACGTCTAATGAAGCTTGCGACATATCACAATCTTTGTAATCCAGTAACAGATTGTGATTTGAATTTAATAGAGCACTTAAGAAAATCTCTTCCTGAGCTTGTTTCAGAGATTAAAGCTTCAAGAGATCTTGTTGAGAGGGTTCGCATGGTTGATCTTGACACATGGGAGCTTGTACACGCTCTGATGGAATACGATCTTGCGGTTGTGAAGCTAGTTCCATTGAAAGGGGAGTTATGGGGATGAACTGGGAACATTTGGATGCAGCTCCAATTGAAGTATTTCATGGTGAGGCAATGGAGCAATTTCATAAGCTGGCAAAAGAAAAAGGCATCACTGGTTCTACACCGGTTCTTGACGGCATTGATGTGAATAATATCCTTGCAAACTTTAAAGTAAAAATCATGAAGGCTTATGGGATAAGCAGTGATCCGGTATGATTTTTGTTTTTGTTTACTTCGCATTGGGCCTATTGGGCGTGTTCCTAGTTTTTAGTAGAAAAGACTTAGATAGCGTTCTCGAAATCCGCCCAAAGTTGCGCTGCTACGCGATTGTTGCGATTGTTGTTTTGTTAAGTCCTTTGTTTTTAGTCTATGCAGTGTTGAATGTTTTAGACGATAAATACCTATGACAGTGATCCGGTCAAACACGGGGGTTGAACAATGAGAGAGCTGGCGGCGATACATATTTTGTCTAGTCTCATCAGGACGGATATTGACAGGGCAGTCATGGTTGATGTTGCGGTAGCTGTTACCGACGAATTACTCGCACGTCTGGCGGAAACTACGCCAGTTTCTTCGTGTATGCATAAGTATAAGACCCACCGATATTTAGCCAAACCTCCAAGCGGCTATGAAACTTCTGTTAGCGTATGCACTCTGTGCGGGGTTGAACTATGATCAGGCTACGTTGTGAGTCTTATCCAGATCCGCAGCAATATATCACTGCAAAAACAAATAGATACTGGATATACCTATAAAAAGTCTTGTGAGATCTGAAGATAACAGTTATACGCTCTCGTTCAATAACCCTTTTGAAAGGAACATAAATGATTAACAGCGTATTAGTGCCTCCAACCACAATCAGAGAACTCACCTTGGCGTATTTGACGTACATGCTTCGCAGGTATAGACAAAGGCATCCAGGAAAAATCTCAGTAATCTTAAGCGATGTCGCAGGCAGTAGCTGGGATGCACCACTAATGCCCTTCTACAACCTCTACGGTGGACGCGGCAGAGTCGCAGGAGCAGAGATGGGCAAACTGTTCTCCAAGGCAGCCAAAGAGCTTGGAATGGATTCTCGCAAGGAAGACCGCTTTGGAAAGAAGGACGCAATCACCCGCTACTTCTTCGTTCCAGTGCAAGTATGAAAATAACAATTGAATTTGATGAAAAGTATGATGCACTTCAAGCCTTACACGCACACGATATGCACTATGCAATGAGCGAAGCTCTGGGATTCATTCGCTCTAAAACTAAGTATGAAACTCCATCTGAAGAAACAATGGAGTGTCTGGATCGTATTAGAACTCTTTTGTTATCAGGGTTGGAGTGGGATGATAATCGTTGAAGGAGGACAAAGCAGGGACCGCTTCAGATACGCCATTTACCGAGTCATACTCGCTCAGGCAGCACACTGGATTCAAGAGCCAGATTATTCAACGGCTCAAACCTATGAAAAAGAGTTGCTTGGATATCTGGATCAGCAAGAGATGGAGCGTTTCGGATCCGGTCAATTGGATGAAGACGCAGTTGTCTGCCACTTCAAATTCAAGAGGTCTGGAAAATCCTCAGAGTTTATGTTTGATTTAAGCGAGATTTGATGGGATCAGGTGGACCTACTGTCATGATCTCGGCCCACCCTAGCTGATCAGCACTAATCTGATCGGCCAAACAGCCAAAAGCTTTAGTGCGTAGAAGTTTCTACGTAGAAATTCTGTCTTGATATGCCTTTTAAAACAGTGCTTTGCGAAGGAGGATGAATGAAAGTTGCCTGGAAAGAAGTTTTTAAAACTAAAGAGATGGGGAGGTTTTTGCTACTCCTGCTGGCGATTCTCTTTGTGAGATTGATGGTTGGTGGTAAGTGATACACTTCTCCCATGACGCTATGACTGCGGTGATTGCAGGGAATATTCCTGAAAAGTTTGGTAGACCAGAACCTGGCACACCTCTTTGGTCGGTAATTGAATGTATCTCAAAAGAGGTGGTCAATATGCTTAACCAAGTTCAAACGAAACATGAACAAACTCTGCTGACAAAACATCCAGGTCTTATACCTGCACATCCCATATCAGTGGCGTGTCCCGATAGCCTTCAAGTCGCACTTTATATCGGAAGAGACAAGAATCTGTGGATGAAAGATGATCTAGGAAATCATAATCTGTTATCACACCGAAGCACACCTGGCGAAGTGGCAGATGAGCTTTTTAAAAAGATAGAGGCAAAGAGTTTCGTCGAACAGAGTTTATTTGTAGAGGAGCTTAGAAGGCTATGAAAAAAGCACTTTTGTTGATCCAAGATCATGAGTCAATGATTAATTGTTTGTTCAGAATTGATCGTCTTAAAAAGAGAACTGATGAGCAGCTCAAGTTTGTAGAGCGTAGAGCCAAGGGCATTATGATGGATGCTGAAAAGGAGCATTCTGATATCTGGAAAGATATTGAATTTTATCTAAAAACTAAAAACCTTTTGCCAAAGGGCTATGATCAAAACAAGTGGGTTCTTTCACACGGCTCTGGTGCAATGTATGCCAGTTTAAAAACTAAGTGTAGAACCTGCGGAGAGTTGCATCCAGAAGAAGAGCATGTGGATGAAGATAAATACACTCCAGAAGCTGCGAGTACAGAGGAAATCGAGATGGTTAAGCGTATCATCCTCGAAGGTCGGGTTCCAGAACTCCAAGGTGTCTCACAAGTCGAAGCCATTGAAGTCAAGGGAGAAGTTCTCAAATTGCTCAAGAGTCTCTTTGAAAAAGAGCTACTGAAATGAAGAGCTTCATAGAATCTCTGGATCTCGATAGTTTACCCGTTTTTAGACATGGCTATGAGTGGAGGTGCGAAGTGGAAGTGGAAGATGAAATTTCTAGGGAGGACAAGCTTGTAAACGCAATGCGAGAGATTGTTTCCAAATGTCAAGATGCGGCTGGAAAAAAGGATTTTGTTTTCTCGAAAGAACTTATGGAAATTTGCAGGACGGCTCAGGATGTAATTGATGTGGTGTTGAAATGAAAGTTGATTTGGACGACCTAGAAAAAGCAGAAGCGAGGCAAAAGTCGGAGGACAATCCTTATCTTCCGCCAGAATATTTTGAGCAACTAAAAAGAGAACTGGCAGGCTGGAAAGAGTACGTCGAGCCTAAAAAGAAAATAGAAATGTGGAAGTGGGCGCACAAGGAGCATCATGGTTTGTGGGGCGAAACAACTGTTCACCGCGCGACACCCCCATCAGGGGGGGATGATTTAGTTAGAATCGAAGGAAGCAGAATCGAGGTTGAAGAATGACTTTAAAAGACCGCAAAGACACATCTAACGGTAGGTGGGAGACGGTGAAATGAAAGATGGTAATAGCATTGTTTTTTACCTCGTGCGCAATCATTGGGGCTTGCTTTTACAAGTTGCGGACAAAGCAAAAATTGCGCTCGCCGTTTCGTCTACCTCAAATATGCTGGCAATTAAAGAAGCACTAGAGGAATTGGAGGCGGTGAAATGAATCGAGTGAGTGAAGAGCAATTAAACGAGTGGGAAAGAATGGCGGTGGATACGAGTCGTCCGATTCCAAAAATACTTGGGTCTCACTTGATACCTGTTGAGCGTGGAGTTATCCCTGCACTCATAGCCGAGATTCGTGCTTCACGGAAAATAATAACACTCGTAGTTGACGTGGTTAGAGAAGCATACGAGCGTCATCCGAATGAAAAAAACCCGCTCGGTAACGCACTCAAGGACCTGTCCGAGGCGGTGAAATGACTACAATACAATTTGTTGACAAGGACTGTATTCTACTGGGCGAAGTGCAATCATCGCCTCAAACAAATAAGGCGCTTATGGGAATCTTGGCGCACATGGTGCGAAATCTCGACGCGGCCACCGCGCTGGCGTATGCGCTTCGGTCTTGTGAGGGAATAGAAATTAGAACGGCACTAGATAAATACAATGAGGCAGTGAAATGACTAAAATAAGATTTATTAACAATAATCAGGCCCCACTTGGTGAAATACATGCCTCACAAAAAACCCATAAAGACCTTGTAGAAATATTGCAACACATGGTGCGAAAGCTGGACGCGTCCAAGGAGCTGGCACACGCGGCTCGGTCGTGTGAAGATATAGAAGTTAAGGTTGCACTAGATAAATACAATGAGGCGGAATGTTATCTGACCGTGAAATGAAAGAGAGGAGCCACTATTACTAGTGACTCCCTAGAAGGGCTTGCAAGATCTATTCGGCCAGAATCTCAAAAACATAAGAAGGGAGTCTTTGATATGAGCTTAAAGGAAGAGCTTTTGTGTTTTGAAGCAAAGCGTTGGCAGGGCTTTACTGAAACTGGCGGAGACAACAGGGGACAGGTTGTCGAGATGTTCCAGAAGGCTGTTGGATCGGCTTCTGGCGAGTCATGGTGTGTCTCATTCATTCAATACTGCGTCAAGATGGTCGATGCACTGGCAGCACAGTGCCGGTTGACCTCGCCGGTAATTAAAAACTCGTTGGTATCGACTGAATCGGTTCTTGCACTATGGAGCGGCTCACCTCACGCTGGGGTGGCTCCAGCTCCAGGCACGATAGTTCTATGGGAGCACTACAAAGATGGCAAGAGAACGGGATTAGGGCACGCTGGCATTGTCTTATCGTTGGCTGGTGGTCGTATGACTACAATTGAGGGAAATACATCACCATCGAATGCTGTAGTTGAAAGAAACGGTGATGGAGTTTATGTTAAGGATCGTCCAATTGGGGATGTTGGGAATATGAAACTTTTAGGGTTTATAAAAGCTTGGAGCTAAAATGGTCCGTATAATTGTAATAATCGCGTTGTTTTCATCGTGTGCTCATAAGAAAGAAGTATGCGAACCGTGTCCGGTTTGTATTGAGACTACAACATTAGATCAAGATCCAAATCCCACCTACATTGTCACAGTTGACAAGGATGAAGCCTGCAAAGAGTCTGTTTCTTATCAGGCCAAATCCACAGAGCTTGGCGAGTGTCAAGCGAAGCTTCATAAGAAACGCAAGAAGAAATAATTTGTCAGCACTTTCCGTTCCCGTCCTTATAACAAGAATATGTGGATACAAATAATCGGCCCGGCTGGTTCGGGCAAAGGCATGATAACGGATATTCTCAAGGGCGAGGGCTATGAAGACCTGACGACTCCTCTTGTGGATAATAGCGACATATTCATACAGGAGTTGACGATCTCACAGGATCGTTTAAAATCGCAGCTTCTTGCGGCTGAGGTTATGAGCAGGAAAGATGTCTTCACTGTCAGATCTTTCTGGGACTCCCACGAGGTGATGATACCTGTTGCGAGATCCTTCGAGCAGATTAACGATTTTGAGATGGAGGTCTTCTCTAGGATCTATAGGACTTTTAAAGGGACAAGGTTTTTAATACCACCAAATGCTGTGATTTATATGAAGATGCCACTGATGTCTGCATACAACAGGATGCTTCTTCGCAATGTGGATATAAACCAGGATCAATACAATGCTCAGGTTGCTGCTTATGATGAGTATGCAAAGAGGATTTGCATTCCAGTTTTAGAGATTGATGGATCGGCAGTGCCAGAGAAGATCAAGCGTGAGCTTGATTTTAATATCGCGTCGGTTAAGTCTACACACTCTTCAGGGAACATCTGGCAAAAGGAGTATATGAGATGAGCGAACTCGGATTTGATTGGAATACGAAAAAGATTAAGAGTGTAAAGCTTGTAAACGGTCAGCAGACTGTTGTTGAACTTAGTCCAAAAGAGATCATAAATGATCCAAATCGGCATCGCGTAGAGTCCATTATTCACGCTCTTTGTATTTCCATAAATCAGTTGATCGAGGCTCAAGAACTTCAAGCTGCAAGAATCCAGTCAATGCTATCTCAAAGAGAGTCTCCAAAAGAGAGCCAAGTTGAGCAATGAGTTTCGTAAATCTCCATGCACACTCCGAGGCTTCAATAGCTGATGGTTTATTCCATCCAAAGAAGTGGGTTGAGGCTTTAAAGCAACGTGGCTTTGTAGGTCATGCGATGACGGATCACGGGAGCATGGCATCTCTTCTTGCGTTTTACAAACTCATGAAGGCTGAGAAGATGATTCCGATCCTTGGGGTTGAGTTTTATTTTGTCCCAGATCCTTCAGAGAGAACTGCGGATAACCGCAAAAACTCTCACTTAATACTTCTTGCCAAGGACTACGAGGGATTCCGCAATCTTTGTCGGCTATCAAAGCTTAGTTACACTGAGGGCTACTACTACAAGCCAAGGATTGGCTACGAGTGGCTGGCCAAGTATAGCGAAGGGCTAATCTGTCTAACAGCGTGTCAGGGCGGGGTTCTCTCCAACGAGGTATGGTCTGAGCTAAAGGGCAGGAAGCACGATCTTGTCGGCACCTTCCATAAGCTCAAAGCAATCTTCAACGATGATCTCTACGTTGAATTCCAGGGACACAACACGATCTCCAAGAACGATGATGGGGAGCTTTTCAATTCGCAGGCACTTATCAATCTTTCCTTTTACGAGACGCTTAGAAATGAGATTGGGTTTAAGCAGATTGTGACCAACGATTGTCACTACATTCTTCCAGAACACGCTCAGATCCAGCAGACTCTTAAGAACATTTCTTGGGGCAGTGCGGCTGGCGGAGCGAGTGATAGTGCGACTGTGACAAAAGATCACTTCACCGATTCGCTGTGGCTGAAGAGTGCGGTGCAGGTTTACTCTTCTTTTAGAGAGCATCATGAGTATCTTCCAAAACAGTTCGTGGCTGATGGAATGAGAAGAACGACTGAGGTTTTAGAGAAGTGTAAAGACTTTGAAATGCCAAAAGACAAGAGGTATCTTCCACAGTTTCGTTCTGTTGGTGGAGCTACTTCGAGCGAGTTGTTTAAGAGGATTTGTTTCAAAAAGCTTGATGATTTTCTTAAATCAGATCTTATGAGAACCGACAAAGAAACATACATTCAGCGATTCAAAAAAGAATACAAAGTAATCACCAAATACCATCTTGAGGACTACTTTTTAATCGTTTGGGATGTCGTCAGGTTCGCCAAGAGAAGCGGCATCGTCACAGGGCTAGGTAGGGGGTGCCTTCATCCTGACGTGAACGTCTTAACAGCCGATGGATTTAAGGCGATTTCGAAGATTGAAACCGATGATTTGGTTGTGAACAGAGGCGGTGAGTTTAAAAGAGTAGAGGCTGTTCACAAGTACAAACATAAGGGGAGGATGATACGCGTCAAAAGCAGATTCGGTCTTACATCCGGCAACGCTTTCACGCCTGATCATAAAATTCTGGCAATTGAGACAAAAAAGAATAGCAACGACACTTATATAGATATTTCAGAACCAAAATGGATCAGGGCTGATGAGGTTAGGCGAGGGCATCGCGTCTTCACGCCAAACCTTGAGAGTCGAATGGACAACAAAGAGTTGTCAGACGACATTTTGTGGCTCCTTGGATATTGGGCGGGGGACGGCTGGCTTTGCGAGCATAAGAGAGTGGTACGCAGTAATGGATGGAGAAGTTCTACCGGATTCCGTCTTGGCTTTGCTTTTAATAATACTTCTAAGAAAGACTTCCTTGATAAGGCACGCGGCATCCTTGAGTCTCTTGGTTTGAATCCGAGAGTTTGCAGATCGAAGAAGAAGAATTTGGTTCAAGTGAACGTGAATGACAAGACGTTTTACAATAGGATTTCTAGTTACTTTCCAGATTACGAGATTTCTAGTCAGACGAAAACTTTGCCGATATTTTTTAGAGAATTGAGCGAGAGACAGGCGAAAATACTTCTTTCCGGTTTAATAGATTCTGACGGGAGTGTTAGGGGTAAAACGACCATCTGCACAACCTCTCCTCGACTTGCTTATGAGACTAAAGAGCTATGTTTGATGTCTGGGATTCTTTCTTCAATCCGCCATGAGAGCAAGAGAATTGATAAAAGGGGTTACAATCCGAGTGCCGCATATTATTTGATACTTGACAAGGCAGAGTCATCAACAGTCAAAAAAGACAAAAATGGTTCATGGTCTTTGGTCATTGACACAGAGACGGAAGACTATGAGGGGGATGTCTACGATCTATCCGTTTCTGGCAAAGAGCATAATTTTTTAACTGACAGCTTCCTTGTTCACAATTCAGCAGCAGGGTGCTTCATAAGTTATTTGTTGGATATCGTAAAAATTGATCCACTTGAGCACAAGCTTATCTTTGAGCGGTTTCTCAATGAGAATCGCTGTGAGACTGGCGAGCTTCCTGATATCGATCTCGATTTCGAGTCAGATCGAAGAAGAGAGATCAAAGACTACATTTATAAAACGTATGGCCATGACCGTGTGTGCGAGATTGGAACGTATGGGCGAATGAAGCTCAAGACGGCTCTCATAGACTTTGCAAAGAGCATGGGTGTTGCGACACAGCGAGAGATTCACGCTATCACAACCAATCTTGATCTTGACAAGGAGGACGTGGACGATCTCGTTGCGGCGTCTGAATCCGATCCGAGGCTCAAGATGCTTCTTGCTAATGAGAAGTTTGGGTTTGCGGTCAGTGAGATCATAGGCCAAGTCAAAAGCCAGGGAGTGCATCCGGCTGGTGTGATCATATGTTCCGAACCAATCGCAGAGATTACTCCAATCAAGACTCAGAAGAAGAACTTTAAGCCAGGGGAAATACCAGAAGGTGTTAAGAAGAAGGATGCGGAGCAGCGTGTCATAACGACTCAATCAGAGGATAAATACATCATCGCCCAGGGCATGATGAAAGCTGACATTCTAGGGGTCAAAGAATACGATGTGATTCGATATGTGATTGAGAACATTGATAGCGATCTCACCATTGATAATTACGTTCATGTGATTATGCAAAAAGAACGCGATAAGCCAAACAAGGTTGTTTGGAAGATGTTTCAGGAGGGCAGGACGGAGGGTGTGTTTCAGTTTTCAAGTGACGGCATGAGGGCACTTCTAGTGATGATGCGTCCAACTCACATCGGAGATTTGACGGCTGCGAATGCTCTTTACCGTCCAGGTTGTCTTGAAAACGGCTGGCACATTCAATACTGCAAAAGGAAACACGGAGAAGAGGAAGTCCTGTTTGTGCATCCGAGTGTTGAAGAAGCATTGGGCGATACATTTGGCGTGATTGTTTTCCAGGAGCAGTTCATGGAGGTGATCCACAAGTTGGGAGATGTCTCTCTTGTGGATGCAGATACAATTCGTTCTGCTTTGGGAAAGAAAGACAAAGACAAGCTCAACAAGTTTAAAGAAGAGTTCGTGGTTGGTGCTTCAAAACGTATAGGGAAACTTGATGCGATAATGCTTTGGGATCAGATTGAGAAGGCTTCAGGCTATTCGTTTAATAGATCTCACAGTGCGGCATATGCTGTGCTCGCATATATCTCTCAGTATCTGAAAACCTATTATCCGGCTCATTTCTGGGCGGCAAGGCTGGACTGGGATGTAAGGAAGAACGATCTCGATGAGATGTTGGTTAATCGACGTGCGGCATCTGACATGGGCATTGAGTTCATTTTACCTCATGTGAATCGCTCCAGGGAGCGTTTCTATGTGGATGGATCAGAGGTTGTGTGGTCTTTCCTTAGCGTCAAGGGTGTTGGACCAAAGGCGGCTAAAGCCATTGTTGAGAGCCAACCGTATGCGAATTTCGATGACTTCTATGCGAGAGTAAATAAGAAGGCTGTTAAGAAGAACAATATTGAATTTCTCATATTTGGAGGAGCCTTTGATGAGTTTGGAGATAGAAGAGATCTCCTCCGGTGCCTTGAATCTAAGAAGAAAAGTAAGAAGGGATATGTTTCAAAGCCAGAAAAAGAATTGATGAGAGCCTTCTATGACTCCATGGGATTCTTTGAGCTTAAGATTAAAAAGGTAATGCCAGTTTTCTCTAAGTATTGCATCACGGAGAAAGAACTCCATGAATACACTGGCGGTGAATACGTTGTTGTAGGTGGAATGATCACAGCGGTCAGATCCATCAAGACAAAGCGTGATGAGCATATGGGCTTTGTAACACTGATGGACTTGGATGAAATAATTGAAGTGACGATATTTCCGAAAGTGTGGGCAAAAGAACGAGAGATCCTTCGGATTGACAATATCGTTCAGATTTCTGGCAACAAGTCTACATACAATAATAAGAACAATCATATCGAAGCTCATAAAATAGAGTTGATGTAAAAAATCTGTCAGCACTTTTGAATTCCATCCTTATAACAAGGCATGAGGATTCAAAATGCGTGATCTTGTTTACGAAATAGCTGGACTGCTGCCTAAAACAGTAACTTTTGTCATAAGCAAAGCACTTAAGATCTCAGAGGACATGGACACAGAGGTCGATGAGGCCGCGTATTTGTTTGGCTTCTATGCTGTATTGGCTGAGAAGGCTGAGACTAAGCATCAAAAGTTGAAGTTTAATTTTGAGTCATGGCGAGCGAGGGCTGAGTCAAATGAGAATATTACTCGTTCGACTGAGGGTAAAAAATCGCACACTGAGGCTCAAATGAAAGCTGTCATAATGTCTCAACCAAAGTTCCGTTTATACCAGAAAAAGTTAATTGAGGTGGATGAGCAGAGGCGTATTTTAAAAGTGATTTCCAAGGCTCTTGAGATGAAAAAGGATCTAGTTCAAACCAAGTCTTCAAACAGAAGAAACGAATTAAAGGGAGGGCGGTAATGGCTAAGAAGTCTGGTGCGGCAATGGCTATTGTTGGCGGGGAGAAGGGTGTAACTGATGTTTTAAAAGAGGCACAAATCAACTTTGCATATATGCAGAGAAGTTGGTTTCTATTTGCAAAGTCCATTCATACGATCCATATGAGTAAGATCTATGAGAAGGCTGGTTTCACTTCTTTTAAAGAATATGTTGAAACGGATTTTCCAACACTGAGTTACTCGGTGATTGATAAGTTTGTTCATATTATAGAGAGCTGGGGTGAGGCTCTTGAGATGCGGATTAATCGTGATGAGGAGTACAAGATTCCGGCGTATGAGGCTTGTTATAGTTTAATTGCGGCGGAGAAGAAGGCTGAGATTCCAAAAGAAGAGCTTTCGCGTATCAAGAAGGCAGTTTTGGATAATACGATTTCATATCATCGTCTCAGGGACTCTTTGCGTGAGCATATCGATTCAAAGAGGGCTTTAAGAAGCGATGCAAGCATTGATGTTGATGCGGTGGAAGAGGTTGAGAATCAATTGGCAGAAGAGCTTCGCAGCAGTGGCGAGCTTGATAGTTTTACCGATGGTTCTGAAGAGTTTGACTTGGACGATCCAGAGTCTCCTGATGAGGATGAGGACTTCGACTTTGATGAGGCTGAGGAAGAGGTTGAAGTTGAGAAGGCGAACATGAAGAGCGATGTCAAGACTCTCGCGATGCACGTTGATTTTCTATTAGACAATTTGCCGTCTTATTGTGAGGCGGTAGGTGTGATTGATGAAGGGACAGTGGAATTGGCAGAGAAGTTGGAGAAGTTGATTGGTATTTTGGACAATTTTTTAGATCATCTTGATGAGATCGGGAAGGAAGACTAATGAGCAGTGCATTAATGAAGAAGTTGAAGGAGACGGCGAAGAAGGTCAAAGAAAAGGCTGAGAATCGTGAGTCCGATTTTGAAAAGATTGATTGGTTTAAGCCAGAGCTTGGAGAGAACTCGATTCGCTTCCTTCCTCATTGGAAGAAGCCGGATGACAGTCTGCCATGGGTTGAGTTGAGAATTCACTTTATTCCCAAGGTGTCAAATTCAGGAAAGCAGTTTGTGATTCCAGCACGATGTCTTTCTGATTTCGAAGAGGATTGTCCACTATGTGTGGCCTACGAGAAGCTGATGAATAGCGGTGACAAGGAGGGTGCAAAGCGTCTAAGGCCACAGACTAGATTTATTTACAATCTGTTGAACTATAAGGATCGAAAGGTTCAGCCATACATGTGCGGTCAACAGATTCATGTGCTTCTAGCCAGTTGGATCGGTGATGTTGATGGGAACCTTTTCGATATTGACAGCGGTTACGATTTCAAACTTGTCAAAAGTCAGAAGGCAGGGGTTCCGAAGATGGTCGGGACATCGTATGGGCTTAGACCATTGTTGAAGCCTTCTTCTATTCCAGAAAAGCTGAGAGTTCTTCTTGAGTCCATGCCAGATCTTAGCAAGATGTATGACACCAAGGAGATTAAGGTGATGAATGAGTTCTTAGGAACAAAATCATCTGAAGATGAGGAGGAAGAGGAGGATGAACGACCTAGCCGGTCCTCGGTTGAGAGGGCCAAACTGGCATCTTCGAAGGCTCGTGCAAGAATGCCTGATGAAGATGATGAAGAGGAACAGGAAGCTCCAAGAAAGAAGGTAGCTAAAAAAGCTCCAGTTGAAGAGGATGAAGACGAACAGGAAGCTCCAAGAAAGAAGGTAGCTAAAAAAGCTCCAGTTGAAGAGGATGAAGACGAACAAGAGAATATGTTCAAGCCAAAGAAAAAGCCGTTTGCTGCAAAGAGTAAACCCGTTGAAGACGATGAAGATGAAGAAGTGGATGATGATGATCTTGAACAAGAGTTGAGAAAACTTGGGGTGTGAGATGGCAGAAGCGGATCGCGTCTCATACACGTTTGGTATGAAGTTGAATATGGGGAACTTTCAGTCTGTTGATTATCACATTTCTCATTCTAGTGATGTGATGGCTAATGAGACTCCTGCAAAAGCTCTAAAAAGGGTGGTGAAATTTGTTGAAGGCGAAAGTGAAAGAAAGCTCGCTGAGCTTGAAGAGAGTCTCGGAGTCAAGGTCAACCAGGAAAGCTAAAGTTTTGGTTCCAGATGTGATTGATGCTTCGGTTGACATACCTGAAGACATTTTTGATGAGTTCGTAGCGTTTTCAAGGAGCCAGGGTGACAAGGATTTCATAATTCCTCGTGGTGTTGATGAGCCGCTTCTCCAAGTCAACACTTGGATCAGGTTGCCAAAGCCTTTCCAGGATTTGATTGGTGCTCCAGGCATCCCGTGTGGGCTTATTACGGAGGTTTACGGACCACCTGATAGTGGCAAGACAACTTTCTGTTTAGAGGCTTTAAAGAGGACGCAGGAGGCCGGTGGTATCGCGATGCTGGTGCTTACAGAGAGGAAGTTTGACTTGGCTCGTGCGGCGGCAGTTGGTGTGGATGTGAAGAAGCTTTACATCAAGAGGCCAAAAACAATTGAAGACGTGCGTGAGTATATCCATGAGTTGGCGACTACGGTTGCCAAGTTCAAGAAGATCAACAAGCGACCAGTTACAATCGTTTGGGACTCTGTGGCAGCTACTCCGTGTGCCAAGGAGCTTGATGAGAAGCGTGGGGATTTCGCAGCGGATCAAGCAGCGGCGATTACGGTTCTTCTAAGGAAAACCCAGGCCATGATTTGTGATCATAGCATTGCCTTTTTGATGATTAATCAGATCTCTACAAAGATGGGTGTGACGTTCGGCAAGAAGACTCAATCTAAGGGTGGATTTGCTCCCAAGTTTTATAGTGCATTGCGTATTGAGTTTTCAAAGGCAGGGCGTTTGAGGGCGAAGACGGATAGCAAGGACTCTGATTTTTGTGCGATTAAGTCTGTAATAGAGGTTGAGAAGAATCACCTTGGGACACCGTTTGGAACAATGACTGTTTCTATAGATTACAAAGGATTTGTATTCGATAGAGAGGTGGAAAGGAAGCCGGATGAATCAAGTGGAGAACTATCTGTTAAAAAGAAAAGCGGAGCTTCAGAAGGCGACTCAGAAGAATAGTGTCTTTGCCCATGGTTATGATTATATCAGCGAGAACATCACTAAAAAGTACGCAGAAGTGGTCCCAGAGATGGTTCGCAGGGTTGAGATACTAGAGGTTCTTTTGTTTTCATTTATAGAGCACGCAGCGAATTTGGATTCACTAGATAAGATCGAGCAGCAGCTTGATGATCATCCAGACAAGGTTAGAAAGTATTTTCAATGAATAGGTATTATCTTTTTTATTCTGATTTGCACTTAAGGCCGGAACGCCTCGCAGATGGCGAGAAGGTTCTAAAGATGGTTGGTCTGATTGCTTTGAAGTTGAGAGATAAGATCAAGCATGATGTCGTGATTGTTAATGGCGGGGATACCTTCAACACTCGCGGTCTGATTAGAACAAACTGTTTTGATGTGCTTTGTTCTCACTATCAGCAGTGGGCAAGTAAGGGCTTGAGACAGATCATTATTGTCGGCAATCATGATCAAGAGGACAAGGTTGGAGAGATACATCCAATGAAGGCGTTTGGATCATTTGGCAAGGATTGGGTTGTTGTTGATGAGCCTAAGATCGTGGATAGATTTGTATGCTTTCCATATATGAATATAGAGGTGGCTCGCAAATTCATTTCGGCCAATATGCCAAAGCTGAAAGGTCACGATGCAATCGTTCATTGGGGAATTTGTGGTGCTAATCGTAACGACAGGTCTGTGGACACTGATGGTGTGCCTGTTGGAGTCTTGAAAGATTTTCGAACAGTGGTTTCAGGTCACTACCACTACAGGCATAAGTTTGAGAATGTTCAATACATCGGATCTCCAATGCAGCAGTCGCTGGCGGAGAAGGATCAGTTGAAGGGCGTGATTCTCTTTGATGCGGTAAAGAATACGTTCCAGTTTTTTGAGATCAAGGGGACTTCTAAATATCAGGACATCGAGGTGACGTGGGATGAGGGTGGTGAAATTGTTTTACCAAATGTTGAGGCGAGTGAGGGTGACTTTTGTCGTGTGAAAGTCATTGGTGATTCCGATCTTTGTTCGAGCGTAACGAGGGAGTTCCTAAGAAGTAAATATCCTGGTTTGACATTGAATATTGAGCGTGATGTTAAGGATCGTCATTTCAGTCGGCTAAAGATAGAAGCAAGTGATGTGTCTGATGTTCAGTCGATAATCAACAGGTATGTGGATTTCGTTGATACTGAATTGGATCGCAAGAGGTTGCTTGATTTCGGGAAGGAGTTGATCGGTGTCGTATAAAGTTACAACAACGGGCAAGGCATCTCATAGGGCGGTCGATCTTGAATGTCCGAAGTGTCAGTATCCAGAGGAGCGTGTCCTTGATTGTCGCGAATTCGATTCTGTCGAGGATGCGTGGCTGGCTTCAGACGTTCTTTGTCCGAACTGCGAAGAGGCGGATCTTGAGAAGGTTTGGCGTAACGCTCCACTTGGCAAGGTTCACGATGAGGCTGGCGAGGTTTCAAGGATGAAGCAATCATTTAAAGAGCGTTTCATCAAGAAGGATGTGGACGATGTACGTCACAAACACGGCAAGCTCTACGATGACAGTATAAGGTCGGCAGCAGCACAGCGGATAAAGCCGGTATGAGTTGGCTAGAGCAGTGGATCAAAGAGCAGGTCGTTGACAACAGTGGCGTTATCCCAGAGTCCAGGTGGAACCAAAGAGAGGGTGCGTTTTATCTAAACTCTCCGGCAGGTCTCATTAGATTTAAACCGAAGACCGACAGAGATTTATCCAAGTTTCGAGACAGGTATATAAATCGCTTTGAGGTGCTTAAGGGTCTCGAAGGTAGCAAGATGATCGAGGGCTACTTTCTTCTTTATGATGAGATAAGAGCGTGTGAGCGTGTCAAGTACAGGGCGAATGTTCGTACAAGATTGAAGGCTAGAGTATGCAATTTAAATCCATTCATTTAAAAAACTTTCTGAGCTATCAGGATCAGATCTTTGAAAATATTGGCGATAAGGGCTTGGTTCTTATTGAGGGGAGGAATTTGGATGAGGGTGATTCAAACGGTTCTGGCAAAAGTTCAATCTGGGACGGCATCTCTTGGTGCTTGTTTGGGCAAACGGTTCGAGGTCTTAAGAATGACGAGGTTATCAACCGCAAATTCGGATCGAATTGTCACGTTAAGATTGAGGTTGGTACAGGCGAGCGAACTATTATTAGCCGTTTTCGCTCTCATGATTCTTTTGGTAATCGTCTCATTGTCGAGACTGGTGGGAAAACCGTTGAACTTGGAACCATAGCACAGACTCAAGATTGGCTTTTAAAGTTTCTTGGTATTGATTTTGAGCTGTTTAGATGCACTGTTTTGTTTGCACAGGGCGAGACATTCAATTTCGTCAATGCTGGCAACAAGCAGCAAAAAGACATTCTCTCAAAAGTCATGAGGGTCAATTTCGATGATTATCTTCTCAAGGTTAAAGCCAAGTCTAAGGTCTTAGAGTCGGAATCATCGGATATCGAGCGGAAGATAGACGTTCTCAAGTCTCACGTTGTGGACAATCCGGCTTCTCTTTTTAAAGAAGAGTTCGAGGAGTGGGAGGCGAATCGTCGCACTAAGTTTGAAAGAATGAAGGCTGAATCGTTGGAGTTGGCTCTGCAAAGAGGGGACGCGAAGCCTTTAGACAAATACACTTTAATGCAGGCCAAATTAAAGGCAAAAAAGATAGAGGTTCGTAAAAAGCTAGAAGACTCTGAAGATAGTAAAATAGCCTCAGAGCTATTGTTTTGGCGGCGTGATTTAAATTCAGCACAATCTCTGGATAGTGTTTGCACCACATGCAATCAGCCAGTCGATAAGGCTGGTCTTGTTGACCGTATAAGAAAGTCCAAGGCAAGTGTGGTTTCTTTTGAGAAGAAGTTAGAAGAGGCCAAGGATAAGAAGATCGCGATTAATGATGAGATTGCCGAGATTGAATTGAATCAATCAAAGTTGGAACGATTCATTGGGGAGCAGCATCGGATCAGTGATCGCAATCAGCAGATAGATGACCGGATCGAGAGACTTCAAAGAGAGATGACTGAATTAGAGACTCAAAGGAATCCCTTTGAACAGAAGCGTATCGAGGCTTTGTTGAGGCAGAAAGACATTAAAGCCAAGCTTAAGCTTATGGGCGAGCGGTTCGGTGTAATTAAAGAGCAGTGGCCGTATGTTTCATTTTGGGAGCAGGCGTTTGGTGATTCTGGAATTAAGTCATTCGTGTTTGATCTCATTTGTTCAACGCTAACCAACAAGGCTAATCACTATTTAAACATTCTAACCTCTGGCAGTGTAACAATTTCATTTGATACGCAGAAGAAGCTGAAGACTGGCGAACTGAGGGAGAAGTTTGATTGTGAGATAATCTCAGAGGGCAAGCGTGTTGACTATGCGAGCTACTCTGGCGGTGAGAAGCGTAGGATATCTCTGGCGGTAGACTTGTCTCTCAGTGATTTGATGGCTGATTACTACACAGAGAAATTCAATATCATTGTTTTTGATGAGCAGGATTTTTATATGGACGATTCAGGAAGGCTTGCGTTCTTAAAGCTTCTCAAAGAGATTGCAAAGACTAAGCGTGTGTTCGTGGTCGCTCACGATGCGGCTTTTAAATCAATGTTTGATGAGACAATCATGATCGTAAAGGACGGAGGTATTTCGAGAGTCTCTTGAATTGGAATATATAAATTTTGATGGAGGAAAGTATCATGAAGAAGGATTTAGCGATAATTGATTGGAAGAAGCGGATGATATCTGACAGTGGCACTGATTGGCGTCTTATTAGAGACTTAGGAGAAGGTGTCGAGTTCAGATATGTCATTGAGAGTAGCACTAAGAAGCCACAGAATCGAACAGTTGATTTGTGTGGTCGTGATCCGACTGGGAAGAGGTTCGTAAAAAACATCATAGAGGCTCCGGCTGTCGAGACTCCGACGGACGGCAATCTGCGACTTAGGCTTTTTTCGATGATAGAGGAGCAAGGAGGTCTGGTTAAACATATTGACAAGGTTGTTTCGCGTCAAGGCAGGACGAGGCGGGACAATCACGCTCAGGTGTTGTCGATGGTTGTTGAACTTCGTGAATACGTTGAGAATCGTTTCATAGATGTGGCTAAAACTCAGGAGAAGATTACTCAGACGTTGATTGAGGCTCTTGAAAGGCTTCAGCAATACGAGAATGAAGAGTTTGATTTAATTGATGTGGGAGGAGGGGGGATTACATACACCCGTCGCCCCGTACATACAGTTACAGCAGACTATATGCGGCAGGCGGTGGAGCACCGCAATAAGTCTGTCAATGAGATTGGGAGGGAGGTTTCTGATGAGAGGCTTATCTGACTTAGTTGGCAAGAATATTGTTGTTTACGATCTTGAGATCAAGGTGCCTATTGAGCAGTGTAAAAAGGGCTGGGCAGGATACGATGAGATGGGTATCAGTGTTGGATGTGCATATGACTATCTTGAGGGAAGATACCGTGTGTTTCTTGATGACAATATGCAAGAGCTTGTGGATCGTCTGAATGAGCCTGAAACTCTAGTCGTTGCCTTCAATCATATCGGCTTTGACAATAAGCTTTTACGTGGTGCGGGTTTCAATCTCAAGGTTGATGAGGAGCTTAGGAACTACGACATGATGGCGATCAGCAAGGCTGGTGCAGGATCAAAGGACAAGTTTCACAAGGGGTTTCGTCTTGATGATCATCTCGAATCATGCGAGCTTCCAAGGAAAACTGCGAACGGTGTGATGGCTCCAATTTGGTGGCAAGAGAAGAAGATAGGGACTGTTATAGATTATTGTATGAACGACGTTACACAAGAGCGTGGTCTATTTGAGTATATGTATGTGAATGGAAGAGCGGCGTGTGCGTGGCGTAAAGACTTTTACGAGATAGAGTTGCCAAGGCTATGAGAGAGTCCGTTTTTAACACAGAAATAGTGAATTCCCTGCGAGCCTGCGGTGCGTGGGCTTACAAGATATCAGACTCTCCGGCATCGTGGACAATGAAGCAGACGCGGTTTACTCCAGATAAGCCTTGCGACATTATCGGTTGCTATAACGGGAAGTTCTTTGCAATTGAGGGCAAGCAGATAAAGAAGGTGAAAGCATTCGGTCAAAGCACAATGAGGCTTTCACAGATTGAGAGTCTCACAGAGATTTTAGATAAGGGTGGCAGGTCGTTTGTGTTCTTGAATGTGCGGATCAAGGGCGTCAAGGGTGAGGTCAAACAAGAGAATCGCTTGATTATATTTGATTGGAGTGTCCTTGGTGCGGCTGAGGGTTCAATCAAGAAGAAAGACATTGATGCGTTGCCATTTATTATTGGCAAAAGCAAACTGTTTGATTTGAGGGAGTTCTTGGATGAGCTTTGATCCAAATTTGCAAGATCAAATGAACAATATGGCTAACACTCTTTCTTCTTCAATGGATATGACAGAGATGGTTAGTTACAACATATTTGGAGCGGCAATTACGACTACTAGGGCGTTTCAGAGTGTGGCTCTCAAGGTTGACTCCAATGCGAGTCGGGTATATGTCACATTGCGGCTGAGGTGGTGGGCAAGGTATAAACGGTTTGAGGCATTGCAAACAGCGTGGTTGATGCGAGCAGAGAAGAGGTGTGCGGAGCATGTTCCTCCTGGATGGTCGATGTTGGTTTACTATGACAGGTGATTGTGACTGTGTTTGAGATTCAAGAAAAGATTGCTGAGCTTAAGCAGACGAAGGCTAGTATGGGGTGTCAATCGGCTATTGAGTCGATTGAGTATATTATAAAAGGCTACGAAAAACTTTTAGAGGGAGAAAACTCATAGAAGGAGTGAAAAAATGAATGAATTGATTGAGATGATTACCTCGGTAAAGGACGGTACAACAAAGCTCACGCTTTCGATGATGCTTGACGTTGTTGTTGGGCTACAGGCAAGAGTGGGTGAGTTAGAGCGAGATCGCAGTAGGATTCAGGAAACTTTAAATGTCCTCGCAAGAGGGGGGAAGGCAGTCGATGGAAGCGGAAGGTCTGACAGCGGATTCTCAATCGGCTAAGAATCTCATTCTTGGATGGATCAGAATGGTCAAGATGTTTGATACTAGTCTTCGGTACTACTTCCCGAAAGCAATAGACATCTTTCTCAAGCTTTCAATTCAGCACCAGTATGGGCTTTTAAAGTTCTTTACTGAAGAGATCAAGAGTTCCAAGCTCACTAATAAAATACAAGATAATACGCAGTATGTGGATGTAATGCGTTCTATTTTATTTTACTATACAGGTTCAAAGGATTTCGGTCAGCCTAACAGGGAGGAGTTTTGTTCTCTGCTTGGAAGGTATTGTCGATCTTCGATATTTAAGCAAATCAATGCGTGTGCAGAAGATTTTAAAAGTGAATTGGAGGCAATATGAATGACAATGTGACACAGATAGACAAGAAGAAAACTAATTCAAAATGGGATGCGATCTCTGATTATGTCACGGCTCTCTCTAAGAAGGTCGGAACACAGCAGCAGCTCTCAAAATCTGTTTTGATGATGCTTAAAACTATGGATTCAAAGATGGATGCTTTGAGGGACGTTATGGTTGCAAAAGCCGTTGCAACAGATCAAGAGATTGACGCGGCTATTGATGCAAACATTGGACTAAGATTGAGAGAAGACAATGAGGATATTTGTTTGGGCGATGTGGTGTGGGTTAATTATTCGGGAACAATCGATGGCGGCAAAGAGTTCAAGCAAGAGAATTTTCCGATCCGCGTTGGCTCAAACACTGTTATTTTCGAACAAGCATTGGTTGGGCGTAGACCCAACACGATGGGAGTGACTCATGATGCTACGTTCAAGGGTGGCGAGTATGCGGGTAAAACAATCAAGTTCAATATAGACATTTACAAAGTCAAAACGCAGGTAGTGGGAGCAAACGATGACGCAGGATACACAGATATTGGAGCATCTCAAGGGGAACCTCAACCTAACGCTGAAGCTGATGGATCAGGACACGATGCAGGAGGTGGTGGTGAGTCTCAATCTATTCAGTAGGGACGATAGCGTCGGTACGGCTCGCTCGGTCACAGAGGCAGCGTTGAGTGCTTTAATAGGGCTAAGGTATTTAAACGCAGAAGATGTTAGTCTTGATGTGAGAGTTCACACTTCACTTCAAAGGAGATAGTCATGACCGAAGAGAAAAAGCCAGACTTGGGCTGGCAGAAGCAAGATGAGACTGACAATTTGCAGAAATCAGTGAATCCAGACGGTGAGTATATGCGTGATCATCACCTTTGTACGAAGTGTCATGGAGCTAAAAAGAAGTGCGATATAGAGGGCTGTCCTCAGAATTACTAGTTATAACAGCAATTTACAAGTTTCTACGTAGAAACTTTGGGAGTTCCAGTGTGGGATGCAAACGGCTCTCCGGTAGAAGAGGTGGTAATGAAAAAGAAGATGCTGGTTGGTGCTTTGAACGACTTTGAAAAGATGGGCACAAACACTTCGCAGATCATTGCGTCTCGCACTGGCAAGAAAGTTTGGATCGCAAACATTGAGTTTTCACCTGGAATTGACGTTTCACAATCAGAATCAGGTGAAGATATTTTAATTCGCGTGCGGTTGAAGGATGGGGAGTATTTAGTTATCCAGGATGAGCCTGGGCTTTCAGAGAAGAGGATGTTGGCGTGAGCAATCAAATTGAAGTGTGCAAATCAGCGTCTTATGTGCCGGTCGGAAAGCTTAAGTTCCATCCAAATAACCCGCGAACAATCAGACCTGAGCGTTTAGAGCAGTTGAAGCGTTCTATCACGGACAAGGGGTTCTATCAGCCTATCCTCGTGTGGAAGAAGGGCGGTATTGTTCTCGCAGGCAATCATAGGCTTCTAGCGGCTCAAGAGCTAATCAGCGAAGGTTGGAGCTTCATGGCTCCTAACGGTGCCACAGACTCGCTCCCAGTTGTCATAGAGGACGTTTCAGAAGAGGTCGCACAGGCGATTCTATTTGAGACCAACAATACTTATGCAGAGTGGGTTGACGAGAGACTGAGGGTGGCCATTGAAGAGGCCGAAGAGCTGGGCAGGGACGTTAAGTCATTTGGTTTCACGCAAGACGAAATTGATGTTCTCCTAAAGGATGCTCTCAAGGACGCAGAAGACATCTTGGGTAATAAAGACGATCCAGAAGAGTTGGAAGACGATCTTTTAGATCCCGTGTTTGAACCGAACATAAAAGACGGCGACAAAGAAGATTCAGAACTCAAGTACAATCTCACTGTCGTTTTTGAGGACGGAGAAGCTCTAGAAGAATTGTTTATAGAACTTCGGGACCGTGGTTTTAAGGTAAAGATATGAGCCAATACGGCATTCCTTACATGGGATCAAAGTCTAAGATTGCAGCGTCAATTGCGATGAATTTTCCGGTAGCAGATAATTTCTACGATCTATTTGGTGGCGGGTTTTCTATCTCGCATTACATGCTTGAGAATAAGGCGCACAAATATAAAAGCTTTCATTATAACGAAATCAAATCAGACATAGTGGATCTCGTTAAAAGAGCTATCAACGGCGAGTTTAACTATGACCGCTATAAGCCTGAGTGGATAAGCAAAGAAAAGTTTTTTGAAGTTAAAGACACTGATGCAAAGGTTAGATGCTTGTGGAGTTTCGGGAATAATCAAAGGGGATATCTTTTCGGAGAAGATATTGAGCCATATAAGAAGTCAATGCATATGGCGGTAGTGTTCGACGAGTTTGACAGCTTAGCCGAAGAGGTGTTTGGGTTTACAAAGTGGCCAGCTATTGCGAACACTATTACCAAAAGAAGATCTTATTTAGGACAGAAAATAGAGTTTTTTAGCAAGACTAAAATACCTATCGTTCTGCATAAATTTATAAAAGAATTGAGAGTTAACAGCTCGCACAAATCGTTGGAGCAGTTGAAGCAGTTGCAGCAGTTGCAGCAGTTGGAGGCGTTGGAGCGGTTGCAACAGTTGGAGCGGGTGGAGGGACTTCATTTCTATTCAGACGATTACAGAAATATAATCATCAAGCCTAATTCTGTTGTTTATTGCGACATTCCCTACGAGGGGACAGGTGACAAAGGAGAGGGAGGTTACCTTTTAAAATTCAATCATAAAGAATTTTTCGACTGGGCGGCTTCGAGAGACTTCCCGGTATTTATTTCTGAATACAGCGTGGAAGATTCCAGGTTTAAATTAGTCTATTCTGTAGATAAGCGGTCTCTTTTGTCTGGAAAAAAAGCAAACGATATTAAATCTGAAAACCTTTATTGGAACGGGGCGAGCATTTGATCGGCTCAACCCCTACACTTGCCGAGTTTGTACCGTTGCCGATAAAGGTCTGAATGTCCAAGCTCAAAAAAAGATTAGACATAGAGATCAGCCGTCTTAAAAATAATCCTGAATCTCAATTCACGAGATCTAGGATGTTAGACGATATGGCTTTCAAGGTGTGTACGATGTCTCGTGCGTATGGTGAGACTGACGAAGAGCTATTCGCTAGGTTGGCGGCACATCCTGATTTTGATAGATTTAAAGATGAGATATCGGCTGGGGTTCCATTTCTAATAAACAAGCCTGAATCCTCGTTTATGGAGGATTTAAAAAAGATATGAGAGCTGATGATTATGGCAAAGAAGCTAACCACTGTGAGGATGGGCAAAGAGGAAACTGGCTTTACTACAACAATGAGTCCAGATCGTCTCGGTGATCAGCTAATGAAAGCAATCACTAAGATTTTGGGTGAGGAATACACAAAGCACACTATAACAATGAGCTTTGAGGGCAAGAGGGACGGCGGCGAGGGTTGTATCAGGAATTTGGTGTTGAATATTGTTGACACGAAGAAGATTAACAAGATCATAACTCAGGTTAAAGTCGATCCAGAGGCGTTCATGAGTGAGTTGAAAAAGATATGAGGTATGATCGTGGCGTTGCAGACGCAACTGGAATCAGGCCGATCATATTGGAGTTTGCAAAGCAGATGGAGGCCAAGCTTGCAAAGAACGATCACAAGGATCATTGGCGTGAAGCTGGCTTACAGTCCATCTTCGCTCATTTTAGGGCTGAGGTGGATGAGTTGAAGGAGGCTTTAATGGAAGGTCATTCGACTGAAGAGGTGGTTTCAGAAGCGTGTGATGTGGCGTTAATGGCGATGATGTGTGCTGACATAATCAAATCAATGGGAGAAGAGACGTGAAGCTGTTTGTAGGAAATCTGAATTGGGATACAACTGAGGAGATGCTGAAATCACACTTTGAGACGGCTGGCGATGTGAGCAGCGTCAAGATCATATTGGATCGCGAGACCAATAGGCCGAGAGGTTTCGGCTTTGTGGCGTTCAGCGATCAAAGTGATGCTCACAATGCTGTTCAGTTATTGAACAACACACAATTAGATGGTAGAACGATTTTTGTTTCTGAGGCCAAGGAGCAGCAGCCGAGATCGGTCAAAGTTGAGAAAACGTATCGTAACCCAGATTCGAGGTATTAGATGAATTACGGTGTAACAGTGGTGAATGGTTTTTGTTTTGGATCAGGCATGATCGTTGCGGCATTCTTGTTCAAAGCGTTGCTGCATATTGGTTTTTGCGGTTGAGGTGCTGCGGAGGTGTGGAAGCTGGGACTTGCTGAGCGTACTAGTCGTGCAATGTTCCTTGAGACACACTGAGACAGGTTTACTGCTTTCCAAGCCTAAAAAGCGGGTGCTTTTAAGATTTAGAGCCTGAGGGGCTTAGCGGCTGACTCACAGATCAAAATCAGTCACTTCGCGAGTGACCCGCAGCCTTTTAAGAGCGACTACATAGCGATGTAACACAATTAATAACCAGAGGTTTGATGACATGGAATTAATTAAGATTGGCGATGACAGGACGGTATGTGCAAAAGAGCTTCACAGGTTTTTACGTGTGAGTACGCGTTGGGACATATGGGTTCAAAGAAGAATCAAAGAATACGAATTCTCTCAAGGTACTGATTTCATTGAGATCAAAAATGATCACAATGAATACGGAGAGTTAAGATTAAGTCTTGATACTGCAAAAGAGCTTTGCATGGTTGAACGAAACGACCAGGGCAGACAGGCCCGTAAGTATTTCATTGAGATTGAGAAGAGGTGGCAAGCACAAAGAGATGCAATGACACCGGCTGAGAGACTTTTAGAGCAAGCGAAATGGGCGGTAGAGCAGGAGAGAAAGCTTGCGGCATTAGATCAAAGACAAGACAAGATGGAATCAAAACAAGACAAGACGGAAGCAAAGCTGATGCTACTCGGATCAGATTCAAACTACCGAACGGTCAGAGGCATGTGCAAAGAACTCGGACAAAGCATTCCAAGGGACATCGCAAATAGTATCGGACGCAAAGCAGCAGGCATTTGCAGACAGAACGGTCTTACAATCGGCAAAGTCCCAGATGAGAGGGATGGAGAAGTAAACTCATATCCTATTCATATCCTAAAGCCGGTGATAGAGGGCTGGCAGGCGTGAAGGATTATTATGATTATGATTGGCTTTCAGGTGTTCACGTTGAGGTGGAAAAATCAGGCGTTGCTATTGAGGTGGAGCGTCAAAAGGCATTGGAAGACGCAGAGCGAATGAAGATATTGAGCGGGTTCGAAGATGAGATTGATGACACAGATCGAATGAAATATAAAATGTCACTTGATGACTTATCAGATCCTCCGACATTCATGGAAGAACTGCAAAACATATGAATCCAATATTGAATTTAGCAGACAAGTGACTCGGCTCGAATCAGAACCGATCCAAACTTTTAATGTCAAGACATAATCATGCTATGATGAGATCACAACCCATAACACACGGGGAGGTGTCTCTATGTTCACAATCGAAATTGAAGTCGAACCAAAAAACGATGAAGGTTTTATTAAAGCAACAGTTAGGGAATCAAATCACCAAGAGTTGATAGGCTACAGCAGCTTTGCAAAATCAGAGAAGAAAGCGGTTGCATTCTTATTGGATCAGATTGCACAATACCTTAAGAAATAAGGTTAAATTTCTATTAGAATACGTCAAAGTACTAGGTAATACAATGTCCAAAACTCCAGTTTTCAAGAGAAAAGCCCTTTCAAAACGGGGGGTTAAGCGTATAGACAGAGCGGCACTGCTCAGCCCACCTGATAATATTGATATGTCAATGTTCGTAAAGAAAGAGACATTAGATCCTCCAGAAGCCATACCGCTCAAGGAATTGCACAAGACCATTGATGTATTGCCTCCTGAGTCACCGCTCAAGACTATTGATATCGGCGATATGTTTGATCCGTATACTGCCAAGAAGATTTCAGAGGTTGGTGCTCGTGGAATGTACGAGGCCGATGTGGACTTGCTCAAGATTGAGTGGGTTATTAAATATCCTACATTGAAGGTCAAAGATTGGTTGCTGCACAAGAAAGGGTACAGCTACACGCAGGCTGCGAAACTATACGAGATTGGCGGCAAAGAGGACGGTTGGAACGAGGCCAAGAATCATGTTCTTGACAAGATGACCAGTAGCATTGTGAAGCGTCACATTGATCAGATGGCAGATGTTCAAGAGCAGCATATCAAGGCATCCAAGATTGGGCTGGCAAAAGCGGTTGAGATGCTCTCCAAGCTCTCCATTGAGCCTGTGAAGGGCAAAGACGGCAAGTTGCTTAAGGACGCAACAGGGAAGCCTGTATGGCGAGGGTTCAGGTCTATTGATTTATTAAACTGTTTGGGTGCGGTTGAGAAGGCACAGCAGATATACCGAAGGGCGATGGGATTACCGAATGAGGAGGCGGGGCTTGCACAGATACTTGACAAGGTGAATGTTCACTTCAATCAGGTTAATATTCAGAACAACGAGGTTGCGGCTCCGGTGGTTGATCCAGTCAAAGACAAGATGCGTAAAATAGCTGAAGAGTTGACTCATGATCAGATTCTTGAGTTTGTGGAATTCAGAAGAGAGCAGAGGGCGATATTAAAGCTTCAGGCGGCAGAGGAGGCATCACATGGGGCCGGATAAAGAGTTGCAGACGATCTTCTCGGTCAAGATCAGTCGATCACAATCCAAGATGTATCGAGACATCCTTCACTTGAGTTACATCTTGGGTGCGATGGTTTTATTCTTTGGAGGCGTGATTTTGATTCAATATTTGACTTGCAAGAGTGGGTTGACTTTCATGGAGTGCATGGCGTATCGAGGTTGAAACAGAGTTTCTACGTAGAAATTATGAGCGAATACGAGAGTAAAATTGAATAGTTAGGAGTGTGTATGAAAAAGCTTAAGGCATATCGGGCCGACGATTGGTTCTTAGATTGTCCAGAATGCGGCGAAATCATCACACTCGGATCGAGAGAAGAGGCAGAGGAGGCGGCTGCAAGTCCGAGTGAGTGCGAGTGCGGCCATATATATAACTTTGAATTAGATGAGGCAGGCTGAGATGAATCCACAGGTTGAACGAGTGAACAAGATAAAGGCGAGATTAGGATCAGTATCACAGGTCGTCAAAGAAAGGCTCCCAGGCAGCGTGAGAGAGCTTCTAAACGATGTGCGGTATCTGATTGATGAGTACGAGGGCGTCATGGATGCTCTCGAAGAGGAGCGTGCTCAGGCAGCAATACAAAGAACATTTCAAAATCAATAGGGGAAGCAATGAGTAGATTTAATTATGTGGAGTTTGATGAGTATGCACAGGCTGAACAAAATTCAGCTAAAAAGATCGCTTTAAACTTAGAATTTCTAATCGAGTCATTGGGCAAGGGCAGATCGCAGCATCTCGCGTTGACTAATCTCGAAGAGTGCTACATGTGGATCGGTAAAGCGATCAGAGATAAGCAGATCGAGCGGAACTCCATAGGCGACGAACTCGAAAGGGCTAATCCATGAAGCCATTCCAGTATCGCAGTTCCACTATTCTCACGGTGGAGCAGAAGAAAGAAAAGAAAGCTAAGAAGCTAATGACTAGGGCGAAGGTGATTGACATTCAAGCATTCGCAGAACGTCAGCGTATCGAGAAGAGAGAAGAGTCACGCAAGCTGAGAGCAACAGGGCGTCAACAGCGAGTGGTAGAGGTAAAGCTACTAATAGCCGACAAGAAGGCCAAAGAAGAAGCAGAAGAGCGTGCTTTTGAGCATGAGACCGAACTGATGGCTGTGAGGGCATCGGCTGGTGAAAGTCTCAGGTAAACACCATTCACAAAAAGAGGTCATATGAAGATTGTAGTTCTCATGGGTGTGTTGTTAGCGGCTCCGGCTTTTGCTGGTGTGGAATGTGTAAATAATAAGCAATCACGATTAGTCGAGATACAAGATGTTGATGCAGGTTGTGTGGTGAAGGCTAATTCCAAAATCATATACAAGGCCAAGAGGGACAAAGACTATTGCAAGAAGAAGGCAGCTATTCACACGGACAAGCTAATCAAGCTTGGTTGGAAGTGCGTGGGATAATGCTAAGCGATGATCGGCTAATGGGTATTGCCAAGAAGTTTAATGTCAACGCGGATCAGCCTCGCAAGGCGATTGTAAAAGAGATTTTAAGAATGATTGATATGCTTGAAGTGCCTGGCAAATCATTGAACGGCATGGGTGTGATGCTCAAGATGATGCTTGAATCTGAGCCTGAATTGAAATCAGATTTTATGCGAGAGTTGGGGGAAATATGAGTTTAGCGTTTGTGTTCATTCTGAAGTTCACTTCGTATGTGATCAAATTCCCAGGCTTCCTATCACTTGGGTTTTTACATGTGCGGTTGGCAGTAGAGCATAAAAAGAATCTAAGCGTACTAGAGGCCAATGAAGCGAGAATGCTTCAACGTAAGCCTCAATACAGACTTGATGCGACAAAACGCAAGTCACTATCTCCAAGCAATCAGGAGACAATCCCCAATGGCTGGGACGTGGTATCTGTTCCGCAGAAAGATCCAACTAAGCGAAGAATGTCTGAATATGTATTGACCCCACCGATTGAATCAACCTTCGTGCATGATTTCTTTGGATCGCAGTTGATCATTGGTGATATGGTAGTGTGCAGAAGTCTACAAAAGACAAAACACAGACTTGAGATATCAGGCGATAGACTCACGGTTGACAATATACCTCAGACGGTGAATCAGGGAGAACTTGAGAAAATCAAGCAGATCATTCGTGAGAGCAGGAAGTAAGGATGCTAGATGTCGATCCCTCTCCAAGAACTATATGAGGAATTCAATAGGCGTGGCCATGATCCTCACGAATATAACAGATTGCTCAGCTCGGTCTTAGCTGAATTATACGGAATGCAGCAATCACAGGCAATTGTTTGGGACAGTGGTGTTCCGTACATTTACGATCCTTTACGTAATAAAAAGCTTTCTTTAACACGCACGATCATATCGAGTGCGTTGTATGGCGGCTCAATTTCTGACTCATATCTCCGATTAGACGGAGTTGCTACTATGGCAGAGCAGGGTTTTTTGTTGCCTAGAAAGGCGACGATCACAGGGTTGTGGGCAAAGTCTCGCATTGGAGCTGGTTGGTATATCGAAGTTCGCAAGAACGGAGTGCCTATCACAGTTTCGAGTGTGCAGATTATTGCCGGTTCAGGATTAGACGGTACTATTGATATTGATTTGAATCAGGGCGATTGGGTTCAATTGTTCGCACAGGGAAGTGCGATAAAGCATCCAATAGCGGCATGTGAGTTAGCTTGGCGGTTAGATTAAAACACTTCCAAAGGAGATCTAAATGAGCTTTTTAAAAGTCACGTCAACAACAGCGGTTGCTATTCCAGATTTGGGCTACACAGTCCCAGCTAGTTCTACAGTTGTTCTTTCAGGTCAGTTTTCAATTGATGATTTATATCTCTCAGCGGATCTTGAGGCGGCTATCATCGCAGCAGCTCTCGCGGTTGAGATTGATTACGGCACAGGCTACACGGCGGTTCTGGCGGCAGATTACACCAATCGTGATGCACTAGCGGCGTTCATGAACGTGTATGAGATCACTAATCAGAACAACAACGAAGATCTAGTCGATGGTTCAGAGGTTAACGCTTCCGGTCCTTCCGCAGCTCCTCTCCACATTCACGATGCTAGATATTTCAGAGAGAACGAGTTGACACCGGTCACAGGCGCAGGGCTTATCGGTGCAGACGACGCGGTGTGGGATCCAACTATGACCTTCACTACAGTGCAGGGGTTCATTGATGGGCTTTACACCTATTTGAGCGGCTTTGATTTGGACAATGTTTATGACAATGACGCTGATGGCGTCATGAATATTGATGGATCGTTTCCTCTTGATCTTCGTTCTGATGGAACAAACGATGTGGTCTTTGCTTCACGCAAGATCGGTGCTGATTATCAGAGGGCTGGACAGTTAGATGTATCAGCAGATCAGGTTATTCTCGGTGCTTTGGCAGCGGGTGCATTGGCACAGATTGATATAAGAGTTGTGAGCAATATGATCGTTGATGGGAACTTAACCATCACTGGTGCGCTCACAGACACCACAGTTGACACACTAAACGTCACCAATGCGAATATCCGTTTAAGAGATGGTGCGACAGGCATCGCAGCGACTGACGCTTATGTTGAAGTTGAACGTGGAACGAGCGGTGCAGACTCACAGCTTCTATGGAATGAGGTATCAGGTCGTTGGCAGGCTGGTATCGTTGGAGCGATTCACACGCTTGCATGGATTGATTACAGTGAGGTGATCACAGGTATTTGGGAGATGCAAGGCGGTGCAGCTACCGATCCAAGCATGTATCTTACTAACAAGGCATCGGCACCATCTACGAATCTCGGTGCAGCAGGACAGATCGCACTAGCGTCTATCACCAATATCCCTGCTTATTATGATCAGACTAGGACAAAGTGGCTTTCGATGTATCGCGAGTATATGACGTTTTCAGGTCGTGATAATTCCAATAACGCTAACGAGTATTTGCGTGCTGGCGAGTTCACTTCTAACCAAGGTGGTCCAAGACTTCTTAGGAACATGGTGCTTATTGGCATTTCAGGTCAAACCAATGGTGCAGAGACGTGGACGGTTCGGGTTCGCAAGAATGGATCGGCAACGAACCTTGCATCGTTGGCTATCACAGCAGCGGCGGGTGCTCAGCAGATCAATACCAGTGTTGATTTTAACGCAGGCGACGATATTGAAGTATACTGTGATGGATCGAGTGTTAATCGTCCGACAGTGCGGTTGGAGTGGGCAGCAAGGTTTTAATTAGGGGTGCGGTATGGGTTTATTTGTTTCAACTACAGGCGTGGATGTTTCTATTCCTGAGTTGGGAATAGTCATCCTAGATCCGACGGTTGATTTTGATTTGCCAGCTCAGTTCAGTGCAGAGGAGATTCAACACGCTAAGACTTTGACGGATAGAATTCTCGATGGGACGTTAGTGTGGCGGAAGGTCGCAGCGGGTGCGGTTCAGACTCCTTCTAATTATGATCCAGAATACTATGAGATTAGCGAAGAGAATACAGGCACAGGCAAGTATGAAGATCGTTCTCCGGTGTTTGGAGATCTTTTAAAGGACAAGAGTGGCAGGGTTTTACCAGCAAGCTTTGCTGGCAATCCTAAGAAGGCAGCAGTGGTGTTTGCATCGGCTTTCCCAGACAATAATTATGCTGTTAACATAACAGGGTTGGATGGGAGAGTTTGGTTGCCAGAAGCAGTTTTGTTGGGTGGATTTGTGATTAATTCGCAAGCCAACCTTGCACCGATTCAGATTGTGTATTGGACGGCTATTTATCAAGGCGAATCTAATTAACCAAGGAGAGAGACGATGCCATTAATAATTGATCAACTAGTATCAGAAGGCTTGGTAGACCATAAATCCCTGCGAACGCAGGTCGCAGCTACGGTTGCGAGTGCATCAACACTTTCTCTTGTTGTTGGATCAGAGATGATTCAGGTCATCACGGGATCGGTAGCTGGTCAAATTGTAAAGCTACCTGATGCAACTACCTTGACAGTTGGATATCGCTACGAGGTGTGGAACGCTACTTCAGTCAACGTCACGGTGAATGACAATGCTAGTGCGTTGTTGGTTCTTTTGGCTCCTAATGAGCGTGTTATTTTTATTCTGCAAACTGCTACTCCGGCAGCGGGTGTGTGGTTGTGGTCCATTCTCACAAAAACCTCAGCAGCGGAACAATTCTTAGTTACGTATCCAGGCACAGGGCTATCTGTAAACTACACTGGTGGTACTGCGAGGTTTAACGGCGTCAGTACAGCGGTGGCGGCAGGCTCAATCACATTGGGTGCGAGCATCACTGGGGGTTGGGTTTTTATTACAACGGGTGGTGCGGTTTCCTCTGGAACGACGCTTCCTGATGGAGCGACTCCTTTAGCACAGTTCACAACGAGCGGCAGTGCGGTCACATCTCTCACGGATCAAAGAGAGACGATTGATGCGAACACTGTGTGGGGTGTGGTCGGTGATATCGTTTCTAATATTTATAACAGGGCGGCAGCAGCGGGGACTCTTGAGAAGTACGCTAGAGCGGATCACGCCCACTTAAATAACTCTTTGCTTAATCGTGCGGGAGTAGTCACAGCGGGTACGTTTGCGGGTAGTCCTAAGAAGGCTACTGTGACATTTGGAACTGCAATGCCTTCTGCTACCTATTCAATCAGCCTTAGCGGTGGCGACGGTAGAACATTTACTTATGAGACGAGGACTACGGCTGGATTCGTTATTAATGCAAATGCAAACCAAGCATTAACAGCAGACGTGAGCTGGGAAGCAACAATTACAGGTGAAGCGACTTAATGCCTCAGATCATTGACGCAGTTACAGTTGAGGGGTTACTGACGCATACATCTAAGGTGTGTGTTCCAGCTACTCAAGCAACAGCGGCTAGTACGCTGTCTCTCACTGTTGCGTCCAACATGTCTCAGTATTTCACTGGAACTACGGCTGGTCAGATCGTTCGGCTACCAAATGCTACGACACTTGCAATCGGTCAGCGGTATGAGATTTACAATCAGTCTACTCAGAGTATCGATATTCAAGATGGAGCCTCTGGTGCTTTGCTAACTCTGCCCAATACGACAATCACTTACTTGACGCTTCAGCTTAATGGGAATTCAGCAGGATCATGGATTTTCTGGTCTATCTCAGCATCTGTGGTGGCTGGTGGTGTGACAAACTTTAATCTCACCTCGTCTACTGCGTTCACTACTTCGTCTCAGACCGATGTTGTTATCACTGGTTTTACTGTTACCCCTTCCGCTGGCACGTATGGAATTTGGTACAACGCTTCGGTGTACTATACAACGACACCAAAAGCTCATTATTGGAGCATATATAAAGCGGGTGTGGGGGTAGCAGATTCAGCAAGGCAACAGGATACGGCTCACTCAAATCAAACGATGGTTGATAGCACTATGTCTATCGTTCAAGTCAATGGTTCTCAGGCCATTGACGTAAGGGTTCGCTGTGCTAACACGGGAGCTTTAACCGTCAATGATCGGTCGTTACTTCTAAGCAGATTGGGGTCATAAGATGGCTGATTATGTTTACACAAAAACACCTGTCGCAGTTGATAGACTAGCAAACGAGATAGCGATATCAGCTATCGTTACTGCACTTAATAACTGCTCGACGCTTGGAGCACAGCTCACAGTCGTCATGAGAGATACACTTAGTGCAGGCGACGAAACCATCTTGAATGAGATTGTGTCAGCACACACTGGTGTACCATTAACCATTGTTCAACCAACGCAGCCAGTATCAGTAACTTCTCAACCAGATCCAGTGCCATTCGCTCAGCCTACTTATAGAACTAAACGAGACACCTCTGGCGGCATTACAACGGTTGCAAAGAACACCACTGGGTATACTGAATTTCAGCTTGGTGCGGAGCGTTACGTTTCGGGAGGAGACGTAATAATTGAGAATGCTGAGTTCGGTGATTACTTAATTGCGAAAGTAACGGACGTGGCAGAAATTATTCCGGCACCGTATCGTGCGGCGTTGTGTGAGGCGTGGCCTATTGTTGCAACATACATCGTCAAAGCGTATGTGCCAGTTAGGACTCCAGGGTCGATCCAGGCTGGGAGCATAACGACATACTCGATAGACACTTATCCTCTCAACGCAAAGATCACGGCTGGGCTTTTCTTAGAGGTCGAATATCATGCGGTTGACGTTGGGCTGAGTAGGCGGTTTGTAGTGAATTATAATTTAACTAGAAAGCTGTAAACATGACGATTAGGAGCACCATACTTGATGCGGTCGTCCCAATAACAAAATGGATCGGTAGAACACACGTCCCGTATTCAGTCAAAAAGATGAGGGCAAAGGATTACCGTGAGATTGTAGAGGTGGCATCTCCAGGCATGATCTTGCTTTCAAAGATTGATGGGCAGATGACTAATCTGTTTATTCCAGGGGAATACAAGCATGGTGCGGTTTACCGCGATGAGTTCACGGTTGTTGAGGCTATTAGCAAGGGCGTTGTGCAGACGGACATTATTGATTTCCTTTTAACCAAGGACAAGGTTTGCCTTCTTGAGCCGATGTTTGCAGACAGAGATCAGATGGAGCAGGTGGCAGATTGGTGTGATTTGCAGTTGGGATTTCCATACGATTATAAGTTTGGTGGCGACGTGAAAGCTTTCTACTGTTTTGAATTGGCGTATGCGGCTTACAAAGAAATATGTCCAGGCTCACCTTGGGAGCTACGCAATACACTTGGCGAGCCAACGGTCACAGGCGATGATTACCTAAACGCTTCGAGCAAGTGGCGTATCGTTGGACAGTGGCCTAAGTAAAATAAAAGTGGATCTCAATCAGAACTTCGGTTAAGCTATTCAAAATACACATACATGTCATTTCAATAGCTTGACGGATTAGATTGACCCGATGACTCCTGACACTTCCAGAACGCCTACGGATATGGGTTATGTCCTTGACGAAGAGATACTTCTTCGCAGGGATTTGTCCTATTTCGCAGAAGTAATCCTAGATATGGAGATCAGTGATCACCATAAATCGTGGGCATCGCTAGTCTCCAGGCACAAAAAGCTTGCGATTGAGGCTCCGAGGGATCACGGCAAGTCTTTCATGTTCTCGTTTGCTTATGCGATATGGCGAGCTTATTTCAATTGGATTCCGCCATCACTGATGACTGGGTTTAAATCCATTCCGCGTATCTCTGTTGGTTATATCTTTTCGAATACTCAAGATCAGGCGATCAAGCTTTTAAGCATGGTAAAGCATGAGATCGAGAGCAACGAGAGATTGAGGCATCTTTACCCTAGCGACAAGGATGTCTGGTCTAAGACAGAGATCAAGCTATCAAACAACGCGGCTATCAGAGCACGCGGGTGGGGACAATCAGTTAGGGGTGCTCACCCCGTTTGGATCGTTTGTGATGACGTTTTAAACGATGAGACGATCTATTCAGAATTAACTAGATCAAAGCAGATTGATTACTTCTTCAGTGCGGTGACACCGATGCTTGTCCCTGGTGGCCAGCTTGTAGTTGTCGGGACGCCTTTTCATCAAGAAGATCTGTATCAAAAGCTTTCTGAGAATACGACGTACCACTTCAGTCGCTCACCTGCAATCAATGAGAACGGTGCGGCCTTATGGCCTACGCGGTACAGCAAAGAGATGTTGATGAGTCGCAAGAGCGAAGTTGGATCAACCCGCTTTGCAAGGGAATACTTATGCCTTCCAATTTCTGATGATTCTTCTTTATTCCCTGAACGCATTCTCACGCAATGCTTTGACCATGAATTTCAAATGCCGAATATTCTCACAAGTCAGGATCGTAGGGATCTCCGAGTATTCACGGGTGTGGATTTGGCTATGTCCTCCACAGTGGGAGCTGACTACACAGTTATTACAACTCTTGGTGTAGACAAGTTCCAGAATCGTTGGATTCTCGATATCAGAAGAAAGCGTGGTCTTTCTCTCATGGAGCAGCTTAGAGAGATTGAAGACGTGAACAAGAACTATAGACCTCTCAAGGTTTTGATCGAGGATAATTCGTTTCAAAGGATCTTCAGAGATGAGCTTATTCGCAACACGGATATTCCAGTGCAGGGGTTTACTACAACCGCACACAACAAGAATGCTTTGGATCGGGGTGTTCCTTCGCTTCAGATTCTATTCGAGAACAGGAAGTTTGTTATTGGCAGGAAAACTGAGGCTGATCGCTTAATCACAGATA
>Ga0163153_10000190_pt1 | contig 107293 bp, 84 predicted proteins | sample OliLakLV19MP6IB1_FD_148629 | JGI IMG/M metagenome (GOLD analysis project Ga0163153, IMG submission 148629) | Freshwater microbial mat bacterial communities from Lake Vanda, McMurdo Dry Valleys, Antarctica - Oligotrophic Lake LV.19.MP6.IB-1 | ecosystem: Environmental > Aquatic > Freshwater >...
ACCCCCTACTTCCCACCGCCCATCGCCCATCGCCTGCTATCGCCCGCGCCGTCCCCCGAACAAGAGACTCACCCGTGCCCGCGCCGTCACCAGATCCGAGGGGGCGCTGTAGAGCTCGCCACTCAGGCTCAGGCTGCGGGTCGCCGCCAGGGTGACTCCGCCGAAGACCACCCAGCGATGCAGGTTGACTTCGACTTTGCGCCGGTCGGTACTGCCCACCGAGTTGGTGAAGTTCACCTGGAAGCGCGGATGCAGGATGTTGTAGCCGCCGCCCACGTATGGCCGCAGCCGGCCCCCGGCCATCGGAAAGCCGAAGCCGAACTCGAGCCCGTAGATATTGGGGGAGAAGCGGTCGTCGGACCGGGTGCCCTGGAAGCACTCGCTGGCCGGGTCCTGCAGCGCCTCGTCGGGGCAGGTATAGGGGGCGTGGAGGCTGCCGAAGGTGGCATGAACCCGGCCGAAGAACGTGCCGCCCTTCTGGTTGATCGGCACGATGCGCGAGACGGCAAAGCTCCATAGATTCGCCTTGACACCGCTGACGCGGACCGGCGGAATCCAGCTCACCTCCAGCACGACGCCGTCCGTCAGACCGAAGGCCACACGGGGCCGGACGAGTCCCGGCAGGATGTTGACGTTCTCCGGACCCTTACCGGGCCGGCAGGTGCTCGGCGTGGCAATCCGGTCGTTGGCATCCGGCAGCAGCGTGCCTTCGACGCCGAACTGAATCGTGCCGGGCAGGTGCGCCCAGGGCGCCTGGGCCGGACTGAAGGCCAGCGGCACCGAGAAGTGGGCAAAGAGGTCGGCCTCGTTGGAGCTGGTCGACGGGAAGCAGTTGCCCTGGGCGAGGAGCGGCATCGCGCTGAGGGAGAGCACCAGAGTGAGCGGTACTGCGCGCATCGTCGCTCCTTGCTTGACAGTGGAGAAAGCCGGGCCTACTCTGCCACACCCATGACCGACCTCGAACGGCTTTTCCGCCGGCTGGTGGATAACCTAATCGCCATCGATCCGGCACGCCTGCATCGGCCCATCGCGCTGAGCGATCTGCTGAGCTCGGTCATCCCCTACCGCACCACCCGCCGCGCGCTCAACATCGATTCCGCCGAGGACTACGATAGCCTGATCCTCCGGCTCACTGCCGGTGAGGGCGGCTACGTGCGCATGCTGTCGGAGGACGTCGCCCAGGTGATGCGCGACCAGCTGGCGAGCCCCAATCCCGACCTGAGCGTGCTGCGGGATCACGCCAGGGCCGAGCTGGTGCTGGGCACGGAACCGCTGGCGCATGCGCTCGGTCCGGGACCGGACGAGGCCTTCGCGCCACCGGGCGATGACGACTACGAACCGCTGATCATTCCGCAGGCGGGGACGCTCACGTCGGCGGCAGGGACGTCTGCGCCACCCCCTGCACCACCATCGCAGTCGGGGGCGCCCGCGCTACCCACAGCGCCACGGGAGCTCCGGCTCGATTCGCGCCGGCCGATGGCGTTCAGCGCCGAGCCCACCCCACCAGCCTCGCCACCCATGGTCCCGCCGCCGCCGCGGATGACGGCGGAACCGGAACCGACCCGCACGCGCCCACGGGATTCCGGCGTCCGCTGCAGCTTCTGCGGCGGCAGGCTGCCGGCGGGCCGCGCCGTGAATTTCTGCCCGCACTGCGGCCAGAACCAGTCACTCACCCGCTGTCCCGGTTGTCAGGCGGAACTCGAGCTCGGCTGGCGCCATTGCATCAACTGCGGTCACGTGGTGGCGGAGGAGTAGCAACCCGCCGCGCCGCCGCGTACCTCACCGGAGACGCCTCATGTCCAGCCAGCGCCCCTCGGGCGACGTCGTCATTCTCGCCGGTGTGCGCACCGGCTTCGGCGCCTTTGGCGGTGCGCTGAAGGACCAGTCGGCCACCGACCTCGGGGTCGTCGCTGCGCGCGCCGCGCTGACCCGATCCGGTATCACACCGGAGGAGATCGATCACGCGGTGTTCGGCAACGCGCTGCAGACCAGCGCCGACGCCATCTACCTCGCCCGCCATATCGCGCTGCGGAGCGGCTGCCCGGTCGAGACCCCCGCCGTCACCGTCAACCGGCTGTGTGGCTCGGGTTTCGAGGCGATCGTCCAGGGCGCTCACCAGATTCTGCTGGGCGAGTCGCGCGCGGTGCTCGCGGGTGGCACCGAGTCGATGAGCCAAGCGCCGCACGTCATGCGTGGCGCCCGCTGGGGCTTCCGCCTGGGACCGCCCCCGCCGCTGGAGGATGGGCTGTGGGAAGCGCTGCGCGACACCCAGTGCGGCCGCTCCATGGCCGAGACCGCCGAAGCGCTGGCGGAGCAGTACGGTGTCGCGCGCGCCGCGGTCGATGCGTACGCGTTGCTCAGTCAGCAGCGGGCCCGTGATGCGTGGGCCAGGAACGCCTTTGCCGACGAGATCGTGCCGGTCCCGCTCATGAATCGGAAGACCAAGCAGGCCGAGCCGTGGGCAGCTGATGAGCACATGCGACCGGACACGACGGCGGAAGGCCTCGCCAAGCTTGCCCCCTACTTTAAGAAGGAGGGCGTGGTCACCGCCGGCAACGCCTCCGGCATCGCCGATGGCGCCGCGGCGGTGGTGCTGGCGGATGGCGGCTGGGCCCGTGAGCGGGGAGTGAAGCCACTGGGCCGGCTGGTGGCGTGGGCCGTCGCCGGAGTCGACCCGGGCATCATGGGGATCGGGCCGGCACCGGCGGCGCGGAAGGCGCTGGCGCGTGCCGGCCTAACCCTGGAACAGATGGACCTGGTCGAGATCAACGAGGCCTTTGCGGCGCAGTACATCGCGGTAGAGAAGGAACTCGGCCTCGACCGCAGCCGCACCAATGTCGAAGGCGGCGCGGTCGCGATCGGTCATCCGCTGGCGGCGAGCGGAACCCGCCTGACCCTGCACCTGCTGCATGCGCTGCAACGGAGTGGAAAACGCTATGGCCTCGCCGCGGCCTGCATCGGCGGCGGACAGGGGCAGGCGGTGATTGTGGAGCGGGCCTAGTCGCCTCGGCTATCTTTCCCCCGTGCCCAACCTCCCCGAGCGGGTCGACCGCGCCGCCATCGAACGGATCATCCAGCGTGCCGCCGAGCTGCAGACCGGCGAGCGCGACCTGGACGACGGCCTCACGAAGGACGAGCTGCTCGCCCTGGGCAAGGACGTCGGCATTCCGGAACGCCACCTTCGGCAGGCACTGCTGGAGGAGCGCTCCCGCACCGAGCTCCCGCCCAGCAAAGGCTGGCTCGACAGCGCCATGGGCAGCGCGGTCATCTCGGCGGAGCGGGTGATCCAGGGCGAGGGGGCGACAATCGAGCAACGGCTGCTGCGGTGGATGGACGATCAGGAGCTGCTCACGGTCCAGCGGCAGCAGCCCGGCCGGATCACCTGGGAGCCAGTGCGCGGGATGCAGTCGGCGCTCAAACGCTCCGCCGCGGTCCTGACCGGCAAATCCCCCTTCATGCTCTCGCGGGCTCAGCTGGTGAGCGCGACCATCTCGCCACTCGAACCGGGCTTCTGCCACGTGGCACTGTCGGCCGACCTGCGCCCGACCCGGAGCGGGTACGTCGGAGGCATCATGGCCATCGCCAGCGCGGGCGGAGCGGCAGGCATCATCCTCGGGGTGCTCTCCCCCTTTGCGTGGGCGGCCTTCCTGCCGGCTCCGCTGGTCATCGGATTCGGGCTGGGGATGTCACGCCTCTTCCGCCCCGTCGCACAGCGCGCACTACTCGGGCTGGAGCGCGCGCTGGATCACCTCGAGCGCGGTGCCGTCAAGCCGATCCACGCCGTGCCCGCCGATGCGGCGGGCCTGATGGGCGCCGTCCTCAGCGAAGTGCGGAAAGCGCTAAAGCCATGAGCGAGCCGACGGACCTGGTGGTCGGTGTGCTCGGCGCGGGCCTCATGGGCAGCGGCATCGCACAGGCAGCGGCGGTCGCCGGGTACCAGACGGTGGTGCGGGATACCGATGACGCCGCGATCGGCCGGGGAAAGGCGAACATCACGAAGTCGCTGGCCAAGCTGGTCGAGAAGGGCAAGCTCGCCGCCGCGCACCAGGCCGCCACCCTGGACCGACTGCACTTCACCACCGAGCTCAGCGCGCTGGCGCCGGCCGGCCTCATCATCGAGGCAATCACCGAAGACCTGGCCCTCAAGACCGCACTCTTCCGCGAGCTGGAGCCGCGGATCGGGGCGACCACCATCTTCGCCTCCAATACCTCAAGCCTGACCATCGCGGCGCTGGCGGCGGCGACGGAGCGGGCGGACCGGGTGATCGGGCTGCACTTTTTCAATCCCGTCCCGCTGATGCCGCTGGTCGAAGTCGTCCGCAGTGTGCAGACCAGTCCCGACACTGTGATGCGGGCGACGGCCTTCGTGCGCCGACTTGGCAAGGAGCCGGTCGCGGCCCGCGACAGCTCCGGTTTCATCGTCAACCTGCTGCTGGTGCCCTACATCTTCGACGCCATCCGCGCGCTGGAGCATGGCGTCGCCAGCATCACCGACCTCGACCTGGCGATGCGGCTCGGTGCCGGCCACCCGATGGGCCCGCTCACCCTGGCGGATTTCGTCGGGCTCGACACCCTGGCGAAGATCGGCGACATCATGTTCGAGGAGTATCATGAGACGCGGTACGCCGCGCCCCCGCTGCTCCGGCGGATGGTCCTCGCCGGCCTCGCCGGCCGGAAATCGGGACAGGGATTCTACGATTACACCGTCGATCCGCCGGTCTCTTCGGCGCTGGGGTTGTGAGATGCGCCTCGCCGAGGAAGAGGGAGGTAGAATGATGAAACCGGGGCTCGTCCCCAGGGTCCTTCTGCTCTCCGCCCTGCTCCTCGTCGGCTGTCACGCCACAACGACCCGGCCCTTCTTCGCGCCGGTCACCGGTGCGGCGCAGGCCCAGATCGAGCTGGGGGTGAAAGCGACCACGGCGGAGATCGCCGAGGTGCTGCGCAGCGATTCGCTGCCGGTGAGCCGGGTGGAGGTGCGCGACGGTTTCGTCGAGACCGACTGGTTCGACGCCACCTCAAAGCAGCGGTCGACCGCCCGCCCACTTGGCCCGAATGTGGTACAGGTGCGCGCCTGGATCGATCCGTACCGCACCAGCTTCAGCAAGGTGACGCTGGAGACCGTCTACCGGCCGGTAGCCGACCCGAGCCGGACCAACCGCGACCTCGAGCAGCAGGTGCCGCTCGACCATCCCGTCGCCAAGCGGATGACTCAGATCCTCAAGGAGATGGCCTCGCTGTACGGTCGCGACAGTTCGGCCACTGCGCCGTGAGTCGCGACGGCTGAGATGACGGCTTCCGTCTTCCAGCACGCACGCGACACCTTTCAGGTCAGTACCGATCCCGCCCGCCTCGACCTCGACGCCATCCACGCCTACCTGACCGCGAGCTATTGGGCCGAGGGCATCCCGCGCGAGCTGGTCGCACGGTCGCTCGACGGATCGCTGGCGTTTGGCCTGTATGACGCCGAGAGGCAGATCGGCCTGGCCCGCGTGATCACCGACCGGGCCACATTCGCCTACCTCTGCGATGTCTATGTTCTCGAGGAGTACCGCGGTCTGAAGCTCGGCGTCTGGCTCATGGAGTGTGTGGTGGCCCACCCCGACCTGCAGGGACTGCGGCGCGTCATCCTGGCGACACGGGATGCCCATGCGTTCTACGCGAGGTTCGGCTTCACTCCGCCGGCCAGGCCGCAGGCACTGATGGAAATCATGAAACCAGGGCTGTACCTCAAGCCGCCGGCACCATGACCCATCGCCTTTCCCTGGAGCGGATCGCCGCCGCGTCGCGCATCATCAACCCCGTCTTCCTCGACTCGCCGCAGTATCACGCGGAAGTGCTGGACGACCTGCTCGGCTGCCGGCTGGTCGTGAAGGTCGAGAGCCTGAACCCGATCCGGTCGTTCAAGGGACGCGGCGCGGAGCTGGTCCTCTCGGGTGTCGCCCCCGGCAGCAGGTTGACTTGCGCCAGCGCCGGCAATTTCGGACAGGCGATGGCCTGGGCCAGCCGGGCTCGGGGCGTTTCCCTCACGGTCTACGCCAGCGTCAACGCCAATCCCCTCAAGCTGGAACGGATGCGCGCACTCGGCGCAGAGGTGCGCCTACATGGCGAGGACTTCGACGCCGCCAAGCTGGAGGCGAAGCGCGTCGCCGCCGAGTCGGGCGTCCGGATGGTGGAGGACAGCCTGGAGCCCGGCACCGGCGAAGGCGCCGCGACCATCGCCATGGAGCTGCTTCGCTGGCCGGCGCCGTTCGATGCCATGCTCGTCTCGCTCGGCAACGGCGCGCTGCTCACCGGCATGGGCCGCTGGGTCAAGGCGCACGCGCCCGCGACGCAGATGATCGGGGTCGCGGCACGGGGCGCGCCAGCGATGTACGACTCGTGGAAGGCGGGCCAGATCGTATCCCATGAGCGGATCGACACGATCGCCGACGGAATCGGGGTTCGGCTGCCGGTGGCGGAGGCGGTGGGCGATATGACCGGGACGACGGACGATGTCGTGCTGGTCTCCGATGCCGCTATCCTCCAGGCCATGCGGCTGCTGCACCAGCATCTTGGGCTCGTGGTCGAACCCTCCGGAGCGGCGGGTGTCGCCGCCATCCTGGAAGATCGTCGCCGGTTCAGCGGCCAGCTCGTGGCGACGGTGCTCTGCGGCGGCAACCTGACGCCGGGGCAGATGCGGGAATGGCTTGGCGGGTCTCCTTGAGGATCAAACCGATGATCGGACGACAGTCCCCGCTGGTTGGCTTGCTGCTCTGCGCTGCGACCGCGCCGCTGCCGGCCCAAGCGCTCACCGAGCCCAGCTATGCATTGCGCAAGTGCGAAGCACCGACCGTGCCGGTCGGCTTTCTGAACGGCGAGGGCATACTGCAGTATCGCCTGGGCGACAATGGCCGGCCCGACACGACCACCCTCTCTGTCGTGCAGGCAAGCCGGATCTCCGCGGCAGGGCTGCGGAGCGCCGCCGCACGGCTGCTCAGCGCCTGCCGGATGGATCTGAGCCAGGCGCATCCCGTTGGTTCGTTCCTGGTGCACCAGCCGCTCAGGATCGACTCGGCGACGGTGCTGCTCGCGCCGGCCAGGATGGCCCGCGACTCGCTGCCCGGAGTGCTCGACCTGATGCCCGAGGTGACGTTCCCGCTGCCGCTGGAGCCGACGGACCCGCGGCTCGAGGAAAAGCCGCGCACGATCAGCTGCGCCCCACCACGCATCGCCGGTCAGCCGCTAAGCGGCACCTACGGAAACCAGCAGGAAGCGGAGGAGGCATTCAATGCCTGGGCGAAACAGCATGGCGGCCGGCTGAAAGCGCGGGTCGTCGTCCTGCCGAATGGACGGGTAAGCCCGGGTCAGATTCAGGTTGTCGAGAGCACCAATCCCGAAATCAGGGAGGCGCTGATCGGCTCCATTGCCTCCTGCCGCTTTGCGCCCGGTCGATCGGGTGGCGTACCCGTGGCCGCCTTTGCGACCACCGGCACCGCGGTACAGATGGATATCCGCTGACTCCCTGAGCCGAGGGGGTCGGTGCGCATCCGAATGGGCGGCGGGGCCCCGGTTTGCGTCACCCTGACCGGGTATCTAGCTTCCCGGCAGCGTCAGGCGGGACTTCACGACCGAGGCAGGAGGTGGCGGGATGGGCAAGCGGGAAGACGCGAAGATTGCGGCGCTGGTAAAGAAGCATACGGCGCAGATCAAGCCGCCGGCGGCGGACCGGGCGGCGCAGTACGACGACACACTCAAGAACCGGCCCGCGGAGCAGGACAACGAGACCAAGCGTCTCTTCAAGGACATGAAGCGCCGGGAGTTCTAGTCCCGGCGCCTTCCATATCCCCCATGCGACTGCTCCTGCTGCTCGCCCTCGTGGCGCTGCCTCTCCGCCCCGCGGAGGCACAGGACACCGCCCTCATCGTGGTGCACCAGGGCGCCCGCGTCAGGGCCCGGGTCCCATCGCTCGGCACCGACATCAAGCTTGGCATCTTCTCCAAGGCGAAGGTCTCTGGCCAGATCTGCCTGGGCCTGCTGCTCGATCAACGGGATCCGAGCGGCGCGCCGATGCTGATCCTCCTCCGAGGCATTGCCGGGCTGGATGTCGATCGCCGCACCAACATCCCCGCCATGGTACTCGGCCTGCCCGCACCGGGACCGGGTGACTGGCTCACCGTGGACATGGCCGCGCTCCGGAACAGCGACGCGGCCTGTCCGCTCAAGGGGCAGCCAAGAAATTGATCAGGCAATAGAAAGGGCGACCACCCGGTCGCCCGTCGCCTACCGCCCATCGCCTGCCCCTCACACTACGTAGCTCCGCACCCACTCCTCCAGCTTGGCCAAGTCGATCCCGGCGTCCTTGCAGGGACCGGAGGGCAGCGTCATCGTAAGACCCAGAACCGGCACTTTGCCGGCGACATCGTGGAGGCCGGAGACCATGTCGCGCTCGCAGGCCACGGCGACCACGGCGCGGGGCCGGCGCTCCCGAATCACCCGACGGGCAAGCTGGCCCCGCGTCGCCACGAAGACCGGGACCTCGTACTTGCCGGCAATCGACAGTACGCCATCCAGCGCGGCGCGGGAGAGACAGCGGGGGATCAGCAGGAGCAACTCTCCCTTGCCAACCTTGCGGCCGCGTGCAAGCGCGAAGCTGTCATACACCTTCACCGCCGCATTCTCGACCCAGTCGCGCCGGCCGAACCGGCCGGCGACGATCGAGGTGAGCCGCATCAGACCCAGCAGCGGGCCGCGCTCCGCCAGCCGCTCGGGGAGGAGCGGCCGGCGGCCAAGCCAGGAACCCAACAGCAGGATCCACCAGATCCATAGCGCACCCGCCCCGAGACCGAGCCCGATCCAGAGTGATTGAGGGAGTTGGGGCAGGAGGAGCCCCAGCCGCGGACCGAGCAGGTAGAGCAGCACTGCCAGACCGGCGAGGACAACGCCGAGGGTGAGCCCCGACCAGGCGAAGAAGAGCCCGGGCGGGCTGTCGTAATTGCCGCCATTGGGCAACGGCTGCCCGTTCCACTCGTCCCATTCGTGGCCGAGTCGGCGGTCAACATCGATATGAATCAGCTGGGCACGAGGGGCGTCGGACATTGGCGGAAGCCTTTCCCTCCGGCCATTCCTTGTCAAGGGACGACGACCTACGTTTGTGGCATGGTGCCGCTTCGTTCAATAGAAAGCCTGGTCCAGCGCGATCACCGGCTGCGGTCGGCCTACGCCGAGGGGGCCGGGATCTACCGCATCCTGCCGGCGGGGGTGGCGCTGCCGGCGTCCGTCGAGGAGCTGCAGGCGCTGGTCCGTTGGGCGGCGGAGACCGGCACGGCACTTACCGCCCGAGGCGCGGGCAGCGGCATCCCCGGCAGTGCCGTCGGCGCAGGTGTCATCGTGGACTTGCGCGAGCGAATGCCGCGCCGGTTGGAGGTCGACGGAGCAAACCGGACCGCGATCACCAGCGCCAACATCACCCAGCTCGAGCTCAACACCGCCGCTGCACCGTACGGCCTGCGGCTGCCACCCGATCCGTCGAGCAGCCGGTGGGCGACGCTCGGCGGGATGGTGTCGACCAATGCCGCCGGCCCCCGCACGGTGCGGTATGGCCCGGCGCGGAATTGGGTCGATGCCCTGGAAATCGTGATGGCGGATGGTGACGTGACGTGGCTGGAACGGGGGGCCGCCGCCGTGGAACGGTTTCGACGTGACGTGGCGCCGACGATCCGCGCCGCCGCCGAGACCATCGCCGCCCGATTCCCCCGCACCCGGAAGAACACCGCCGGCTACGCGCTCGATGCCTGGCTTACCTCGGGCGACGATCTCGATCTCTTCATCGGCGCCGAAGGCACCCTCGGCCTCATCACGACGATCAGGTGGCGACTCGATCCCATCCCCGCCGCCCGCGCCGGGCTGCGTATCTCGCTCGCTCGGCTCGATCAGCTGGAAGCGGCGGTCCAGGCGCTGGTCGCCCTCGATCCCTCCGCGGTCGAGCTGCTGGACCGGACGTTCCTGGATCTGGTGCGCGGGGAAGCTGGCGCGGGGCGCGGGGCGGTTGACGTACCTGAGGGAACTGAAGCCGTTCTGCTGGTGGAGTTCGAGCGAGGCGACGCCACCCAGCTTCGGGGTGTGGTGGGCGACGCCGTCCGCGCGGTCAAGGAGATCGCGACCGACATTGCGACGGCACTCACCCCGGAGGAGGAGCAGCGGCTCTGGGCGCTGCGCCACGCCGCGAGCCCGATCCTCGCGAGCCTCCCGCCGGAGCGACGCTCCCTCCAGGTGGTCGAAGATGGCTGTGTCCCCCTGTCCCACCTGGGCGAGTACGCCGCTGCGATCCGCGCGGCGGCACAGCGCTGGCGGGTCACCGCTGTGATCTTCGGCCACGCTGGCGACGGGCACCTGCATGTGAATCTCGTGCCGGAGCTCGCCGAGCTGGACTGGCCGGCCCGGGTACGCGGGCTGTATACCGAGGTCAGTGCCGCCGTTATCAGGCTGGGCGGGACGGTGAGCGGTGAACATGGCGACGGTCGGCTGCGTGCCGCACTCCTGCCGGCCCAGTACGGGCCGGAGATCATGGAGTTGTTTGAGCTGGTCAAGACGGCATTCGATCCCGATGGTATCTTCAACCCCGGCGTAAAGCTCCCCCGCGGGTCGTCGCCCTTCCAGAGCCTCAAGGTCGGGCTGGACGTCACCCCGATTCCCGAGGATATCGCGCTGGCCCTGCGGGAAATCGAGCGCACCGGCGGGTATGCGCGGAGCCGGGTGGAGATTGCTGAAGCGAAGCTGACAGCTGGGAGCTGACAGCTGGCAGGTGGCAGGGAGCAGGCGGTGGGGAGTGGGCGGTCGCGCTCGGTGGAAGGCCCGCCCCGTTCCCTTTTCCTTTTTTCTTTCTTCCTTTTCCCCCGTACTCGACTCCATGGACATCCTGAAATCCCCCCGCATCACCCTGCTCGCCCGGCCCCAATTCGTGGAGCCCGCCCATCTGCCGGTCGCGTGGAAGGGGGACAGCTCCGATGGCGAGAAGCTGGCCGAGTTCGCCGGGCGGATCTGCTATATGAGCCAGCACAACCCTGCCGGCCGGACCACGGCGGAGTACCTGACCAACATCCTGACCCAGGGGCATGGCTCGGTGTTCGAGCATGCCGTCTACGTCCTGCTGATCGAGGGGATCAGCCGCTCCTGCAGCCATGAGCTGGTGCGGCACCGGGCGGGATTCGGCTACTCCCAGCTCTCCCAGCGCTACGTCGACGAGTCGCATGCCGCCTTCGTCATGCCGCCGGCGATCATCGGGGATGCGGTGCTCGAGCGGGAGTGGACCGCCCAGGTCGAGGCGGCGCAGGCAGCGTACGTCCACGCGGTCAACGGGCTGATGACCAAGTACGAGGCGGTGGGCGACAAGGTCCATCGGCGGAAGATGGCCCGGGAGGCGGCCCGCAGCGTCCTGCCCAATGCCACCGAGGTGAAGATCGTCGTGAGCGCGAACATCCGGGCCTGGCGGACGATGCTCGAACTCCGCCTCGGCGAGGGCGCCGAGCTGGAGATCCGGCGCATGGCGCTCGGCTGCCTAGCCGTGCTGCGGACCGAGTCGCCGTCGTTCTTCGCCGACTTCGAGCTGTACCGGGGTGAGGACGGGACGGAGGCGGGGCGGGTGGGGTTCCACAAGGTCTAAGTCGGGGAGCGGCGGTCAGCGGTCAGCATTCAGCGGTCAGCGGTCAATCGCTGGCCGTTTCTGTTGGTGTTCGGCTGAACGCTGACTGCTGAACGCTTTCGAGGAGGGCTTTCCCCGCTCTGGCAATTTTCAAGACCTTAATGCATCACGCCGCAGCTCACAGCGATGATTTCGACCTCCGCGTCCGTATCAGCCTCCCCTTTTTTCTCCAATCGGCCTCCGCGATCATCCGTTTGCTGATGGCTGACGGCTGACGACTGACGTCTGGATGCCCTTCGCCCACAGCGCCGCGTCCTTGAAGCCTCAAGTTGGTCGAACGAAATGCCGAAAAAACTATTGTGCGTTCGCTAACAGTTTCTTAACTTAGGTACAGAAGCTGCACGACATCGCGCCGGCACGCTCAAGCGAGCGGCCGTTTTTTTCGGAAAACCGCGATGACCCGACCCGCCGAGGACCGTTTGGCAGTTCGCATCGGACTAGCCTTCAACCTCAAGCCAGCAGCAACGGCAACCGCCGGGGCTCGTGTCGCCGCCCCTATCGCCGCTCCCCGCGCGCTCCGCTACGATCTCGAACAGCCCGACCTCTACGCCGAGTGGGATGAGCCGGCCACGATCGACGCCGTCGAGCATGCGTTGCGTCCACTGGGAGAGGTCATCCGGCTCGAGGCCATCGCCGACTTCCCCACCCGGCTCGCGGCCGCCAAGCCGGATTTCGTCTTCAACGTCGCCGAGGGGCTCTACGGTCCCAATCGCGAGGGCCACGTCCCGGCCATCTGCGAATTCCTGGGCGTCCCCTACTCCGCCTCCGACCCGCTGACCCTCTCGCTGGCTCTGCACAAGAGCCGCGCAAAGGAGATCATGCAGCTGCGGGGCGTGCCGACTGCGCCGTTCATCCTGGCCCGTACCGTCACCGATGCCCGGACCTGCACCCTGCCGTTCCCGCTCTTCGCCAAGCCGGCCTTTGAGGGCTCGGGCAAGGGCGTGAGCGTGAAGAGCCTCTGCACCACCCGGAAGGAACTGGTCAAGCAGGTGGATTACCTCCTGTCCACCTACAACGAGCCGGTCCTGATCGAGACCTACCTGGCAGGGGCGGAGTTCACCGTCGCCATCATGGGCAACGGCAAGGAGGCACGCTGCCTCCCGATCGTGGGGATGAATTTCGACGAACTCCCCTCCGGCGCCCTGCCGATCTACGGCTACGAAGCCAAGTGGATCTGGGATGACCCGTCCGATCCGCTCGACATGTTCCAGTGCCCCGCCCCGATCCCGGCCCGCGTTGCGGCCCAGATCCGGTCGGCCGCTCTCGGCGCCTACCATGCCCTGGAATGCCGGGACTGGTGCCGGGTGGATGTCCGCTGCGATGCGGAGGGCGTCCCCAACGTCGTCGAACTCAATCCGCTCCCGGGTATTCTGCCGGACCCGCGGGACAACAGCTGTTTCCCCAAGGCGGCCCGCGTCGCCGGCATGAGTTATGACGAGTTGATTCGCAGTGTAGCGGACATCGCCTGGCGTCGTATCAGCGGGCGTTCCCTCCTGGCAGAGGCGGCAGCGTGAAGATTGCTATTTTGTTCGATGGTGGGTGGGACAGTACCTGGACTCAGAAAGACGTCGCCTCGGTCGTGGACAGCGCCAAGGATGTGCAGATGGCGCTCCGGGCCCGCGGCCATGAGGCGAGCCTCGTGGCGGTCCGCGCTCCCAACGAATTCACCTGGCTGCCCAAGGTGCGCCGGGCGGATGTGGTCTTCAACCTCTGCGAGGGGATCGGCGGGCATTCCCGGTTCGAGGACTTCATCGTCGGCGCCCTGGAGCTGACCGGCGTCCCCTACACCGGCTGCAAGCCGTGGGCAGTGACCGTCGCCCACCGGAAACACGTCGCCAACACCCTGCTGAGCCAGGCCGGGGTTCCCATCCCCCGCTTCTGCCTCACCCAGGGCAACAAGGTGCCTCAGGAGTTCACCCTCCCCGTCATCGTGAAGCCCGCGGCCGAAGATGCCAGCAACGGCATCGACTCGGGCTCGGTCTGCACCACCAAGCGGGCCCTGAAGAAGCGCCTCGCGGAGATGGTGGAGCAGTGGGATGAGGTCCTGGTCCAGGAGTACGTCGCGGGCCGGGAGTTCAATGTCGGCTTCATCGGGGATCAGGTCCTGCCGATCGCCGAGCTCTGCTTCGATAACATGCCCGAAGGCAGCTGGCCGATCCTCACCTATGCCGCCAAATGGGATACCGGCAGCCCCGAGGACCTCGGCTCGGTCCCCGTCTGCCCGGTGGACCTCCCCGTCGAAGCCCAGAAGCGGATAGTCGCCGTGGCACGGATGGCCTGGGAAGATCTCTGCGGGTCCGAAGGCTACGGCCGGGTCGACCTGCGGGTGGACGCCTCGGGGCAGCCGTACGTACTGGAAGTGAATCCCAACCCCGACATCTCCGACTGCGCCGGCCTCTCCCGCATGGCCAAGGCGCAGGGGTGGGACTACGAGGAGCTCGTCGCCCGTATCGTGGACGAGGCCATCTCCCGCAGCTCCTCCCAGCAGGCAGCCGCGGCCCTCGCGGTCGGAGTGCCCGCGGTCGCATGACCACCCGGGTCCGGCCTCGTCTCAGGGACCTGACGAGCGCGGACGCAGCCCGGATCCTCGATCTCACCCGTGCCACCGGCGTCTTCCGCGACGAGGAACTCCTCATCGCGGAAGAAGTGTTTTGCGACTGTGTGAACCATCCGGGGCCGACCGGTGGGGTAGGGACGGACCCGTTGGTCCGGCCAACGGGGAGTGCCGATCCCGGCGCCGCAGCGGACCCGCTGGTCCGCCGCTCGCCGGTCGTCATGGATCGCCCGTATTACGCGCTCGGCGCCGAACTCGACGGCGTCCTCGCCGGCTGGATCTGCTGGGGCCAGACGCCGTGCACCGATGGCACGTGGGATCTCTACTGGATGGCGGTTGACCCGGCGCTGCATGGCTCGGGGGTCGGCACCACGCTGGTGGACGAGATGGAGCGACGGCTCCTGGGCCGGGCCCGGCTGATCGCGGTCGATACCTCGGGCCGGGCCGACTATGCGCCGACCCGCGCCTTCTACGCCGCACGCGGCTACCAGGCCGTCGCCACCGTGCCCGACTTCTATGCACCGGGCGATGACCAGGTGATCTATACCAAGGTGCTGCCGCGAACGGTGTCCGCCTGAGGTCGTGAAACGACCGAAGGATCTCTTTGAGTCAGAGGAGAGGCCGGAGGCCGACTCCGAGGCAAAGAGATCCTTCGCCCTGCGGGCTCAGGATGACAGCGGTGAAACTCCCTGCTCGCTGCTCACACCGCCGCGAACCATCCCGTCGCTCCTCGCTCCGCCAGATGATGCTGGTGCGGCTGAAACATGTATCGGCCCCGCACCGGCAGCGTGAACTCGAGCACCGCCCGCTCGCTCGGACCCAGCGTGACGATGTCGGTCTCCTCGTCCGGAACCAGCCGGGTGCCGGAGCGGAACAGCTTGAAGCTCTCGGCGTGGAGATGGAATGACACCGATGGCTCCATGCCGCAGAAGTTGGCGAGATAGACCCGGATCAGCTGCCCGACGGGCACCTTGATCGGATAGCGCGCGTAGTACCCCGCCACGCCGTTCCAGCCGTAGAGCTCATCCACGCCATCATCGTTCACGTCGAATCCCGAGAGTACCAGCGCCAGTTCGTGGGCGGGGGGCCGCCCCGCCGGCGGATCCACGATCATGACGCCGTACAATCCATGCGCCATGTGTTCCGAGACCGGCAGCGCATGACAGTGATAGGGGTGTAAACCGAACGGCTCGGCGCGGAACTGATAGGTAGCGGAGCCGCCGACGGGGACCGGCTCCCAGCCATCCTGCGTCACGTCATGGCGTCCGTGGAAATGCACATTGTGCGGGTGCGCCCCGAGATTCCGGAAGTTGATGGTGAGGTCATCGCCTTCCGTGGCGCGGATGATCGGGCCGGGCACCTGGCCGTTGAAGCTCCAGGCGTTGAACGTCGCCCCTTTGGCCACCTCGAGCGGACCCTCCTCCACCCGGAGCTCGAAGCTACGCGCCCGGCGCGGTCCCGGTACGAATGGCGGCGGAATCAGGCTCTGCTCCAGCGCCAGCGGTCCCAGCGCATCCGGCGGCTGAATACCCTGAGAGTAGAGTGAATCGGCCGACATGACATGACCCGTCGGCATGGCAACGCCGGTTTTCCGCCGGCCGAAGAGATAGCCTCCCACCGCGCCCAGCCCGCCGGCCAGACCAAGCTGCAGCCACTCCCGCCGGCCGATCGGCATCAGCGGGAGCCGTAGGCCCGGAGCGCGTTCAGCATCATCCCGAAATAGAGTATCAGGCCGCCGAGGATCACGCCGATGCGGAGCAGGCGGGAGAGCTTCGGCCGGCCAGCGATGTGATAGGCGACGGCGCCGGCGCCCGGCAGCGCCACGATCGCCGCTCCCCAGCCAAGCTTGGGCAGGGTGTCCATATCCTCCCGACGCACCAGATCCCGGAGCGCCAGCACGATCCAGCCGAGCAGCAGGAGGAAGAGGAAGTGGTAGCTCCACCGGCTGAAGATGTTGCTCACCGCACTCGGGCCTTGGTACGTGATGGGTGGTGCAGCCGCGAGATACGCCTCCGCCTCTGGCGGCAACTCTGCAGCGTTCAGGTCGAAGTGCAGGTTCTCGAAGACATGCATCGCCGGACGCACGACGGCGGTAGCCACATTGGGCATGCTGGGCTGGGGCGGCGGGACCGGCTGAGTCTTGTAGCTGGGCCGCTCGTTGTGTTCCTCATGCGCCGCCCGGACGAAGATCACGCCACCGAGGGCGACGGGATCGTAACCCAACGGCAGGCGGAGCCCGCCGCAGCCGTGGATCAGCTCGAGGCCGGCGGGTGCCGAAGTGTGAAACTGATTCCCCTCGAAGCAGTTCCCGGTGGCCGATGGCCCGCCGAGCGCGAGGTCCGCACGGCCGGAGCGGACGATCCGGTTGTTGCGGATGATGTTGCCCTGGGCCGGCCAGAAGTTCTTGTCGAGGAAACTGGTGATCAGGATTCCGTCCAGGGCATGATCGGCGATGACATTGCGCTCAATCACATTGCGCACGCCGCCCCCCACCAGGAACCCGCTGCCAAAGGCGATCGACGGAAGAAAGGCGGCCGGCGCGGCCTTGTTGCTGTTGCCGGTGATCAGGTTGGCGGCAAAGACCGCGTCCCGCTGCGGCGGGACCAGTTCGATGTCCAGGGAGGCCGGGACGATACCGACGCGGTTGTTGCGCCAGATCGAGCTGACCACGTACATGTCGCCGCCGGAGTTGGTGCCCGAATAGCCCAGCGCATTGTTCTCCGCGATCACCCGGCGGATCACGATCCGGCAGGGATAGCACTCGCCGATGTAGAAGCCGGAATCGGGAGAGCCGGAGGCGTAGGAATCCTCCAGCAATCCGTCTTTCGCGTCGAAGGCATAGATGCCATAGTCGCCGTTGTTGTAGGCGGTCAGGTACTGTCCCCTGAAGCCAGTGATGCCGGTCCAGAAGAAGCCATTGAGGACGGCGTTGCGCGCGGTCATATTCTCCACCGCAACCGCGTCGGCATAGATCGCGATCCCATTGCCGCGGACGAATTCGCCGTCGATAATGGTCTCGTTGCGGTCCACGCCCCGGATCACGATCGACGGTGTCGTAACCGTCACCTCTTCCCGGTAGACGCCTTTATCGACCAGGATGAGGTCGCCCGGGGTCGCCGCGTCCACTGCCGCCTGAATCGTGGGGTACTCCTGCGGCACGCGGCGACTGACCCCGGTCGGCTCCGCCACCGCGGCGAGGGCGCCGCGCGGGCTGGGATGGTACTCCGCATCTCCCACCACGACGACACCCGCCATGCCCTGCCCGGAGGGGGTGCCATGGTAGGTACAGTAGTAGCGGAAGACGCCGGCCTTGAGAAAACGGTGCTCCGACTCGCTCCCCGCCTTCAGGTCGGCATAATCCCCGGCGCTGGTGGACCAGGAACTGTCCACCGAGACCACGTTGTGAACCACCTGCCCGACATGCAGCCAGCGGACAAGACCGCCCTCCGGCACGCGGATGACCGAGGCGGAAAAGCTGTTGTCGTAGATGGTGACGAAGTTGCCGCCAACGCGCGGCGTCGAGCCGGAACAGCCGGCCGCGGCGAGCGCCAGCGCTGCGGCGACGAGAGAACGGAGTTGCATGCCGGTATTTCCGTGGGAAAGAGTCCGAAGCTGCTACTGCCCGCCCTTCACCACCGCCCCGCCCTTCATCACGAAATCGACCCGCATCATCCGGTGCAGATCGGCGAGGGCATCGCCCTTGACCGCGATCAGGTCGGCGTACTTTCCCGGCGCCAGCGACCCCACCGCGTCCTGCCAGAACATCATCCGCGCGGCGTCAATCGTGGCCGACTGCACCGCCTGCATCGGGGTCATCCCGTATTTCACCATGTAGGGCAACTGGGCGGCATTCAGTCCATGGGGATAGACCCCGCTGTCCGTACCATAGGCGATATGCACGCCAAGTGCGACCGCCTTGCGGAAGGCGGTGCGCTGCGTCTCCGTAGTCTCGAAGTTCTTGCGCAGGATCTCGGCCGACCAGTGGTCGCGGGTTCCCACCGAATCGATGTAATCGCCGTTGTAGATGTCGGCGACCAGCCAGGTGCCGTGCTCCTTCATGAGCTGCAGCGCTTCGTCGTCCGCCAGTGAGCCATGCTCAATGGAGCGCACCCCCGCCCGCACCGCCCGCTTGATCCCCTCGGCACCATGGGCGTGCGCCGCCACGAAGGTGCCGTAGTTGGCGGCCTCGTCGACCGCGGCGCGGATCTCCTCCTCGGTGTATTCCGGTGTGCCGGGTTTTGTGCCTGGAGCGAGCACGGCGCCGGTCGCGATGATCTTGATGAAATCGGCCCCGGCATTCAGCAGTTCACGGACCCGCTGGCGCACCTCGGTGGCGGAGTTGGCGATGCCCCGGCGGAAATCCAGTGGCGGAATCACATCGGCGGCGAGCCCGGTGACTTCACCACCGCCGGAGGAGACGGTGACGTATGCGCCTGCCACTTTCATCCGCGGGCCGATCACGGTGCCGTCGTTGATTGCATCCCGCAGGGCCACATCCACGAAGGCACGGTAGGTCCCGACATCGCGGACGCTGGTGAACCCCGCCAACAGCGTCGCGCGCGCCTGCCGCACCCCGGTGAAGGCGTTCTGGGCCCCGGATGTCGTGAGCGGATCGGCGCTGCTGGCGCCCTGGATCGGATCGGCGATATGGGTGTGGCAGTCGATCAGCCCGGGCATGACCGTGTAGGCGGAGAGATCGATCACTCGGGCACCACGGGGAATTGCCGTGCTGGCGGGTTGCACCGCCTCAACCCGCTCCCCGCGAATGAGCACCACCTGGTTCAGCAGCACCGTGCCGCGCTCGACATCCACCAGTCGGCCGGCACGGATGGCGGTGAGTTCCTGCGCGGCGAGGATGGCGGGAGCGAAGGAGAGGGCGATACCAGCGCACAGCAAGCGCGTGCGCACGGCGACGAAGCGGGCGAGTGACACGGGCAGTGACTCCGGGGAGGCGGTCCCGGAAGCATAATCAGTCCGGCGCCGCTGACGGACCGCCTGGGACCGCCGGCAGGCGCCCTTTCGCCGTCTACTGCGACCGGCTGCTCGGCTTGCGCGGAATCTTAGACTCGCCGCGGCCTTCGACTCGACATGGGTCCTCGCCCGCCCTCCACCACCGCCGCGCATGCTGCGGTGGGGGAGCGGTCGGATCCGCACGACGGACCGCCACGGTCAAACGACCTTACGGCCCTGGATCACCCGGAGCAGAACCACTACGATCGCGACGACCAGCAGGATGTGAATCAACCCGCCCATGGTGTAGCTGCTCACCATGCCCAGGGCCCAGAGGACAATCAGGACGATTGCGAGGGTCTCCAGCATGACAGTGCTCCTTGTCGGTGCGTACACCCGCAGGTGACGCACGTGGTGATCGGTGAAAAAAATGACGATGCCCGGCCGCCTTGCGCCGATGCACCGTCCATGGGTGAGGCCCGCCCTCACTCGTGATGGGTCGTCCCTTCGCGGGACGAATGTACAAGTCGGCGGCGCATGTCCGGCGACCGGTGGCAAATATGTTGGCTGCTCTACGACCGGTCAATAGAGATTGAGGCCCCTGCGCGGGGGCTCAATCCTTCGATTGAGGAGTGAGCCCACCGGCAATCGTGCGCGCTTATGGGGCGCGCCGTCGTTCGAACTCTTCCCGTGCCTGACGAATTCTTTCGAGCACCTCCCGCTTCTCCGCTGAAGTGTGCCACCCCGGGTGCGCCCTCGCGCCCTGTTCAAGTCGGTCGAGCCAGCGGAGGAAGTAGTCGGCGTCGGCGCCGCACGATGGGGCCGCGGCCGGAGCGCCGATATAGACCGGACTGGTCGTGGCAAAGGGGTAGATATCAAGCACCGGCTCCACCGCCTGCTCGGCCCAGGCCCGCAGCACGAACCAGCGATTGCTGCCCCCAGGCACGGTGAAGGTGGTATCAGCGCTCATCCGGTCGCCGGTCAGCGGGATCGTGGCGACCACTTTCCCGGTGCCGATCAGCTCCAGGTGATCCAGCGGCACCAGTGACCGAAGCGTGATCCGCGCCGTGAGCCGCCCGATGCCTGCCGGCACCTGTCCCCCCGGCCCCTGGCCCTGCAGCGTGAACCGGAGCAGCGGTCCATTCGTGGCGAAGGTCTTGCCCGCCTTGAGCGCGCCGTACCAACGCGCCCGGTCGAGCGGCAGTCCCGACTGCACATACACCCGGTTGGTGCCGACGGGACCGCGCAGTGAGGCGAAATTGGTCATCGCATCGGTGCCCGCGCCGGCCGGCAGCCGGAAGCCGCAGTTGAGCAGCTGGTACCAGACCCGCGAGGTGACGAGATGATCGCTGAACCCCACCACCTCGAAGTAGTCGACCTTGCCCAGCGCGACATCCACCGGCAGTTCGTTGTTCAGCGGTGTCGTGGTGTCAGACGGGTCGGGATAACTGTCGAAGGGATGGACGTACCCCATGAGCCCGCCCTGGGCATGTGCCTGGTCCGCCACGGCGGCATTGTCTGGGAAGAGGCTGGCGACTGGCGTGCCGAGGTAGCCGGCATATCCAGGGAGCACCAGATGACGTGACAGCCCCAGCAGTCCGGTGTGCCCCCACCAGCTGGTGTGATACTCCTGGTCGTGCAGCAGGAGGAAATCGCCGGTCGAGATCGGATCGGGACGACCGGTGAAGTACCCGATGTCCGGCATCCGGTCTTCCTTGTTCACGATCAGGTTCTCCACCAGGTTCAGCCCCTCGGCGCGCGCCTGCGCCACGAGCGTCTGCGGAGTGGCGAGGTAGTGACCGCCGTAGTTCATGTGCACGTGGAGATCGCCTGAGGTCCAGCCGGAATCCGCCAGCGACATCATCCGGCTGAGCCGGATTGTGTGACTCGCCGTGCCACCCCCCGGCACCTTCACCTCGGCGCGAGCCGCCCGGTACTCCATCCCGTGGGTCACATCGATGCGGGCGACACCGGCCGGAACCGTCAGCGTACTCATCCCGGCGGTATGGAAGTAGCCGACTTCAAAGCGCCGATCTCTCCGATCAAAAGCGTCGTCGGCTTGCAGCCAGGCATCATCCGGTGCGGCGGTGCGGCCATCGGCGAGCGTGACGGAGATGCGCGCAGGTGTCGGCTTCCCCGTCGCGGCATCCTCCACCCGGATCGTCAGCCGGCCCATCGGAGCACGGTAGATCCGCTTCCGGATCGCGACGGTGGCCCGCTCGCCACCCGGAACCGTGACGATGACCAGACTGGTGTTCCCGCCTTCGTTGCTGATCGCCGCCACACGCCGGCTGTCGGGCGACCAGCGCGCATTGACCAGGTCGAACTCGCCATAGGTGAGCTGCAGCGGATCGCCGCCGTCGGCTGTGGTCAGCCACAGCTGATTGCGCTGCCGGCCGAGGTAGCTGCTGTAGAGCAGTCGCTTCCCGTCGAGCGACCAGTCCGGCCGCGCCCGCCAGGTCGTCTCCTCGTCGTGCACCGGCTGCATCGGGGCGCCCGGAGTCGCGGCCATCCGCCAGAAGCCGCCCCCGCCCCAGATCTTGCCGCGATTGGAAACGAGGATCAGCTCCTTTCCATCCGGCGACCAGGTGGGCGAGATGTAGTGGTCGTACTTGCTGTAGTAGTAGCGCGGCAGGCCGGAGTGATGATCCTCGGTGATCCGGACCGCCGTGCCGAGACTGTCTCCCATCACCGGAGCGACGAACACATGAAAGCGGCCGGCGAAGAGCGTCGAGACAAACGTGACCTGCCTGCCGTCCGGCGACCAGCGCGGTTCGGTATTCACCGCCCCGTTCCTGAGCACCGTCCGGCTCGTGAGTGTGGCAAGCTCGAGTATGCGCAGCTCGATCTGATCGTTCAGGTAGACCGCATACACGACCCGCTCGCCATCCGGCGACCACTCCGGCTGGTGCGCATACCCGGGGCCGGTCGTGAGCTGCACCGCCGTGCCGAGGGAGTCGGCGCCGAGCGGCAGTCGCCAGAGTTCGCCTGCCATGGCGACGATGACCGACTGGCCGTCGGGCGACCAGGTCACCCAGGCCGGCCCGGTGGTCACCTGCGGCAGGTACATCTCGCGGAAGTAGTAGTTGTGCGGCTCGGCGATCTGCTTGAGTACCGTTTCCCGCTGAGCGGCAGCGGGCGCGGGCATGAGCCCGGACAGAAGCAGCAAGGCGAGCAGTCGCACAGATGTCATTCTGATTTCCAGGGGGAAAGTCCGACCGAACAGCCCGCTTGCCCGGCACTCCGTCCACCGCGATGTTTTCAAGATGACTCGCTCAATCCAAATCGTAGTTTGCGTCCTCGCGGGCCTCGGCGCCAGTGCGCCTGCTCGCGCCCAGGCAGCGCCCGACACTGCCATCGCCGTCCGTTACCGGGGGGCCGCTGAGCAGATCATCCGCGCCGCCCTCGCCGACAGCAGCGCATACGACCGCCTCGGCCGGCTGGTGGATGGCAATGGCCACCGGCTCAGCGGATCGGTGGCGCTCGAGCGGGCGATCGACTGGATCCTCGCCGAGATGCGGCGGGATGGGCTCGACAACCCGCGGACTCAGCCGGTGAAGGTGCCGCACTGGGTGCGCGGCCGCGAGTCAGTCGATCTGGTCAGCCCTCGCGCCATGTCGCTTCCAATGCTGGGGCTCGGCAGCAGTATCGGCACGCCAATGGCGGGAATTTCAGCCCCGGTGCTCGTCGTCTCCAGCTTCGATGAGTTGATCGCCAGGGGAACCGAAGCGAAAGGGAAGATCGTCCTCTTCGATGCGCCGTTCACCGATTATGGCGAGACCGGTCAGTACCGGCGCGTCGGCGCGGTCGCGGCGGCCAGGGCGGGTGCCGTCGCCCTGCTGATCCGGTCAATCGGCCCCTACGGCATCCGGAGCCCGCACACCGGCAACATGCGCTACGACAGCACCGTCACGCGGATTCCCGCGGCCGCGCTCGCCATGGAAGACGCCATGATGCTGCACCGGATGCAGGACCGCGGGGAACGGGTGATCGTGACGCTGAAGATGGAAGCCCGCATGCTCCCCGACGCCGACAGCCGCAACGTGATGGCGGAAATCGTCGGGAGCGAGCACCCCGAGCAGGTCGTGGTAATGGGCGGCCACATCGATTCCTGGGATGTGGGTCAGGGCGCCATGGACGACGCGGGCGGTGTGGTCGCGGCATGGGAGGCGGTCCACCTGTTGAAGCGACTCGGCCTCACCCCCCGCCGCACCATCCGGGTTGTCGGCTGGACCAACGAGGAGAATGGCCTCCGCGGCGGCCTTGCCTATCGCGATTCGCTCGGCGACCGGATTGCCGGCCACGTGCTGGCCATCGAGTCGGACGGCGGTGTCTTCCGGCCGCGCGGTTTTGATTTCACCGGCTCCGATTCCGCCTACGCGATCATCCGCCAGGTGGCGACACTGCTGGCCCCGCTGCAGGCGGATTCGATCGAGCGGGGTGGCGGCGAAGCGGATATCGGCCCGCTGATGGAACGCGGGGTGCCCGGCATGGGGCTTCGTACGGTCGACGATCGCTACTTCTGGTACCACCACACCCAGGGCGACACTCTCGACAAGCTCGACCCGGAAGAACTGGCCCGCTGCGTCGCGGTGATGGCCGTGGTGGCGTATGTCGTGGCGGATATGCCGGAGCGGTTCCCAAGGTGAAACTAGCCGTCAGCCATCAGCCGTCAGTCGTCAGTCGTCAGTCAGCCGACTGACGGCTACCCCAGGTACAGCTTGTTCGGGTCCAGCACATTCCGCAGGAGATCGAGCTCACGAGCGGTCGGTGCCTCGACGGCGGCGAGCGAATCCCGCACCCGCAGCGGCCAGCCCACCACCGCCTTGACGTCATCCACCGTGACACCGGGATAGAGGCTCGTCAATACCATCTCGCCGGTCTCCGCATCATTCTCCAGAATGCCCTTGTCGGTAATCACCTTGATCGGGCCGGCGCCGGGCATGCCAAGTTCCTTGCGCGAAACTCCCCTGCAGCGCTGTCCCGGGCTGGTGATGAAGTCCACCTGCGACGGAAAGGCGCGTGCATTGAGCCGACTGATGATCAGCACCCGCTTGGCGTGCACGGCGATCTCTGCAGCACCGCCGGAGCCAGGCAGGCGCACTTTTGGCTTCTGGTAGTTGCCGATCACGGTGGTGTTGATATTCCCCCACTGGTCGATCTGGGCCCCGCCGAGAAAGCCGACCTCGATCTTGCCATTCTGGAGGAAGAGCTGGAACACATCGGCCATCGAGCACACCATCAGCGATCCAGTCACGAGCGACGGGTCACCGATGGAGACCGGCAGCCGCTCGGGTACGGCGCCCACCGCGCCCGATTCGTAGATCAGCACGAGGTTCGGCGCCTGCAGCGCGCGCGCCAGATTGCAGGCCAGGTTCGGCAGTCCGATGCCGACGAAGGTGACTTCGCCATCCTGCAGCTCGCGAGCGGCGACGGCGGCCATCATTTCGGAGGGGGAGTAACTAGTCGACATGGGCCGTTGGCCGTCGGGAAATGGCCGTTAGCCGTTGGCCGTTGGCCGTTAGCTGTTCCGTGCACAGATAAGCCATACTCCCGCCATGAAAATGGTCGACATTACGTACCCGACTCCGGCGGCCGTCAGCTAACGGCCAACGGCTAATGGCCAAAGGCCCTAAAAGCCGTAATTCACGCCCTCACAGAACTGATCCTTCGCCTTCAACCGCTCCCTCAGCCCCGGATACTTGGCCAGGTATCCCGCGCGGTCCTTCACCCCATGCACATACTCCGCGAGGTAGGCCTCCAGCGCCGCGGGATCGCGGGAGATGTCTTCCCACGCCACGTAGAAATCGTTATCGCGATCGTAGAAGCCCTGGGCGTAGGAAGGATGGCAGCCCCACGGCTCCACCACGACGGCGTCGACGATCATGCCGGGAATCAATGTCCGGTTGGGGTCGGCGCGGATCACCGACTCATCCACCAGCTCCTCGACCACGACAATCACGTGCCTGCTGGCAAAGGCGGCTTCCTTCTGCACGCCGAGCAGGCCCCAGACCTGGGCGTTGCCGCTGGCATCGGCGCGCTGCGCCGCAATGATCGAGACATCGGGGTTGAGCGCGGGAACCGTCGCCAGCACCTCACCGGTGTAGGGACAGGTGACGGTGCGGATCAGCGGGTTGGCGACCGGAAGGTCGGTGCCCATGTAGTTGCGCATGGTCCAGAACGGCAGCCGCGCGGCGCCGGCGGAGAGGCGGGCCACCATCCCGAAGTGACTGTACTCCTCGATTGCGAGCGGCGGGGTGCCCTTCTCGACCGCCCGGCGGAAGGCGTGCAGCGATCCCGCGCCGGGGTTCCCGGCCCAGGAGAAGACCAGCTTCCTGGCGCAGCCGGCGGCGATCATCTGATCGTAGATCAGGTCCGGCGTCAGCCGGCAGAGGGTGAGGTCCTTCCGCCGCTGGCGGATGATCTCGTGCCCGGCCGCGAAGTTGATGAGGTGGGTAAATCCCTCGATCACCACGGTGTCACCGTCGCTGACATTGGCGGCGATGGCGTCCTTCATGGAGACGACTTTGGAGATCATGCCGTTTTCTGCGCGTGGGAGATCATGGTGCAAAACTAGGGACGCCAGCGCGGAGCGGATGCCCGTACTCCTGGCCGTCCATAGAGGGGGTTCTGCAGATCGGGGTCCGTGGTAAAAATGATCAGCGGGAGCCCCACGCCAGTGGTATCGGCCGGGTCGATGGCCTGAAAGGCGAGTCGTTGGCCGTCAGGCGACCACTGGGGGTACGTCGGATTGTTCCCGGTGGGAAAGCTGGCCGTCACGAAACCGGTCCCGCTTCTGCCGATCACATTCACCGAGCTCTGGGATCCAGCCTCCGCTCCATGAAATGCCAGCTTGGTGCCGTCCGGATTCCAGGCTGCTCCTGCGTAGGCCGGCGCGGTGCAGCCTGTGGCCAGGGTGCAGTTGGGGCTGAGGGCCCGGAACCCACCGCCATCGATTCGTGCCAGCCAGATCCCACCGTCCACCGATTCGATGGCGACTTCCTTTCCGTCCGGGGACCAGCTCACCGCGCACGGCCGCATGCCCGTCGGCAACACGACTTTCCGCTTGTTGCTGCCATCGTCCGCCATGACCCAGAGTTCGGTGCAGGTGTTGCCTCCGATCTCCTTGATCCAGAGGATCTGCCGACCATCGGGGGACCACTGGGGCCTGGTATCAGTCCCATTCCCGGTCTGCAGTGAATTCCAGCTCCCGTTGCCGGCCTGGACGACACCGACATCGGCGCTGCCATCGCCCAGATACACCGCGAGCCTTGTTCCGTCCGGAGACCAGGCAGGAATCAGCCCGCTGACCTGCATCGTGTTGAGGCCGCTCCCATCGAAATTCATCACATTGGTGAAATAGCTCCCACCAGCTCCGGTGATCAGGCCGCCATGAAAGGCGATCCGGGAACCATCGGCCGACCACCGCGCCGACTGGACGTCGAAATCCTGCGGCGAAATCCGATGCGCACCACTGCCATCCGCGTTGCTGATCCACAATGCGGCGAACCCGAACGCGGTTGGTGAGGCTGTATCAGTCGAGAACATCAATTCACGATTCCCGCCCACTCGGGGAACGAGCACGACCACGGCCTGGGAATCCTGGCTGCCGCTGAGGGTGGCGCGAACCACGGCGGAGCCGGCGGTCTGAGCCGTGACCAGGCCCGTACCGGACACGGTAGCGATGCCCGGGGTCCCCGAGGTCCAGGTCACGGCCGGGGCCACCACCGGAGCGCCGAAGATGTCCGTCGTGCTCGCGGTAAGCTGTGTGGTGTCTCCCGCAAATAGACTCGGGTACGGCCGGCCCACGGTGATCACCGGCGCGAGCACGGCCGTCGCGGTGTCACTCACTCCTCCAACGGTGGCGATGAGCCGCACCGTGCCAACCTGGTCCGCGAAGAATGTCCCGCCCCCGGAGTGTGTGGCAAGCGAGGAGTCCGACAGGGACCACACAACCGTCCGTCCCGTGAGGATGCGACCCGCGAATCCTTCGCCACCACCGCGAAACCGGCGTGATCTCGAATGAGGATCGTGTCCGTCGACGGCGCCACCGAGACGGTGGCGACTGGAACCGAACCCGGAGGCGGTCCCGATCCACCGCCGTCATCGCCACCACCACAGGCTGCGGAAGCGATGATCAGTCCGAAACCGAGCCACGATGATTTCCGGCAGTCAATCACGGCCATCAGTCTCCTCCCGGTGGTGGGGGAAAGCGCAAGCGACTCATCCTGGCTCGTTCGGTCAGCCTGCGAAAGGTACCGCGACCGGCGGTACCGCCGCCTCCAGCCGTGCCAGCTCGGAAATCAGCAGCGCCGCCGCGCCGGTCAGGTGCTGCTCGAGCAGGGCCGCCGCCGCGTCGGCGTCGCGCCGCTCAATCGTGGCGAGCAGCGCGCGATGCTCCCGGTCGAATTCGGCGCGATGCTGCAGCATCAGCCCATGCGACAGCCAGTACCGATCGACTCGGCGCAGCAGGCCGTCGATCATCTCCTGCAGCCGGGGCCGGCCATCAAGGGCATAGATGATCTGATGGAAGTCGACATCCAGCGACCCCCAGATCGCACCATCGGTCGCCGACTCGGCGCGATCCAGAATGCGCGCGGCCTCGGCGAGAGCTGACTCGCTCAGCACCGTGGTCGCCCGGCGGATCGCGGCGGTCTCCAGCGTCGCTCGGATCTCGTAGATCTCACGGATCTCTTCCGGCGCGAGCGCGGTCACCGTGGCCCCGCGATTGGCCTGATAGGTGACCAGCCCCTCGGACTGCAGCTGACGCAGCGCTTCGCGGACGGGAATATGGCTCACATTGAGTTGCGCCGCGATCTCATCCTGCAGCAGCGGTTCGTGTCCCCGCAGTTGCCCGCTGGTAATCGCTTCTCTCAGCACGGCGGCCACCAGCTCATGGGCCGCCTGCTTCTGCATCCGGGGCATCCGGCGAAGGACCTGCTCGAGCTGCACGCGTTGTCCTTTATAATGAAGGAGCCCGCATCGCTTGCGGGATAATATATTATATATTACCTTGCTCAACGTCAAGCGGCAGAATCGCTTGCACTGATCTTCCCGACGTCGTTGACTGCCACCCGCCCGGACCCCGCGGGGTGCGCGGTCCGTCGCCGTACCACTGCAAGGCGAGGTTCCGATGGATCACCGCACCGAGACGCAGGCCCACAAGGCTGGCCAGCCAATCCCGTATCCTCCCGCGCGCGAATTCATGGAGCCGGATTGGACCCGCCTTCCCGGGTACGTTGGCGTGAGTCGCGCCGAGTGGGAAGATGCCACCTGGCAGCGCAAGCACACCGTCAAGAATCTGCGCGAGTTCAAGGCGGCGGTGGGTCAGTTCCTGCCCGATGATCTTGCCGACAGCATGGCGAAGGATCATGAGCAGCGGGCGACAATGTCGATGCTCATCCCGCCGCAGATGATCAACACGATGAACGTCGCCGACCTGTGGCAGGACCCGGTGCGCCGGTACATGGCGCCCGCCTTTGCCGACCGGCGGACCGACTGGGCCAATCATCCGCGCGCCTCGCGCGACAGCCTGCATGAACAGGACATGTGGGTGGCGGAGGGGCTGACCCACCGCTATCCCACCAAGGTGCTGGCGGAGATGCTCTCGACCTGCCCGCAGTACTGCGGGCATTGCACCCGCATGGACCTGGTCGGCAACGATGTGCCGCAGGTCGCCAAGCTCAAGTTCCTGACTCCGCAGAAGGACCGGCACCAGCAGATGCTGGATTACCTGCGGAAGACGCCGTCGGTCCGGGACGTCGTGGTCTCCGGCGGAGACATCGCCAACCTGCACATTACCCAGCTCGAGCCGTTCGTGAGTGCGCTGATGGACATCCCGAATATCCGGGACATCCGGCTCGCCTCCAAGGGACTGATCGGGCTGCCGCAGCACTTCCTGCAGGACAGCGTCATGGCGGGGTTGGAGCGGCTGGCAAAAAAGGGGATCGAGCGCGGCGTGGACCTGGCGCTGCATACCCATGCCAATCATGCCCAGCAGGTGACGCCGCTGGTCGGCAAGGCGACGAAGAAGCTGCTGGAGATCGGCTTCCGCGACGTCCGGAACCAGGGCGTCCTGCTCCGCGGCATCAACAACACGCCGCGGGAGATGCTCGACCTCTGCTTCATGCTGCTGGATCATGCCAAGATCCTGCCGTACTATTTCTACATGTGCGACATGATCCCCAACTCCGAGCACTGGCGCCTGAGTGTCGCGGAGGCGCAGGCGCTGCAGCATGACATCATGGGCTACCTCCCCGGCTTCGCCACGCCGCGCATCGTGTGCGACGTGCCGTTCGTCGGCAAGCGCTGGGTGCATCAGCTGGCCGACTACGACCGGGAGAAGGGCATCAGCTACTGGACCAAGAACTACCTCACCAGCATCGAGTGGAACAATCCCGAGGCGATCAACACCCGCCACGAGTACTACGATCCGATCTACACCCTGCCTGAGTCGGGTCAGGCCTGGTGGCGGCAGCAGGCCGTCACCGAGGCCGCGACCACCGTCCACGAGCCGACCCACGCGGTGCACGCCTGAGGAGAATGCCATGACCGCCACCGCTCCGCAGCAGAAAATCACGTACACCTCGACCAACGTCGACATGGAGGGCTTCCACCGTGCGTTCGATGCCGCGCTGGTGGCGGTCCGGAAGGCCGCGGGGAAGAGTCACCCGCTGTACATCAACGGGCAGGAGGTGGAGACATCCACCGACCCGATCGTTGACATCTCCCCGATCGACACCCGCTTCGTCCTGGGCCGCTTTGCCACGGCGACACCGGCGCATGTCGACATGGCCGTGAAGGCGGCGCGCGCGGCGCAGCCGGCCTGGGCTCGGCTGCCATGGGAGGAGCGGGTGCGCATTCTCCGCCGCGCCGCCGGCCTGATCCGGGAGCGGAAGTTCGAGCTGGCGGCCATCATGAGCCTAGAAGTCGGCAAGAACCGGCTCGAGGCGATGGGCGACGCCGAGGAATCGGCCGACCTGATCGACTACTACTGCGACCAGGTGGTGGAGACCAATGGATTCCGTCGCGAGATGGCGAAGCTCACGCCGATCGAGCGCAACCTCGAAATCCTGCGGCCCTACGGCGTCTTCAGCTGTGTCGCCCCGTTCAATTTCCCGCTGGCGCTGTCCACCGGGATGTCTTCCGCCGCGCTGATGACCGGCAACGCCGTCAACTACAAGCCGGCCGAATCGACGCCTTGGACGGGGCTCAAGCTGTACGAGGTCTACCGCGACGCGGGCGTGCCGGCTGGCGTGTTCAACTTCCTCTCCGGCCATGGCTCGCAGATGGGCGACGCGCTGTGGCAGAATCCGGGGACGGACGGCCTGGTCTTCACCGGCTCCAAGGCCGTCGGCATGCGGATCTTCCACGGCATCTCCCAGCAGTGGGTGAAGCCCTGCCTGATGGAATTGGGTGGCAAGAACCCGACGCTCGTGATGGACACCGCCGACATCGACGCCGCCGCGGAGGGCGTCATGCGCTCGACCTTCGGGCTGCAGAACCAGAAGTGCAGCGCCACCAGTCGGGTCTACGTGCACCGGGCGGTGAGCCAGGCGTTCACCGAGGCGCTGATCAAGAAGACCGCCGCCATCACGATCGGCGATGTCACCCTGCGCGATGTCTGGTTCGGACCGGTCATCAACGAGAAGTCGATCGCCCGCTGGACCGATGCCGTCGCCCTTGCCCGCAAGGAAGGCCGCATCCTCTACGGTGGCGAGCGTCTGACCGGTGGCCTGCTCGACCATGGCTACTTCCTCGCCCCGACCATCGCGCGTCTGCCGCTGGAGAGTTCCCTCTTCCGGGACGAGCTGTTCGCCCCGTTCCTCGCCATTGGAGAAGTCGACAGCTTTGATCAGGCCATCAGCGAGAGCAACAAGGCGGAGTACGGCCTGACGGCGGGACTGTTCTCGAAGAAGCAGGAGGAGATCGACCGGTTCTTTGACGAGGTCGAAGCCGGCGTGTGTTATGTGAACAAGCGGAGCGGCGCCACGACCGGCGCCTGGCCCGGCGCGCAGGCCTTCACCGGCTGGAAGGGTTCGGGCTCGAGCGGCAAGGGTGGCTGCGGCCCGTGGTACGTGCAGCAGTTCATGCGGGAACAGAGCCGGACGGTCATCGAAGGATAGACGGCGCGGCTGACGCGCCCACGGCGCAATACTCAACACCGGAAACGATCATGACCACCCGCACCTATCCCCGTATCGTGACTCCGCCGCCGGGCCCGAAGGGCAAGGCGATCATCGAACACGACGCGGCCTGGACCTCGACCTCCTACATCAAGGAGTATCCGCTGGTCATCGGCGGCGGCTGCGGGGCCATGGTGGAGGATGTCGACGGCAACAGCTACATCGACTACATGGCGGGCATCGCGGTTTCCTCCACCGGCTACAACCATCCGAAGGTGGTCGCGGCGATCAAGACGCAGGCCGACAAGTTCCTGCACATCTGCGGCACCGACTTCTACTTCGAAGGCTTTGCCCAGCTCGCCGAGCGCCTGGCGAAGCTGGCGCCCGGACCGAGCCGCAAGCGCACCTTCCTGTCCAACTCGGGCACCGAGGCGGTGGAGGGTGCGATCAAGCTGGCGCGCTATCACACCCGGCGGCCGGCGCTGATCTCGTTCCAGGGATCCTTCCATGGCCGAAGCTATGGTGCGCTGAGCCTCACCTCCAGCAAGGCTCGGCAGCACAAGCATTTTGGGCCGATGCTGCCCGAGGTGTACCACATTCCCTACGCCAATCCCTACCGCTCCGCCGATCCGATCGGGCATTCGATCGGGGCGCTGCATGAGCTCTTCGCCCGCCAGGTGGATCCATCCGACGTCGCCGCGATCTTCGTCGAGCCGATTCAGGGTGAGGGCGGCTACGTGATCCCACCGATGGGTTTCCTCCGCGCGCTGCGGGAGGTCTGCGATCAGCACGGCATCCTCCTCGTCGCCGACGAGGTGCAGAGCGGCGTGGGCCGCACCGGAAAGATGTGGGCCTGCGACTGGGAAGGGGTCGAACCCGACATCCTCATCAGCGCCAAGGGGCTCGGCAGCGGAATGCCGATCGGTGCGTTTGTGGCGAAGGAATCGGTCATGACGTGGGAGGCAGGGGCGCACGGCTCGACCTATGGCGGCAACCCCGTCGCCGTCGCCGCCGCGCTGGCCACGCTGGACATCGTCGAAGGGATGCTGCCTCACGTGACGGCCATGGGTGACCGCATCCTCGGTCACGCGAAGCGGCTGCAGGAGAAATATGCCGTCGTCGGCGACGTCCGCGGGCGCGGGCTGATGATCGGCATTGAATTCGTGAAAGACCGCGCCACCAAGGAGCCCTACCCCGACCTGATCGACCGGCTCACCGAGCGGGCATTCAAGAAGGGGCTCCTCCTCCTCGGCTGTGGCAAGAGCACCTTCCGCCTGGCGCCGCCGCTGGTGCTCGACGAATACGACGTCGATACCGGGATGGGGATTCTGGAGGAGTGTTTGCGGGAAGAGGACTGAGCAGCGGGCGATAGGCGATAGGCGACGCAATATCGATCGTCCACCAAACCATGCGCCTGCTGCCCAACCGCCCAACCGCCCAACCGCCTGACCGCCTGACCGCCTAGCTGTCGCAGAGTCTACGCCACCCGCTTCACCGTCCGTTCCACCGCCCCGGCAAACCGCACCACGATTTCATCCAGTTCTTCCTCACTGACCACGAACGGCGGCGCGAGGCAGGAGAGATCGCCGTTGGTGCCGTCGGCCTGCCCCATGTTGGCCCAGGTCATGAGTCCCCCTGTCAGCGCCTCCTCCGCAAAGGTCTCCGCGAACTTCAGTTTGCGCGGGAACGGCGCCCGAGTCCCCTTGTCCTGTACAAACTCGATACCCGCCAGCAGCCCGCGTCCGCGGATGTCGCCGACATGCGGCAGTGCGCGGAGCGGCGCCAACTTCCGGTGAAACACCTCGCCCATCGTCCGGCACCGCTCCACCAGGCCATGCGCGCGGATGTAGCGCACGGCGGCGAGTCCGGCGGCGGCAAGCACTGGGTGGTGTGAAAAGGTCTGGGCGTGCATCAACCCGCCGGAACCGCGCGCGATCGGGTCGATGATCCGTGTCGGCGCCACCAGCGCCGACAGCGGGGCATAGCCGCCGGTGATCCCCTTGCCGAAGGTCATGATGTCGGGGACGACGCCGTAGGGTTCGATCGCGGACCAGGTGCCCGTCCGGCCCGCGCCGACCAGTACCTCGTCGGCAATGAACAGGACGCTGTGCCGATCGCAGATCTCGCGGATCCGGCGGAAATAGTCCGGCCGCGGCACCGCATGCCCGGTGGAGCTGCCTCCCACCGGTTCGGCGATGAACGCTGCGACGTTGTCGGCGCCTAACTCAAGAATGGCCGATTCCAGCGCCGCCCCGGAGCAGACCGGACATTCACCCTTCCCCGTTCCCTGTTCCCCGCTCCCCATGCCGCCACACTCGCACCGATAGGCATACGGCGCCGGAATGCGGTGCACATCCACCAGCCATTCCCGGAAATAGGTCTTGTAGTGTTCTCGGGCGGAAGCGGAAAGCGCGAGCAGCGTGTTGCCATGATACGCCGGGAAGAGCGCGATCACCTTGTGCTTCGACGGTTTGCCGGTCTCGACCCAGTACTGCCGTGCCAGCTTGAGCGCAGCTTCGACCGCTTCGGAGCCGCTGCCAAGGAAGTAGCACTTGTCGAGGTCACCGGGCAGCATCGTGGCCAGCTCGGCGGCGAGCCGCTCGACCGGCTCGTTGGTGAAGGCGGTGCCGTTGATGTAGGCGACCCTGGACGCCTGGTCGGCCATCGCCTGGCCAATCTCGCGGACGCCGTGACCGAGGTTGACCACAAAGGCGCCGCCGGAGCCGTCGAGGTAGCGGGTCCCGTCCTCGGCGATGAGCCAGCAACCTTCGCCGTGGGTGATCAACGGATAGCGACGGGTGAGCTTGCGGTAGAAGACGTGCGAGTCGGGATATTGGTAGGCGGGCATGGGGGGAAATATATCGTGGGTGTGGCACACCGTCGGAGCCCGAATCTATAGGTTGACGCCCTGTCGACAAGAATGGAATGAGCCTTGCGGAATATCAGCACTCCATCCCAATATCCGTGCTCCCTGGAGGTTGCAATGCGTCATCGGCCTGCGCTCACAACTCTCGTCGCCCTGCTCCTGGCATCCTGTGCCGACGGGACTCCCGTCGCCGAGAATCCCGCTGCAGCCGGCCGAAGCGCCGCGGCGGGGTATGTGTGGGGGTAGACCTCGGGGCCTTCATGCCCGGCGGATGGTCGGAGGCGACGGCGATCAACAACAATCGGGAGATCGCCGGCTGGACCACAATCGATTCGACCGGTCTCGGCGTGATCCACGCCGCGCTGTGGCATCAGGGGATGCTGGACACGCTTCCCGCGATTCCCGGCTACGCAATCCACCAGGCGCGGGACCTGAACAATACGGGCATGATCGTCGGGTGGGCCGCCGGAAACATCGCCGACAGCGCTGTCGCGGTCGTCTGGCGACTCGGGCAACCTCCGCTGGTCCTCGGCCACCTGAGCGGGGAAGCGACCGTTGCGTACGGCGTAAATGACGCGGGCACGGTCATCGGCTCGTCCAATGGCAACGCCTTCGCCTGGACTGCGGCTGCCGGCATGGCGAACCTGACCCCTCCAGGGTTCCTCGGCTCGGAAGCGACCCGGATCAACAATGCAGGTGCGATTGTCGGATACGCTTCAGACACTCTGGGGTATACCCATCCGCTCAGATGGAATCCGGATGGTTCGATTACGGACCTGCTTCCCGCGGGCAGCCTCGGCGCTTTTCTGCTGGATATCAATAGTGCGGGCGGTGTCGCCGGGTTTGTCGATCCGGCTGGAGGGGAAGCGACTGCCACGCGGTGGACCCCAAACGGCTCGGTGATTCCGCTGCAGATCGGCCCCTACAGTCAGGCGAATGGGTTGAGTGATCGTGGCAGAACCGTGGGATACCTCGGCGACGTGTCTACCCCGCTGCCGTGGACGAAGTACAAGAACAGCCTGACCTCCCTCCCGCTCCCGCCGGCATCACCATCCAACGGCATGGCGCTCGATGTGAACACATGCGGTTCCGTGGTGGGGTGGGCATGGGCAGCCAGCGGGCCGCCGACGACACCCCACGCCATGCTGTGGAAGTCGACGGCCTGCGATCCCTGAATCGGCGGTGCGCCCGGTCGGTGGATCGGTACCGACCCACGACGACCAGCTTCGTCTGCGCCACAGGGTGAGGCACCGTTACACCAACCTCGCCCCATTCGGCACCGGGCGTTCGGGCAGGGCCAGGACGACGGCCCCATCCGTGTCGGCGAATCCGGTCACCAGCACCTCGGAGCGGAACGGACCGATCTGTTTCGGCGGGAAATTCACCACTGCCAGCACCTGCCGACCGAGCAGCTCCTCCGCGGTGTAGAGCGTGGTGATCTGCGCGCTGGAGCGTTTCTGCCCGATCTCTGGGCCGAAATCGACGGTCAGTTTCCACGCCGGCTTCCGCGCCTCGGGAAAGGGCTCGACGGCGACGATGGTTCCGACCCGCAGATCCACCCGTTCGAAATCCGCCCAGTTGATGGTCATCGTCCCCCCAATGGTGGCTGTGACCGCCGGGCCGCAAGTAGGGGCCGCATGCATGCGGCCCCTACGCATGCGGCCCCTACGCTTGCGGCCCCTACGCTTGCGGCCCCTACCTACGGGCGGCGCACACGACGGCGGCCAGCTGCTCAACATCCAGCTCTTCACGAACACCCATGCCGGTATCGCTGACCACCCGGCGCGGACCGAGGTGGATCTCCCGCGCCCCGGTCCGGTGTAGGAGTTCCGCCACATGGCCCGCGCGCACCTGCCCTCCGGGCATGATTGCCAAGCGGTCGCCCAGCGCTGTCACCAGCTCGGCGAGCATCGCGGCCCCGGTGAGTGCGGTCGGCGCGCCCCCGCTGGTGAGCACCCGCCGGACGCCAAGCGCCATGAGCATGCGGCAAGATTCCATGACATCAGGGGTGTGGTCCACCGCGCGGTGCATGACGACGTCGAGCGAGCCAGCCACGGCGACGAGCATGCGCATCGCCGACTCATCGACGAGCCCGCCCGGCGTCAGCACCCCCAGGACGACCCCATTCGCGCCGGCACGATACACCTCGCGGATATCGTGGCGCATGACATCCAGCTCAGCGGCCGAGTAGACAAAGTCGCCCGCACGCGGACGCACCAGTACCATGAGCGGTACATCCACCGCCGATCGCACCGCGCGGATCAGCCCCGCGCTCGGCGTCACCCCGCCGCGGGCGAGATCGGCGCAGAGCTCGACCCGGCCCGCACCTGCCCCGACGGCGGCACTGGCGCAGGCGACCGATTCGACGGCGGATTCGATGAGGATGGGATCTGCCATGAGTATGGTGAGACGGAACTCCATACTAGGCGCCGCTCCCCGCAGGAGCAACTCGCCTGATGGTTCGACAATGCTGCCCGTAATTCAAGTCCGCCATGCCCTCCCCCTTGCCTTGCCTCCCGGTGGGAGCGATCATCGGTCGACTATCGTCCCCGGGGCTGGATGCTCCGGTACCGCCTCCACGGAGTTTGCATGCGCCGCCCCCTGCTCGCCCTCCTGCTCTGCCTCCCCACGTCCATGCTGCCGGCCCAGGTCGTCCCCGGACGTCCCCTTGTGCTCGACGACCTGCCCCGGCTCAGGGATGTCGGCGACCCGCAGGTCTCGCCCGATGGTCGCTGGGTGGCCTACGTCGTCACCGCCGTGGACCTCAAGGCGGACCAGCATGTCAGCGACATCTGGATGACCAGCTGGGACGGAAAGACCACACTGCAACTGACCCGGACCCCGAAGGAGAGCGAGCACACCCCGCGCTGGAGCCCCGATGGACGCTCCCTCGCCTTCCTCTCCGGCCGGGGCGATGACAAGGACGCCGACCAGCTCTGGCTGCTCGACCGCCGCGGGGGGGAGGCGGAACAGGTCACCCATGTGAAGAACGGCATCGAGGACTACGTCTGGTCGCCGGACGGGAGCCGGCTGGTGCTGCAGATCGAGGATGGCGACTCGGTCGAGACCAGCGACCTGCGCACGTGGCCCGACTCCGAGCGGGTGGACACGATCGATGTCCAGCTCGGTGGAACCGCCAAGGAGACGGACAAGGAGAAGACGCCGGAGCCGATCGTGATCGACCGGTTCTACTTCAAGGAGGATTACACCGGCTACGTCCGGCGCAAGCGGAAACACCTCTACCTGTTCGAGCTGGCCGGACGCACGCTGGTGCCGCTCACGCCCGGACAGAGCGATGAAGGCCACCCGGCCTGGTCACCCGACGGGCAGTACATCGTCTTTGCCAGCAAGCGCGCAGGCAGTGACCCGGACCGCGGCAACAACTGGGACCTCTACGTGCAGCAGGCCACCGCCGGCACCGTCGCCCGTCAGCTGACGACCTTCACCGGCCCGGATGGCTCACCCGACTTTGACGGGCGCCCGGCGTGGAGTCCCGATGGCCGGTATATCGCCTACCTGCAGGGTGGTGCGGACTCGCTGATCTACTACGCCGGCCCGCGGCTCGCCGTGATCCCGTGGGGGGGCACCACTGCACCGACCATTCTCACCCGGGCGCTGGATCGTCATGTCGGCAATGTGACCTGGTCGGCCGACGCGAAGTCGCTGTACCTCACCGTCGAGGACGACCGCGCGGTGTACCTGGGTCGAGTCTCCGCCACCGGCGGACCGGTTGAAACGATCCTGCGGGGCCGTTCCATCGTCCCGGCCTACTCCATCAGCAACGACGGCAAGGTGGCGGTGCTGCTGGAGACGCCGGGCCGGCCCGGCGAAATCTTCGCACTCGAGGGCAGCAGCCCGCTGGCGCTGTCGCATCAGAATGATTCGCTGATGGCGGCACTGCGCCTGGCGCCGTACGAGGAAATCACGGTGCGCAGCAAGGACGGGACGATGATCAATGGCCTTGTGATCAAGCCGCTCGACTACACCCCGGGGCAAAAGTACCCGACTATCCTCGTGCTGCACGGCGGGCCGGTCGGCCAGTTCCAGAACGACTTCAACCTCTACTGGCAGCTGCTCGCGGCGCGGGGCTACGCGGTGGTCGCCATGAATCCGCGCGGCAGCTCGGGCCGGGGCGAGAAGTTCTCCCTCGCCATCTGGGCCGACTGGGGCAACAAGGATGTGCAGGATGTGCTGGCCGGCGTGGACTACGCCGTGAAGCAGGGTGTGGCCGATTCCGCCCGCCTGGGCGTCGGCGGCTGGAGCTACGGTGGTATGCTGACCAACTACGTGATCGCGAGCGACACCCGCTTCAAGGCGGCGGTGAGCGGGGCGAGCATCTCCAATATCCTCGCCGGCTTCGGCACCGACATGTACATCCGCGAGTACACCGCCGAGCTGGGTGTGCCGTGGAAGAACATGGCGGGCTACCTCAGGGTGTCCTACCCCTTTCTCCACGCCGACCGGATCAAGACGCCAACCCTGTTCCTCTGTGGCGAGAATGACTTCAACGTGCCGCTGCTCAACTCCCAGCAGATGTACCAGGCCCTTCGCCACCTGGGCCTCGACACCAAGCTGATCATCTATCCCGGCCAGTTTCACGGCATCAGCAAGCCGAGCTACCAGATGCACCGCTGGGGACAGTACCTGCAGTGGTACGGCGACCACCTCACTCAATGACAAACCGGTCCGCCGTCCCCGTCCTCGGCCAGGTCGGTCTTCCCGCGCCGCTCGCCGAACTGGCGCAGCGGTCGTGGGATGCGATCATCGTCGGCGGTGGTCATAACGGGCTCACCTGCGCCTTCTACCTGGCGCGGGCAGGAAAGCGGGTGCTGGTGCTGGAGGCGCTTGATCGTATCGGCGGCGCCTGCACGCTGGAAGAGGCCTGGCCGGGCTACCGGGTGTCGCCCTGTGCCTACGTGGTGGGGCTGCTGCATCCCACCGTCATCGAGGAGCTGCGGCTGCCACAACGCGGCTATGCCTGGACCCCGGCAATGGGCGGTTATTTCGTGCCGTTCGAGGATGGCTCCAGCCTGCAGATGTGGGACGACGAGGCCAGGGCGGAGGAGGAGCTGCGCCGCTTCAGCGCACCGGATGTGGCGGGCCGCCACGAGATGCACCGGCTGATGCGGAAGATCTGCGACGGGCTCCGGCCGCTGAATGACCGGGACGTCTGGCTGCACCGTGCCCCGACCCGCGACGTCATCGAGGCGCGGCTGGGGCATGACAAGGATGCCATCGGCCTGCTCTTCGACTGGTCGATCGCCGAGCTGCTGGAGCGCTACCTGGTGGACGAGCGGATGCACCTCGCCTACATGGGCCAGGGCGTGGTCGGATCGGCCGCGAGCCCGTTCGACCCCGGGACGGCGTCGCTGTACTATCACCACTATTGCGGCCGGCTGGATGGCGGCGAACCAGGCGGCTGGGGCTACGTCACCGGCGGCATGGGGATGGTGTCATTCCTCATTCACGATGCCGCGGTCGAGGCTGGTGCGGTGGTCGCGGCCGGCGTCTCCGTCGCCCGCATCCTTCCGGGCGAAGGGGTGGAGCTGGCGGGAGGAGAAAAGATCCACGCGCCGATCGTCATCTCCAATGCGGATCCGGTTGTAGCGCTCCGGCTGCTGGGCGGCAGCGCCGACAGCGACTGGCGGCGACAGGTGGAGCGCATTCCAATGCGAAGCGCCACGGTGAAAGTGAACGCGGCGCTCGATGAGCTGCCCAACTTTTTGGCCCGGCCTGGCACGAGGATGCCGCATCACCTCGCCACGATCAACACGCCGATCACCAAGGCGGAATGGCGGAGCTGTCATGCCGACGCCATGGCGGGCCGCATGCCCAATCGAGTGTGGACCGAGATCTACCTGCAGACCGCCTACGATCCGACCGTCGCGCCGCCCGGCAAGCATGTGATGAGTGTCTTCTCGCAGTACATGCCCCATACGTTCGCCGCGGGGACGTGGGACGACCATCGGGCGGCGGCGGGCAAGGTGGTGCTCGACTCCATCGGGCGGTTCTGCTCCAACCTTCCCGGCGCGGTGAGCGCGCTCGAGGTGCTGGGGCCACCGGACGTCGAGATGAAAACGGGCCTCACGGGCGGACAGATCTTCCAGGGAGAATGCCTCCCCGCGTACATGTGGACCAACCGGCTCACCTATCGCACGCCGATGGAAGGCTTCTTCCTCTGCGGCGCCAGCACTCATCCGGGCGGCAGCGTGATCGGCATCAACGGACGCAACGCGGCGTACGAAGTGCTGGGGCTGCTCGACGAGAGTCCGGCGTAACGAGTCGCGGGCGGTTGGACGGTAAGGCGGTTAGGCGGTTGGTCGGTTAGGCGATTCGATCGAGGTGAGACCAATGCTCCGCTACCTGCTCGTGCTCGCTGCCATCCAGGCACCAGGCCCCCAACCGCCTGATCGCCCAACCGCCCAACCGCCTGACTCCACCACCGTCATCCTCCTCGGCACCGGGATGCCGTACCCGAATCCGCAGGCGCAGGGCCCCGCCACCGCCATCACCGTCGGCTCGCGAATTTTCCTGTTTGATGCCGGGCCAGGGGTAGAGCGGCAGCTGACGGCGGCAGGCCTGCCAGTCAGAGGCGGCCCGATCACCGCCGTCTTCCTCACCCACCTCCACAGCGACCACACCCTCGGCCTGCCCGACCTGATCTTCACCAGCTGGGTGATGGGCCGCCGCCTGCCACTGCCCATCATCGGGCCGCCCGGCACGAAGGCGATGACCGATCACCTTCTGGCCGCGTGGAGCGAGGACATCGCGATCCGGAGCGAGGGACTGGAACGAGGGGTGCCGAGGGGCTATGAGGTCGCGGTGCGGGAGGTGGAGGGCGGCGTGGTCTACGATTCCGCCGGCGTCCGCATCTCCGCGATCCCGGTGCCGCATGGCAGCTGGAAGTACGCCTTCGGCTACCGCATCGACGCACCAGGCAAGACGATCGTGATCTCGGGTGACACTCGACCGAGCCCCGCACTTGAGGCCGCGGCCCGCGGCGCCGATATCCTCATTCATGAGGTGTATCCCGCCGCACGGCTGGTGGCGCAGCCACGAATCGGGGGCGCCGACTGGCCCAGTTACATGCGGTCGTTCCATACCTCGGACCGTGAACTCGGCGCCATCGCGGCCCGGGCGCAGCCCAAGCTGCTGGTGCTCTATCATGTCGTGCGAATGGAAGGCACCGACGAGGAGCTGCTCGCCGGGGTGAAGGCGGGTGGATTTGCCGGCCGGATTGTCGTGGGAAAGGACCTTCAGCGATTCTAGTCGCCCAGCTGCGTATGCTTCCCCGGACTCACGAGGCCGCGTGACGGCGCCCTGGTGGGGCGCCGCTGGCACACTCCCCGCCACCGGTCCGCCACCCACCGCCGACGTGGTAGTTGTCGGCGGCGGAATCATGGGCCTCGCCACCGCGTACCACCTGGCACGACAGGGCGCGCAGCCCCTCCTGGTGGAACGCGATGGTCTCGGCGCCGGCGCCACCGGCCGGAATGGCGGGTTTCTCCCGATCGGGACGGCGGACGACTACGACGTCACCATTGCGCGGCTCGGGCGCCTCACCGCGCGAGAACTGCTTGGCCTCACGATCGAGAACCGGCGGCTCGCCGACGAGATCCTCGGCGTCGAAGGGATCAACTGCGACTTCCGGCCGGTGGGGCATCTGCACTTGGCCTTGAGCCCCACGGAGCACAAGGGAAACCGGCGACTCGCCGAGTTGCTGGCGGAGGATGGCTGCCGGACGGAACATCTCGACCGAGCCCAGGCGCAGGCGATGGTCGCCACTCCGTTCGGAAACGCCGTGGCGGGCGGGCTCTTCTTCCGGGATATCGCCCTGCTCCACCCGGGCAAGCTCGTCGCCGGGCTCGCGGATGCTGCCAGACGGCGGGGCGCGGTCATCGTCCGAGCTGAGGTCCAGCGGATCGAGGGCAGCGGGCACGGGGCGAGAATCATCACCGACCGGGGCGACATCGACGCCGGCGCGGTACTGACCGCCGTCAACGCCTGGACCGGCGCACTGCACCCTGCGCTCGCCCCACTCATCACGCCGGTGCGGGGGCAGGTGGTCGCCTTTGCGCCGGTCGCACCGCTGTTCCGCACCGGCATGACCGCGCTGACGACCGCGACCGAGGAATACTGGCAACAGCTGGAAGATGGCAGCATCATTCTGGGCGGCTGCCGCGCGGCGCGGCCTGATGGCGACATGGGAGTCATGGGGTTGGCCCCGACCGATGATGTGCAGCAGGCGCTGGACCAGGTGCTCCCGACCCTCTTCCCGTCGATCGGACCGCTCCGGGCCACCCACCGCTGGGCCGGCCCGATGGCCTTCACCCGGGACCGACTGCCGATCGTCGCACCGTGGCCAACTGCCGCGGGCTGGAGCATCGGGGGGTTCTCCGGCAACGGCATGTCGCTCAGCATGATCCTCGGCCGGCTGATCGGCGATGTGCTGCTCGGCCGCCCCGCCGATCCGCGACTGTCCCTGTTCCGTCCCAACCGGTTTTCTGGAGCTGTTCCATGACGCCGTTCCATCTGACGCCTGCGCAGGGACTCGCCCGGATGCCCGGCCCGTACCACGACCAGTATGACGTGGTGCTGCGTCACGGCACGCTTGATGTCGGCCTGTACGCGCCGCGCGGGGCAGACCCGCAGACACCGCATACCCGCGATGAGGTCTACGTCGTCATCAGCGGGAGCGGGTGGTTCCAGAACGGGGAGGACCGGGTGGCCTTCGGGCCGGGCGACGTGCTGTTCGTGCCGGCGCACCGGGAGCACCGCTTCGAAGAGTTCAGCGATGATCTCGCGCTCTGGGTGTTCTTCTACGGACCTGAAGGCGGCGAAGTCGCTCAACCTCACTGACCGGATCCATGCCCCGCACCCGACCACCGACGACTCCTCCCGATCCGCACGAGCAGGAATTGATGCGGCTGCGCGCGCGCGTGGCGGAGCTGGAGCACGCGCTGGCCGAGCCGGAGCGGGTTGCGCGGGCGCTGCGGGAGAGTGAAGCACAGTTCCGCTCACTCGTCGCCAGCGTCCCGGGCATGGTGTACCGCGCGGAAGCACGGGCGCCGTGGCGTGACCTGTTCGTGTCGGGTAACGTCTTCATGCTGTGTGGTTATCAGGCCGAGGAGCTCACCCGCGTCGGCGGAACCGCCTTTGGCGACCTCATCCTCGTCGAAGACCGGGCAATCGTTGAAGAGTCGATCACCGGCGCGGCGGCACGCGGCGGCACCTTCGACATCCGTTATCGGATTCATCGGGCCGACGGAAAAATTGGCTGGGTACACGACCAGGGGAGGGTGACGGCCGCACCGGATGGCACACCGCTCCTGCTCGATGGCGTGGTGGCGGACATCACCGATCGAATGGAAGCCGAACTCGCCCTGCGGCGGAACGAGGAGCAGTATCGCACGCTGGTCGCCAGCGTACCAGGAGCGGTGTACCTGTGTGGAATGGCCGTGCCCTACAAGGCCACGTTCATGTCCTCCGGCGTGCTCGCCCTCGCCGGCTACACCGCGGCCGACTTCCTGCGGCCCGACGGCGTCACCATCAATGACCTGACGTTGCCGGAAGATCTCGAGGCCGTCAACCAGCGACTCGAGGAAGCGATCGTCACGCGCCAGCCGTACGAGCTGCGGTACCGTATCCGTCATCTGGGCGGCAGCGAGCGCTGGCTTTACGACCGGGGGCAGGCGGCCTATGCGGCGGATGGAACGCCGCTCTTTCTGGGCGGTGTCATCCTCGATATCACCGACCGCATGCGCGGCGAGGAAACGCTGCGGGAAAGCGAAGCCCGGTACCGCACCCTTGTCTCGAGCGTCCCTGGGGCGGTCTTCCTCTGCGCGCCGTCATACCCCTGGACGGAAACCTTCATGTCGGCCGGGGTCGTAGCCCTGACCGGCTATCCGCATTCGGCGTTCATCGGTTCCGGAGAAAATTTCTTCACTCAGCGGATGCTGCCCGAGGACCTCGAAGCCACGAAAGCGGAGTGCGATCGTGCGATCGCGCAGGGCGAGCCGTGGACCGTGCGCTATCGCATCCGTCACGCCGACGGCGGCATTCGCTGGGTCTTCGAGCGCGGCCAGGCCGCCTACGGGCCGGACAACCGCCCGCTGTTTCTCAGCGGCGTCATCCTCGATATCACCGACCGGGTCGTGGCGGAGGAGGCACTGCGGGAAAGGGAGGAACGACTCCGGGCCATCGTCGAGAGCGAATCCGAGTGCGTGAAGCTGGTGGACCGGGAGGGCAATCTCCTGGAGATGAACCCGGCGGGTCTTCGCATGCTCGAGGCGGACAGCCTCGATCAGCTGGTCGGCCGGTGCGTCTGTCCCCTGATCGCACCAGCCGATGAGCCCGCGTTCCGCGAGATGATCGCCGCCGTGTTCCAGGGCGAATCACGCGAACTGGTGTTCGAGGTTATCGGATTGCGCGGCGGGCACCGCATCCTGGAGACCCACAGCGTTCCCCTGTGGGATGGACCGGCGCGACGAGAGGTCCGGGCGCTGCTGGGGGTAACCCGGGATATCACCGAGCGGCGCCGGGCGGAGGAGATCCGCCAGAGCCTTGAGGCGCAGCTGCGCAAGTCGCAGAAGCTGGAGGCGATTGGCACGCTGGCCGGCGGTATCGCCCATGACTTCAACAACATCCTCGCCGCGGTGATCGGGCACGCCGAGCTGCTGGCGCAGGATGTCGACGAGGGGCACGAGGGCCAGGAGAGCATCAGGGGCATCCTGCTCGCCGGCGCGCGTGCCAGGGAACTGGTCCAGCAGATCCTCACGTTCATTCGGCTGCGGGAACGAGAGCGACATCTCGTGTCTCTGGAGCCGATCGTGCTCGAGGCGCTCAAGCTGCTGCGCCCCACCCTGCCGGCGACCATCGAGATCCGCGCCGAGATCGACGCCGAGGGAACGCAAGTGCTGGCCGACTCGACCCAGCTGCACCAGGTGGTGGTAAATCTGTGCACCAACGCCGCCTACGCGATGCGGGACCGCGGCGGGGTGCTCGAGGTACAGTGCCGCACCGTGCTGTTGCCCGAGCCGCTGGCGCAGGCCCATCCGGGACGATACCTGCAGCTTACGGTGCGGGACACCGGCCCTGGCATGGACGCCGCGACACTGGACCGCGTCTTCGACCCCTTCTTCACCACCAAGCCGCAGGGCGAAGGCACCGGGCTTGGTCTCGCCGTGGTCCACGGAATCGTGCAGAGCCATGATGGCCTCATCACCGCGACCAGCGAGCCGGGGCACGGAACCACGTTCCAAGCCTATTTCCCGGCTGTCGAGGGCCGTTCCACTGCCGTCGTGCCGCAGGAGAAGTCGATGCGGCGTGGCAGTGGCGAGCACATCCTCGTGGTGGACGACGAGCCGTCGCTGGTGCGGATCGCCAGCCGGATCCTTGAACGGCTGGGCTACCGCGTCACGGCGCATACCCGTCCCGCCGAGGCTCTCGCGGATTTCCTGGAGCGCCCGAATGACTTCGACCTGGTGCTGTCAGATCTCACCATGCCCCGGATGACCGGACTCGAGCTGGCCAGCCTCATGCTCGAGCGCCGCCCCGACCTGCCGATCCTGCTGACCTCGGGTTACAGCGGCTCGCTCGATCCTGACGAACTGACCCGGGTAGGCATCCGCGAACTGGTCGGCAAGCCGTTCCTGGCCCAGACCATCGCGGACGCGGTGGCCCGCGGCTTGAAACGCGCCTGAACCGGCTCGCCTGTTGCTGCGGCCCGGGGCACCGTAGATTCGCGGCATGCCCATGGAACCCACCCTCCCCCGCGAATCGTACCTCTCCGCCGACCATTTCCAGCGGGAGAAGGACCGCATCTTCTGCCGCGAATGGTTCTTCGCCGCGCGGGAGGAGGAGCTCCCCACGCCCGGGGACTACCTGGTGCGGGATGTCGCCGGCGAAAGCGTACTGGTGGTGCGCACCCGAGAAGGGCGCCTGGCGGCGCACTACAATGTCTGCCGCCACCGCGGCTCGCAGCTCGTGCCTCCCGCCGCGCCGCTCCCCACCGAATCCGCCCCAGGCCCGATCGGCAGCTTCGGCTCCGGCATCAAGTGCCCGTACCATGCGTGGACCTACAGCCTCGACGGCGCGCTCCGCACCGCGCCCTTTCTCGAGGAGGGCGACGGCTTCTGCAAGGAGGAGCTGTCGCTCTTTCCCATCGGCGTGGAGAGCTGGGGCGGGTTCGTGTTCATCAACCTGTCCGCTGAGACCCAACGCATGTCGCTGCACGACCAGCTCGGCGGCGCACCGGAGCGGATCAAGCGCTATCCGCTGGCGGAGCTGCGCATCGCCCGGCGAATCCGCTATGAGGTCGAGGCCAACTGGAAGGTGATCCTCGAGAACTACAACGAGTGCTACCACTGCGGGCCAGTGCACCCGGAACTCTGCCGGGTGGTCCCGGCGTTCAAGCAGAAGGGTGGGATGGATCTGGACTGGGATCGCGGCGTGCCACACAAGGAGGGCGCCTGGACCTTCACCATGTCCGGCACCACCACCCGGCGCCCATTCGCCGGCCTCAACGACGACGAGCTCATCCGGCACAAGGGCGAGCTGATGTATCCCAACTTCATGCTCTCCCTCTCCGCCGAGCACGCCGCCGCCTTTTCCCTCTGGCCCCACGACCCGGGACACACTACCGTACAGTGCGATTTCCTTTTTCATCCCGAGGAAATGGCCCGGCCAGATTTCGATCCCTCCGATGCGATCGAGTTCTGGGACATCACCAACCGGCAGGACTGGATCATCTGTGCCTCGGTGCAGCGCGGGATGCACAGCAGGGTCTTCCAGCAGGGCTTCTACGCCCCGATGGAGAGCCTGAGCCTGGACATTCGCCGGTATGTGAAAGAGCGGATGGGGGAGTAGGGGGTTGGGCGGCGACCGAAGCGCCTTAGGAGCAGCGGAGCTGCGACTCGGCACGAGGGAGTGGCGATTGGGAGTTGGTGGCAGGTGGCAGGTGGCAGGACGTACAGCAAGGATGTCTCCGACAACTGCATTCGCCAACGGCGAATGGCTGACGGCTGACGGCTGACGGCTGACGGCTGATGGCTGATGGCCAGACACTGAACTTTCCCCCAGGATTGTCTATGCCCTCCGAACTCGCCACCCTCGGCGGTGGCTGTTTCTGGTGTATCGAAGCGCCACTGCTCCAGCTGCAGGGCGTCGAAAGCGCCGTCTCCGGCTACGCTGGCGGCGCTGGAGCGAACCCCTCGTATGAGGCGGTCTGCAGTGGCATGACCGGGCATGCGGAGGTGGTGCAGGTCGCGTTTGACCCCGCCGTGCTCAGCTATCACGACCTGCTCGAGATCTTCTTCACCATCCACGACCCGACCAGCCTCAACCGGCAGGGAGCCGACAGCGGCACGCAGTACCGTTCCGTCGTCTTCTACCACAGCGAGGCGCAGCGCAGCACCGCGCAGGCCGTCATGAAGGAGATCGCAACCGCATGGGAACGCCCGATCGTGACTGAACTGTCCGCCGCGCCGCCATTCTACCCGGCGGAGTCGTATCACCAGGACTACTTCCGGCGGAACCCGGGCAAGTCGTACTGTGTGGGCGTCGTGGCGCCAAAGGTCGCCAAGGTCCGGGCCAAGTACGCCGCACGGCTACGGTCTCCGGCATGATGCGCCGATCGCTGCTGCTCGCGACGCTCGCGGCGCTCCCGGTGCCTGCGCTGTCGGCACAGACACCGGCTCGCTTCGCCGCGCGGGTGGATGCCTACGCGAAGTCGGAGCTCACCCGGCAACAGATCCCCGGATTCTCCCTGGCGGTGATGCGCCGGGGGCGTATCGTGCTGGAACGGGGCTACGGCATGGCCAACGTGGAGCACCAGGTCCCGGCAACACCGGCGACGATCTATCAGTCCGGCTCATTGGGGAAGCAGTTCACTGCCGCCGCGATCATGCTGCTGGTGCAGGAGGGGAAGCTCTCCCTGGCCGACTCCGTGACCGGGATCTTCCCGGACGCACCGGCCCGGTGGGGGGCGGTCACCATCAGGCACCTGCTCACCCATACCTCCGGTGCCGGCGACTATCCGGAAGACTTCGATTACCGGCGCGACCAGACCGAGGACGAGATGACCGCCCTCGTCCTCTCCCGCCCCTTCGATTTCAGCCCTGGTGCCAAGTGGCAGTACAGCAACCTGGGCTACATGCTGCTCGGCGCGATCATCCACCGGGTGAGTGGCCAATTCTACGGCGACCTGCTGCACGACCGCATTTTCCTCCCCTTTGGCCTCCGCACCGCTCGGATCATCAGTGAAGCGGATATCGTGCCCAACCGGGCCGCGGGCTATCGCATGGTCGAGGGGCAACTCAAGAACCAGGAATGGGTCTCTCCAGTGGTGAATACCACAGCAGATGGCTCGCTCTATCTCACCGTGCGCGACATCGCCCGGTGGGATTCGCTGCTCTACAGCGACGATCTGCTGACACCGGAGAGTCTTCGCGAGATCACGACACCGGTGGTGCTGAACAGCGGAATGACGTACCCCTACGGCTTTGGCTGGCGGGTGGGCAGCGCGAATGGCCGTCGGATCATGGCCCACAGCGGTTCGTGGCAGGGGTTCAAGAGTTATTTCGTCCGCTACCCCGATGACAGCGTGTCGGTGGTGATCTTTGCCAACGTTGCCGAGGCTGACGTCACCACGATCGCGCAGGGCGTCGCGGCGCTGTGGGATGGGGGGCTGGTGGCGTTGGACGACGAGTAGGCGGTGGGCGATTGGGCGATGGGCGAGAGCGAGAGTAATGCGAAGGGTGGGATCCGCGAGGACCCCACCCTTCACCACTAACCGCCCAACCGCCTAACCGCTCAATCGACTAGTACCCCGGATTCTGCGTCACACCCGGCGCCACATCGATTTCCGACTGTGGAATCGGGAACAGCAGCTGATTGGCCGAAATCCCCAACACCGCCTGGGCCCGTCCGGTGCGGACCAGATCCGAGTAGCGATCCCCCTCCTCCGCGAATTCCAGGCGGCGCTGCACATCAATCCGGTCGAGAATCTGCTGCTGCGTCGTGATATCCACACCGAGTGTATCACTGTCGAGACCCGCCCGCGCCAGAATCGGATTGTAACTGGCCACGGCGTTGGCCAGCTGGCCCAGCTGCGCAAACGACTCGGCTTCAATCAGCAGCACCTCGGCGAACCGGATGATGTGGAAGTCCTCCGCTCCGGCGGTGGTGGGGAACTTGGTCCCGTACGAGCCCCCGCCCTGGCTGCCCGCGATGTACCCACCACCCGAAGGATCGGGCTGGATGTTCCACAGCAGGCGGGTATCGGTGGACAGCGTGTCGTAGGCGTCGATCAGCGACTGGGTCGGTCCGATCTCGAAGCGTCCTGCGCCGACCGCAAGCTGGTCAGAGAGCCAGTAGAAGCCAAACAGGTTCGCCTGATCGATCGACGAGGTGAAGGTCAGCTTGAAGATGTTTTCCGGTGTGCTGGCATCGTCGTTGTTGAACAGATCGGCGTAGTTGGGGGCCAGGGTATAGCCCAGTGCCTCTACCTCCTGAGCCTTGGCGAGCGCGAGCGCGTAGTTCCCCTGATACAGGTGCACCCGGGCCAGCAGCGCCGTGGCGGCAGCGACGGTCGCGTGATTGTCGGGGCTCGTGAAATTCGTCATCCGGGTCTCGGCTTCGCCAAGATCGGTGAGAATCTGGGCATAAACCTCGGCCACCGTCGCCCGGGTGATGTTTCCCGCCGTGGCCGGATCGGTCAGCGGCGTGAGCCGGATCGGCACGCCGCCGTAATACTTCACGAGGTTGTGGTAGCTGAGCGCACGGAGGAAGTACGCCTCTCCCAGGATCTGGTCCTGCTCGCCCGCCGCGAAGCCGGTGACGGCCGGCACCCTGTCGATCAGGGTGTTGGCCCGCTTGATCGCCTCGTAGATGTGATTCCACATCCCCGTGACGTCGGAGTTATCCGCGAAGAGGTCGTGCAGAAACGCATCCTGGTACGATGTGAAGGTCCCGGTGTGGTTGGCGTTGTCGGCGTAGAGGTCGCCGAAGTGGGTCATGGTCCCGCCGTAGTAAAAGCCGTCCTGCAGCTCGTTGTAGGCGCCTGCGAGCGCCGCTCGGGCGCCAGCGGGAGTCTTGATTGCCTTGTCGTCGGAGAGCTGATCGGGCGGACTCGTATCCAGGACGTTACAGGCCCCCAGGACCAGAGTCGCGGCGAGCAGGAGCGATGCGCGCTGGCACATACGAGCGCCTTTCGGGAACAGTGAAGTCATGGGTGTCATGGTTACCACCCCGCCTGGATACCGATCGACCAGGTGCGGGCGACCGGATAGGCGTAGAAGTCGGTGGCGAGCGATGCGCTGGCAGTGCTGCCATTGCTGTTCACTTCCGGGTTGTACCCTTTGTACTTGGTCGAGGTGAAGACGTTCTGGCCCCGCACATAGAATCGCGCCCGGGTCATCCGGAGGCTGCCTGCAAGCGCCTCGGGCAGTGCATAGCCGATGGTCAGGTCCGCGAGACGGAGGTACGAGCCGTCCTCGATGAAGCGGTCGGAGATCAGGCGGGCTCCCGAAACGCCGTCGAAGCTGGCTCGGGGCTGATTGGTGATGTCTCCTGCAGCCTGCCACCGGGTGAGGACCTCACGGAACTTGTTGTCGTAGTTGTAGCCACCTTCGTCGGAGAAGACCCGCATCCCGTTGAACACATCGTTGCCCTTGCTGAACTGGAAGAAGCCGGTCAGGTCGAAGTGCTTCCACGACGCCGTCGTCGTGAAGCCGCCGGTGAAGTCGGGCCAGGGATTGCCGACGATCTTCTTGTCGCTGGTGGTGATACTCCCGTCGCCATCGATGTCCTGATAGATCGCATCACCAGTCGCGGGATCGACGCCCAGGAAATGATAGGCGTAGAACGCACCCAGCCGCTGACCCACCTCAACCCGGTTGATGTCATAGTAGCCGGTATTGAAGGGCTGATCCTGATACAGCTTGGTGACCCGATTCCGGTTGGTCGCGACATTGAACGACGTGACCAGACGGAAGCCGTCGGCTCGTGCGGGCTGGATCGGGACCGCTGTCACCGACAGTTCGAGGCCCTTGTTCGAGATGGCGCCGATGTTGTCAGTGAACGAGGTGAACCCGGTGCTGCCGGCGACCGGCCGGCTGAGCAGCAGGTCGGTGGTCTTCTTGTTGTACCAGTCGGCGCTTAGCGCGACCCGCCCGTTCCAGAGCTCCAGGTCGGCGCCGAGGTTGAGCTGGGTGGTCTTTTCCCAGCTGAGATTGGGGTTGCCCAGGGCGCAGGGCTGATAGCCCGGTTCAGTGCCGTAGTTGGAGGTACAGTAGACCCCCTGGTAGGGATAGTCACTGAGCGCCTGGTTGCCGGTCCGGCCCAGGCTGGTGCGGAACTTGAGCAGGCTGATCGTCCCGCTGTTGGCCAGGAAATTCTCGCGGCTCGCCACCCAGGCGAACGATCCGCCGGGGAAAAAGCCGTACCGGTTGTTCGGCCCGAACACCGACGCACCGTCGCTGCGGAACGAGAGGCCGACCAGATACTTGTCGCTCAGCGTGTAGTTGGCCCGGCCGAAGAAGGAGAGCAGCCCGTTTTCCGCAAAGGTGCCGGAGAACTGGGTCACGGTTGCGGCGTTGCTGACCTGATGGAGCTTCTCGTCAGTCAGGGTCTCGCCGCGGACGAAGTTGTTGTCGGTCCTGTTCTGCTCGATACTGGTCCCCAAAGTGAGGCCCAGCACGTGCCGATTGTTCCACGCGCGATCGTAGTTGAGGAAGCCGTCGAAGACATAGCGCTGACCATTGGAATAGCCCCGCTTGGCCACGCCGCCGTACTGGGCGCCCGGCGATCCCGGCACCAGCGGCGAATTGTACTGGGTCTCGGTGAGGTTGTAGAGGTCGACACCACCCCGGCCCGTCAGCTGCAGACCGTGACCCAGATTGTAGCGGGCCTCGATGTTGGCGAGCACCGTGTTGGTCACCGCCAGGGCATTGTCATGCGCCGCAAGATCGACGGCGTTCACATACGCCATGCCGTCAGCGACGCTGCTGTACGCCCCCCCCGGCTGCCGAATCGGGAAAGACGGTTCATGCGCGATCGCATTGCCCACGATCCCGAACAGGTTGTCGTCGGCCTCGACCCGCTCATTCCGTTCCCCGGAGAGGGCCAGGCCGGTCGAGATCGACAACCGCGGCGAGGCCTGGAAGTCGAGGTTGATGCGGCCGCCGATCCGGCGATACCCCGACGCCAGCACGATGCCACGCTGATCGAACAGCGTTCCGGATGCCCGATACTGAATCTTGTCGCTTCCCCCCTGCGCGGAGAGCTCGGAGCTGCTGATCGGCGCGGTACGGAACACCGCCTCCTGCCAATCGGTATTGGCGCCCGGGAGGGGGAAGTAGTAGTCGAGATCTGCGAGAGTGTACCCGTCGTTGGCCGCGCCCTCCCGCATGTACTCCAGATACTGCGGGCCATTCAGCAGGTCGATTTTCTTGGAGGCCTTCTGCGTACCGTAGTAGCTGTTGAACGAGATGGTGCTCTCCCCCGCTTTGCCCCGCTTGGTCGTGATCAGCACCACGCCGTTGGAACCGCGTGAACCATAGATCGAGGCGGAGGCGGCGTCCTTGAGCACGTCGATCGAGGCGATATCCTCGCTGCTCAGGCCTGTGATGGCGCGAATACCCTGCCCGCCAAGGTCGAGCTGGGAGATGTCCTCCGAGATCATCGGCACACCATCCACCACGTACAGCGGCTGGTTGCTGGCGGTGATCGACGCGGAGCCGCGCACCCGGACGGTGATGGCATTGCCGGGATTGCCGGCGTTCTGGATCACCTGGACCCCTGGCGCCCGGCCGGCCAGCGCGGCGTCGGCGCTGGCATTCGGGGTCGCGGTGATATCGTCCGAACTGATGGTGCTGACGGCAGTCGTCAGGTTGTCACGATTGACGGTGCCGTACCCGATGCTCACCAGCTCCTCCAGCTCGATGGGCTTGAGGTTGATGGAGAAATCGAGTGTCGCATCTTCGCCGGCGGCCAGTCCAACCTTCTTCTCCGCCGGGGCATAGCCGATCATCTGCACCCGCACCGTGTAGGTGCCGACCGCCAGATCGGCAAAACTGTAACTACCGGTCGCCTTGGTCAGCATCCGCTTCCCGGTGCCGACCACCGACACCAGCGCGCCCTCGAGCGGGCGCACGCTGCCCGAGTCGATGACGGTACCGGTCAGCGACTGCGCCGTGAGCGGCGCCGCGCCGAGCAGCAGCACGGCGGCGACTCCGATGATCCAACCTCGCCAGTCTTTCATACGCAAATCTCCATTGGAAGACAGAACGGCAGATGCGGTCAGGCAAGAAACAGCTGAACACGAACCGGACTTACGGGACCGGTAGCGTCGCCCGGCCGGAACGAGGATCGAACTGACTGCCCGCGGGCAGCAGGAAGAGCCGCAGGTTGCTGGCACCGAGCAGCGGGGCCGCGGTACCGGTGATGGTGGCGTGGCGGGCGTCGATCACTTCGACCGCGCTGGCGCCCAGCACCTGCCACCGCCCGTCCGGCTCCACCAGCAGCGCGGTTCCCTCGTCAATCCCGACCCCGATCAGCCCCGGTCGTTCCAGCACTACGCTGAGCAGCCGGTTGTGCCGCTCCCGCTGAATGAAATGCTGATCGACGATCGCACCGTGCAGGAAGCCGAGGCCGCGCACCACCTCGATCGTGCCGCGGGCGACCTCGGGATATTCGTCGCCGTAGTAGCCCAGGCTGTCGGGCCGGCGCTGGTTGCCGGTGAGCATCGAGTCGCTCATGATCGCCGCACCGGCGCTGGTGCCGCCAACGACCGCCCCGCGCCGATAGCGTTCGTGCATGGCGGCGAGGAGCGGGGTGTCGTAGAGAATCGGTGCGAGCCGGGCCTGATCCCCGCCGCTGAACCAGATGCCCGTGACCCCGTCGAGCCGATGGACGGTCGAGGTATCCAGCGCCTCGTCCCGAGTCACGATCAGGCTGAAGGCGTCCGCACCGAGGCCCACCAACTGCTCCACCTTCTCCGCTCCGGTTGGTTCCGGTTCCTCGCTCGCCATCGGCACGACGGCGATTCGTGCCCCCGGCCCCCCCGCCAGCTCCACGAACCGCGCAACCAGCGCATCCGGCTGTGCCCCACCACCTACGATCAGCAGGTGCCCGCCCGACGTCCGGGCAGATTGCGCCACCACAGGCGCGGCCCATGACAGCAGCAGCGCCGCCAGCAGCTGCTGGCGACTAACGGAAGTGATCACATGGATTATCGCAGCTGAGAAACAACAACCGGACACGGCCTCCGCCTCCTATTATCCCCCGGCATGAAGGAATGTCAAGAGCCTCTGGCGGCACCCTCCCTCAATGGCCAGCTTCCGGCCATGCGCACCGACTACGAATACATCACCCTCGGCCTCGGCGGACTGGGCAGCGGCGCCGCCTACTGGCTCTCCCGCACCGCCGGCCGCGACGTCCTCGGCCTCGAACAGTTCGAACTGGGACATGTGCGGGGCGAGTCGCAGGACCACTCGCGCATCATCCGGCTGTCCTACCACACACCGGCGTACGTGCGGCTGGCCAAGCGGGCCTACGCATCGTGGGCCATGGTCGAGGCCGATGCCCAGGAGCCCTGCATCCTCAAGACCGGCGGGCTGGATTTCGCTCCCCGCAACAGCAGGATCCCGCTCGATCCCTACATTGCCAGCCTCACGGCGGAAAACGTCCCCTTCGAACTGCTCAACGCCCGCGAGATCATGCAGCGCTGGCCCCAGTTCCAGCTCACCGACGAGCATCACGGGCTGTATCAGGAAGAGGGCGGGATCGCGATGGCGGCGCGCGCCACGGCGGCCCATCAGCGGATGGCGCGGGAACATGGCGCGACACTGCGGGACCGCTCGCCGGTCACGTCGGTGCGCTCTGTCGGCGGCGAGGTGGAGATCGTCGCCGGCGACGTGGCGTACCGCTGCCGCAAGCTGTGTGTCGCCGCCGGACCGTGGTCCAACCGGATCATGGAGCTGCTGGACCGGCCGCTGCCGCTCGAGGTGACCAAGGAGCAGGTGACCTACTACGCGTCGCCGTATCTCAAGGAGTTTGAGCCGGGTCGCTTCCCGGTGTGGATCTGGATGGACGACCCCTGCTACTACGGCTTCCCCGTCTTCGGCGAGCAGGCGACCAAGATCGCGCAGGATGCCGGCGGCAAGCCGACGACCGCGGATGGCCGCAGCTTCGAGCCCGATCCGGAGAACAGCGCCCGAGTCGAGGCGTGGGCCAGGCGGTACCTGCCGCGCGCCCTTGGCCCGGTGCTCTACACCAAGACCTGCCTGTATACCCTCACGCCGGACCGGGACTTCATCATCGACCGGGTGCCTGGTCATGAGCAGATTCAGATTGCCATCGGCGCCGGCCATGCCTTCAAGTTCGCCTCGGTGATTGGACGGATTCTGAGCGAACTGGCGCTGGCAGGAGCCACGCCGACGGATATCTCCGCCTTCTCGCTGGAGCGGCCCATCCTCAAGGAAGCCAACCCGACCCGCAGCTACATGCAGTGAGACTCGCGCTCGCGCTGCTGTTCGTCGTCGCCGGAACGCTGCATTTCCTGATACCCGCACCCTACCGCGGCATCATGCCGACTTGGCTGCCGGCGCACGCGGCGCTGGTCGCCATCAGCGGCGCCGCGGAGATCGCCGGCGGCATCGGGCTGCTGCTGCCGCAGACCCGCCGCGCGGCGGGAATCGGACTGATCCTGCTGCTTGTCGCCGTCTTCCCCGCCAACATCCAGATGCTGCTGCTCTACCGAGCCCGCGGCGTGCCGTGGTGGGGCGAACTGCTGCTCTGGCTCAGGTTGCCACTCCAGTCCCTGCTGATCTGGGGCGTGTGGCGGGTGAGTCAGCCGCGGAAGCGGTAGCGGCGCCCCAACCCTGCTGGACCGACTCCACCCTGCACCGTACCTTCTCCCGCCATCCGTGTGCCCCCAGGAGACCCATGCGCCACCGGTCCGCTCTGCTCGCCGTTGCCCTCCTGCTTCCGTTCACGCCCGCGCAGGCGCAGACCGCCACGCGCGCGGCGCCACCATCGCTCGAGTCCATCGATTCGCTGGCGCACGCCGCCATCGCCACGGGGCGGGTGCCTGGTCTTTCGATTGCCATCATGCAGGATGGAAGGATCACACTCGCGAAAGGCTACGGCACCACGTCGGTCGGGAAAGGTGGCGTGCCGGTCGATGCCAACACCCGATTCGCCATCGGTTCGGTGACCAAGCAATTCACCAGCGCCGCCATCTTCCTGCTGGCGGAGGAGGGCAGGCTCTCGGTCCACGATCCGGTCGCGAAATGGTATCCGGCGCTCACCCGGGCGCAGGACATCACCCTGCTCGATCTCATGAACCATGTGTCAGGCTATCCCGACTACTACCCGCTCGATTTCGTCGACCGCCGGATGCAGCAGGTGGCCAGCGCCGAGTCGATCATCGCGCGCTATGCCAGCGGGGCACTCGACTTCGAGCCGGGCACCCGGTGGTCGTACAGCAACACCGGCTTCATCATCCTCGGACGGGTGGTCGAGCGCGTGAGTGGTGAATCGTTCGGCGGCTTTCTCAGCCGGCGGATCTTCCGGCCGGTCGGCATGCGGCACACCACCTATGAGCCAGCGAAAACGAACGGCGCCGGCTGGGCGACGGGCCACACCTCCTTTGCCCTGGGACCACTCGTGACGACGAAACCCGAGGGCCGCGGATGGGCCGGGGCGGCCGGCGCCATCTGGTCCACGCCGTCAGATCTTGCGACTTGGGATCTTGCGCTCAGCGAAGGCCGGGTGCTCAAGCCGGAATCCTACGCCCTGATGACCCGGCCTCGACTGCTGGCCAACGGAGCGAACACCAAGTACGCCTGCGGACTCGATGTCGACATCATCCACGGGTGGACTGTGCTGAGTCATGGCGGCGCGGTCAGCGGCTTCATCTCCAGCAATCGCTTCGTGCCCGACGCGCGCTCGGCGCTGATCATGCTCACCAATGGCGAGAGCGGACAGGGGCTGCAGCCGATCGACGTGGCGGGAAGACGGATCATCACCGCCGGTGAGGCCCCGTCACGCGACTCCACCATCGCCAGTGCGAATCCGGCGAGCCTGCAAGAAGCAACGACGATCCCGACGATCAACGGCCCCTCGCCGGTGGACGCGGCGACCTCACTCTTCACCGCGCTGCAGCAGGGCAGCGTGGACCGCGCCGGGCTGAGCGAGGAGTACAGCCATTTTCTCACGCCGGAAAAGCTCCGCGTGGCCGCTGCCGCGCTTGGACCGCTCGGTAGGCCGGACACGGTGACGCAGCAGTGGCGGGGTGAGCGCGGTGGCCTCGAGGTGGCAGTCACCGGCTTCAAGTTCGGCACCCGGAAACTGCAGGGCCTGATGTACCGCAGCACCGATGGAAAGGTGGAGGAATTCCTGATCACGGAGCCGTGATGTCGCCCAGTCCCTTTGCCGCCGACTTCTCGCGCCGCGAACTGCTGGGCCGCGCAGCCGCGACCGCCGGTCTGATCGCCGGTGCGCCCGCGCTCCTCTGGTCAGGTGCCACGGGTGCCGATGGTGCCGGCCACCGACGGGCCGGACCGACGGTACCAGCCGTGCTCCCGCCATCACGGCTGCGCCAATCGGTTTGCCGCTGGCCATTCAGCGATGTCCCCGACGCCGAGTTCTACCCGGCGGTGAAGGCGCTCGGGTTCGAAGCGGTGGACCTGCTCACCGAGAAGGAGTGGCCCCTCGCGGAAGCGGTGGGGCTCACCTGCTCCATGGCGATGCCGACGGAACGCCGGGACTTCATTCGGCGGGGGCTGAACGATCGCGCCAACCATGCGCTGCTCCTCGGCGAGCTCGAGCACACCATCGTCGCGGCCAAGGCGCAAGGCTACGAACGAGTGATTGCCATGATCGGCAACCGCGACGGCCGGAGCGACGCCGACGGACTTGCCGCCTGCGCCGAGGGGCTGCACCAGGTCGTCCCGCTGGCGGAGGAACAGGGAATCACGATCTGCCTTGAGCTGCTCAACAGCCGAGTCGACCACAAGGATTTCATGGGCGACCGGATGGCCTTCGGCCTCCAGCTCATGTACACGGTGAACAGCCCGCGCGTCCGGCTGCTGTACGACATCTACCACATGCAGATCATGGATGGCGACATCATCCGGACCATCCAGGATCAAGGTCACTGGATCTCGCACTATCACACCGCCGGCAACCCGGGCCGCAACGAGCTCGACCGGAGCCAGGAGCTGCAGTACGACGCGATCGCCGCCGCCATTGCGGAGACCGGCCACAGCGGATGGGTTGCGCATGAGTTCATCCCCACCCGGGACTGGAAGGCCGGCTTGGCGGAGGCGCGGGGCGTGTGCGGAGGGTAGGGGCGCCCATCCCGGCATCATCGTTGCCTCTAAACACTTCCAGATAGCCAATTTCGCTCGGGGACCCCCTTCCCCGGCGCTTCCAGCCCAGGGTGAGTTGCGTAATGCAATTCCCCCCGCGGATGGCGGCGGATTGGCAGCCCACACGAACTGGAGGTCCGTCTGACCGCAGGCGCCGCGAGCCCCCCACCGCCCTCTCCGGCGGCAGATCCACGACCCGTGGGGAAACGGGATTCGGGGGGACTGCGGGACGTTGCCCGGGAGGGGATGCGGACGCACGCCGGCGAGTTCACGGTCCTGATGGCGATCTACGGCCTGGTGTACCTGGTCTGGGAGCGGGGCGGCTGGGGCGGGGCAGAACTTCGGGACCTGATCAGCAACGTGGCGTTCATGCCGCTGAATCTGATGGTGGTCGTCCTGAACCTGCTGGCGGCACGCAACCCGAAGCTCGATGCCGGTGTTCGGCGGGGTCTCCGCATCATCGCCGCGGGGTCGGTGGGGGTGTTGATCGGCAACGGCATCTCCGTCTGGTACCTGCTATCCGGGGAGAGCCCGGTCGTCTCGTGGGCCGACGCGTTCTATCTCTCCAGCACCTTTCTGACGCTGGCCGCGCTGCTCCGCTTCCCCCTCGCGCGGCACACCCGATCCGAACGGTGGAAGTTCGTGCTCGATGCGGCAATGGTCGTGATCGGAGGCGCGGTCGCGATCTGGTATTTCACCGTGCTGCCGACCGCCCGTTCCTCGCACGGCGGCGTAACCGTGATGGTACTCGCCTTTGCCTATCCGCTGGCCAACCTGCTGCTGCTCTTTGGCGTCACCACAGTGCTGCTGGGCCGGCCGCTCGACGGTAACCGCCTGGCCTTCAGCCTGCTCGTCGCCGGGACGCTCATCGCGATCGTCGCCGACCTCACCTTTGACCTGTCGCTGCTGGAGATGGGCAGCCGGACCCCGTCGCTGATCGATGCCGTCTACCTGCTCTACTACCTCTTCATGATCGGGAGTGCCGAGCTGTATTACCGCCGTCCGGTCGCCGCCGAGCCACGCCACGGCCCGCTGCGGCACCGGGTGCAGCCGTTCAGCCCGCTGCCCTACCTCGCCGTTGCCGGAACCTTCAGTCTGCTCCTCGCCACGGTGCTGGTGCCATGGACCGAGCCGGTCAGTGGCATCGCGGTGAGCGCCGTGGTGCTGACCATCCTGGTCGTCTCCCGCCAGTTCCTCGCCGTGCGGGAGAATGTCCGCCTCCTCGCGGAGAATGCCGCCCGGCAGAACGAGGCGCGGTTCCGCTCGCTGGTACAGCATTCCTCCGACGTGATGATCGTCATCCGGCCGGACAGCACGATCCTCTTCGTCAGCCCGTCGGTGACCCGCGTGCTCGGCTACGAGATCGAACCGCTCATGGGCCGGCCGCTGATCGACCTGCTGCAGCCGGAAGACCGGGAGCGGGCCCGAACCGCCTTTCGCGACGCCGCCCGGACCCCCGGGGTGACCCCGCCAGTCGAATGGCGTTTCCGCCAGCCGGATGATTCGTCACTCCACGCCGAGGTCATCGCGACCAACCTGCTGCATGAGAGCACGGTGCGCGGGCTGGTGCTCAACATCCGCGATGTGAGCGAGCGGAAGCGGCTGGAGAAGCAGCTGACGCACCAGGCCTTCCACGACCCCCTCACCGGCCTGGCAAATCGCGCCCTGTTCCGCGATCGGGTCAGCCACGGCCTGGCGCTGGCGCGCCGCGACGGCCGGCTGCTGAGCGTGCTCTTCCTCGACCTCGATGACTTCAAGAAGGTGAACGACAGCCTCGGCCATCACGAGGGCGATCGCCTGCTGGTCGCCGCCGCCGAGCGGTTCGAGACCTGCGCCCGGAATGCCGACACGGTCGCGCGGCTGGGCGGCGACGAGTTCGCCATCCTGATCGAGAACGTGGCCGAGACCGATGGCCCGCAGGGGCTGGCGCAGCGGCTGACGGCGGTGATGCTGAAGCCGTTCCTGCTGAGCGGCAACGAAGTGCATGTCAACGCAAGCATCGGTATCGCCACCTCCAGCGGTGGCGAGGATGCCGACGACCTGCTGCGCAACGCCGATGTGGCGATGTACACCGCCAAGCGCCTCGGCAAGGGGCGCAGCGAGATGTACCAGTCGCAGATGTACGCCGAGATTCGTGAGCGACTGGAGCTGGAAGCAGCGCTGCGCCATGCCATCGAGCAGCGGGCGCTGACGCTGGTCTACCAGCCGATCGTCTCGCTGGCGGGGGGGCGGATCTTCGGAGTCGAGGCGCTGGTACGGTGGGACCATCCCAAGCTCGGGCCGCTGCTGCCGCACCAGTTCATCCCGCTGGCGGAGGAGACCGGGCTGATCGTACCGCTGGGGCGCTGGGTTCTGCGCGAGGCCTGCGCCCAGATCCGCCGGTGGCGCATCACCTTCCCCGCCACTCCGCTGTCCGTCGCCGTCAACGTCTCCGGCCGCCAGCTGCATGAGCTGGATGTGGTGGATGAGATCCGTGCCGCGCTGGCGGAGTCCGGCGTCGATCCCTCCGCGCTGGTGCTCGAGATCACCGAGAGCGTGCTCATGCAGCAGGCCGGGTCGGTCCGCGCCCGGCTGGAGCAGCTCAAGGAGCTCGGCGTCAGCCTGTCGATCGACGACTTCGGGATTGGCTACTCGTCGCTCAGCTACCTGCAGCGCTTCCCCATCGACATCCTCAAGATCGCCAAGCCGTTCGTGGACGACGTCGGCCTGGGCGAGGATCATGCGGCGCTGGCCCGGGCCATCGTGGGCCTGGGCGACACGCTGCACCTGCACACGATTGCGGAAGGCATCGAGACGGCGGAACAGTGCGCGGCGCTGATCGCGCTGGGCTGCGCCTACGGCCAGGGCTATCACTTCTCCCCACCGCTGGCCCCCGAGGGCATCGAAGCGCTGCTCGGCACACCGGTGCCGGCGCCGCCAGTGACAGGGGTGTGGAGCTGAACTGAGGGCCGTCAGCCGTCAGCCATCAGCTATCGTGGGGCAGCCGTCCCGGCTGCCCGCAGAGAGACCCGACCTGCCCTTCCCCTTTCCCCCGTTCCCTGTTCCCTTTTCGCCAGCGCCCGCAACAGTCGGGCGCGAAGGCCCGACCCACCCTTCTCCTCTGACTCTCATGCCTCTCCTCCCGCGTCGCCCGCGCTACGACGTCTGCATCGTCGGTTCCGGTGCCGGTGGCGGCATGGCGGCGCACATGCTGTCGCGGGCTGGCGCGAATGTCGTTCTGCTGGAAGCCGGGGACATGTGGGACAACACAAAGGACTCGAAGATGCTCACGCCGGCGTGGGCCTCCCCCCGGCGTGGCAGCTCCACGAAGGAGCGGCCCTTCGGCGAGTTCGACGCCTGCATCGGCGGGTGGAATGTCGAGGGGGAGCCCTACACCCGGGCGCCCGGGACCAAGTTTGACTGGTGGCGTGCCCGCATGCTCGGTGGGCGGACCAATCACTGGGGCCGGATCTCGCTCCGCTTCGGGCCGGACGACTTCAAGGGGAAGAGCAAGGACGGGCTGGGCGACGACTGGCCCATCAGCTACGACGAGCTCAAGCCGTGGTACGACGAGGTGGACCGGCTGGTGGGGATCTTCGGCAGCGTCGAGGGCCTGCACAATCATCCCGATGGCATCTTCCTGCCGCCGCCGAAGCCGCGCTGCTGGGAGCTGCTGGTAAAGCAGGCGGCCGACAAACATGCCGTCACCTGCATTCCCTCCCGGCTCTCGATCATCACCCAGCCGCACAACGGCCGCAGTGCCTGCCACTATTGCGGCCAGTGCAACCGGGGCTGCGCGGTCAACGCCAATTTCTCCTCGCCCAATATCCTGATTCTCCCCTCGCTGGCGACCGGCAAGCTCGAGCTGGTCACCGGGGCGATGGTCCGCGAGGTCACCCTGGACCGTCGCGGCCGGGCCGACGGGGTGGTCTACATCGATAAGGCGACCCGCACCGAGCAGCGGGTCGACGCCCGGATCGTGGTGCTGGCCGCCAGCGCCTGCGAGAGTGCCCGCATCCTGCTCAACTCCAAGTCAGCCGCCTTCCCGCAAGGGCTGGCCAACAGCAGCGGCGTCGTGGGCAAGTACCTGACGGATACCACGGGCACCGACGTCGGCGGGTTCATTCCGAAAATGGTCGATCACGTCCCGCACAACGAGGACGGGGTGGGCGGCGCCCACCTCTACATGCCCTGGTGGGTGGACAACCGGAAGCTCGACTTCCCCCGCGGCTACCATATCGAGATCTGGGGCGGACTGGGCGAGCCCTCCTATGGATTCATGGGCGGGATCCAGAAATATCCCGGCGGCGGTGGCTATGGCGCGGCGCTCAAGGCCGACTACCGCAAGTATTACGGGGCGACGATCGGCTTCTCGGGCCGCGGCGAGCAGATCCCCAGCGCCGACTGCTACTGCGAGATCGATCCTGACGTGGTGGACCAGTGGGGCATCCCGGTACTCAAGTTCCACTGGAAATGGAGTGACTACGAGACCAAACAGGTGAAGCACATGCAGGAGACCTTCCGCACCCTGATCGCAGAGATGGGGGGCGAGGTCTGGAGCGGCATGCCCTCGAAGGAGAGCGGCTACGGCATCTCCAACGGCGGATCCATCATCCACGAGCTCGGCACGGTGCGGATGGGCAGCGACCCGAAGGCCAGCGTGCTGGATCCCCACTGCCGGACCTGGGATGTGAAGAATCTCTTCGTCACCGACGGCGGCCCGTTTGTCTCCCAGGCCGACAAAAACCCGACCTGGACCATTCTGGCGCTGTCGATGCGGACCAGCGACTACATCACCCGGGCGATGAAGCGGGGGGAACTCTGATGACGGACGATCTCTCCCGCCGCGACGCGCTGCAGATCTTTGCGGGCATCCCGCTGCTTGCGGCCGGGCTCACACCGGGCGACGTGGCGCGGGCCGCGCTGCATGTGCGATCGACTCTGATCGCCCAATCGACGCATCGCCCAATCGCCTTCGTTCCGGCGTTCTTCACCGCGCATGAGTGGGAGACGGTCCGGGTCCTCGTCGACCTGATCATCCCGAAGGACGCGCGCTCTGGCAGCGCCACCGAAGCGCTGGTGCCCGAGTTCATGGACTTCATCCTCGACGAGAACCCGGAGACGCAGACTCCGATCCGAGGCGGACTGGCATGGCTCGACACCGAAGCGAATGAGCGGTTCGGGAAGCCGTTCGTGGAAATCTCGGAAACGAATCGTCGGGCGATTCTCGATGACATCGCCTGGCCCAAACGGGCCAAGCCAGAGTTCTCGCAGGGTGTCGCTTTCTTCAGCCGGATGCGGGACCTCACCGCCAGCGGCTTCTTCAGCAGCCAGATCGGCGTGGCCGACCTGCGGTACCTCGGCAATGAGTTCGTCATGGAGTGGAAGGGCTGCCCGCCGTCGGCGCTGGCCAAGCTGGACGTCAGCTACGAGTAGCCGCATACCTGGTCGACCGTTGCTCTCCAACTCCGTCCCACCGGCCCCGCCTCAGCGATTCGTGCAGCGGCTCCGATATTCAAGCTCGACGCCCCCTCGCCCGCCCCCGGTGTGTTGCCCCTGAGGGCGGCATCTGAAGCTGGCCCATTTCTCGCTTAATCGGGGCTGGCCCGCCGTCATCCGGCACCGGGAATACCAACCGAAGTTGTTGTAGGGAAATATCTTGCCGGTTGAGGCGAGTGACCCGTTCGAGAGCACTTCAACGATGCGATATCAGCCACTTCCGCCGAACGCGCCTGACTGGGGCGGCCCCGAGTGAGGGCCCGCTCGGGGCTCTCTTTGCGTTGGCAGGTGGCCGCCGCCTCTGCGGTGGTCGTGCTCCTCATCAGCGTATTCGTCGGCGTCTACTACCCCGCCCGGTCGGCCCGGGCGGCGATCGCCGCCAAGGCGCAGAACGTCTCGGGGGCGGCCGAAATGGTCGCCCTCAGCGTTGGCGTCGGGCTGAACCTGCAGGAGCCGAGCGCCATTGCCGCGGCATTCGCCTGGGCGCGACGGGATTCCGCCCTGCGGTTCGTGGCGGTACTGGATACGGCCGGGACACGCCTCGCCGCCTACGATCCGGACAGCCTGGGCCTGGACGCCGGAAGCGAGCGTACCCGACGCGACGTGCATGAGTGGAACGGCCACTTTGTGGTCTCCGCCTCGATCCGGTTCCAGGACCGGGTACTCGGTGATGTTGTGCTGGCCTCCTCGCTGGCGCCGATCCGGGCCAAGGCGGCGGCGGAGCGGCGGGCCGGCCTGATGATCAGCGGCGTGCTCCTCCTGGTCGGCCTCCTCCTGTCCAGCTGGATTGCGGCTCGCATCGCCACCCCGATCGTCAACCTGCAGCGGGCGGCCGAGCAGATCGCCGCCGGGCGGTATGACGTGGACCTGAAGGTGCAGGCCGGCGCGGAGGTCGGCGCCCTCGCGGTGGCCTTCGACATCATGGCGGCCAAGATCCGGAGCCAGATGGCGGACCTGGCGCGGCAGGCGAGCGAACTGGTCACGGCCCGCGATGCGGCGCTGTCCGCCACCCGGAGCAAATCGGTGTTCCTCGCCACAATGAGCCACGAGATCCGCACGCCCATGAATGGCGTGATGGGGATGCTCGATCTACTCGGTGACACTCCGCTCACCGGGGAACAGCTCGAATTCGTCCAGACCGCCTCACGGTCCGCCGAGTCCCTCCTCACGATCATCGACGACATCCTCGACTTCTCGAAGATCGAGGCGGGGAGGCTGGCCCTCGAGCGCATCGAGTTCAACCTGTGGAGCACGATCGAGGACGTGACCAGCCTGCTGTCGGAGCGGGCCCATGCCAAGAGGCTGGAGCTGGTCAGCGCGATCCACCCGGACATTCCGATGATGGCATGGGGAGACCCCGGACGACTGCGCCAGGTCCTGGTCAATCTCGCCGGGAACGCCATCAAGTTCACGAAAAATGGAGAGGTCGTCATCAGGGTGAAGCGGGTCGAGGCCGGTGACGATGCCTCCCTGGTCCGATTCGAGATTACCGACACCGGCCTCGGGATCGCCCCGGAGGCCGTGGGGCGGCTGTTCCAGCCGTTCACCCAGGCGGACGCGTCCACCACGTGGCGGTTCGGCGGGACCGGCCTCGGACTCGCCATCTGCAAGCAACTGGTCGAGCTGATGGACGGGGAGATCGGCGTCGTCAGCGAGCCGGGGGAGGGGAGCACCTTCTGGTTCACCGCTCGACTGGAGCCGGCGAAACCGCGCGAGCTGACCGAACCCGTGGTGAGCCTGGCGAACTTCCGGGCGCTGGTCGTGGACGACAATCAGACCAACCGGCGGGTGCTGCACCAACAGCTGACCTCCTGGGGCGTGGAGTGCCTGCTCGCGGAGTCGGGGCCGCGGGCGCTGGCCATTCTGCGGGAGCAGGTCCGGCGGGGCACGCCGCCACAGTTCGCCATTCTCGACATGCAGATGCCGGGCATGGATGGACTCGCACTGGCACGGGTGATCCGGGAAGATCCGGCCCTGACCACCACGCACGTCGTTCTGCTCACCTCCACAGGCCTGAGGGGGCAGGCGCGTGAGGCGCGTGAGCAGGGTGTCTCCGCCTATCTGGTGAAACCCGCCCGACAGAAGCAGCTGCGGGAATGCCTCGCCGCCCTGGCCGGGATGCCACCCGGCGGCGCGGAGCCCATGGTCACTCGGCACGAGCTCCCCTCGGCGCGCGCCGCGCGCCGGGGCCACCTGTTGCTGGTCGAAGACAACGAGGTGAATCAGGCCGTTGCGACTCAGATGCTCGAACGACTGGGATACCGGGTCGACGTGGCCGCATCCGGGCTGGAGGCGCTGACGGCAGTTGAGCGGCGCCGCTACGCTGCCGTCCTGATGGACTGCCAGATGCCCGGAATGGACGGCTTCGAGGCGACCGCGGAGTTGCGGCGCCGGGGCCATGGCTCCGATCGGCTCCCAATCATCGCGATGACCGCGAATGCGATGGAGGGCGACCGGGAGCGCTGCCTTGCGGCCGGCATGGATGGGTACCTGCCCAAGCCGGTGAGACGGCCAGGGCTGGCCGCCGTGCTCGCCCAGTTCATCCCTGACGAGAGCCCGCCGGAGAACGATGACGCGCCCACGGGCGGGGACCCGGAACTCGAGGGCGGCGCGGTGAACCTGGAGCGCCTGCGGGATCTTGTTGGCGAGGACCGGAGCCGGTGGCGCAAGTACCTGGAGCTGTTTCTCAAGTCATCCGGCCCAACCCTGGAAACACTGTATCGGGGGCTCAGCGAAGAGAAGGCGGAGGTGGTCGCCCCGGCGGCGCATTCGCTGAAGGGCTCCGCCGGGACGGTCGGCGCCACTGGGGTGGCGGAGCTGGCGCGCCAGTTGGAAATCATCGCCGCGCAGGGCGACTGGGGCCTCGCCGAGTCGACCCGCGAGCGACTGGACGCCGCGATGGGTCGGGTCGCCGGTGTCGCGCAGGGGCTGCAGTGACGGCGACCGGGCCGGAACCGGTGCGGCCGGGCGGAACGGTCCTGATCGTCGATGACGATCCGGTGAGCCTGCAGTTCCTGGCTGACGCGCTGGCGAGCCTGCCGGACGTTCAGGTGCGCACCTTTAGCCACGGCACCGCCCTGCTCGAGGCGGCCCGCGCCGAACGACCCGACCTGATCATCACCGACATGCAGATGCCGGAAGTTGACGGGCTTGCGATCCTCCAGGCATTTGCCGCCACGGAGTACCTGCCGCCGGTGCCGATCATCGTTGTCACCGGCTCAGACAACCGCGACGTGCGGCGGCGTGCGCTGCAGCTGGGGGCAAGCGACTTTCTCACCAAGCCGCTTGATCCGGACGAGATCCGGGTGCGCTGCCGCAACCTGGTGAACCTGACCCGTGCCCAGCGGGCACTGAGCGACCGAGCGGCCTGGCTGGCGGCGGAGGTCCGCCGCGCCACCGGGACCGTGGTCGCCCGCGAGCACGAGACGATCTTCCGCCTCGCCCGGGCGGCCGAATATCGGGACTGGGAGACCGGAACCCACATCCGCCGGATCGCCGAATACTGCCGGCTGATCGCGGAACGGCTGGGCCTTCCTGCGAGCCTGCAGGAGGACCTCTACCTCGCCGCCCCGTTGCATGACCTGGGCAAGCTCGGCATCCCCGACTACATCCTCCGCAAACCGAGCCGCCTCAGTCCCGAGGAGTATGCCGTGATGCAACGGCATACGGTGATCGGGCACGAGCTGCTGCATGACAGCCCGTCCCACCTGCTCCACCTGGGCGCGGAAATCGCGCTGACGCATCATGAACGGTTCGATGGCACCGGGTATCCGCAGGGACTCGCGGGAAGCGCAATTCCGCTCGTGGGCCGGATCGTCGCCGTGGCGGATGTGTTCGACGCACTGATCTCCAGTCGGCCGTATAAGGCGTGCTGGCCCCGTGAGGAGGCCCGCGCCCTGGTCCTGCGCGGCGCGGGGAGCGAATTCGATCCCGACTGCGTTGACGCCTTCATGGCGGAGTGGGACCCCATTCTGGTTGCCGCCGAGCGCTGGTCCGACGAGGCCCAGCTCGGCGCCCGCACCGACACCGCCGCCGCGCTGTGACGGCCCGCCTCACGATCGCGCTGGCGCTGGCAGCCGCCCTCGTCGTCACGCCAGCGGCCGGCCGCGACCAGCTCCATGCGCAGCGTGCCGCGGCTTACCGGATCATCGTCCATCCGACCAATTCGGTGACCCAGCTGAGGCGGGCCCAGATCAGGGACTACTTCCTCAAGCGAAGGGCCGATTGGGAGCCGGGCCTCCCCGCCGCCCCCGTGGATCTCACTCCGAAGCTGGCTGTCCGAACCCTGTTCTCCAGGGAGATCCTCGAGCTGTCACCGACGGCAGTGACCAGCTACTGGATGCAGGAGATCTTCGCGGGGAGCAACACGCCGCCGCCGGTAATGTCCACGGTGGCCGCCGTTCTGGCGTATGTGGCCTCCACCCCTGGTGCGATCGGCTACGTCCCCGGCGACACGCCGACGGACGGCGTGCGTATCGTCACGGTCCTGCCATGAGCCGCGAGAGTATTCCCGGAATGCGAGGAATCGTATGATGCCCCTGGTTCGAGCCAGCGCGATAGCGGCGCTGTGTAGCCTTGTCCTCGGCGTATCGACCAGGTCGGTCGCGGCCCAGACTCCGGTCAGGGATTCGGCCGGCGGGATGCTGGCCGATCTCGAACTGGTGTACAGCGCTTCCCGTTATGCCCAGGAGACCCGGGACGCGCCCGCCTCGGTGACGATCATTACTGCCCGGGAGATCCGGGAGTACGGCTACGAGACCCTTGCGGATGTCCTCGGCGCCGTACGCGGCTTCTCGACCCGATACGATTTCAACAATGACTTCGCCACGGTGCGTGGGCTGGCGCGCCTGGGGGACTTCAACACCCGGCTCCTGATCCTCCTGGACGGCCACCGGCTCAACGGCGCCGTCGCCGATGTGAGCAACATCGGGACCGATGCGCTGATCGACCTCAACCGAATTCACCATATCGAAATCATCCGCGGGCCGGGCTCGGCGCTGTTCGGGACCAACGCCTTCTTCGGGGTCATCAATATCGTGACCGGCCTGGGCAAGGGCGAACCGGCCGGCGTCCGCGCCGACATTGAGGCCGGTCACCTCGGGACCTATCGGGGCGGCCTGGCGTGGAGCATCCGACCGGGCCCATCTCGGGAGTTGACGATCGCGGGCAGTGCGCAGCGCCGTGCGGGAGCGGACCGGTACTACCCGGCGTTCGATACGCCCGCGACCAACAACGGCATTGCCCACGGTCTCGACGACGAGGAGACCTACCGGATCTTCGGGAAAGGGCGGTGGGGCGACTGGTCCGCCGAGGGTGCCTACTCCCAGCGGCGGCGCAGTATCCCGAACGCGCCCTTCGGGGCGACGTTCAATACCCGACCGATGGAGGCCCGCGATCGGGCCGCGGTCGGCGCGCTGACCTATACTCACAGCTTCGCCGATCTCTCCCGGCTAACTGTCGCCGCACGATTCAATCGGGCGACCTACGCCACCGACTACGTCTACACGCCGACGATATCCTCGGCCTATCAGCGGGGGAACATCTGGTCGCTTGAGACCCAGTATCTGCGCGTGGTCGGGTCGGGACACAAGGTGACCGTAGGCGGCGAGCTGCGCTATGCCAGCAACAGTGAACAGGGCGTTGTCGAGGAGACTCCGCCGGCCCCCGTGAACGTGATCCTGCGCGATGTCCGCTCGCAGCTGATCGGGGCGGTGTTCGCCCAAGTCGAGTGGCGTCTGGGCGAGCGGGCCCTGCTCTACACAGGAGTGCGGCACGATCAGTATCAACGGGTCGGCGGGACGACCAACCCTCGGGCCGCGCTGGTGCTGCGGCCGGCCGAGCGGACCACGGTGAAGGCGCTCTACGGCGCGGCGTTTCGCGCGCCCAACTTCGCTGAACTCTATTTTCAAGATGGGGGCCGGACACAGAAGGCGCCGCCCGGTCTCCGTCCGGAACGGCTACATACCCTGGAGTTGGAAGTCGAGCAGAGGCTGGGAGGGCTGACAGCCTCCGTCTCCGCCTACCAGGTCTACACCAAGGACCTGATCAACCAGACTACGGAACCGTCGGACAGCCTGCTGATCTACGAGAACGACGGCGCACCGACCACCCGAGGCGTCGAGCTGGAGCTCCGGGGGCGTATCGGTCCGGTCACCGGCCGCACTTCGTACGCCGCTCAGAATGCCCGGGACGATCACCATGACCGGCCAGAGGATTCGCCACAAAAACTCTTCCGGGTGGGTGCCTCGGCGCCGCTCATCGGTGGCCGCGCCAACCTGGCGCTGGAGCTGCGGTATGTGGGCGGCCGGCCCACCATCGCGGGCCCGGAGGCCCCCGGTTACACCTTGATGAATCTCACCCTCCTGGCCCGCCCGATCGACCGGCGACTGGAGCTGATGCTCAGCGTGAAGGATCTCTTTGATGCCGGCCATGTGGATCCAGGCGGGGAGGAGCATCGCCAGAACGTGCTGGCGCAGGACGGCCGATCGCTGCGCGGCGGACTCCGGCTCACGTTCTGAACGCCGCGCTTTCCGTGCGCGCCGATGGGGCCGTGGTCGCAGCGGCGCGATCCCGGGGCGCTTCTGGTGACGGAAGCACTGCAGCCCCAGCGAGGCGCGGCTCAGGCTGCAGCGCGCGGACAGCGCGGAGAGCATGTTGCAGATCGTCAACTCCCTCGCCCGGACCACCCCTGACGCGATCGCCTTCCGCAGCCACACCGCACGCCGGCGCCTCGGGATCACCGGCGGGATCCTCCGCGCCGAACTGCTCAAGTCACATGGCGACGGCGACAGTGCGATCGGCCTGTTGCACCAGGCCGTCGCCCTCGAAGACAGCCTGACCCACGATGAGCCGGGGCCGCTCCCCTTTGCCGCACGTCACTGGTTCGGCGCGCATCTGCTCGAAGCGGGTCGCCCTGCGGAGGCGGAGGCAGTCTACCGCGCCGAGCTGCTGGACCACCCGAAGCACGCCTGGAGCCTCTACGGCCTGGCGCAATCGCTGCGGGCACAGGGTCGTGGCCCGGGGGCGGATGCGGTTGATCGGGAGTTTGCGGCGGCGTGGGGGGCGGCGGATGTGTGGGTGAGGGGGAATAGGGAATAGGCGGCAGGCGATTGCTCACCATCAGCGGCTGAGTGCCAGCGGCCAACGGCAAATGGCCAACGGCCTTTGGCTGATGGCTGATGGCTGACGGCTGACGGCTGAGAGCTGACGGCTGGCGCCCCCCTGACACTCCCGGCGCTTCGTTCCGTATTGCACTCATCCCTTTCGGAGCCTTTCCCCCATGTTGAAGCCCATCCTCGGTGTCGCCGCCGCCGGCGTCATCGGCCTTGTTCTCTGGAAGCTCTTGCTGCTGCTGCTGTTACCCCTCTTTGGCGTGGTCCTGGCCGGGCTCTTTGTCATCATCAAGGTGTCGTTCATCATCGGGATGGTGTGCTTGGCGTTCTGGCTGGTGAAACGTCTGATGCGGGGTCCGGCGACGATTGTCTGACCGCAGAGTTTGGTGGGGCGGAACAATTGCTCCGCCCCCATCTGCTTGGATCATCCGTCGAGTCATGGGGCGGAGCAAAGCTCCGCCCCATGACTCGTTCCTACCGCTAGATTAGTCCCCCCATGTCCCGCCCCATCCCGGAACTCCTCGCCCCCGCCGGCAGCATCGCTGCCGTGCACGCCGCGCTCGCCAACGGCGCCAATGCCATCTACCTCGGCGCCGAGAAGTTCAACGCGCGGGACGATGGGGCGCAGCTCACCCTGGACGACCTGCAGCTGGCCTGCGATCTGGCCCATGCGCGCGGCGTCCGGATCTACCTCACCTTCAATGTGCTGTTCAAGCCCGGCGAGCTGCGTGAGGCGCTGCTGCACCTGGGCGAGTGCATCGATCGCGGCATCGACGCGGCGATCGTGCAGGACCTTGGCGCGGTCCGCCTGATCCAGCAGCTGTATCCGGCGCTGGAGATTCACGGCTCGACCCAGATGACGGTGCACGACGCCACCGGCGCGCGGGTGCTGCAGGAGATGGGCGTCGATCGCGTGGTGCTGGCGCGGGAAAACACCCTCGCGGATATCCGCGCCATCCGGGCCGCGGTACCGGAGCTCGGGCTGGAGAGCTTCGTGCATGGGGCGCTGTGCATCGCCTACTCCGGCCAGTGCTTCATGTCGGGAATGATCTCCGAGCGCAGCGCCAATCGCGGTTCGTGCGCGCAATCGTGCCGCAAGGACTATGTGCTGACTGATGTACTCACCGGCATCGAGCTTGATCGTGGCTTTCTGATCTCCGCCAAGGACCTTGGCGCCTGGGAGCATCTGGCGGAGATCGCGGAGGCGGGGATCGGCTGCCTCAAGATCGAGGGGCGGAAGAAGAAGCCGGAGTACGTCGCCACGGTCACGCACGGCTATCGCGAATTCCTCGACCGGCTGAGTGAGAAGAGGTGGAAGGCACCACAACCCGCGGAGGTGCAGCCGCTGGTCCAGATCTTCTCCCGCGGATTCACCGGCGGGATGTACGGCGGGCGCGCCGGGCGCGACTACATCACCCGCAATCAGCCGGACAATCGCGGCGCGGAGCTGGGGCACGTCACCGGGCGCGAGGGCAGGGAACTCATCATCTCGGTCTCTTCGCCAGTCGGTCCTGGCGACGGGCTCGGCTTTGAGCATCCTGCCGGCGCCTCCCACGGCAGCACCGGCTTCACCGTCACCCATGTGCGCACCATCGAGCAGAAGCCGAAGAGCGTGATCCAGGCGATCCCCGCCGCGGAAGAAGTGCCCAAGGGCTGGGTCGTGGTGCGCTCGTCGCATGCGGAGCTGCTGGAGACTGCCCGAGCCTCGTACGCCGTGCTCGCACGCGAGGGCCGGCTGGCGCGAATCCCCGTCGCCGTTGTCGTGACCGGTGCTGAAGGCGCACCGCTGCGAGTCAGGTTCACCGCAGCGGGAGAGGCGGTGAGGGTGCGGAGCAGCATCGTCCTGAGCGCGGCGGAGAAGCGTTCGCTCGACGATGCCCGGCTGCGCGAGCAGCTCGGTCGGCTGGGCGAGACGCCGTTCGAGCTCGCGACGCTCGACAGCTCGGCGCTCGCCCCCGGGCTGTTCCTTCCGATGAGCGCCCTCAATGATCTGCGGCAGCAGGCGGTCGCGGAGCTGATGACTCGGCGGGATTGGGCGACGCGGGTGGTGGATGCGGGGCGGGTAGCACGAGTGGAGGCAGCTGTCAGCCATCAGCCGTCAGCGGGTAGGGGCGGAGCTCCTGCTCCGCCCAAGCCCGCAAGCAATCTCACCGCCGAGGTCTGGCGGCTCGAAGACGCGCGGCTCGCCGCTGAGGCGGGGGCAAACGAGATCTCGCTCGACCTCTTCCTGCGTCATCCGACGCCACCGGTCACCCGGGTACGGGCGCTGATTGAAGCGCTGAACGCTCGGGGCGTGATGTTGCGGCTCCGCACTCCGACGATCGTCCGGCCGGAAGAGCGGAAGGTGGTGGACAAGTGGCTCGCACTGGGGACCCCGATCGTCACCGGCCACCTCGGGCTGGTGGCGGAGCTGTCAGCCGCGGGTCGTGACGTCGTGGCGGACTACGCGGTGAACTGCTTCAACCAGCACACCGCGGCGGAGATCTTCCGGCTCGGCGCAAAGCGCATCGTCATGTCGGTGGAGCTGACGGTTGAAGAGATGGCGCAGGTGGCGGCGCCCTGGGCGGGACAGGGTTTCGAGATCTTCGTGCATGGGCGCCCCGAAGGGATGACCATCGAGCACTGCCTGCTCTCCGCGGCGTTCGATCGAAAACCGAAGACCTGTCGCGATCTCTGCGTCCAGAAGCACCCGCACACCGTACTCACCGATCCGGCGGGCTATGTCTTTCCCGTGGCGACCGACTCCGCCTGCCGCAACCGCTTGCTGCACTCCCGGCCGGTGGATGCTTCGGAGTACCTGCCCGCGCTCTGGCGGAGCGGATTCCGTAACTACCGCCTGGTGTTCAATGTCCCGGGCGATCCCGTCGCCGAGGTCACCGCGGCCTGGCGTGCCTCCATCGATGCGGTGGGCATGGGCCGGACCGCCGACCTGCGCGCGGTACGCACGGTTCTCGACGGCACATTCACCCGGGGACATTTCGCGCGGGCGGTATAGGGGCCGCGACTACGGCATGCGTTTCCCCACCCCGATCACCGCGTCTTTTTCATCCCGCAGCTCGAAACCTGTCGCCCGGCCCCGATCAAGCGCGTATTCGAAGGTCAGGTCGCTCATGATATCGTAGACCGCGCCGTCACGCAGCGAGGCGATGGTAAACCAGTGCTCCCGGATCGGGAGGAGAGCGAAGGGGCCGGCTCCGGGGAAGGGCGGCGTCTTCCACTCCCCGTGCAGCGTCCCATCCCGCGACGTGAGGGTGAATGGATTGCTGCTGCTGTCCGCAGTCCCGCTGCTGTCCACCCAGTGCAGATCGAAGGTGCCGAGATACGGCAGCGCGGCTCTGGGCGAGACCTTGAGCGTGTAGGAAGGCTCTACCTCGATCCGGAACGGAACCCGGACCGTGCCCCATGACATCGTGAGGGTGGCGCCGCCGAGACGGACTTCAGGGAAGGCCCAGGCCAACGCCTCGGCGAAGGGGCCACTCGCGGTCGCCACTTCGTAGCGCAGCTGTTCTGCCGTGGAGTCGGGGTGGACGGTGTGAAAAAGTTTGGAGCGCGGGTCCAGGACCATCGTCCACGGACCCTCGGCCCGAACGACGAGCCAGTCCGAATACTTCCCCTTCCTTACGGGGTGACCATCAAGCTGGATATCCTTGCTCACCTCGAGGGTGGTGGCGCTGTTGGCGCCCGGAGTCCACACCTCATTCCACTTGACCTCGCCGCCGAACAGCGAATCGCGCCCGCGCGCCTGCGGTCGCGAATAGACCACCGTGATCGTCGTGCCATCGACGGTCTGGGACACCGATGCCGGCTCACTCGCCTTGACCTGGGCGACGGCCCGTGTCCCGGGACAGATCGACACCAGCGTGAGCAGCGTGACTATCCGTGCGGTCATGGTGCTCAACTCCCCGACCCGAAGCGGGCATCGATGCCCGCGCGGATCTCATCGAGTGTCTTTCCCGCCGTGTGCATCCGATATGCAAGCCGGCCCTGGCCCTGACAGATCTCGCAGAACTTCGCCATGCCCTCCCCCTCATAGCAGGAAAGCAGCGAGTAGAAGGTCGGGGGATCGGAGCAGCCGCACTGGCAGCGGATGCCATCGACGATCTCCGGCATGCCCCGCACCTTGTCGAACAGGTCGATCAGGTCGGTGTCGCCCCCGAGCTGCTCGGCGGTGAGCACCTTCTCGCCGGTAATGCCGGGCCGGGGGTCGGGATGGGGGCCGCCGCGGACGGCGCGACCGCATGGCTTGCCATTCACGTCGGACAGGCGGTGCGCGGCCGGTCGATGCACCCGTCGGCCACCGGGGAGCCCGGCGAGCAGAATTCCCCCTGCCATCACCAGGAAGGAGCGGCGGCTACCGCGGGAGGTATCGCTGGACAGGATCATTGGACCGTGGGGTAGGGGGAGCGACGCTGCGGAAAATACGGATCTGTCATCATTGGGGCCAGAGAGCGCGTTCAGCTGTCGGCTATCAGCCGTCAGCCGGACGATGAACTATTCCGGCGCCTGCAGAAAGAGTGTAGCGTTCAGCCGTCAGAAGCCCAACCGCCGCTGTTGCTGAAGGCTGATGGCTGATGGCTGATGGCTGACGGCTATGTACTCAACCCACTCCCCATCGACCATGCCCAAGCGACCACTCGGTATCGGCTTCATCGGCTCGGGATTCAACGCCCGCTTCCACATGCAGTCCTTCCAGGGGGTGCGCGACGCCGAGATTCTCGGCGTGTGGAGTCCCAACCGGAAGAACGCAGAGTCGGCGGCGGGCTACGCCCGTCAGCTGGATGTCGGTGCCTGCAAGCCTTTTCGGTCGATCGCCGAAATGGTCGTGGATCCCGCCATTGATGCCATCTGGCTCTGCGGCCCCAATCAGGCGCGGGTGGAGAATGTCGAGGAGCTGACCGACCCGATCATGCGCGGCCACGCCGACCTGCGCGGGATTGCCTGCGAGAAGCCGCTGGCCCGCAACGTCACGGAAGCGAAAACCGTGCTGAGCCTCGTCAAGCGCGCCGGCCTCAAGCATGGGTACCTCGAGAACCAGCTCTTCGCACCGCAGGTCGAGACTGGACGCAGGCTGCTGTGGGCCCGCGGCGCGGCGCTGACCGGCCGGCCGTACCTCGCACGTGCGGCGGAGGAACACAGCGGCCCGCACATGCCCTGGTTCTGGCGTGGGAAGTTGCAGGGCGGCGGCGTGCTGAATGACATGATGTGCCATTCCGCCCTGATGGTGCGCCATCTCCTCACCAGACCCGGTGAGCCGCTGTCGACCGTCAAGCTGATGAAGGTCACCGGTCATATCGCGAGTCTCAAGTGGAGCCGTCCGGCCTATGCGAAGCAGCTGAAGGCGACGATGGGCAAGGAAGTGGACTACACCCGGCACCCATCCGAGGACTTTGCCAGCGTCATGCTTGAATTCCAGACCGACGATGGGCACACCGTGCTCGGCGAAGCGACAACGTCGTGGAGCTTCGTCGGGGCGGGCCTGAGGCTCTCGGCAGAACTGCTCGGACCGGAATACTCGATGTCGTGGAACTCGCTCGATGCCGGCCTCAAGCTCTTCTTCAGCAGGGAAGTGAAGGGGAAGACCGGCGAGGACCTGGTCGAGAAGCAGAACGCCGAGATGGGGCTGATGCCGGTGGTCGCCAATGAAGCAGCGGCGTACGGCTATGAGGCGGAGAACCGCCACTTCGTCCGGGTCTTCCTCGGGCTGGAGGAACCGCTGCTCACTTGGGACGACGGGCTGGACGTCGTCCGCATCCTGATGGCGGCGTACCAGAGCGCCGAACAGGGCAAGACCCTCAAGTTTCCGCCCGCCGGCCTGGACAGCTTTGTGCCAGCGGTGGCGCGGGGGGTGTGGAAGGGCTGAGGTGCGACGACGACTGGCGGTAGGCGATGGGCGATAGCAGACACACGGGAAGAGCCCAGCGTGCTCTCCCTCACCTCACCTACCGCCAAGTGCCTCGCGCCCCTTTCCCCCCCGTACCGACGGCATTTTCTTCTACTCATGAAATCACTCTGGAACGACGCCGACGCTCGGACCTGCGGTGGCGATCCGCTCAAGCTCCGCATCTACACCTCCCGCCTGCTCGGTCGCGAGCCAGCGCTGGTATTGCATGGCGGGGGCAATACGTCGGTCAAGGCACCGGCCACCAATCTCTTCGGTGACATCGAAGAACTGCTCTACGTGAAGGGTAGCGGCTGGGACCTGGCGACGATTGAAGCCCAGGGCTTTGCGCCGGTCAAAATGGATGTGCTGCTCCGCATGGCGAAGCTGGACCAGCTGGCCGACACCGACATGGTGCGGGTGCAGCGCGCGGCGATGACCGACCCGGGCGCACCGACGCCGTCAGTCGAAGCGATCCTGCACGCCATCATTCCCTTTGCTTTCGTCGATCATACCCACGCCGATGCCACTGTCGCCGTCAGCAACACCCCCGACGGCGACCGCTACATCCATGAAGTCTACGGCGACCGGATCCTCGTCATTCCCTACGTCATGCCGGGTTTCGTGCTCGCGCGTGAGGTCTACCGCCGCACCAAGTGCATGGACTGGAGCCGCTATGACGGCATGGTCCTGCTGCATCACGGCGTCTTCTCCTGGGGCAACGACGCGAAGAGCAGCTACGAGCGGATGATCGAGCTGGTGAGCCGGGCGGAGACGTTTCTGGAACACCGCAAGGCGACCACCGTTGCCCGGCGCACGGGGGCGTCGACCGTCACGGGCATCGAGGGGACGATCGCGCAGCTGCGGCATGCCGCCTCGAAGGCACGCGGCAGCGCCATGATCGTGCGGCTGGATGACAGCCCCGAGGCCGCCGGCTTTGCCGATCGTCCAGATGTCGCGACGATCGCCACCCGCGGTCCGCTTACTCCCGATCACGTCATCCGCACCAAGCCGCTCGCCATGGTGGTGAGCAACGATCCCCCCGCTGATATCAGCCACTACGGCGCCGCGTACCAGGCATACGTCGAGCGCCACAAGCAGCCGGGGCAGACCATGCTTGATCCGGCGCCGCGCTGGGGCGTCTGGCCTGGCGTCGGCACCGTGACGCTCGGGCCCACGGCCAAGGACGCCGCGATCGCCGCCGACATCGTGCGCCACACCGTGCGCGCCATCCAGTGGTCCGAGTCGCTCGGCGGCTGGCAGGCGCTGCCGGAGGCAGACCTGTTTGAAGTGGAGTACTGGGACCTCGAGCAGGCCAAGCTCAAGCAGGGCGGAGCCAAGCCGCCGTTCGCCGGCAAGATCGCGCTCGTGACCGGCGCGGCCAGCGGGATCGGAAGGGCCTGCGCCGAGATGCTGCGGGCGCAGGGCGCGGCGGTGGCGGCGCTGGACCTGAATCCGGAAGTGACCAGGCTGTTCAACACGGCCGACGCCCTTGGGCTGGGCTGCGACGTCACCAACCTCGCCGCGATGCAATCGGCGGTGGCGCGGACGGTGCGCCGCTTCGGCGGGATCGATATCGTGGTCAGCAACGCGGGGATCTTCTCGCCCAGCGAATCGCTCGACAAGATGACGGCCGAGAACTGGCAGCGGAGCCTGGACCTCAATCTCACCAGCGCCCAGCACCTGATTCAGCTCACGATTCCCTACCTGCGCCTCGGCGTCGATCCGACGATCATCATCAACGCGTCGAAGAATGTGCCGGCACCGGGGCCGGGCGCCGGTGCCTACTCGGTAGCGAAAGCGGGGCTCACCCAGCTCGCCCGGGTCGCGGCGCTGGAGCTGGCCAAGGACGGGATCCGGGTGAATGTGCTGCATCCGCACGCCGTCTTCGACACTGCGGCGTGGACGCCCGAGGTGCTCGCCGCGCGAGCGGAGCACTACGGCATGACCGTCGACCAATACAAGCGCAACAACCTGCTGAGTCTCGAAGTGACCTCCAAGGACGTCGCCGCGCTGGTCTGTGCCATGGCCGGTGCGCCGTTCGCCAAGACGACGGGAGCGCAGGTGCCGATCGATGGGGGGAGTGATAGGGTAGTATGAGTTGGCCGTGAGCCGTGAGCCGTCAGCCGTCAGTGACGAACATCTTGCTGATGGCTGATAGCTGCCGGCTGAAGTCTGCTGGCTCCCCCCGAAACCTCCCGACGCCCCCACCGTAAGAGCCCCATTCTTCCGCCCATCCCAGGAGTTGTCGACGTGCCCATCCGTTTCCTCTCCCGTGCCGCGCTCGGCGTGGCGGCGCTGCTCCTCGTGGCGCCAGCCGCGCCAGCGGCCCAGCAGCGCCCCGCGCCGCTCACCGTACCCTTCACTTTCTACACCCTGCCCAACGGGCTGCGCGTGGTCCTGTCGCAGGACACCACCGCGCCCACGGTCGGGGTGGGGGTCTACTACCATATCGGATTTCGCAACGAGCCGCGGGACCGCACCGGCTTCGCCCACCTGTTCGAGCACCTGATGTTCCAGGGCTCGGGCAACCTCGGCAAGCTCGAATTCATCAAGCTGATCGAGGCAAGTGGCGGCTACCTGAACGGCTCCACCCGGTTCGATTTCACCAACTACTACGAAGTGGTGCCGGCGCACACCCTGGAGACGATTCTCTGGGCTGAAGCGGACCGGATGAAGGGCCTGGCCATCGATAGCAGCAACATGAACAATCAGCGTGATGTGGTGAAGAACGAGGTGCGCGTCAACGTACTGAACCAGCCCTACGGCAGCTTTCCGTGGATCGACCTGCCGATGGCGGCCAACCAGAACTGGTACAACGCTCACAACTTCTACGGCGACCTCGCCGACCTCGACGCCGCCAACCTCGGCGACGCCGCGGCATTCTTCAACAAGTACTACGCGCCGAACAACGCCATCCTCGTCGTCGTGGGCGACTTCAACGCCGCCACCGCGCGCGGCTGGATCACGAAATACTTCGGCGGCATTCCCCGCGCCGACACGCCGGCCACCCCCGACCTGACCGAACCCAGGCAGACCGTCGAGCGGCGCGCCAGCCGGGTTGATTCGCTGGCCAACCGGCCCGCCCTCGGCATCGGCTACCATCTGCCCGAGCGCTGGACGCCGGAGTGGTTCGCCTTCGGCATGATCGACCAGATCCTGGCCCAGGGCCGCGATTCCCGGCTCTATCAGTCGCTGGTCCAGCAGCGCGGTCTCACCGGCGACGTCAGCGCCGGCATCAACTGGGGCCTGGGCAACATGTTCAACTATCAGGGTCCGATGCTCTGGATGGCCTCGATGTATCATGACACCGGAGTCGCCGCCGATACCCTGCTCGCCTCCATCGACTATGAGATGGAGCGGCTGCGCAGCACGCTGATCGATGCCGCGACGCTGGCCCGCACTCGCACCAAGATCCGCTCCACCCTCTACGACATGATCGAGTCGCAGAACGGCCTCGGCCGGCTCGACCTGCTGGCGTCCTTTGGCCTGTTCGACAACGATCCCGGCCGGATCAACAAGCTGGAGGCGGGATTCCTGGCCGTCACACCGGCGCAGATCCAGAAGACCGCGCAGGAATACCTGCGGCGGGAGAACCGGACCGTCTACACCATCATCCCCGGCGCAGCAGCGGCCGGTGCGACCGGAGCACAGTGATGCGCGCCCTGACCCTGAAGCAGACCGGACTGGCGCTGTTCGCCATCGCGCTCAGTCTCACCGCACCACTCAGCGCCCAGAAGGAGACCCCACCCGCGCCCGGCACGCCGAAAGCCTTCCGGCTGCCACCGCGGAAGACGATGACGCTGCCCAACGGGATGAAGCTGACCATGGTGCGGTATGGAGTGGTGCCCAAGGTGACGGTGAGCCTGCAGATCGGCACCGGCGGCATCGACGAGGGGCCGGAACAGATTCAGCTCTCCGGCCTCACCGCCGACCTGCTGCTTGAGGGCACGGCCACCCGCTCAGCGAGTGACATCTCCCGCCAGGCGGCGGAGATGGGCGGGGCGCTCAGCGCCTTTTCCGGCGACGATGCCGTCTCCCTCGGTGGCGAGGTGCTGGCCGAATTCACCGAGCAGTTCATCGGGCTCGTCGCTGACGTGGCGCAGCATCCCCGTTTCGCGGCAACCGATGTGGACCGGCTGCGGGGCAACCGGGCGCGCGACAACGCGATTGCCCTGAGCCAGCCGGGGCAGATCACCCGGCAGAAGTTCCGCCAGATGATTTTCGGGGATCACCCGTACGGCCGCGTCTTCCCCACCGACACGATGCTGCAGAGCTACACCCGCGAGCGGGTTCGTGCCTTCTATGCCGGGAACTACGGTGCGAGGCGGGCCCACCTCTACATCAGTGGTGTCTTTGACCCAGGGAAGGTGGAACGGGCGGTGCGTGCGGCATTCAGCGGCTGGAACGCGGGCCAGGCTCCCACGGTCAATCCGCCGACCCCGCGCAGTGGCCGCCAGCTTGAGCTCATCGACCGGCCGGACGCCGTGCAGAGCTCGCTCCGGGTCGGGCTGCCGGTCGCCAATCCGTCGAGTCCCGACTGGATCCGACTCAGCGTCACCGACGCGATCCTGGGGGGCAGCTTCGGCTCGCGCATCACCAGCAACATCCGCGAGGACAAGGGCTACACCTATTCACCATTCTCGTTCGTGGGCTCCTGGCCCGGCACCGGCCTCTGGGTGGAGGTGGCTGACGTGACCACCAACGTCACCGGCGCTTCGCTCAAGGAGATCTTCGGCGAAGTGAACCGGCTGCGCAGCGAAGCACCGAGCGAGGTGGAGCTGGGCCGGATCAAGAGCAACATGGCGGGGCTGTTCACCATCCAGAACAGCTCGCGCTTTGGCGTGATCGGCCAGCTGCAGTTCGTGGATCAGTACGGATTGGGCGACGGGTACCTGGCGAGCTATGTCCAGCGGGTGCTGGCCGTGACTCCGGCCGACGTGCAGCAGACGGCGGTCAGGTATCTCGATCCGGCGAAGATGACCATCACCGTCGTGGGCGACAGGAAGACGGTGGAGAGCCAGCTGGAACCGTACCGGCCGGGGGTGCCATAAGCAGCCATCAGCCGTCAGCCTTCAATGTTCCTGACGGCTGACGGCTGATGGCTCCCTCCTTGACGCCCGCCCCGGAAGGGTGGAATCTCCTCCCTTCGCTTACTCAGAGACTTCCATGCGTTGCGCACATTCGCTCCTCCTCGGCGTCTGCCTGCTCGCGGCCGCCGCTCCGCTCCCCGCGCAACAGGCCGTGCGCGCTGCCGGTCCCCGCATCGTCGCCCGCTTCCCCGCCAGCCGGAGCACGGCGCCACTCGACGGCCGGCTGCTGGTCATCTTCTCGACCGATACCACCGCCGAACCGCGGTTCCAGATCTCCGACATCAGCGAGACCCAGCTCATCTTCGGCCAGGATGTGAACGGCTGGAGACCGGGCACGCCGCTCACCCTCTCGGCCAGTGCGCCGGGATATCCCCTTCGACTCCTCGGAGACATTCCTCCCGGACGCTACCGGGTCCAGGCGCTGCTCAACCGGTATGAGACCTTTCACCGTGCCGACGGCCATGTGGTGAAGTTGCCGCCGGACATGGGGGAGGGGCAGCAGTGGAGCCAGAAGCCGGGCAATCTCTACAGCAAGCCGCAGTGGCTGGTGGTGGAGCGCGGCATCCGGCGGCTGCCGACCGGCCAGGCAGCCACGGATGGGACAATCCTCACGCTGGACCAGGAAATCGCCCCGATCGCGCCCCCCGCGGATACGAAGTACGTCCGCCACGAACGCATCCAGTCGAAGCTCCTCTCCGATTTCTGGGGCCGGCCGATGTTCCTCGGCGCCCACGTCCTGCTGCCGGAAGGATTCGATAGTCACCCGAACGCGCGCTATCCCCTCGTCATCGATCATGGACACTTCCCTGCCACCTTCGAAGGGTGGCGGGAGACACCGCCGGATCCGACGATCGCGCCGGAGTACAGCGAGCGCTTTCACCTCCCTGCCTACAACTGGATCCAGGAAGCGGAGGCGTACCGGTTCTACCAGGAGTGGACCGGACCGGGCTTTCCCCGGGCGCTACTGATCCAGATCCAGCACCCGACCCCGTACTACGACGACTCCTACGCGGTGAACTCCGCCGCCAACGGCCCGTACGGTGACGCCATCATGCGCGAACTGGTGCCGTATCTGGAGAAGAAGTATCACGGCATCGGTCAGGGCTACGCCCGCTTTGCCTATGGCGGTTCGACCGGTGGCTGGGAGGCCATGGCGGTGCAGCTTTTCTATCCCGACGATTTCAACGGTGTCTGGGCCGCCTGTCCCGATCCGATTGATTTCCGGCAATACACCATCATCAACATCTACGACGACACCAACGCCTACTTCGCCGCCAGCAGGTGGAAGCGGATCGAGCGGCCGGCCCACCGGGACTACCTCGGCAACATCAGCACGACGGTACTGCAGTCCAACCAGCTCGAGGACGTCGTCGCCTCGCGGGGGCGCTCCGGCGGACAGTGGGATGTCTGGCAGTCGGTCTACGGACCGGTCGACCAGGATGGCTATCCGCGGCCGATCTGGAACAAGCGCACCGGCACCATCGATCACGCCGTCGCCCAGTACTGGCGCGATCACTACGACCTCGGCTGGATGCTGCGACGCGATTGGGCCACACTGGGCCCGAAGGTACGCGGCAAGCTGCACATCTACGTGGGCGAGGCGGACAACTACTACCTGAACAATGCCGTCTACCTCGTGGAGGACATTTTGAAATCCGCCACCAACCCGACGGCCGACGCGGAGGTCGACTATGAGCCCCGCGCCGAACACTGCTGGAACGGCGACCACACCCGGCCCAACGCCTACTCGCGATTGCGCTATGCCCAGATGTTCATACCGAGGATCGTGGAGCAGATCAGGAAGAACCATCCGACGGATGCCGATACCGTGAGTTGGCGGTATTAGGCGGGTGGGCGGCGACCGAAGCGCCTTAGGAGCAGCGCAGCTGCGACTCGGCGCGAGGGAGTGGCGGTTGGGCGAAATGGTAGCTGAATACTCAATGCGTTCAGCCAACGGCTAATGGCTAACGGCCTTCCATCGAGGTTTCATGCGCACACGCCTTGCCTGGAGCGTTCTACTCCTCATCACAGCGCTCTCCTCGCCCGCCTCCGCCCAGATCCGCGCGAGTGAGCGGGCGCTGCTGGCGCAGACCATCGACGGGACGACGCTGACCCTCGATTTCGCCAGGCCGCGCGTCCGCGGTCGAGACTCAATCTTCGGCGGTCAGGTCTACTGGACCGAGGTGTGGACACCGGGCGCCAACATGGCGACGACGCTCGAGGTCAACCGGGACATCCAGATTGATGGCCACACGGTACCGAAGGGGAAGTATTCGGTCTGGATGGTCGTCGTGCCCGGCGACACCTGGACCTTCGTGCTGGACACCGTCTGGAGTCAGTACCACGAGGCGCGCCCGCCGGAGCGGCCGGGGCAGATCCGGTTTCCCATCACGCCGCTCGCCGCACCCCACACCGAGGTGCTCACCTGGAGCTTCCCCGAGGTCACGGCCACGGGGGCGCAACTGCGCATGGCCTGGGCCGACCGGGTGGTGAACCTTCGCGTCACCGTCGAACCCCGCTATTCCACCGCGCCCACCGCGGCGGAAGCTGCGCCCTACCTGGGGAGCTACCTGGCGACCTGGACGTCGAGCGGCGGGGACCCCGGGACACTAGCGACGCTCAAGGTGGTGTACGAACGCGGGGGCCTGGTGGGATACTGGACGCCGGCATTGTGGGAGGAACTCGAGCGGGTGCTGCTGATCCGGATCGCACCAGACGGGATGGTGATGGGATTCACCTCTGACAGCGACACCTGGGGCGACACCGGCACCGGCGACGTCCTGGACGACATCTTCATGGAAATGGTCTTCGAGTTCTCAACTCCGGTGAATGGTCACTCGCAGGGCATCGAACTGCGGGGGCGCAAGGATCGGCTGCTGGGGACGGCGAAGCGGGTGAAGTAGGTGGCAGGTGGCAGGTGGCAGGTGGCAGGTGGCAGCTAGCAGGTGGCGGCAGGCGGCAGGCGCAAATGATTTGCTGAATGCTGAATGCCGACCGCTGACTGCTTTCAGCTAACGGCTAACGGCTAACGGCCAACGGCTACTCCTGCCTCGGCGCCCACCAGTACACGATGCTCAGCATCGCCGTCGCAATCAGCACATGCGGCAGATTCAGCAGGATATCCGCCGAATACGGCTTCTCGTTCGTGAAGCCATAGGTCAGGAAGAAGATCGCATCGAGCGCGTAGTAGAAGCCGAACGCGGTGAGGAACAACAATGAGAGCTTGCGGGAGTGCAGGCTGGCCACCAGCGCCAGCAGCGCCGTCACCCCATGGGTCACATCATCGATCAGGCTGAGCCGGAAGAGGCCGAACTGGATACGGTCGGTGCCCTCATAGGTGATGAACGACGGGATGTATCCGCTCACCACGACCCAGACAAAGAGCAGGGCAAAGCCGAACGTCAGTTTCCGGACCACATGACCCCCCTTGGATTATGATGGTGACTCTCGTGGCACCACGCACTCCTGTTCGTCGCCTGCTGAGCGGCGTGGGGCGGGCCGTTCGTCTCGCCGCGCGCGTGCTCCTGGCGATCGTCCTGCTGACGGCCGTCGCCTCGTGCTTCGGGATCCTGCAGACCAACGTGACCCGGCCGGCACCGCCGCCCGTCGTCAACGATGTCACCCAGCTCAACCCGATTGTCGTGAGCGAGATCATCACCCCGACGACGACGGCGGAGATCATCGCCGCGGTCCGGAGCCATGCCGGGCCGATCAGTATCGGCGGCGGGCGCTACAGCATGGGCGGACAGACCGCGACCGGCGGGGCGCTGCAGCTCGACATGCGCCGGATGAACCGGATCGTCGCGTTCAGCCCCGCCGAGAAGTGGATTACGGTACAGGCGGGCGCGCGCTGGCGCCAGATCCAGGAGCGGATCGACTCGACCGATCTCTCCATCAAGATCATGCAGACCTACAGCAACTTCACCGTCGGCGGGTCGCTGTCGGTGAATGTGCATGGCCGCTACGTCGGTCTGGGACCGCTGGTCCTCTCGGTGCGCGGCATCAAGGTCGTCCTCGCGGATGGCACGCTGGTTGAGGCGAGCCCCGCCATCCATCCCGACATCTTCTACGGCGCAATCGGCGGGTACGGCGGACTGGGTGTGATCGTCGAGGCCACGCTGGAGCTGGCCGACAACATCCGGATCAGGCGGCACGACCACCGGATGCCGATCACCAGCTACAAGGCGTTCTTCTTCGACTCGGTACGGAACCTCCCGGACGCCATCTTCCACAACGCCGACATCTATCCCGGCGCCTTCGACCAGGTCAACGCCGTCACCTACTCGGCGACCGACGACTCCGTCACCGTCCCCGATCGACTGATCCCCGCCGACCGCTCCTACGGGCTCAACCGGTTCATGTTCCGGGTGATCTCGGAATGGCCGCTGGGCAAGGCGTTCCGGCAGCACATCGTGGATCCCTGGATCTTTCGGGGTGAGCCGGTCACCTGGCGGAACTACGAGGCCAGCTACGATGTCGCCGAGCTCGAACCGGCCTCGCGCGAGAGCGCGAGCTATGTGCTCCAGGAATACTTCGTCCCGGTCGAGCGCTTTGATGAATTCATCCCGCGGATGCGCGACATCTTCCGGCGACACGAAGTCAATGTCATCAACGTCTCCATCCGCCACGCCCGGCCCGACCCGGGGACGCTCCTCGCCTGGGCGAAGACCGAAGTGTTCGCGTTCGTGGTCTACTACAAGCAGGGGACCGACTTGGCCGCCCGCGACAGCGTGGGCGCCTGGACCCGGGAGCTGACCGATGCTGTCCTCGGCGTCGGCGGTTCGTGGTATCTCCCCTACCAGCCGCATGCCACCGATGCGCAACTGCAGGCGGCTTATCCGCGCCTGCCGGAGTTCTTCGCGCTGAAGCAGCGGCTCGACCCCACCAACAAATTCCGCAATGCACTGTGGGACAGATACTACCTGCCAGAGGTCGATCCGGCGGCGGCGGAGCTCCCGCCGGCGCTGCACGACGCGCTGGGCGAGCGCCGTGGCTATCGCCGCGACGAAGGCCAGACCTTTCTGACCCATCCGGAGTGGTACATCGTCTACAGCTCGGAGGAGTACGCCGGCTACCTCGAGCAGCATCTCCCCACCGAGTTTCCCTACCTCGCATCGATCGGCCAGTACTGGGTCAACTATCGCGAGTCAAATGGCCTCACTCGCCACGCCTATCCTGCCAACCCCGGCTACCAGGTGATGCTGTGGGTCATCGGGACCAGCTACTCCGCCGAGCTGGCGCTGAAGGCGGTGTACGAGAATACCATCGGCCGGTTCAGCGGCTGGACCGCGGGCCATGGGCTGAGCGAGGAGGATCACTATGCCTGCGAAGTCGCCGCTGACTACGGCCGCTTTATCCATGTCCGGCCGTGGTACGAATACCGGTTCTGGACCAGGCTCACCGCACTGTGGACCGAGCAGCCGTGGTGGGGCCCGCATGTCATCCGGAAATGGGAACGGAAGCTGTTCCTTACCGCCGAATACGGCGTCAAGGCGTTCTACGCGGCGGTGATCACCGCGGCGACCCATGCGGCGTACGCGCCGGAGGACGACCGGATGCAGCTGGTGGTGACGGGACTGCACGCCGGGCGGAGCTGCAACGACACCACGTCGCCTGCAGGTGACCTCTGCGTGCTGGAACAGCTCGACCCGGTGCACACCCTGGTCGCCACCAAGCGCTATGACGAATTCCGCGACGCCATGCGGCGACTGGCTCGCGAGGAGCCGCAGGTCGGCATCCGGGAGATCGCCGGCAACGACGACATCCTGCTCACCGGCATCGCGCCGGCACGGTGGGATGCGAGCCGACTCTCCGGCATTGCGGCCTACGCGCTCCCGCTACCCACGGACTCAACCCGTGAACGGATGGCAGTGCGGGTGAAGGTGCGGGAGCTGCTGCCGTTACTGCGTCAGCTCGAGGCGCCTGGCGGATTGGTGGTCGATCATATCTATGACTATTGACCCGGGTTCCCGGCGGGGGCCGCGTAGTGGCCGCATGCATGCGGCCACTGCGCGGCCCCTACAGCATGCGGCCACTGCGCGGCCCCTACAGCATGCGGCCACTGCGCGGCCCCTACAAGACCTCCGCCAGCATCGCTCCGGCCTCCGCAACAATGCGCTCCAGATGTGCCGCATCCCGAAAGCTCTCGGCGTAGAGCTTGTAGATGTTCTCCGTCCCCGAGGGCCGAGCCGCGAACCAGCCCTGCGCCGTCGTGACCTTCACGCCGCCGATTGCCGCACCGTTGCCCGGCGCATGGGTCAGCCTCGCGGTGATCGGATCGCCGGCAAGTGTGGCGGCGGTGATCGCTTCCGCCGTCAGCCGCTTGAAACCGGCCTTCTGCTCCGGCGTGCACGGGGTGTCGATGCGCCGGTACACCGGAGCGCCTAACTCGGCGGCAAGCCGCACATAGTGCTGTGCGGGATCCTTTCCGGTGACCGCCGTGATCTCCGCCGCCAGCAGCCCGAGCAGCAGGCCGTCCTTGTCGGTGGTCCAGACGGTGCCGTCCCGCCGCAGGAAGCTGGCGCCTGCGCTCTCCTCGCCGCCGAAGCAGCAGCTCCCGTCAAACAGTCCCGGCGTGAACCACTTGAAGCCGACGGGCACCTCCAGCAGCGCGCGGCCGTGCTTCGCCACCACCCGATCGATCAGCGCGCTCGAGACCAGCGTCTTGCCGACCACTGCGGGCACCGGCCACTCCGGCCGGTGGGTCAGCAGGTAGTCGATCGCGACGGCGAGGTAGTGATTGGGGTTGAGCAACCCGCCGCTCGGAGTGACGATCCCATGCCGGTCGGCGTCGGGATCGTTGCCGAAACTGATGGCGAACCGATCCTTGAGCCCGACCAGCCCGGCCATGGCGGAGGGACTGGAGCAGTCCATCCGGATCCGGCCATCGTGGTCGAGCGTCATGAAGCGGAAGGTGGGATCGACGACGGCGTTCGTGATCGTGAGGTCGAGTCCATACAGTTCGGCGATCGGCCGCCAATAGGCGAGCGAGGCCCCACCCAGGGGATCAACCCCGATCCGCAGCTTCGCGGCGCGAATCGCGTCCATGTCGATCACCCGGCCCAGATCGGCGACGTAGGGACCGACGAGATCGGCCAGCGTCGTGGAGCCTGCGGCCATCGCCGTGGCGAGCGTCACCCGGCGGACCCCGCGATTCCCGTCGCGCAACAAGGCGTTGGCCCGGTCCTGGATCCAGCCGGTGGCATCGGTATCCGCCGGGCCGCCATTCGGCGGATTGTACTTGAAGCCGCCATCGGACGGCGGATTATGCGATGGGGTGATGACGACTCCGTCGGCCTGGCCACCGGACGCGGCCCGATTCCACTCGAGAATGGCCCGACTAATCACCGGCGTTGGGGTGTAGCCATCATCACGCTGCATGACCACCCGGACGCCGTTGGCCGCCAGGACCTCCAGCGCAGTGCGTTCCGCCGAACGGGAGACGGCGTGCGTGTCCTTCCCGATGAACAGCGGACCCGCGATGCCCTGCGCGGCGCGATATTCACAGATCGCCTGCGCGATGGCCAGGATGTGGGCTTCGGTGAAGCTCCCGTCAAGCGGCGTACCACGGTGTCCGCTGGTCCCGAAGCTCACCCGTTCGGCCGCAATCGACGGATCGGGCGGGCGGTCGTGATACTGACGCTCGAGTTGTGCCGGATCGATCAGGAGGTCGGCGGTGGCGGGGAGGCCGGCGGAGGGGTGCATGGAGATGGCAGGTGGCAGGTGGCAGGTGGCAGGAACGTTGCGACCGGTAATCTCACACTATGGACGTAGCCCTGTTGCCCTGACAAATTACAGTGAGCGTCCTTCGTGTGCACCTCACTGGCTGCTCGCTGCCACCTGCCGACTGCCCCCTCGAATGCCCGATATCGCCGCCCTCCACCCCATCATCGTCCACTTTGTCGTGGCGCTCGGCATCGTCGGCGTGATCTTCCGGCTGATCGCCCTGACCGGAAAGCTGAGCTGGACCGGCCCGGCGGCGACGGCCCTCATTCTGATCGCCGCAGGTGCGAGTGTCGCGGCGGCGGAATCGGGGGATCAGGCGCACGAGTGGGCTGAGCGCATTCCCGGCGCCGGCGAGGCGGTGCAGGAGCATGAGGAACTGGGGGAGAAGACCCGGAATCTCTTCCTGATCGTTGCAGCACTGGAGATCGCGGCGCTGGCCTTCCGCACGAGGGCCCCGCTGGTGAAGGGACTCCGGGTCGCGGCCGGAGTCGGCGGAGTGGTCGCCTGCTACTTCCTCTACGAAGCGGGTGAACATGGCGGCGAGCTGGTCTACAGCTACGCCGGCGGCGTCGGCACCCGCACCGGCGACGTGGCCGATGTGCGCCGCCTGCTGATCGCCGGCCTCTACCATCAGGCACGCGTCGCCCGTGACAGTGGCCAGGCCGAGGAGGCCGCGCGCCTCACCGAAGAGATGCATCGCCAGGCCCCGCAGGACTTCAGTGTCGCCCTGCTCGGCGTTCAGTCGCTACTCACGGACCGGAAGGACCCGCTGGGGGCATTGACGGCGCTCTCGAGTCTTTCGCCCCCGGCCGACGATGCCCGCGCCAACGTGCGCGTGGGCCTGCTCAGGAGCGAGGTGTTCGTCGCGCTGAGCCAGCCCGATTCGGCCCGCGCGGTGCTCATCGCACTGTCTCAGAAGTACCCCGAGAGCCGGTGGGTGGCGGAGGCGTTGAAAAAGCTGGCAGGTGGCAGCTGAGTGGTGGCAGGTGGCAGGTGGCAGGTGGCAGGGAGTAGCGAACAACGACTGGATCCTGAAGGCGCCCTGCCAACGGTCGTTGGCTGACGGCTGACCGCTGACGGCTCATTCCCCCGAGGCACTTCTGACCCTACACCCGCCTGGTCCCTCCGGCATCCGGTGGCGCATCGTGGCGCTGCTGGTCCTCGCCAGTTTTGTCGCCTACCTGCTGCGCAGCAACATGTCCATCGCCGGCGAGAGCATGATCGCCGACCTCGGGCTCACCAAGGTGCAGCTCGGCGCCATCCTCGCCGCGTTTGCCTGGGGTTACGCGATCTTCCAGTTTCCCGGCGGGATCTGGGGTGACCGGATCGGTGGCCGGAAGGCGCTCGCGCTGATGGCGGTAGGCTGGGGGGTGATGAACCTGGCGGTGGGATTCACCCCAGGCACTTCGGTCACCTCGCCCATCGTCGTCATCGGCTCGCTCATGGCGCTGCGCTTCCTGATGGGCGCGGTGCAGGCTCCACTCTATCCCGTGACCGGCGGCGGCCTGACCTCCCACTGGTTCCCCGTCACCGGGTGGGCGGTCCCGAACGGATGGACCAATGTCGGCCTGACCTTTGGCGCCGCCGCGACCGGGCCGCTGATCTCCTGGCTGGTTTCCGAGGTGGGGTGGCGCTGGTCCTTCATCGCGACCGCACCACTCGGCCTCATCCTGGCCGGGGTCTGGTGGTGGTATGTCCGCGACACGCCGGCGGAGCACAGGGCCGTGCGTCAGGGGGAGCTGGACCTGATCAACGGCAGCCGGCCGGCGGCGCGAGAACGCCCCGAACCGGGGGCATGGCGCCGGGTGCTTCGGAACCGCCAGGTCCTGCTGCTCACGGCCAGCTACTTCTGCAGCAACTATCTCTTCTATTTCTTCTTCAACTGGCTCTACATCTACCTGGTCGAGTCGCGCAAGTTCGCTGTGCTCGAAGGTGGGTGGTACGCGGCGGCGCCGTGGATCACGGGGGCAGTTGGCGCCGGCATCGGCGCCTACCTCTGCGACGGTCTGTCGAAACGCATCGGCAAGCGGGGTGGCGCCCGGTTCACCGGGGTCGTCGGGCTCACGCTGGCCGCCGGCCTGATCCTGCTGGCGGCAAACGCCCAGAGCCCGTACATCTGTGTGGTCTTCCTGTCGCTCTGCCTCGCGTGCCAGCAGCTGACCGAGGGGGCCTTCTGGGCCACCACCATCTCGGTCGCCGAACTGGATGCCTCGACGGCGTGCGGTGTGCTCAACACCGGCGGCAATGTCGTCGGCGGCATCGGTGCGCTGATGGTCCCGCTGATGGTGGAGTCGCTTGGCTGGCCGGCGGCGCTCGCCGCCACATCGGTCTTCGCGCTGGTGGGCGCCGGGCTCTGGTTCCTGATCGACGCCGAGGCCCGGGAAGCCCCAAGTTCCGTGGGGCAGGTCACTTCATGAACACCGACCCCGGCCATCCCACTCCGGGTCATTGGTACGGGCGCCGATACTGCAAATACGGTAAATTGGAGGATGGCAGAATGGCTCCAACACGACGAGGTCCCTGATGGCAACCGACGCCCCCAATGCGGCGACCGAAAAAATTGACTGGAGTGCGCTCCTCGCACCGTACCGCGAGCCGTCGCGCTGGAAGAGCTTCCGGCAACTGGCCGGGACGGCGACCCTGCTGGTCGTCTTCTGGATCGCGACGCTCTGGAGCCTTGAGGTCGGCGGCTACTGGCTGACGCTGCTCGCCGCGATTCCCGCGGCGTGCATGACCATCCGGCTGTTCATGCTGCAGCATGATTGCGGTCACGGCTCCTTCTTCCGTTCGCAGCGCCTCAACAACCTGGTCGGCACGCTGCTCGGGGTCGTCACGCTCGTCCCGTACACCTACTGGCGGAAGACCCACTCGCTGCACCATGCCACCTCCGGCAATCTGGACGGGCGTGACCTGGGCGATATCGACACCCTCACCGTGCGCGAATACCTGAGTCGTCCGTGGTACAAGCGGGTGATGTACCGCGCCTATCGCCATCCCATCGTCCTGCTGCTCATCGGGCCGGCGTGGCAGTTCATCCTCAAGCACCGCCTGCCGCTCGACATCCCGCTCTCGTGGAAGCGGGAGTGGACCAGCGTGCATATCACCAACCTCGGCCTGGCGCTGGTGGTGACGGTCATGTGGCTGACGGTGGGGATCGACCGGTTTCTGCTGGTGCAGCTTCCGATCACGCTGATCGCCGGCGCCATCGGGGTCTACCTGTTCTACGTGCAACACCAGTACGAGGACACCTACTGGCGGTACAAGGAGGCGTGGAACTATTTCGCCTCCGGGCTGGAGGGCGCCAGTCACCTGGTGATGCCCAAGCTGCTGCAGTGGACCACGGCCAACATCGGGCTGCATCATATCCACCACGTCTCGGCCCGCATCCCGAACTACCGGCTGCAGCAGTGCTACGACGAGAACCCGGTGCTCCACAAGGTCACCAGGCTCACGCTCCCCGGGAGTGTCAAGACGCTGTGGCTCACGCTGTGGGATGAAGACGAGAAGCGGCTGGTCGGCTTCCGCGAACTGGGCAAGATCCGCCGGCGCATCGCCGCCGAGATCGGCGAAGGCGCCCGCATCCTCGCCACCAAGCCGGAGGCGGTCCCGCGGGCGTGGCAGTGAGGAGGCGGCAGTTGGCCGTTAGCCGTTGGCCGTCAGCCGTCAGCCGTCAGCCGTCAGAAAATGGTGTCATCCTGAGGCGCGCAGCGCCGAAGGATCTCTGCCGGATGGAGGAGAGGCCGGAGATCGGCTCCGGGGCGGAGCGATCCTTCGCCCTGCGGGCTCAGGATGACAGCATTCGCCCAATCGCCTACCACCCACTGTCCGTTTCGCCAATTGGGCAGCAGGCAGCAGGTGGCAGGTGGCAGAAAGTGGGGCGCCGACCATCGGACAACGACAACCGCTCCAAGCCAATGGCTAATGGCCAACGGCTGATGGCTGATGGCTGACCGCTCCCTCCTAGCCCACCCCTCTCGCTCCCCGTACATTTCCATCCGCCCCGCCACCTGGAATTCACGATCAGTCTCGAACCCCGACTGCAGTCCGCCCTCGGCGACACCTACCGCATCCTGAAGGAACTGGGTGGCGGCGGGATGAGCCGGGTCTTCCTCGCCGAGGAGACCCGGCTCGGCCGCCAGGTCGTCATCAAGGTGCTGCCGCCCGACATGGGCGCCGGCGTCAACGTCGAGCGCTTCGAGCGCGAGATTCAGCTCGCCGCCCGGCTGCAGCACCCGCATATCGTTCCGCTGCTCACCGCCGCCGCCGCCGGCGACCTGCTGTACTATATCATGCCCTATATCGCCGGCGAGTCGCTCCGGGCCAAGCTGAGCCGCGAGGGCGAGCTCCCCGTCGCCGAGGCCGTCAAGATCCTGCGCGAAGTAGTGGACGCGCTCTCCTATGCCCACCGCAACGGTGTGGTCCACCGCGACATCAAGCCGGATAACGTGCTGCTCTCCGACGGCCATGCCGTGGTCACCGACTTCGGCGTGGCAAAGGCGGTGAGTTCGTCCAGCGGCAAGTCGTCGCTGACCTCGCTGGGTGTCGCCCTGGGCACGCCGGCCTACATGGCGCCGGAGCAGGCCGCCGCCGACCCGCACGTCGATCATCGGGCCGACATCTACGCCGTCGGGACCCTGGCCTACGAGATGCTCACCGGCCGGACCCCCTTCGTGGCCCCGACACCGCAGGCAATGCTCGCGGCCCATATCACCCAAACCGCCGATCCGGTTGCCAAGCATCGCGCCGCGGTGCCGGCCCCGCTCGCGGCGCTGATCATGCGCTGCCTGGAGAAGCGTCCCGCCGACCGGTGGCAGACCGCCGGCGAGCTGCTGGCGCAACTGGAGCTGATGGCCACACCGAGCACCGGTGGACTCACGCCGACGGGCACCACACCGGCCGTCTCTAGCGGCACCGAAGACGCCATCCGCAGGAGTCACCCGGTCCGCGTCGCCCTGCTGTTCGCGGCCGCCACGGTGGGTGTGCTTGCGATCGTCTACCTGCTGGTTCACCAGCTCGGCCTCCCCGACTGGGTGTTCTACGGCGCGATCGTGCTCATGCTGCTCGGCCTGCCGATCATGCTGCTGACCAGCCACTTCGAGCGTCGTCGGGCACTGGCCCGCGCCAGCGGGCGAGTGGAGCTCACGCCGAGCAGCGGGCTGCCGGCATTGCTCACCTGGCAGAAGGCGATCCGCGGCGGCGTCCTCGCCTTTGCCGCGCTCGGAATCGTAGCGGCCAGCTACACTGCGATGCGACTGCTGGGCATCGGGCCGGTGGGGACGCTGGTGGCCTCGGGCCGGCTGAACGCGAAGGACCAGCTGGTGGTGGCGGACTTCGAGAACCGAACCACCGATCCCAACCTCGCGGCCTCGATCACCGAGGCGTTCCGGATCGACCTGGGCCAGTCGTCGGTGGTGCGGATTCTGACCACCGCGCAGATCAGCGACGCGCTTACCCGGATGCAGCGCGACGCGAACGCTCCGCTGACTGGCGCCCTGGCTCGCGAGGTCGCCACCCGCGAAGGCGCCAAGGCGGTGGTGGCGGGGGAGATCAGCAGCCTGGGCAAGAGCTACGTCCTCTCGGCCCGGATCCTCGACGCCGCCGATGGCACCGAGCTGGTTGCCCTGCGCGAGACTGCCACCGATGATGGCGGCATCGTGGCCGCGCTGGACCGGCTCTCGGGGCAGGTGCGGGAACGAATTGGGGAATCGCTCAAGACGATCCGCGGCGGCGAGCCGCTGGAGCAGGTCACCACCAGCTCTCTGGAGGCGCTGCGGCTCTACTCCGAGGGCGCGCGGATGAACGACCAGGGCTTGTGGGAGCAAGCGGTCCCCCTGCTTGAACAGGCCATCGCGCAGGACAGCGGCTTCGCCATGGCGTGGCGGAAGCTCGGGGTGGCACTGGGGAACTCCGGCGCGAGCACCGAACGGGCGATCGCCGCCATCACGCGGGCCTATCAGCATCGCGACCGGTTGCCGGAAATTGAACGGCAACTCACGATCGCCTATTACTACTCCACCGTCGATGTCGACCCGCCAAAGCAGGAGGCGGCCTACCGCCGGGTGCTCGCTGCGCGCCCCGACGATCACACTGCCACCAACAACCTCGCCTTCCTGCTGATCAAACTGGGCCGACCGGTGGAGGCGGAGTCGCTGGCCGCGCCTGAGGTGCGGACGGCGCCGGCGGTGAACAGCCTCCATCTGATGCTGCTCAGCGCCCAGATCAGCCAGGGCCACTATGACGAAGCCCGGCGCACGATTGCCATGCTGGAACAGCGGTCACCGGCGTCGCCACTCACCCTGTGGGGGCGGAGTTACTCACTCGCGGCCATGGGTGACTACGACGGCGCGGAGCGGGCCTACATCGAGTTCGGGCTCAAGGTGCGGGACCCGGGCTACCAGTCCACCGTCCACGGGGGCTTGGCGGGGCTGGCCCAGACCCGTGGCAACCTGGCTGAAGCCGAGCGGCAGGACCGACTCGGCATGGACGTCAGCCAGCGGCGCGACCTGCCCGGAGAGTCACTGGCGTGGACCGCGGCCCTGGCCCAGCAGTACGTCCTGTTCCGGGGAGACACTGCAGCAGCGATTCGGATGGTTGAGACGGCACTGCGCCAGCACCCGCTCGATTCCATTCCGCCGCTCGATTGGCCGGGCGCGGAGCTCGCCCAGGTGTATGCCATGGCCGGTCAGGGCGCCAAGGCGCGCCAGATTCTCACGGCGTATGAAGCGGCGGCGCCGGAAGGGGTTCGTCGCGGCAGGTGGGAATGGTTTCGGGCCCGGGGCTGGGTGGCGCTGGCCGAGGGTCGGGCGACAGATGCCGTTGCCGCATTCACCCAGGGGCGACATGCCGATACCTGCCCCGACTGCGGCGCATGGGAAGAGGGTCTTGCCTTCGAGCGGGCGAATCAGCCGGACAGCGCCTTCGCCGCCTATCAGCGCGCCGTCGCACCGGGCACCACCTGGAAACCGAGCGGCGATGCGTGGGGACTGGCCCCCAGTCTGAAGCGACTCGGCGAGTTGTATGAGGAGAAGGGCGACAAAGCAAAAGCCCTGGAGAGCTACAGCCGCTTTGTCGAGCTGTGGAAGAATGCCGATCCGGTGCTGCAGCCTGCCGTGCGTGATGTGAAGGCGCGGATGGCGAAATTGGCGGGGGAGTGAGGGAGCCGTCAGCCGTCAGCCGAAACTACCGCCTGCCGACCACTGGCATTTCCGGAGCCATCATTGTGAAACCGCCTGCTACCCTCCTTCGCGTCACTGCCGCCAAGGTGATTCTGCTGGCAACCTTCGCCGCCGCCCGCGCTCAGGCGCAGGCGGCGCCGATCACCTCCTACACCACGGAGCAGGCCCTCGCCGGTGAGACGGTGTATCGTGCGGCGTGCGCCGCCTGTCACGGCGAGGATCTCCGCGGCGCAGGTGTGCCGCCGCTGGCGGGCCCCGACTTCATCGCCCAATGGGGCCGGCCGGACCGGAACGCCGACGATCTCTTCTTCCTGCTCCGCACCACGATGCCGCCGGGCGGGGCCGGGACGCTGACGAGCGACCAAAACATTGCCGTGCTGGCCTACCTGCTCCAGCGGAACGGCTTTGTGGCCGGATCGGCCCCGCTCACCACCAACCCGGCGCGCCTCCGCACCATCGTCTTCCTGAAACCCGAGAATGCAACGCCGCGCCCACCGGCGCCTGAGTTCGTCGCCGGACCGGACGGCACAGCGCCGAGCGGCAGCGGACCCAACCAGGCGGAGCTCGACACGGCGGGCAGCAACATGCGCGACTGGCTCTATGCCACCCACGACTACAGCGGGCAGCGCTACGCCCGGCAAACCCAGATCAACCGGACAACCGTGCGTCAGCTGCGCGTGGCCTGCGCCTACCAGATGGGAACCACCGAAAGTTTCCAGACCAACCCCATCGTGTACCGTGGCGTCATGTACCTCACGACGCTCCACCTCACCGTGGCCATTGACGCTGCCACCTGCCGACCGCTCTGGAAGCATGTCTGGCGCACGCTGGACCGGGATGTCTGGCTGGCCCACCGGGGCGTGGCCATTCAGGACGGCCGCGTGGTGCGGGCGACGTCGGATGGCTACCTTCTGGCGTTAGACGCCGCGAAGGGGACCCTGCTCTGGGCTCGGCATGTCGCCTCCGCCGACAAGGGCGAGACCTTTACCGTCGCCCCGATGATCTACCAGGACCTCATCCTCGTCGGCCCGGCCGGGAGCGAGAATGCGGCCAAGGGCTGGGTAGGCGCCTTCACGCTGGAGGACGGTTCCCCGGTCTGGCGCTTCAGTCTTGTTCCCGCGCCGGGCGAACCGGGGTCGGAGAGCTGGCAGACCCTGCCAGGCATGCCTAACGGCGGCGGCGGGGTGTGGACCCCGATGACGCTCGATGTCGCCCGCGGCCTGCTGCACCTTGCGGCCACCAACCCGTCGCCCGATTTCCCGCAGCGTTTTCGGACGGGCGACAACCTCTACACCAATACGATGGTGGCGCTCGATGTCCGCACCGGCGCGCTGGCCTGGTATGCCCATCCGGCCCAGACCGATGCGCATGACTGGGACCTGGCCCAGGCGGGCCCGCTGTTCCGCGCCCGGGCCGGCGGCGCGTCACGCGACCTGATGGCCGTCGTCGCAAGGAGGGAATCCTCCGGGTCTACGACCGCACCACCCACGCCATGCTGCACCAGACGCCCGTCACCACGATAGACAACGCCGATGCCCCGGTGACCACGGCGGGCACTCATGCCTGTCCCGGCATCTTTGGAGGGGTTGAGTGGAATGGGCCGGCGTACAACCCCGGCACCAATCTGCTCTACACCCCTGCGGTGGACTGGTGCGGCACCTTCACCGCCACCGACTCGGTGCGGTACATCCCGGGCAAGAGCTTTCTCGGCGGGCAGTACAAGCGGGACAGCACGTCGCAGGGCTGGCTAACCGCGGTGGATGCCTCCACTGGTGGAGTGCGCTGGCGCTATCGCTCGGCCAAGCCGATGGTGGCTGCCGTCACGACCACGGCGGGGGGACTGGTCTTCACCGGCGAACTCACCGGCGATTTCCTCGCGCTCGATGCCACAAGCGGCAAGGAGTTGTTCCGGCTCAACACCGGCGGTCCGATCGGCGGCGGCGTGGTGAGCTACGCCGTAAACGGAAAGCAGTCTGTCGCCGTGATGTCCGGCCGACCCTCCGGCTTCTGGATCAACGAGCACCCCGGCTCGGCGACCGCGTTTGTGCTGGCGTTGCCGTGAGGGCAGGTGGCAGGTGGCAGCACGACAATCTATGAAATGAACGCCTGTTGCCAACGGCCATTGGCTCACGGCTGACGGCTCACGGCTCACGGCTCATGCCTGTTCCGACTGCCGGGAATGAGACGCACCATGCAATCTTTACTACCCGATGGAGTAGCTCAGATGAGAGTGACGCTGCTGATCATCCTGGTGGCCTCGGTCGCCTGTAGCACCACGGGAGGTGGTGGCGCAGACGCTGCCCGACTCCGGGCGCGCGCACGGGGCATCACCATCATCCGGGATGACTGGGGCATCGCCCATGTCCACGGGAAGACCGACGCCGACGCCGTCTTCGGCATGGTCTACGCGCAGGCCGAGGACGACTTCAATCGCGTTGAGATCAACTACCTCAACTCCCTCGGTCGTCTCGCCGAGGCCGAGGGGGAATCGGCGGTGGTGCAGGATCTGCGGCAGAAGCTGTTCATGAATCCGGACACGCTCAAGGCGCAGTACGCCTCCAGCCCCGACTGGCTCAAGCGGCTGATGGACGGCTGGGCCGATGGTCTCAACTACTACCTGCAGACCCACCCCGCGGTGCACCCGCGCGTCATTACCCATTTCGAACCGTGGATGCCGCTTTCCTACAGCGAGGGGAGCATCGGCGGCGACATCGAGAGCATCAACCTCGATCAGCTCGGCGCCTTCTACGGCAACGGACCGAAGACGGTCGCGTTCAGCCCGCCCGCCTTCCCCGCCGAGCCGGGCGGGTCGAACGGCTTTGCCATCGCGCCGTCGAACACCGCCGGTCACCACGCGCTGCTGCTCATCAACCCGCACACCTCGTTCTTCTTCCGCTCCGAGCTGCAGATGTCGAGCGACGAGGGCCTCAACGCTTACGGCGCGGTGACCTGGGGCCAGTTCTTCATCTACCAGGGATTCAATGAGCGGGTCGGCTGGATGCACACTTCGAGCGGCGTGGATGCCATCGACGAATGGGCCGAGACAATCATACGGAAGGACAACAAGCTCTTCTATTAAGGAAGGAACGGAAGAAAAGCCGGTGACGGTCGAGAGCATCACCGTGCCGTTCAGGACCGACACCGGTCCGGCCCGGAAGCGCTTCACAGTCTATCGCACCGGCCATGGGCCGGTTGTGAGGGAAGCCGACGGCAGGTGGATCAGCGTCCGGCTGATGCAGGAGCCGGTAAAGGCACTCACCGAGTCGTACAGCCGCACCAGGGCGAAGACCTACGCCGAGTTCCGGAAAACGGTGGAGCTGCAGTCCAATTCGTCCAACAACACCATCTACGCCGATGCCGATGGCAACATCGCCTATTTCCACGCGAGCTTCGTCCCGAAGCGCGACACCCACTTCGACTGGCGGAAGCCGGTGGATGGCAGCAACCCGGCGACGGAGTGGCAGGGGCTCATCCCGGTCGATCAGCTTCCGGTGGTTCATAACCCGTCCGTCGGCTGGATCCAGAACACCAACAACTCGCCGTGGACCGCATCGGGTCCCGACAGCCCGAAGCAGAAGGACTTTCCGCCCTACGTGGATATATACGAGGAGAATCCGCGCGGCGTCCACGCCATCCGGGTGCTGAACGGGAAGCAGGACTTCACCCTGCAGTCGCTGATCGATGCCGCGTTCGACAGCTATCAGCCCGCCTTTGCACTGCTCCTGCCGCCGTTGCTCCGCGACTACAACCGGCTCTCCGCGAAGGATCCCCTGAAGGCGAAGCTGGCCCAGCCCATCAAGGCGCTCCGGGATTGGGACTACCGCTGGTCCGCCGGCTCGGTGCCGACCACCGTCGCGGTCTACTGGGGCATCACGCTCTGGCGCGACGTATCGGCGGATGCGAACAGCGAGGATCTCTCCACCTACGGCTTCATGGTCACCCACGCGACCTCCACGCAGCGACTCACCGCGCTTGCGAAGGCGACCGACCAGCTGACCGCTGATTTCGGAACCTGGCAGACTCCCTGGGGCGGCACCAACCGCTTCCAGCGCCTGACCGATGACATCGTCCATCCGTTCGCCGATTCAGGACCCAGCATTCCGGTGCCGTTCACCTCGGCGATGTGGGGCTCGCTCGCGTCGTTCGGCGCGCAGCCGTACAACGGCAGCAAGAAGATCTACGGCAGCTACGGCAACAGCTTCGTGGCGGTCGTTGAGTTCGGCGATTCCGTCCGGGCCCGCGCGGTGACCGCCGGTGGCCAGAGCGGCGACCCGAAGTCGCCCCATTTCAACGACCAGGCGGAGCGGTACGCCAGTGGCGACCTGCGGGAGGTGTATTTCTACCCCGATCAGCTCAAGGGGCACACCGAGCGGGAGTATCGCCCTGGCGAGTAGGCCGCGACCCGTCTGGCTGAGGATGGAGGCCGGGCCAATGTTGAGGCCCAGCCTCTCCTCGCGCTCCCGCCCAAGGCCCGTGTGACGGACACCACCGATCGTCTCACGGTCGCTCTCTCCGACTGACGCACTATCGCGCGCAAGTTAGGCGGTGGCGGCATGGCCACCGTCTACCTCGCGCACGACACCAAGCACGATCGCAAAGTAGCGATCAAGGTCCTGCGGCCGGAACTCGCCGCCATGATCGGCGCCGAGCGGCTCCTGCCCGGGATCACGACGACGGCTAACCTGCAGCATCCGTAGCGTGCCGGCAGTTCGACCATAGCCGGATGGTTGCACGACCTGCATTTTGAGTTCTCGACCCCCGCCCCTGGGGGTGGGCCCCGCCGCAGGTCCCAAGGCACACCGTGACAACCTGGCCCCGCAGTTGCGTCCAACCCCGCTGGACGCTGGTCCTGCTCTTACTACCCATTGCCCGGAGTGCCCAGTCTGGATCGCTGCACATAACGGTCGCCGATGCGGCCACGTCGGCGCCGCTGATCGGCGCGATCGTCGAGGTGCGCGACGCGACCGGCGGGGAGGACGCAGGCGGCAGCAACCGCAGTCAGGAGATGAACAAAGGACCGGGACATCGGGCGGCCTGTCAGGAGTATGGGAACCGGGAACCGGAACGGGGCGCCGCTGGGTAGCGCCGGAGGGATGAGTGATATGGAGGGAGGCCGCTGGTTATGCCGGAAGCCGTCGAACCGGCCTGCTCCTCGCGCGGAGCACCCGGGTGCCACATCTTACGCCGATGACAGATCGCTTCGCCCGCACTGACGCGACCACCCACCAGGCGCACGACCCATGAAGCCCACGGTCGTCGTCATCGGCGCCGGCATCAACGGCCTGGTCGCCGCGCACTACCTCCGGAAAGCCGGCTGCCAGGTCACCCTGCTCGAACGGGCCGATCGGGTCGGCGGGGCGTGCCTCTCCGGAGTCGCGACGGTCAACGGCCGCACCCAGCCCTACGCCCTCGGTGCCTCCGTCCTCGGCCTGATGCCGGATTTCATCTTCCGGGAAACCGGCCTGGCACAACGGCTCGAGACCTTCGTGCCGACCCAGGCCAAGCGCGTCTACTTCCCATCGGCGGAGGCCAGCGCCTGGATCTACCGCGACCCGCACGAGCTGGACCGGGAGCTGAAATCCCGCTGGGGTGAGCGCGGCGATGTCGCCGGCTTTCGCGCCGATGAGGCCCGGGTCGTGGCCTACCTGCAGAAGGGCTACCGCACCGCCACGCCGCCCAGTCTCGCCACCGCCCGGGACCACCTGGGCGACACGCTCACCGGGCTGTGGATCAGCGGCAGCGCCATCGATCTGCTCAACCATTACTTCACCGCACAGCACAGCAAGATCTACATGGGGATGACGGTGACGGAGAGCGGGCCGGTATCGCTCCATGAGCCGTATTCCGCCTTCACCCTCCCGGTGATGGACTCCGGTTCCGTCTTCGATGGCTACTACGGCTTCGTCAAACCGGGCATCTGGCGGGTGACCGAGGAGCTGGCGCAGATCAATCGGGAGCTCGGCGTCGACATCCGGCTCGGCGCCCAGGTCGAACAGGTGGATCCGGAGCGCGGCGTCGTGCACTACCGGTCGGAGGGACGCAGCCATGCGGCGCCGTTCGACCACCTCCTGATGGCGACCGACCCGCTGACCGCGGCGCGATTCGTCGGCGATCCCGCGATGACCGGCGCGGTCGAGCGCAACCGCTTCCTCGGCAGCAGCGGCAAGGTGACGCTGATGTTCCGGCACCCGGTGCGGTGGAAGGAGGGAGCGACGGCCAATGGAGGCGACACCGTCTTCCGCTTCATCTTTGCGGTCGAGTCGCTGGCCGATTTCGAGCGGGCGACACTCCGGGTCACGTCGGGCGAGGCCGACTACGCACCTGGCTTCATCCAGGTCTACTGCGAAGGCGCCGCGATGCGTCAGCTCGGACTCGCCGAGCCGTTTGATCGTCTGACGCTGTTCTTCAAGAATGTGGCGCTCAATCAGCGGGGCGAGGCGATGCCCGAGGTGGAAGCCGCAGTCAAGGCGCAGCTCTTTCCCCACATCGCCAATCCGGAAGACTGCGTCTGGAGCCGGCTCCTGCTGCCCCGCGATCTGCAGCAGCTCTTCCTCTTTCCCGGCGGCAATCTCGACCACACCATGCTGGTGGGCGGGCAGACCTTCTTCGAGCGGCAATACGCCACCGATCCTGAACGGCGCTTCTATCAGTTTGGCCGGTGGGCCAACCTCGCCTACTGCGGCGCGGGCGCTTATCCCTGCGGCTCGATCGCCGGCACGCCAGGATACATGTGCGCCCAACAGCTGTTGCGGGAGCTGGGACTGGGCCAGATGGCCGGGGGGGTTCACGCGACCTGATCGCCACCGGGCAGTTGAGCGGAGTGGGCAACAACGGACGATGGGGAGAAGAACCAGCAGCCGACCGCACCACGACCTATCCAACGGGGCGACGGTGGCATCGGATGTTTCAGTGGCGCGCTACCCCGCCTGCGGCAACCTCCCTGCCGCCGCGATAGGACCGGACGCCAGCCTCGGTGTCGTACAGCAGCAACAGCGCGTCGGGGCGTCCGTACTGCCGCATGAGATCGAGCATCAGCGGTGCCTCGCCACCCCACGGGTACCCGAACACCACGTCGAAGTCGTCCAGCGCCATCCCCAGCTGGAGGTAGCCCGAGGGGCCGGTACCGAGCCTGCCGGCCTTCCCATCGCCGTCGCCCGATTTCCAGTGATATCCGGTCGGCAGCAGGCTCCCCGCGACAAACCGTGCGCCCGAGTCATGCTTCACGGCGAGGTCGCGGGCCATGGCAACGAGCGCCGCGTCAAGTTCGATCCCACAGGCCTCGAATCCCATGAGGTCGGCCAGGATCGTGATCACACCTGACGCCGAGCCCCACTCGAGGAACCGGAGACCGGGCCTGCGCTGCAGGAGCAGCGCCTCCCGCACGACCTCGTAGTCGGCCGCCACGAAGGGGTGGAACTCGTGGTCCCGTACCTCGGCCTCGAACCGCTCCCAGATCCTCCAGCCGTCGGCGCATGCGGCACCCAGCCGCGCCCGGAGCGCGGCGTCAATCACATGCGGGTTTGTCGTGGTGCCTCCTGGGTGCCCATCGGGCCGGCATGGGGTGAGCGCAAGCTAAGCCGTCCGCACGGGATGCACGACGATTCACCGGGACGAGCAGTGGCGCGGCGCAGCGCCGTGTCCGCGCCCAATGCCCGGCGCCGTCCCCTCCGGCGTCGCCCGGCCTATCGCCAGACCCCGCAGCCGGTAGATTCGACAGGACCATGACCGATATTCCCGCCTCCCTCGCAGCATCCCTCGCCGACCGTTACCGCCTGGAGCGGGAGCTCGGCCAGGGGGGCATGGCGGCGGTGTACCTGGCCCACGATCTTCGACACGACCGCGAGGTCGCGGTGAAGGTGCCGCGGCCGGAACTCGCCGCCGTCATCGGCGCCGGGCGGTTTCTCTCCGAGATCAAGACGACGGCGAATCTGCAGCACCCGCACATCCTGCCGCTGTTTGATAGCGGGCGGACGGGCGGACGGGCGGACGGTCAGACCGACGACTGTTTGTATTACGTGATGCCCTATATCGAGGGCGAATCGCTCCGCGATCGACTGCACCGCGAAAAGCAGCTCCCCATCGCCGACGCCATACGTATCGCCAGCGAAATCGCCGGCGCGCTCGACTACGCCCATCGGCCTGGCGTCATCCACCGCGACATCAAGCCGGAAAACATCCTGCTGCACGACGGTCGCGCGCTGGTGGCGGACTTCGGCATCGCGCTGGCCGCGAGCAAGGCCGGTGGCTCCCGGATGACCGAGACCGGCATGTCGCTCGGCACGCCGACGTACATGAGTCCCGAGCAGGCGATGGGGGAACGGGAGATCACGGCGCGGAGCGACGTGTACGCGCGGGGCTGCGTGCTCTACGAGATGCTGGTCGGCGACCCGCCGTTCATCGGCAGCACCGCGCAGGCGATCGTCGCCAAGGTGATGACCGAGACGCCGGCTCCGCCCAGCCGGCAGCGGCCCACTGTGCCGGACGCGGTCGAGGACGCGGTCCTGATTGCACTGCACAAACTGCCCGCCGACCGGTTCGGGACGGCGGCGGAATTTGCGGCGGCCTTGACGGCGTGCGGGGTGGGGGCGGGCCCCACGGGCAGGGGCCGCATGCATGCGACCCCTGCGGGGCCCGGCCCCGCCGCCGTCGCGTCTCGCCATCCTGGCCCCCTCCCTCGGCGCCAGTGGCCTGGCCCGTTTCCGGCAGATCGCCATCACCGCTACCGGTGGCGCGATCATCTATGGCGGCTCGAGCGGAAGCACCACCAATACCCTCTACCTGCAAGTGATGGACGGGAACGGCGACCAGCTGCAGGTGTCGCAGGAGGGCGGGATGGAGCCGGTCTGGGCGCCGGATGGCCGGGAACTGTTCTTTCGGGGCAACCGGGCGGGACAGGGCGTGCTGGAGGCCGCGACGCTCCGGACCGCTCCCAGCCTCGCAATCGTATCGCTGCGGGTACTCTTCCCCATACCGGACATGGTGGGGACCGCCCCACATGCGAATTTCGACGTTCGCCGGATGGTCGCTCCTTCGCCATGGTGCGCCGCAGCCCGGGAAGCCGGATCGTAGTGATCCAGAACCTGGCGGCACTGCTGCGCAAGCTGCGGAGTGCGGGGAGTAGGGAGTAAACGCGAGGCGGGAGGCGGGAGGCGCTGAAAGCTGGCGGCTGAGGACAGATGGCTGTAGGCTGACGGCTGTAGGCTGACGGCTGACGACAGGTGGCAGGTGGCAGGTGGCAGGTGGCAGCGCGAAGATGGGTGAATGTGGTACCGTTAGGCGACGGCCAATGGCTGAGCGCTGAATGCTGAACGCTGAATGCTCGAACGAGGAGTCTTCCATGGCCACCACCGACATGCGCACCGCCAGCATCCCCAATCTTCCCACCTACAGCGCGGTGGCGAAACCCAGGGATGACGAACTCGATCTCTTCGGGCTGACCCACATCGGCAAGGTCCGGAAGACCAACCAGGATCACTTTCTGCTCTGCACGGTGCACCCGCAGGTGGTGGTGCACGGTACCAGCCTGCCGAGCCCCGATGAGCTGCCGCTCCGGGGCGAGCGCCTCGCCACGATCATGCTGGTGGCAGATGGTGTCGGCGGCGGCAGCGGCGGCGGCGAGGCGAGTCAGCTCGCGATCGAGACCATCACCAACTACGTCTCCACCACGCTGCGGTGCTATCACACCGCCGGCTCGGGCAATCAGGGCGAATTCGAGGAGGCGCTGCGGATCGCCGCCATCGAGGCCCACGCCGCCGTGCGAGCCGAAGCAGCGGCGCGGGAGGGGCCCACCAAGATGGCGACGACCCTCACGCTCGCGATCGTCACCTGGCCGTGGATGCATGTAGTCCAGGTGGGCGACAGCCGCTGCTACTTCTACGTGGATGGCAATCTCCGGCAGGTCACCAAGGATCAGACCATGGCACAGGACCTGGTGGACCGCGGAGCCATGCCGCCGGAACGGCTGGCGACCTCGCCCTTCACCCACGTGCTGATCAGTGCCATCGGGGGTGAGGAGGCGACCCCGGTGGTCACCAAACTGAACATGCAGAAGCGCGGCAGCGTGACGCTGCTGTGCAGTGATGGGTTGACCAAGCATGTCTCGGCCGAGGAAATCGCCGAGCACATCGAAGCCATGCAATCTTCCGAGCAGCTCTGCCGCACGCTGCTCGACTTGGCCCTCGAGCGCGGCGGCAGCGACAATGTGACGATTCTGGCGGGGAGGGTGAAGCCGTGAGGAGGGAGTAGGCGGTTGGGCGGTTGGGCAGTTGGGCGAATCTTGTACGCTT
>Ga0163153_10000191_pt1 | contig 106892 bp, 83 predicted proteins | sample OliLakLV19MP6IB1_FD_148629 | JGI IMG/M metagenome (GOLD analysis project Ga0163153, IMG submission 148629) | Freshwater microbial mat bacterial communities from Lake Vanda, McMurdo Dry Valleys, Antarctica - Oligotrophic Lake LV.19.MP6.IB-1 | ecosystem: Environmental > Aquatic > Freshwater >...
GTCGAGGCGCACAACGCGGCGCCCCGGGCCTACGCCTGGACCGCGACGGCCGACGCGATCCTCGCGAAGATCAGGCGCGCGAGGGCAGCACTCGATAAGGCGTCATCTGGGTGAAACACACCACTAGCTAACCAGCGTTGTCAGGGCGGCGAATGTAACGGGAGGCTGTCCCCCTCCGGTGGCTGTCCCCCGTCAAGATCCGAAGAGTCGCTTGAGCCGGGCCTGCGCTTCGTCACCGGCGATGATGCGTGCGGAAATCTCCGCCGCCTCGTCGGCGATGGCGTCGTCCATCGAGCCGTCGAGCTCATTGAGCAACCGCTTCGTTGCAGCGAGCGCGTTGGCACCGCCCTTCGTCAGCGATGCTGCGAAGGCGTTGACCGCCGCCGGCAATTCGGACTCGGCCACGAGGTGCGTCGCCAGCCCGGCTGCGAATCCATCGCGTCCACTCATCGTTCCACCCGCGAGCAGCATCGCCCGCGCTCGACCGGCACCGATTCTCTTGATGAGCCACGGCGCCACGACGGCGGGACAGACGCCGAGATCGACCTCGGGGTAACCGAGCTTCGCTTCTTCGTGCGTGAACGCGAAGTCGCACACCACCATGAGCCCGCAGCCGCCGCCGATCGCGGCGCCGTGCACCTGCGCGATCGTCGGCACGGGCAGGCGGCGAAGGGCACGATTCACGCGCGAGAGTTCGCGCAGCATCTCGCCCATCGCCTGCGCGTCGGTTGCAACAGCGCGAAGATCCATGCCGGCGCAGAACGACTTGCCGGCGCCATCGAGCACGACCACGCGCACGGCGTTGTCGGAGGCGTGAGCGGCGTCGCCTGTCGCGCACTGTGGCGAGATCGAAGTCACGGCCTCACCGAGCGCGCGGATCAGCGCCAGCGAGAGTGCGTTGCGAGCCTCCGGGCGATTGAGCGTGAGACGAGCGATTCCGTGATCGATCGCGATTCGGACGAGTTCAGTCATGCAGGCGTGCAGTCATGGGGAGGCGAGTGCGTGGTCGGCCAGCGCGATTGTGTGGCTGGCCTATGCGAGCGTGCAGCCGGCCCTCGCGGGCGCGGCGCAGCATATCGCTGGTGTGCACCACGCTGCGGAGGGCGACGCTCATCGCAGATGCTTCGCAATGCACGCGACGGCGCAGCGAATCGCCGCCGCACTTCGATCGAGCGACAGTGAGGGACGGTGTTGCGACGAGGCATCGAGTTGTTCGGGCAACCGCGGAACATGGATGAACCCGGCGGCGCGCACGCCATGCGTCGATGCAAGCGCAATCGCGTGGTACATGATCTCGTTGCAGAGGAACGCACCGGCGTTGAGTGACAACTCGCACGGCACGCCGATGGCACCGATCGACGCGACCAGATCGCGCACGGGAAGCGTGGAGAAGAAGGCGGCGGGCGCACCCGCCGTCACGGGTTCATCGCGGACGATGACGCCGGCATTGTCGGCGATGCGGTAGTCACGAAGATTGAGCGCGACGCGTTCAACACAGATGGCGCCGCGCGATCCTGTCTCACCGAGGCAGAGCAGCGCGTCGGGTCGGTGTCTCTCCACAAGCGCGCGCAGTCGCGCTGGCGCTCCGTCAGCGCCGTCGCCACCGACGACCGGCAGCAGCGCCGTCTCGAGCACCACGCCGTTGGGTCGATCACGCTCGAGCAGCGGCAGAATCTCGCGCGACGGATTCAGCGCGCTTCCGCCGAACGGATCGAACCCGGTGACGAGGATTCGCACGGGTGTCGTGGCCGGGCTCATGCGGCGATCGTGACCGCGCCCAACGCCGAGCACAAGCACGACGACGGAGGGCGTTCCCGGAGGCCGGCGGCGCACCGACCGCGCTGGGCACGCGAGCGATATGGCCAATAACAATGCGGGTAGGACGCGCCGAAGTGGACTAGAGGCCTCAGAAATTCACAAATATGATGATATACAAGCCTTCATATCCACTATTATGCCCTCTCACGAGGAAGCCATGACTGACCCCACGACCCGCACCGAATCGAACGCGAACCAGCCGACCACGGCACGCATTGCAAGAGCATTCGAGCAGCGCGAGCACATCGAACCTCGTGAGACTCGACACGGCGCAAGCTCGGTGATTCAGGAGTTCGCCGCCGTGGCCATTGCGGGCGCAGTCGGTCTCGGTGCGATCGGATTCGCGCTCGTCGCGGCGGTCGGCATGAACGCGCTCCAGATGCGCTTCACACCGAATCCGTATGTCGTATTGCCGATCGCGCTGCGCCCCGCAGAGCCGATGATCGAGGCCGAGCAGTACATGCGCGGGCGCTCACTCTTCGTCGCGACCTGCGGCGTCTGCCACGGTCCGAACGGTCGCGGCGTCGCCGGTCTCGGCAAGGACATCACAAAGAGCCTCTTCGTCTGCGACATGAGTGATGCCGATCTCGTGCGGTTCCTGAGAACCGGGCGTGAAGCGAGCGATCCGCTCAACACGACGAAGGTCGCCATGCCGCCATCGGGTGGCAATCCAGCACTCACGGATCAGGACATGGGCGCCATCGTCGCGTTCATGCGCGGACTCCAGGATCGACGGCGCGTTCCGGATGTGCCGGAGATGCTGCCACCGTCGCGTGAGGCGGCGGGGCCACCAACGGATGAAGCACGCGCTGCGGCACTCGCGGCGGCCGGTGGAGACGAGGAGCTCGCCGAGTACATCGCGCACGGGAACATGCTCTTCGTCTCCTCGTGCGGCTCGTGTCACGGTCGTGATGCGAAGGGCATGCCGGGACTTGGCAAAGGGCTCATCGACAACGCCTTCGTTCAAGCCAACGACGAAGACGGATTGCTCGCGTTCCTTCTGAAGGGTCGCGACCCCAACGATCCGCTCAACACGACGAAGGTCGCCATGCCTCCAAAGGGAGGCAATCCCGCGCTCGACGAGGACGACCTGCTCGACATCATCTCGTATCTGCAGTCGCTCCAACCCAAGAAGCCGGACGCTGCGAAGCCCTCGTCATGACTCCGCCGTCCACCGTCGTTCACTCAACGCGCACGCATCTCTCTCCGCATCGAAAGGACCCCGCCATGAACCCCGTCTCAAACCGCTTCATCACTCGAACCCTCGCCGTCATGGCGATGGCCGGCGCGCTGCTGGCGCTCAGCGCCGCTGCGCAGGAGTCGCGACGCGAACGCCGGAGCCGCACGCGTGAGGTAAAGCCGATCGAGCTCACGAGTGCACAGGTGGCGGAACTCACGCGGCTGGCGAACGAGCGATCGCTCAGCGTCGATGACCTTGTCGCCGCGGCGAAGACCTACATGCCAAGCGGCCGACACGACGAGTATGTGCTGTTCTCGTCGGGTGGACAGAGCGGACAGGTCTACGCGATCGGCGTGCCATCGATGCGCATGCTGCGCGTCATTCCCGTCTACACGCCGGAGTCGTGGTCGGGCTATGGCTTTGGCGTCGGCAATGATGTGCTCGCCGGAGGCGATCTGAACGGGCGCAAGATCCTCTGGGGCGACACGCACCATCCAGCGTTGAGCGAGACGGCAGGGGAGTACGACGGCGAGTGGCTCTTCATCGGCGACAAAGCGAACGCGCGACTCGCCGTCATCGATCTGCGTGATTGGGAGACGAAGCAGATCGTGAAGAATCCGCTGACAGTGAGTAACCACGGCGCCGCGTTCGTCACGCCCAACAGCGAATACATCATCGACGGCGGCCAGTACGCGACGCCGCTTGGTTTCGGCTATGCGCCGATCGAAAGCTACAAGGAGTCTTATCGCGGAATGGTCACCTTCTGGAAGTTCGATCGTCAGAAGGGCCGAATCGATCCGTCGCAATCTTTTGCGATGGAGCTGCCCCCGTATTGGCAGGATCTCTTCGACTGCGGCAAGCTCGCCAGCGACGGCTTCGTCTTCGGCAACTCCTTCAATGTGGAGTTGGCCACCGGCGGCGTGGAGGATGGAAAGCCCCCGTTCGAAGCCGGCACCTCGCAACGCGATACGGACTATCTCCACATCATCGATTGGCGCAAGGCGGAGCAACTCGCCAAGGCCGGCAAGGTGACGAAGATCAACGGCTTCCCGGTGATCACACTGAAGACCAGCATCGAGGAGGGCATCCTTCACTTCGCACCCGAGCCCAAGAGTCCGCACGGATGCGATGTCACGCCCGATGGGCAGTTCATCGTGGTCGCGGGCAAACTCGACCCGCACGTCACCGTCTACTCGATTGACAAGATCAAGAAGGCGATCGCCGCGAAATCGAGCAGCAAGACGGATCCGTACGGCGTGCCGGTGCTCGACCTCGACGCGGTCATGGAGGCGCAGGTTGAGGTCGGTCTTGGGCCCTTGCATACACAGTTCGACGACAAGGGATATGCCTATACATCGCTCTTCCTGGACTCGGCGGTGGCGCGATGGACGCTCGGCGGCTCGTTCGCGAACAAGCACGCCGAGCAGCCCTGGAAGCTCGTGACGAAGACGCCGGTGCAATACAACATCGGCCACCTCACAGCCGCGGGGGGTGACACGGTATCGCCGGATGGGAAGTACCTCGTCGCCATGAACAAGTGGTCCGTCGATCGCTTCCTTCAAACGGGGCCGCTGCTTCCACAGAACTTCCAGCTCATCGACATCGCGGCGCCTGGCACCACGATGCCTGTGCTCTACGACATGCCGATGGGCGTCGGCGAACCGCACTACGCGCAGATGATCAAGGCGGACAAGCTGAAGTCGTGGTCGGTCTATCCCGGTACAGGCTGGAACCCGCACACGCAGATGCTCGATCCCGCGGCCCCGCGTTCCGGCAAGGAAGGCGTCGTGCGAAACGGCAAGGAAGTCATCGTCAACATGACGGCGATCCGAAGTCACTTCAACCCGGAGCATGTGGTCGTCAATGAAGGCGACCGCGTGACCTGGCGCATCACGGCGATGGAGCAGACTCCCGACGCGACGCACGGACTCACGATCGGCGGCTATAACATTCACTTGAGTCTCGAGCCCGGCGAATTCGCCGAGTTCACCTTTGTGGCGGACATGCCCGGGACCTTCCCCTTCTACTGCACCGAGTTCTGCTCGGCACTGCATTTGGAAATGATGGGCTATCTGCAAGTGGTGCCCGCCGCACAGAAGCCGGTTGCGGCGGCAAGCGAGTAAGGCCATCGCGGGCTCTGCGCGGGTGACACCGCCCGCGCGGAGCCCTCTCTCCGTTCGTTGCCACACCACGGTCGGCCCCCAATCGCCGGACGATCGCTGACCCTCACTCGGAGGAACACTTGCGGATCGTTGAACACATCGTTGGTCCTCCAGTACCTCCCCAGGAGTCAGCTCAGCATCCCTGGCGATTCGCAATGCCGAATGTGCTGCTCTTCGTGGCCCGAGTGGTGCTGCTCGTGTCGATCTTCCTGCCCTATTGGCGCATGGAATTGGACGCACCGCAGTATCCGGATGGACTGCATCTCGTTGCGTATGTCAACCATCTTGGTGGTGATGTGCGCGAGATCGACGGGCTGAATCACTACATCGGGATGCGGCCGCTCGGCGAGGCGGCCCACCTTGAGCGACAGGCATCTGTCTGGATGATCATTGCCATGGCCGTCTTTATCGAGGGCGCCGCCTTCGTGCGCAGTCGCTGGGCGGCGCTGCTTGCGATTCCAGCGATTCTCTTTCCGCTGCTCTTCCTCGTTGATCTGCAATTCTGGATGCACACGTTCGGGCAGAATCTCGACCCGAAGGCGCCGCTTTCATCTTCCGTCAAACCGTTTACGCCGACGATCCTCGGCGAGGGGGGCATCGGCCAGTTCCATACCTACGCGGAAATGGGTCCGGGGCTTTGGCTTGCGTTCGTCGCCGCCGGCATCACGCTCGTGTCCCTGTGGTTCCATCGTCGCGCGTACAAGCCGTTGCACGATGCGCAGCGCGCGGGTGCCGCGGTGCGAGAGCGCCAGTCTGCGGGAGCGCTCGCGTGAGGCGCGCGGACCGCATGCTGAAGGCGGCCAGCCTCGCACAGGGGATCGGAGGCGCGCGCGTGATCGGCGCAGGACGCCTGCGAGCAGTCGCCTCCGCGCTCGGTGTCGCCAGCGCCCTTGCCACTGGTGCGTCGTTCGGTGCGTCGCTCTCTGCGGCGTCGGTGGCGGACACTGCGTTGGAGGAGACGGCGCCGACCGTCGCGCCGAATGCACTGCAGGTGCGAATCGATCGCGCGGCACCGGGTGAGACGATCGAGGTTGGCCCCGATCTCTCGTTCAGTCCGATCCGTGTCGACAAGTCGGTACGGCTCGTGGCGAAGGGGCGCGTCGTGATCGATGGCGGGGGTGTCGGCGACGTGGTGGTCATCTCGGCACCGAACGTCGAGTTCCGAGGATTCACCGTCGTGCGAAGTGGCAGCGACCTCGACACCGAGGACTGTGGCATCCGAGTGCTGGCCGGTGGCGCGACGATCGAGGACAACACGCTTGACGACGTGCTCTTCGGTATCGATCTCAAGAGCGCACCGGACAGCGTGGTGCGCGGCAACAAGATCGGCGCGAAGCGCCTTGACGAGGCGCGCCGCGGTGACGGCTTGCGGTTGTGGCGGAGTGATCGCGCACTCATCGAGCGCAACCACATCATCGAGGGGCGCGACGCGATCCTCTGGTATTCGACCGATGTCACGGTGCGCGACAATCTGATCGAGCGCTCCCGATACGGCATTCACCTCATGTACAGCCACAAGGTCGTCATGGAGCGCAACACGGTGCGGCACAACTCCGTCGGCGTCTACTTCATGTACAGCCACTCGCTTGAGCTTCGTGAGAACAGACTTGAGTTCAATCGCGGCCCGAGCGGCTACGGACTGGGGCTCAAGGAGACCGATCGCTTTGTGATCGAATCGAATCTCTTCGTCGGCAACCGCGCGGGCATCTACATCGACGGGTCGCCCTTCACGCGCGCCGCACCGGGCATGTTCCGGCACAACACGATTGCGTGGAACGACATCGGGATCGCGTTGCTGCCGGCGGTTCGTGGCAATGTCTTCACCGAGAACAACTTCATCGACAACATGGAGCAGGTGGCGGTGCTGGGGCGCGGAGAGCTGCGCGGCAACGACTTTGCGCTCGATGACCGCGGCAACCATTGGAGCGACTACACCGGATACGACCGTGATCGCGACGGGCTGGGCGACTATGACCACGAGTCATCGCGCTACTTTGAGTCGTTGATGGACCGCGAGCCGAAGCTGCGTCTCTTCCTGCTCGGTCCCGCGGAGCAAGCGGTGGAATTCGTGGCGCGCGCGCTGCCGTCGATCCGACCGGAGCCGAAGTTCTACGACCCGGCGCCGCTCATGGAGGCCGTGCCCGTGCCGCAGTCGCTCCGCACGGTGCAGTCGACGCGATCACTCGCGGGTGTGGCATTCGCACTCGTCGCATGCGGACTCTCGATCGTGCTGGTCGGCCGCTTCGGACAAGGGGTGGCACGATGATCCGTGTCGCCGATGTGTCGATGCGATTCGGTCGCGCGCGCGCACTCGACGGAGTGTCGTTGGAGGTGGCACGCGGAGAGGCCGTGGCACTCTGGGGCGCGAACGGCGCCGGCAAGACGACGCTCATCCGCTGTGTGCTCGGCTTGTTGCGATACACCGGCTGCGTGGAAGTCGCGGGACTCGACGCACGAGCACACGGCAAGCGCGTTCGCAAATTGATCGGGTATGTGCCGCAGGAGATCGGCTTCTTCGACGACATGCGAGTGGGCGAGTCCATCCGCTTCTTTGCTCGACTCAAGGCGGCACCGTTCGACGATGTCGAGCGCGAACTCGACCGAGTCGGCCTCGCCGGTCATGGGCGCAAGCGTGTGCGCGAACTCTCCGGCGGCATGAAGCAGCGGCTCGCGCTGGCCGTGGCGCTGCTCGGTGACCCACCAGTGCTCGTACTCGATGAAGTCACCGCGAGCCTGGACGCGCTCGGTCGCGACGGCTTCGTTCATCTGCTGGAACGCCTCTCGGGAGAGGGGCGCACGATGCTCTTCAGTTCGCATCGTGTGGATGAGGTCACGACGCTCGCGCACCGCGTCGTCACGATGGATCTGGGAAAGATCATCGGCATGTGCGCGGGCAGCGAGTTCGATCCGAGCACCCGGCGCGCTGGGCGACCGTCGCCCGCGAGCCCAGCGATGGAGCACTCACGATGAGCGTGGCCGCTCCCATCATCGATCGAACCGCGTTCATCGAGTTCACGGCGCGCCCTCCATCGGCGCTGGCGAACATTCGCACGGTGACGCTGCGCGAATTGCGCGATGCCGTGTGCAGCCGTTGGTTCGCGCTGTACACGCTCGCATTCCTCGGACTCGGGCTCGCGGTCTCGAGCGTCTCTGCCGCGGCTGCGGGTGGCGTCGGCCTTGCGGGATTCGGGCGCACCACGGCGGGACTCTTGAACTTGGTTCTGCTGATCGTGCCGTTGATCGCGCTCGGCGCCGGCGCGGGTGCCGTTGCATCGGATCGCGAACGCGGCATGCTGCCCTATCTGCTCTCGCAACCAATCGCGCGATGGGAACTGCTGTTGGGCAAGTACCTCGGCCTGCTCTTCGCGATCGTCGCGTGCGTGCTGCTCGGACTCGGCGGTTGCGCGGGCATCCTCGCGTGGCGCGGCGAAGCGACATCACCGAGCGGCATCGTTGGCTTGGCGTTGCTCTCGGTGGCACTCGCCGCGTCGATGCTCAGCGTCGGCGTGCTCATCTCGGTCTTCGCGCGGCGCGCTTCGGTGGCGGTCGGGAGCTCGATCTTCGCGTGGCTCGTGCTCGTCTTCGGCACCGATCTCGGGCTCATGGCGGGAACGATCGCCTTCAAGCTGCGAATCGAGACACTGCTGCTGCTCGCAATCGCAAATCCACTCCAGGTCTTCAAGATGTGGTCGCTCTCCACGATCGATGCATCGCTCGATGTGCTCGGACCCGTGGGTCTCTACGCGCAGGACACGATCGGTGATCGTCTGCCATGGCTGTTCGGCGCGATCCTGCTCGCGTGGGTCGTCGTGCCGCTCGCGATCGCGATGATCGGATTCTCAAGGAGATCGCCCGTATGAACGATCCATGTCGTCCCGGTCCGCTCGCGCTCGGGGCACGATCCGCGCCGTTGGTCAACGGCGTCGTCGCGGTCGTCGCTCGCATCACAGTCATCGCGCTCGTCGCCGTCATCGGCACTTCGTGTGGCGAAGAACCGATCGACGGTCCGCCGACTCTGCGACCCGGCCGCGACATCTGCATCGAGTGCGGCATGTCCGTGGTGGACGAGCGATGTGCCGCGGCGGTGCTCGTCGAACGCCCCGGCGAGCGACTGCACCATCTCTTCGACGACACGGGATGTCTGCTCGACTACCTGGCGGAGGGTCATGATGATCATGATGATCATGTTGGCCATAGTGCTCATGACGAACGCGTGCTGCGGCGCTTCGTGCGCGACTACGAGAGCCGCGCCTGGGTTGAGGCCGAGGGCGCCCACTATCTGGTGACCGAGGAGATCCGCACGCCGATGCACTCGGGACTCGTCGCATTCGAAACCGAAGCCGCCGTCATCGCCGCGCAGCGCGATCATGGTGGGGACCTGCGATCATGGCCGGAGATCGAGGCGCTGCGACGAGCGTGGCGCGAGAATCGAAGGACCGGTGCGACTTCGTCGACACCGAAGGAAGAGCCACGATGATTTCACAGACCACGGAGTACGCGCTGCGCGCTGCGGCGTATCTGGCGTCGACGAACGGGTCGTCAGTGAGCGGCGAAACGATCGCCAAGGCGACGCTCGTGCCGCCCGGCTACCTCTCCAAGGTGATGCGCGATCTCGTACGCGCAGGCTTTGTCGTGTCGCAGCGCGGACCCAACGGAGGTTTCGCGCTGGCGCGGCGCGCCAACGCGATTACGGTGCTCGATGTGGTGAACGCGGTCACGCCCATTCAGCGCATTCGTCGTTGCCCGCTCGGCAAACCCGAGCACACGACGCTCTGTCCGCTGCATCGACGCCTTGATGCCGCGATCGCGGCCGTCGAAGAGGCGTTCGGTGCCACAACGCTGGCGGATCTCGGAACGGAGGCGGTCGCAACTTCGGCGCGCGGTCGCTGCACGGCGTTGCGAGCGCCACCAGCGGCGGCGAGCGCCATTGTGCCGCTGCGCACGAGTGGGCGACGGAAACCCGCGGGTCCTTCGTCATAGGCATCACACGACCGCACGGGTGGGAACCGTCGGCCGCAGGAACCGTCAGCCGCGCGATGCGAATCGTGCACCGGGTTCCCATGCACGGTCCATTGCTTCAGACCTCGGGTTTCCGCGATTCGACGGATCGGCCACAATCCGCAGGCGTGATCGGGCGGATCCGGCGAGCACTACGCGAAGTCGATCAATACTCTGCGCGACGCGAGCAGACGGCGTGGTCGCGCGCCAGCGACTTCTGGCTGCTTGCGTCCTTTCCCGCCGCCGTGTGTTTGACCGCGCTGCTCGCGTGGTCGGTGCAACGAGAGAGGACCGTGGTGCTCGCGCTCGGCGTCATTTCGAACACACTCGACGGCCGACTCACGGCGACGTTCGCGCCGCTCGGTCAGCCGATCGGAATTGCCGGCACATTTGCCGCCGGCGTCGAAGTGAATCAGCGCCACGAGACCGCTGGGTGGCCGCTCATCGTGTGGGAGGACGAACATCGTCCCATCGTGCTCGTGAGTGACGGAGCGTCGACACGAGAACTCAAGCTCGAGGGATTCGACGAGACCGTCCTGGCGATTCGAGTCGGCCTCTGGTCGAAGATGCCGAAAGTCGCGCAACGATGTGCTGATCCGTCGGTGCAGCGCGTGCACTATGCGTCGCTCTCTGGCACGATCGCCGTCTCGTGGATCGTGCTGATTGCGGGCGGTTTGCTGGCGATCCAGTTGGTTCGTTTCGGCGCGGGTGTTGTCACGGCGACGGCGTCCACGCGGCGGGAGAATCGCCGTGCGCGAGGACTCTGTCCGCACTGCGGCTACTTGACGAAGGGGCTCGAATTCGCGCCCGCATGTCCCGAGTGCGGAGCGTTGCTTCGGTAGCAGTGCGAACGACCCGTGTGCCTTCGCGTGTGAATCCGCCGCGATCGACGGCGGCTCGAGCCCCGGAGCGTCACCGCGCGCGACGAGCCTGCCAGAACGCCGTGAGCATGCGCACGCTCTCTTCGCTGCCGCAATTCGCGAGGCTGGCACTCAGCGCTTGATCGAAGCGCTCGTCTCGATCCAACTCCATCATGCGATCGATCCAACGACGCGTCGTGAGTAGTGCGATCGGCCCCTTCTCGATCAGGCGCGCGCAGAGCGCGTCGACCGTCGGCGCGACCTCGGCCTCCGCGACCGAGTGCGTGGCGAGTCCGCGCCGCAACGCTTCGCCGCCGCCGATGATCTCGCCCGAGAGCAGCAGCGCGCGGGCCGCTCCGTCGCCCATCGCCAGCGAGAGAAGCGGCGTCGTGACGGCGGGTGAGAGGCCGATGCGATGCACCGGGTATCCAAGTTGCGCGTTGTCGGCGACGACCACGAAGTCGCACGCTGTGAGCAGCGCACAACCGCCCGCGAGCGCAGCGCCTCGAACTTCGGCCACGACCACCCACGGTCCGCGGCGCAGCGCGCGGATAGTGGTCGAGAGCCGCTCCAGAAATGACGCGAGCACGCGCTGACCGTCGGTGCCCGTGCATGCCTCCAGGTCGAAGCCCGCGCAGAACGAAGGACCCGCGCCGCGCAATCGAAGGATCGACGCACCCTCCGGAGACGCTGCGGGCGGTGAGTGCGCTTTCGGCGGCGCTGATCCGGCCTCTGCGAGTGCGCGATCGAGCGCGTCGAACATGGCATGGCTCAGCGCATTGCGGCGCGCCGGATCACTGAGCGTGATCAGACGATGGTCGCGCTCGTCACGCTCGAGTCGGACCAACGGCACGGCGCCACTCGCGCGTGTCGCGTGCCTCTCGCGTGCCGTGTCATCGTTCGCGCGCATGTGGCTCAATGACCCGTCGAAAAGAGGTGTTCGGTCCAGTCCCAGCTCCAGATCACGCGCGTGCCGTGTTCAAAGCCGAGGATCGACACGCTGTCTGCGTGGAGGCCGAAGCTTCGCCCGCGCGATGGCGGCAACTCAAGCCAAGCGCTGACGAACGCGCGCAGGAAGTGACCGTGTGAAAAGAGCGCGATGTCACCGCCTTCTGGCGTCGCACTCGGCGCGAACACACCGAGCACGCGTGCGAGCACGCGATCGGCGCGGGTGCGCACTTCTTCGAGCGTTTCGCCGCGCGGACACCCATGCCGCCAGAGATCCCAGCCCGGCCGCTCGCGCGCGATCGCTTCGCTCGTCAGTCCTTCGTAGTCGCCGTAGTTCCACTCCATCAGATCGGGATCGATCTCCATGATCGATGCCAGCCCCACGATCTCGCAGGTGTGCCGCGCGCGCTGAAGCGGACTCGACCAGACGCGCGAGAAGGTCCGTCCATGAAGCGTCGGCGCCAACTCGCGAGCCATCCGCTCGCCATCGTCCGTCAGCGGCAGATTGGTGTGACTCGTGTGTCGCCCGCTGCGACTCCACTCCGTCTCCGCGTGGCGGATGAGCCAAAGGTAGGGCGGGCTGCGCGTCATGGGTGTGAAGAGGACGGCGTGGACGACATGGACGAGGTGGACGAGGTGAACGACATGGACGAAGCGGACAAAGCGGGTCAGAAGACTCGTGTGGAGCGATCACTCGGGGCGCGAGGCATCTTGGTTCGGCGCGAGCATCGTGTCGCGCCGGTAGACGAGTCGCCAGCCCTTGGGGCCGCTCAGTTTCATCTCGGTGTCGGTGACCGTGAACTCGAAGAGCGCGTTGAGTGTGCTCGGCGGCGGATCGAGCGTGATGCGCAGAGCGTTGTTGTCCCGCTTCCACCGACCGCGCCGAGGTGAATCGACGATGAGCAGTCCGCCGTCGCGCAGGAGAAGGATCGTCTCGCCGAGCACTTCCTGGGGTGGTTTGGACGGCTCGCCGCCTGCGGTGGAGCGCTCCCGGTCGAGTGTCCAGCGGCCGACAAGGGTGTCGAGCTGAAGGCGACGCGCGGCTGCAGCCGAAGCATCTGGAGCGACGGGAGTGACGGGAGTCTTTGGTTCCTTCTTGCGCGGCGGTGCACTTTCGCAAGCCGCGATCCCGACCGTCAGAAGAAGCAACACGATTTGAGTACGCATGACACTCTTTGTAACAGGGGACAGCCTCCCGTTACATTCACTGAGCTGGCGGCCTTCACGACCAAAGAACCCGGTTCGAATGTGATGGGGGGCTGTCCACCGCTACGCCCCCGACGAATGTAACGGGAGGCTGTCCCCCGTTACAAAGTCGGGAGGACGGGCGGCATCGGGGCACCGAGCAGCGCCAGAGTGGCTCGCAGGATCTCCGACTCGGAGATCGTCACGATCTCGTCGCACGCAACGCACTCGACCGCCGCTCGCACCACACGGTCGCGATCCTCGGCCCGAAGCCGCGCCAGTTTCTTGACTGCATCGTCGAGTCGATCGAGCGTGCACGCGGTGCGCGGCGGCAGCGGCGGAGCGGGCACGCCCGCGGCGATGAACCCCGCCATGAACGACGCGTTCGCGTGCGCCGAATCACGCTCGCCTGCCCACGCCAGCGTCGCCAGCAACTGCGCCAGCGCCGGCAGCATGAGTGCCAGTCGAACACCGCCACGATCGGGAGAGTCGGCGGGCTCGAATGCGCGCCGAAGCACCGCACGCACCGACCACTCAAAGAGACTCAGACTTCGATCGGCGGCGATCAGGCGTCGAACGGCTTCGAGCATCGCCTGCGCCTGCGTCGGCGAGAGCCTTCGCAGTGACGGCACACAGAGATCGACCAGCGGCAAGCGCAAGTCGCGCGGCAGTTGCGACACGGGGTCAGCCAGTCGACGTGTGAATTGCTCAAGCCCTTCGAGTCCTGGCCCGTTCAACGAGGAGAGTTGCTGGGCACGCACGCCCTCATCGTCGGAGAGCAGTAGCGCCGCGACGACCGCGCGCGCATCGAACGGTTCATGCGCCGCCGCAAGAATTCCAGTTGGCAGTCGAGCGCGAACGGCGCGGGCGTAGTCGATCGCGTCCGGCTCGACGGCACCGATCTCTTGCGAAGCGTGCAGCACACCCGCGCGATCGCGCGTCGGTCGCGCCATCGCGCCAAGAAGCGGCGCGGAAGGAGCGACCGCAGACGCGTGGCCCGCTCCGAACGCAGCGACGGCGCCGGCCGCAGCCGCATCATCCATGGACAGTCGCGGAGCCAACAGCCCCGCCGCGAGTTCCGCAGCGATCTCGCTCGGCTCACGCCGTTCGATGCGCGCGATGCGCTCCGGCAGCGGCGGATGCGTTGCGAAGAGCGTCTCAAGCGCGCTCGTGAAGAACATGTGACTGAACTCGCGCGTGCCTTCGCGATCCATCGTGTTCTTGCCGAAGAGCGCGATGCGCCGTAGTGCACCCGCGATGCCCGCAGGATTGCGCGTGAATTGCACAGCGCTCGCGTCGGCCAGGTACTCACGCTGCCGACTCACCGCGGCCTGCATGAGACGGCCGAAGAGCTGGCCGATCCAGCCGATGATCATGAGGCCCAATCCGGCGATGAGCAGCGCCAGCAGAATCGCACCACCTCCGCCGCCTTTGCTGTTGCTGCTGCGCACGCGCGTGCCGCGCGAGCTGTGCATCATGACGCGCATGAGCGTCGAGCCGACGATCGACAGCGCCGCGAGTCCGAAGATCGCCGAGACGATGCGGATGTTCAGCCGCATGTCGCCGTTCAGAATGTGACTGTACTCGTGTGCGATCACGCCCTGCAGTTCGTCGCGATTGAACGCGCTGAGCGCGCCCTGCGTCACGCCGATGACCGCCTGCTCGGGCCGATATCCGGCCGCAAACGCGTTGATGCTGGCGTCGGGGATGAGATAGACCGGCGGCACGGGCACGCCGCTCGCGATCGCCATCTCCTCGACCAGATTGATGACGCGTCGTTGTCGCGGATCACCGGTGGACGGATCGATGAGTCGTCCACCGAGTGATTCGGCAACCGCGCTGCCGCCCGCACTCAGCTGTGAGTGCTTCACCAACCAGCCGACGCCGACGATCAGCACCGTCACCGCCACGCTCACGCCGAAGAGTCCGACATGGACGACCGGTTCGCCCGCGAGTTCGGCGCCGCCGGCGATCGCAGCGATGATCGCACCGATGAAGTAGGTCGACGCGATGATCGCGCCGACACCGCAGACGAAGAGCACCACGAGTCGTCCACTTCGCTTGCGCGCCTGCGTCTGATGTTCGAAGAAGTTCATCGCCATCGGCGTGGCTCGTGGTCAGAGCTTCACGGTCGGCAACACCCGCGCCTCGGCGTCGGCTTGGTAGAGCGCGGCGGCATCGAAGCCGAAGATCCCCGCAACGATGTTCTGTGGGAAGACCTGGCGCGCCGTGTTGAGCGTCATGACCGCGTCGTTGTACGCCTGTCGCGCGAAGGCCACACGATTCTCCGTGGAGACGAGTTCCTCCTGCAGCTGCAGCACATTGTGACTCGCCTTGAGATCGGGATAGCGCTCGACGAGACCGAAGAGCATGCCGACCGCGCCGTCGAGCACCACATTCGCGGCGGCGAGTGCGCCGATCGCGGAGACGCTGCCGGGTGCAGCCGCAGCGGCGTTCGCGGCTTGCGTGGCGTTCGCCCGTGCTTCGATCACTGCTTCGAGCGTGGCGCGCTCATGCTGAATGTAGCCCTGCACTGCGCTCACGAGGTTGGGAATGAGGTCGTAGCGCCGTCGCAGTTGCACATCGATCTGCGCAAAGGCGTTGTTGACGCGCACGCGCAGCGTGACGAGGCGGTTGTAGATGAAGACGAGCAGCGCCAGCGGCAGCACCACGAGCAGCGTGAGCCCGAGGATCACGAACGCGCCCGTCGTACTGGCGGCAAAGATGGCAGTCGGCGAAGCCATCGCGGAGAAGTTGTACCGCGCCGCGCCGTGCCGGCGTTTCACCCGCGAGGCCGGGCTCGTTGACCGCGCTGCACCAGCGCGCGCGGCGCCGCTCCGCAAAGTGCAGTGGTTCAGGAACGGCGCGCGAGTCCCTCTCGCAAAAAACCCGAACGGCCCGCCGCTCGACGCCGCGTGTGGCGGCGATCGGCGGAGAGCCGTTTCGGCGTTGCTCGCGCGGGTTGTGTCGGCCGTACGCAGGACCAAGTGCGTGAGACGGTCGGGGCCAGGCGAGTCGTGCCCCGCGAAGGGGCGAATCCCATGAAGACTGACTGAGGACAGACTGAAGAACAACAGAGAGTTCGCTTCCAACTGTGCGACTGGCAAGCGCGGGTGTGTTGAATCCCGCGCGTTTCGACGCACCATTCGCCCGCGCGTCAGGAAACGCCGTTCGTTCGGCGCACGCCGGCAGCTTCTCGGCCGATGCTCGTCAGTCGTTCGCGCACCAGTCGCTCCACGGCATCGGTCGCGGCGGCCAGATCGTCGTTGACGACGAAGGCGTCGTAGGTGCCTTCGCCTCGGGCTCGCTCAATCTCGCGCTGCGCTTCGGCAAAGCGGCGCTCGATTGCGGCTTCGTCGTCGCGAGCTCGTGAACGGAGCCTTCGCAGCAACTCCTGCTCGCTCGGCGGCATGACGAAGATCGCGAACGCACCCGGGCGCTTCTCGCGCACACTCTCGGCGCCTTGCACATCGATGTCGAGCACGGCCACGCGTCCTTCGGCAACGGCGCGATCCACGGGTTCCGCCGGCGTTCCGTACCAGTCGCGGCCGAAAACCTGCGCGACTTCGAGCAGACGATTCTCATCGACCCAGTGTTGGAATGTCGGCGGATCGATGAACCAGTAGTCGACTCCGTCATGTTCACCGGGCCCCGGCGCTCGAGTCGTGGCGGAGACGCTGAAGACGCCGTCGAGACGGCGCACGATTTCGTGCACGATGGTGGTCTTGCCGACGCCGGATGGTCCCGATATCACGAGCAGCAATCCGCGCGCGTGCGGCGAAGCGGCTGCGGCGCCGGGTGAAACCGGTCTCGCGGGATCGCTGCGATGCCGTTCGTCGCCGCCGCCACTCGTCATCGGCGCGATGGTACCCGGCCGACTCGAGCGGGTGACCCAAATCCGGCGCGCACCCCCTAGTCGAGGATCACGGAATCGCGGAGCAGCGCCCACCCCGCCTCGCGGAAGGGCGAGAAGCGACCCATCGCGCCAATGATGGAGCGCACATCCTCGTGGTCCAACAGCGCCGGCTCGCGCTCGCTCTCGGGAACAACAGCGCTCGCGCGACGAAGGTGCTCCAGCATGAACGCGCGTTCGCGCAGTGCCCAACATCCGGTGCGATCGGCGATCTCGAGCGCCTTGTTCGTGAAGATCCCCAGGTAGCGCAGCTGCGTCTCGCCGGAGAAGTGCGCCAAAACCAGATTGGCGCCGAAGACGCTCCACCATCCCCAGCTCTCGAGCATGGCATCCGGCTCCATCGACGCGGGGTCAATGACTGCGTCGAGTCCACGAAGCAGTTGCGAGACGCCTTCATCGGGTGCGAGCGCGCCGAGTTCGACATCGCACTCGACCATGCCCGCTTTCGCGGTGTTGGCCACGGCGAGCAGTGCCTCGGCGGATGGTTCCATCGGCGCTGCGCAGATTGCACCTGGCGCACATGGTGTGCCACCCACGCCCGGTGCCCGAAGCGAATCGGTCGGCGCGCGCTCTCTTGCGCCGGAGTCGTTGTCGGGCGCGCGCACGAGCAGCGCGTCGATGGACGCAAGCGCGGCGGCAAGGTCGGCGCGCGCCACGGTCGCATGACGATGCGCGAGTTCCGGTTGCAGTCGCAACATCCTTCGATGCGCCTGTCCGCGCACGGCCAGCGCGAACGCTGCCGCCGGCTGACAGGCGCGCGTGACCTCTTCCTGCGAAGCACCTGAACGCCCACCGCGACCAAGACTCCTGAGCAGCTCCGAGCAGAGCGCCCGCGCCTCCGCGAGATGCCACATCGTGTAGTGCGCGTTCGCGAGCTCCGCCTGCACGATCGATCGGATCTCCAGCGGCAGCGAGCGTTCCATCAGCGCTTGCTGCAATCGTTCGACGGCTTGTTGATGGCGGCCCTCCGCGCGACATCGACGCCCCGCCAGCAGCATCGCGAACGCGCGTGTCACACCATCCTTGCATTGATCGAGCGACGGCAGGTCATCGAAGACCGGCTCGCCCCAAAGACACTCGGCCACTTCGCCAACTTGCCACTCAAGCAGTTTCGCCAATCCCACCACCAGATCGAGTTTCGGGTTGCCGCTCTCGGGAACGAGCTTCGACGCTTCACGCCCGAGCGCCGCCGCAACCTCCTGACGAGTCCACCCTCGATACATGCGAGCCAAGTCCAGCACATGCACCAGTCGATCGCGCCGACACTCGAGAATTGTCATGTTTCACGCTCCGTGACCAGAAGACGGTCAGGCTCGAACCCGCCCACGCGGGACATGAATATCGCGAGTCGAGAGCGACGCGCGCACGGCCGTGAAAAATCAGCGCAATCGCGGAGCGAGCGCGCGATGAAGCGCGACGCCGCGCGCTGTGGACAGCGTGTGGATGACGCGTGAGTGTCATGCCGCGTGAGCGCGGACCACGCAGACCACGCGGAAGGAGAGACGACGCGTGTGTGCACCGCCGTCGGAGAAGCGAGATCGCGATGCGTGTGCGAATCACCCGTGAATCATGCGACCGTCGATGGCGAGCGCCGCTTCGTGGATCGACTCCGCCATCGTGGGATGCGCATGCATCGTGCTGATGATGTCTTCCACTGTGGCTTCGAGCCGCCGCGCCAGACAGATCTCGTGGATGAGCTCGCTCGCGTCCGCGCCGAAGATGTGCGCGCCGAGGATCTCTCCGTACGGCTCGCTGGCGATGATCTTCACGAATCCATCTGTGGCGCCGACGGCGATCGCCTTGCCATGCGCCTTGAGCGAGAACTTGCCGATCTTGAGCTTGAGTCCCTTCGCCTTCGCATCGCGCTCGGTCATGCCGACGGAGGCGATCTGCGGATTGCAGTAGGTGCAGCCTGGGATCGATGCATAGTCGACGCCCAGCGTGTGATGCCCGACCATGCGCTCGACCGCCGTGACCGCTTCTTCGCTCGCAACATGTGCGAGCCACGGTGAACCGATCACATCGCCGATTGCGAAGATGCCCGCGACACTCGTCTGGTACGTCGGCTCCTTCTTCTCGCGATAGTCGGTCCAGAGGTGGTCCTTCTCCACGCGAATGCCGAGCGCCGCATCGAAGAGTCCATCGAAGCGACCCTTCACGCCGATCGCGACGAGCACGACTTCGGCGTTGATCGACTGCGTCTTCGTCGCGTCCTTCGCGTCTTTCGCGTCCTTCGCGTCTTTCGCATCAACGAGCGTGACCTTCGCGCCGTCCTTCGTCTTCTCCACGCTCTTCACCGTCGTGCCGAGTTGGAACGCAATGCCTTGCTTCTCGAAGACGCGCTTCGCCGCGCTTGAGACATCGTCGTCCTCAACGGGCAGAATGCGATCGAGCATTTCGACGACGGTGACCTTCGTTCCGAACGCGTTGTAGAAGTACGCGAACTCCATGCCGATGGCGCCGGAGCCGACGACGACCATCGATGCGGGGCGCTTCGCAAGGTTCATCGCTTCGTAGCTCGTGATGACGGTCTTGCCGTCGCTCGGCGTGCCCGGAAGTTGGCGCGGCGCTGCGCCGGTTGCAACGAGAATGCGATCGGCAGTGATCGTCTCGCCCGCGCCTTCGCCGGTGCCGCCGTAGTAGGGGCCCGATGCCTTCGAGACCTGCACCTTGCATGGACCCGCGGCGCTCTTGCCCGAGAGGATCTTCGCGTGCCCGACAATGTGATCGATCTTGTTCTTTTTGAAGAGGAACGCCACGCCGCCGGAAATCTGCGTGGTGATGCCGCGACTGCGCGAAATCACGCGGCTCCAATCGACTTTCACCGCATCGGGTTTGATGTCGAGTCCCCACTCCTTGCCGTGCGTGATGGCTTCCACATAGAGCTCGGCGTTGTGCAGCAGCGCCTTCGTGGGAATGCAGCCCCAATTGAGGCAGACACCGCCGAGATTGTCGCGCTCGATGCATGCGACCTTCATGCCAAGCTGCGCGGCGCGAATGGCGCCGACATAGCCGCCGGGTCCGGATCCGATCACGATGAGGTCGTAGTGCCGTGTGCTGGCCATAGGGTGAGTGCTCGTGCGTGCGTGCGAACAGTTGCGCGGGGATGGATATCCTAAGGCCTGCGCGCGAGCCGCGCCGACGATGGGCGCTGCGCCGCCATCCGGCATTGCATTGCGAATCGAAGTCTCGAATCGGAGTCTCGTTGGAAGACACGAACCCAACACGCGCTGAAGAACGCCTCGAACGAGCCATGCGCCTGGCAGGCACCGGCGCGTGGGAGTTGATCCTTCCAGCGCGGCTCGCGTGGTTTGACGAAGGACTGCGCGCACTGCTCGGTGTTGATGAGCGCGTACTTCCCGATGCGCTTGAAGCGCTCGAAGCGCGCGTGCACCCGGAAGACCTGGACCGATTGCGCAGCGCCATCGAACGGCAAGTGACGGAGCCCGGCGCGTTCAGCGTGGAGTTTCGTGCACGCGGGCGCGACGGTCGTTTTGCGTGGTTTCACGCGATCGGCGGCGGGGTCCGCGAAGCCGTTCCGCGCGAGGACGGCGCGCGTGCGGATGGTGCGCTCGAAGTCGGCACCGTGCGCGTCGCGGGTCTGCTGCGCCGCGCGGATCTGCGTCGCGAGCCCGGGCGCGACGGCGCGTCCACCGCGCGAGCGTCGTTCCTCGCCGCGATGAGCCACGAGATTCGCACGCCCATGACGGCGATCCTTGGCTTCGCCGATCTGCTGCGCGACGCGGCCATCTCGAGTCCGGATGTGCACGCCGCCGCTGAAGCGATCCACCGCAACGGCGAGCATCTGCTCAAGATCGTCAACGACATTCTCGACATCTCGCGCATCGAAGCGGGTGCGATGACGCTCGAAGAGATCGCCGTCTCGCCGATCGGCATCGCCACGGAGGTCGTGGACTCGCTTCGTCCGCGCGCCGTCTCCGCCGGCATCGATGTCACTGTGGAATTGCTCGGCCCCGTGCCATCACTCGTGCGAAGCGATCCGACGCGCCTGCGGCAGATTCTCTTCAACCTCGTCGACAACGCCATCAAGTTCACGGAGCACGGCTTCGTGCGCGTGGGACTCGAACGCGGCCCCGGCGAGAGTCTTCGCATTCATGTGAGCGACACGGGCATCGGCGTTTCGCCGGAGCACATCGATCAGATCTTCCGGCCGTTCGTGCAGGGCGACCCGAGCATGGTGCGCCGATACGGCGGCACGGGACTCGGTCTCGACATCTCGCGCCGACTGGCGCGCCTGCTCGGCGGCGAGATCTCGGTGCGCAGCACATCGGGGCGCGGTTCGACATTCACGGTCGAAGTGGCAACGGGTCCGCTGGCAGGAGTGCCGCTCGTTTCGGCGATCGATGTCTCCGACGCCGCGAAATCCGGCATGACCGCCGGTGGTTCCTTCGGTCGCACCGCGCGCGTGCGCGTGCTGCTCGCCGAAGACGGCGCCGACAATCAGCGCCTGCTGCGTCACCATCTTGAGCGCGAAGGCATGTCCGTCACCGCCGTCGACAACGGGCGCGCCGCCGTCGAGACGATGGTCGCGGCGCTGCGACACGGCGCCGGCTTCGACCTCGTGCTCATGGACATGCAGATGCCCGAACTCGATGGCCCCGCCGCGACGCGTGCTCTGCGCGAAGCGGGATTCACGGGGCCGATCATCGCGCTCACGGCGCATGATGTGGAGGGTCTGGATGGTGCACGCGAACGATGCGTCGACGCGGGTTGCGACGATGTGCTCGCAAAACCGATCGAGCGCCAACAACTCTTCGACGCGATCCGCCGACATTTGGCGAACGCGCGGTGACCAATCGCGCCGCCGCTCCGCCGCGCGTCGACGAGGGCGGGACCCCCGACGGCGAGGGCCCCGCCAACTGCGATCAGCATGAGTGGTCGTCGCGCCGTCGTCCGCGCGAGCAGAGCAGCGACACCACGAGGAAGAGTCCTGCTCCCGGTGCGGGCACGATCGTGATGCGACCGAGCAGCGTGCTCTCGTTGAACGACTGCGAAATGAAGCCGCCGTCCGCCGTCGTGGTGCCGACGATGCTGTCGAGGTAGCTCTGCGCGTTGCCGTTCGAGTAGAGCAGGTGCACGAAGCCGCCTTCCTTCGCGCCGAGCGTCGCATCGACGCCGGCCACGAACGCACCGCCGTTGAGCAGATCGTTCACTTCGGTTCCGGCGTCCCACACCATCGAGCCGTAGATGTCGATGGTCACGGGACCGTTGAAGACACCGCCGTTGAAGAGCTGGATCGCCGCGGGATTGCCGATGAAGAGATCGTTCGTCGGCACGAGCATCGACATGAAGCTGAAGTACGCGTTCTGCGTCGGGTCGAGATCGAAGCCGACCGTGCGCGATTCACCCGGGCTGAAGACCGGCGCGCCGTTCTGATCGAGCACAGTCATCTGAAGGCCGAGCGGCTGCGCGGAGGAGAAGCGCGAACTGAGCGCGCTCGTGTCACCGAGTTCGGCGACCTGCTCCACGCCATCGAAGAGCGACGCGGCTTGGCCGGGACCGAAGACGTTGAAGGAACCGTCGTGAAATCCAAGCCAGGCCGGCGTGAACGCGAATCCCTCCGACTGCTGAAGGTTCCCGAAGGTGACGGTGACGATGTCCGCCGTGGCGGCGGTCGTGACGACGGTCGTGACGACAAACGACGAAACAAGCATGGACGCGATGAGGCGCATCGTGGGGGTTCTCCCAGTAGGTGAGCAGAGGCGAACGAGGACCACGAATGGGTCCATTCACGAGTGAGTCGTTGCCGACGCGCTCGCCTTGCATCGCAATCGGAAGATTGGCGCTCGCTCGGCGCTACGCGGTCGCGTCGGGTCGGCGCAGTCGCTCGCGCAGGCGCTCCTTTGCGGCGGCATCCATCACGACACTCGCGGCAGGATCGCTCGCGTCTTCGGTGTGATCGACTTCGCGCAGCAACTCCGTGAGCCGACGCACTTGGCGCTGCGTCGAGCGACACGAGCGGCAGAGTGCGCGATGCGCGCGAAGGCCGCTTCGCTCCGACCATGTGAGACTCGTTTCATCGCCGCGATGCATGAGGCGCTCGGCTTCGTCGCAACGGAGCTGGAGCACATACCAGATCGCTCTGAGCAGCCGCTTCATGCGAGTTTCCTGTTCACGAGAGTGCCGTGGGTCTTCGCGCGTGCAGCGTGCGCGACGGTGGCGTCGTCGCCGGTCGAGCGTGGCTCGGCACACGCCGCTTCGAAGAGCGCCCGCAGTCGCGACTTGGCGCGATGCACGAGCGTCCAGAGGTTCGTCGGCGACACGCTGAATATCTCGCACAGCGTCTCGGTCGACACATCATCGACTTCGCGCAACAGGATCAACTGTCGTTGCGCGACCGGCAGTTGATCGAGACAGCGCCGAAGAACGGCGCGGCATTCGTCTTGTTCGGCGGCCGCCGACGGTGCGGGCGACTGTTGCGCTGCGACGGTTCCGAGCGCCTTCGAAGCCGCCGGTCTCGAATCAGGCGCGCTCGAGCTGCTTCCGGCGCATGAGGCTGCGTGACCACCCGCGGCCGCCAGGCGCCTCGTTTCGCGAGACGATCGACGCAGATGGTCGAGCACCTTGTGCCGCACGATTCCAGTCAGCCAGGTGCGCTCGCTCGACGCGCCATCGAACGCCTGCGAGCCCTGGAGCGCACCGAGCAGCGCTTCCTGCACCACATCTTCAGCAGCGGAGCGATCGCCCAACCGCGCGAGCGCGAAACGAAAGAGCGCATCACCGTGTCGATCGACCCACGCACAAGGATCGATGGCCTCGGCGTCGGCAGCGCGGTGGGAACCATGGGGGTCGGCAGGCACGGGATCAGGAAGTGAGTCGCAGGTGCGGTCCAGCCCTTGCACATCGCAGCAGGGGATTTCGGTCGAAAGACGGTTGCCGCATGCGGCGGCGTGGAGGGCGCTGTCCAGGCGACGATCACGCAGCCTTGGACGGTGGCCGAGTCGTTGACGCTCGACCGCGATTCCCAATAGTCTCCGCGATCCAGCCGGTTCTGTCCGGCAGCCGCTTCTCGTGCGCATCGCCATCATCAGTGACATTCATTCGAACCTCACCGCGCTCGAGGCGGTGCTGGCGGACATTGACGCGCGGAAAGTCGATCAGATCGTCTGTCTTGGCGACATCATCGGCTACGGACCGGATCCGGTGGCGTGCATTGACCTCGTGGCGCAGCGCTGCTCGTGGTGCCTCATGGGCAATCACGACTTCGGCGTGCTCTACGAGCCGACCAACTTCAACGCCGCCGCCGAAGCCGCGGCGTATTGGACGCGGCAGCAGATCGAACAAGCCGCGCGTCAGAATCGCGAGGACGGCGTGCGCCGGTGGGAGTTCCTGGGACGACTCAAGGTGCGCGTGCTCTTCGAACAGTATCTGTGCGTGCACGGCTCGCCGCGCCGTCCGATCAACGAATACCTCTTCCCCGAAGATGCGGTGAACAGTCCGGTGAAGATGCAGCAGATCTTCGATCGCATCGAGACTGCGTGTCTCGTCGGTCATACGCATGTGCCCGGCGTCTTCACGAACGAGCCGGATTTCTACAGCCCGGTCGATCTCGGTGGCGCCTACGAGTTTCGCGCCAGCGAGAAGGCGATCGTCAATCCCGGCTCCGTCGGTCAGCCGCGTGATCTTGATCCGCGTGCGAGCTACGCAATCCTCAGCATGGCGAACGGCGAGGCGTCCAAGGTCGAGTTTTTCCGACTCGAATACGACGTGCAGTCGACCGTCGACAAGATTCACGACATTCCGCAACTGCACGATTGGCTCGGCGATCGCCTCATCGAAGGTCGCTAGATCGGTTCGCTCACCATGACTCCTGCCGTTCGACGCGCCGTCATCACGACGCTGGTGCTCTTCATCGTCTCCGGCATCGTCTTCGTCTCTGCGCTCAGCGCCAGCAAATCGAAGTCCGCCGCCGGTGATGCCGCGGCGCCGGTCGCCGCGACAGGCGCGGACTCGGCGCCGAACACCGCGACTGGCGCTCCCAAGACGACCAATGGAAGTGCAGAGGGATCGACGGCGAGTTCATCCGCGACACCCGCTGGTGCCGCGAGCACTCCGCCAGCGGTGCCAGCTTCCACCAATCCGGCACCCGCGAGCGCGGGCCAGACTCCCGCGAGTGCGGGACAGACTCCTGCGGCGAGTGGAGCGAACGGTGCGGGTGCACCGGACGGGTCGAACAACCCGGCGGGTGCAGGCGCGACGAACGGTTCGGGCGCCGCTCGGCCGGTCGCGCCGCCACGACCGGACGGCTACTCGTCGATCTACACCGCGCGCATCCCCGGCGGTGCCGCGGCACCGAGCGAAGACGCGCTGACGCCGCTCGGCTCGCTCGATCCGGCGCAGGCGCGCTTCCGCCTGCGATTTCATCCGCGCGGCGCCGGCGTGCGCGACATCGTCTTCGCGGAGTTCTGGAAGACGGCCGCCCATCGCATCGCGTTCGAAGCACACGAGCGCGCCATTCGCGCGGGTCGTGCCGATGTTCCCCCAGCGCCACCCGACGCAGAGCGCTATGTGCTGCAGACAGCGCAGCAATTCGGAGCGAACCCCGTACCACTGCTGGCGGCGATCGAGGTTTCCATCGACGGCCAGAAGTTGCGTTTGCTCGACGACGTTTGGTCCGAGCGCGCGCCCGGCGTCTTCGAGACGGAGATCGTCGATGACGAAAGCGGCAAGCCGATCGCGCGGATCGAGCGGCGCTACGCGATCGCCGGCTCAGTCGACGGACTCGGCGCCGGCTACGACCTTCGACTTACGCATCGATTCGAGAATCTGACGGAGCGCGAGTTCGCAGTGCGCTGGTCGCAGTGCGGACCGGGCGATCTCTCGCCCGAGTCGGCGCTCTTCATGGACACGCGCCGATTCCAGTTCGGCTACCTCTACAGCGCGCAGCGCGATCCGAGTCGGCAGTCGGTCATCGTGCACGGCGCGACGGAGGATCGTTCCGCGGTCCTGTCGCGCGTGAAGGACAAGGACAACCAACTCTGGCCGCGGCCCGATCAGCGCGAAGCCGGCTACGAAATGAGCTGGTTCGGTACGACGAACCGCTACTTCGCGCTCGCCGTGCACGCGCCGTTCAACCCGCCGGGAGAGCCTTCCAAGAGCCTGGCTCACGCGGTCGCCGAGGTCTCCGTGACCGCGAATCTCGCCGACGAGCATGGCGCCGTCTTCAGCACGATGCAGTCGCCGACGCTTCAGATCGGCGCCGGCGCGAGTGCGGTGCTCGAGATGGGCGTCTACGCGGGTCCGCTCGATCCGCGCGTGCTCGATCGACTGGAGCCGTATCGCGCGCTCAACCTCGGTGGACTCATCCTCTATCAGATGAGCGGCTGCTGCAGTTGGTGCACATTCGCGTGGCTTGCGTCGCTCATCGTGCACCTGCTCGTTTTCCTGCACGACTGGGTCGTCTTCGACTGGGGTCTTGCAATCATCGTGCTGGTGATCATCGTGCGCACGCTGCTGCATCCGCTGACGCGCGCGGCGCAGATCAACATGCAGCGTTTTGCGCGCGGCATGCAGGAGTTGAAGCCGCAGATCGACGCGCTGCAGAAGCGATACGCCGACGATCCGAAGCGCCTGCAGCAGGAGCAGATTCGTCTCTATCGCGAGCGCGGGGTGAACCCCGTCGGCTGTCTTGGCGGAATCCTGCCGACATTCCTGCAGACGCCGATCTGGATCGCGCTCTACGCGGTGCTCTTCTTCGCCTTCGCGCTGCGGCAGGAACCGGCGTTCTTCGGCGGATTCCAACTCTTCGGCGGATGGGGATTCCTTGGCGATCTCAGTGCGCCGGACGGCTTCATCGTCTTCCCGCGCAGCATTGATCTTTGGCTCTTCACGCTGCAGGGCATCAACCTTGTGCCGATCTTGATGGGCGTCGTCTTCTGGTTCAGTCAGAAGTACATGATGCCGCCGCCGACGACCAAGCTCACGCCCGAGCAGGAGTCGCAGCAGAAGATGATGAAGTGGATGATGGTGATCATCTTCCCGATCGGGCTCTTCAAAGCACCGGCGGGATTGACGCTTTACATCCTCACGTCGACCGTCGTGGGCATTTTCGAAGGCCGCGCGGTGCGCAAGCAGATCGAGCGCATGGATCTCTCGCCGAAGCCGGTCGAGAAGAAGAAGAAGAAGGACCTCATGGGTCGCATGTACACCGAGGCGCTCGATCGCGCGCGCAATCGCAAGCAGGGCCCACCGAAGAAGTTCAAGGACCGGTGACGGAGAGAGGGGAGACGGGGACCGGGGACAGCCACCGTTTGTAACGGGGGACAGCCTCCCGTTACATTCGCCGCCGTCAACGTCGATTGTGAGCGATGTAGGGGGGTCTGAATGTAACGGGAGGCTGTCCCCCGTTACAAACGGTGGCTGTCCCCTGTTACATGTCCCGATGCCCGTTCCCACGATCATTCTGGCTGTCGGATCGCCGCCCGGGCGATCACTGCGCGGGCTCGTGCGCGCCTCGGGACCCGGCGCGTTCGAGTTGCTCGACTCGATCGTGCATACGCCCGGCCTGCGATCGCCCGAGGGGTCGGTATCGGTGCCGCCAACGCCACGGGTTCGAATTCGGGGCATTGCCCGGGCGCGCCTTCGCATCCCCGCGCCTGGCATCGCGGCGCTCGTCATCATCATGCCGGGGCCCGGCAGCGCCACCGGCGACGACACCTTCGAGCTGCTTCTGCCGGGGAATCCACTGCTTCTCGAGCAGGTGATTGACGAGATGATCGCGATCGACTCGCGCGCCTGCCGCGCAGGTCCCGGTGAGTTCAGCGCGCGAGCGTTCTTCAACGGTCGCTTGACGCTGGACCAGGCGGAGGGCATCTCGGAGCTGATCCGCGCATCGAGTGATGCCGAGCTCGACGCAGCGCGACGACTCGCGAGCGGATCGCTCGGCGCGCGCGCCGCTGCGTGGACCACGCGCGTGGCCGAACTCTGTGCCAGTCTCGAAGCCGGAATCGACTTCACCGACGAAGAGGATGTCGTGGCGATCACACCGCGCGTGCTCGCAGACGCGACCGGTGAAGTCCTGCGCGAATTGGACTGCGAACTCGGCGTGTCAGCGCGCGGAGCGACGAGTGCGGCAGACGTCGTGGCGATACCAGCGGTCGGTGTCGCGTCTCCAGCGATCAGTGCCGCGCTTCCCCCAGGGAGTGACGCACTCTCTGCAGTTGGCAGCGCCGCGAGCGGTCGCTCATCTCGCAGTCAAGCGTGGTTGCCGCGCGTGGCGCTGGTCGGTCCACCCAACGCCGGCAAGAGCACACTCTTCAACGCACTCGTCGGTGCCTCGCGCACGGTGGAGAGCTCCGTCGCAGGCACGACGCGAGATGCGATCGAAAACGAGATCGCGGTGGCTGCGGGACAGCGCGTGATCCTGGTCGACCTTCCCGGTCTCGACGCGCCACTCGAGTGCGCGGGACTTCGCGTTCGGGATCCGCTCGAGGCTCGACTGCACGTGGCCGCACTTCGAGCGCTCGCCGAAGCGGATCTCGTACTTCGTTGCGAACCGATCGACGGCGCGGCAGCCCTGCCGCGCCAGATCGAGAGCGCGATCGAGGGCACCGCGACACTGCGTGTGATCACGAAGTGCGACGAGCTCGGCGCCTCCGCGCACAAGGGAGTGACCACGAGTGCGCGCACGGGCGCCGGTCTCGCCGAGCTGCGGGCGGCGATCGCGAACGCAACCGCGTCGAGCGCGCAGGCACTCGCGGGAACATCGGCGCTGCTTCCGCGCCATCGCGCGGCACTCATGACGGCGCAGGAGCATCTTCGCGCAGCACAAGCGTCTGCTGAGCGCGAGCGTGTACCGGGTCGATGGCGCACACCGGAAGAGACGGCGGCGTCGCTGCGATTGGCGCTCGATGCGCTCGGCCAGATCACCGGCGCCACGACGCCGGACGATGTGCTCGGTCTCGTCTTCGCGCGCTTCTGCATCGGCAAATGACGACCCGCGTTACGCTCCCACGCGCATGACCGGCTCCATCGACATCCGCGTGCGCTATTGCGAGTGCGACCCGATGGGCGTCGCGCATCACACGGTCTATCCCGTCTGGTTCGAGATGGGGCGCACGGAACTGCTGCGAAGCACGGGCCGGACCTATCGCGCGCTCGAAGAGCAAGGCATCCTGCTGGCCGTCGTCAAACTCGAAGTGCGCTACCGCGCGCCCGCGCGCTATGACGACATGGTCACACTCGTGACGACGCTCGCGAGTGCCGGTCATGTGAAGATCGAACACACATACGAAGTGACTCGCGGCGGACAGACGCTCGTCGTAGGTTCGACGACGCTGGCGTGCCTCGATCGCGAAGGTCGCGCACAGCCACTTCCCGGTGGGCTCTTCGATATCGCACCCGCACCGACCCGCTGACGCGACACCGTCACCACGGTGCGTTCGCAACGACGCCGAAGCGAAGCGCCGATCCGGCACTGTTGCCGCGACGGTCGCGCGGCCGATGAACTCAGGTAGCCTCCCGCCACCAGATGGTTCCCGACGCACTCATCCAACTCGAGCGACTTCGTCGGTTTCGTGGTCGTCGCGAACGGGAGACTTCGATCGCGCCGCTCGTGCTCTCGATCGATCGTGATCTCAAGCGACAGGATCGCGCGGTCGGCGGTGCTGACGATGCGTGGCGCCAACTCGTGCCGAAGGAACTCGCCGATGCGACGCGCGTCGTCTCCTTTGCGCGCGGCACGCTGGTGGTGATGGCCGACTCGTCATCGAGCGCCTTTGAAATCGACCGCGCCCTGCGAGGCGGACTGGAAGGCCAACTCCGAGCGGCGCTGCGTGCAGGGTCTCTTCGTGTGCGCGTGCGCGTCGGACAGTGAGCGTGGGCACCCCCCACGTCACCTTCGTTTGCCTCTCCGGCGTGCGTGTACGAGAAGTCGAGGTCACGAGCCTCGGCATGCTGCCGCCGGGATTGCAGGCGCGCGCGGCCGCGATCATGGCTCTTCCGCCGCTCGGCGTGCTCACGCTCGCCGGCATGACGCCGGCGCCATGGACGCTCTCACTGCACGAGACTCAGCGTGTCAACGACGCGGCCGTCGAAGCGATCGTGCGCGAGCGACCGACACTGGTGGCGATTTCGGCGCTGACGGCGTCAATCTTGGAGGCCTACGAACTTGCTCGTCGACTGCGCGAACAAGGTGTGGCAACGCTGCTCGGTGGACTTCATGTCACCGCGTGTCCCGACGAAGCGGAGCGACACGCCGATGCGATTGTGATCGGTGATGGAGAATCCGTGTGGCACGAGGTGCTGTGTGATGTGGAAAGGAACGCGCTTCAGTCGCGCTATCGCGGTGCCGCGCCCTTCGATCTCTCACAGGCGCCGCTTCCGCGCTTCGATCTGGCGCGCGGCGAGCGCCCTCGCTTCACGGTGCAGTCGTCGCGCGGATGTCCCTTCGCGTGCGATTTCTGCGCCGCCAGTCGGCTGCTCGGTCCATTTCGGCGCAAGCCCGCCGAGCAGCTCCGCGCCGAACTCAGCGCGATTCGCGAAATCGATCGCCGTCCGTTCATCGAGCTTGCCGACGACAACACCTTCGCGGCGGGCGGTCCGCACCTGGACTTGCTCACGGCGCTCGCAGAATCTGGTGCTCGATGGTTCACGGAGGCGGATTGGCGACTCGGCGAAAATCCGGCCGTCTTGCGACGCCTCGCCGCAAGCGGATGCGTGCAAGTGCTCGTCGGTCTCGAGTCGCTCGTGCACGAGCATCAAGGCATGGGCGCGAAGCGCACTTCGATCGCGCGCATGATGGATGCAGTGGCGTCGATTCAGGACGCGGGGGTGGCCGTCATCGGCTGTTTCATCGTCGGAAGCGACGGAGAGGATCGCGAATCGCTTGATCGACTGGCGCGGTTTCTGGAGCAGGATCCCTGCGCCGATGCGCAGGTGACACTGCAGACTCCGTTCCCGGGAACGGAGCTTCGAGCACGATTGGAGCGCGAAGGGCGACTGCTGCCGGATCGAGATTGGTCGCATTGCACGCTCTTCGACATCACCTACCGCCCGGACCGGATGGCGCCCGATGAACTGCAGCGTGCGTTCATCGACTTGCTTCGCCACGGCTTCTCCGCAGCGCAGTCAACGCGGCGCAACGAAATCCGCCGCGCGGTCTGGGCGAAGGCACGGAGCATGGCATGACGAACATCACGGGCAACACCGACGACTCCCGCGACCAGCGTGGTGCGAGCACTTCTCAGCACTCGGACGAATCGTGCGATCAGCATGGCGCGAGCGGCTCTCAAAACTCGGACGAATCGTGCGATCAGCATGGCGCGAGCGACTCGCCCAGGCCGAGTAGCGCGATGACCTCGATCGCGCAGAGCACCATGGGCATCGGCACGCTGTGCTCCTATCTGGTCGGAGGGCGCGGAGCGATCATCACCATGGCGCAGTCGCGCTGGTCACTCGCGATCGGCGGCATGTTCGTGCTTGTTGGCGGCTTGGCGCGGCATTACGACGGCGCCGACCTGCTCCATCAACCGTGGTTCCTGCTGCGCCCGCTGGCCGCTTCGCTGGTGGTGAGCGCCTCGATCTTCCTGGTCGTGCATCTCGTGGCATGGTTCAAGCTGCGCGGCGAGCCTGGCCGTCCGTCGCTCGTTCGCGCGTATCAGTCGTTCCTCGGTCTCTTCTGGATGACCGCCCCAATGGCGCTCATCTATGCGGTGCCGTACGAGCGATTCCTGAGCGAGGAGGGCGCGCTCGGCGCCAACATCGCGTCGCTTGCGCTGGTGTCCGTGTGGCGAGTGACGCTGATGGCGCGCGTGATCAGTGTGATGTACGGCTTCGGATTCCTCGGAGCACTGATGCTGGTCATGATCGTCGCCGACACGGCCGCGATCGTGGCGCTTATGAATGCGCCACTGCCCACCGTCGACCTCATGGGCGGACTTCAGCGGACGCGCAGTGAAGCGATCATCGCCACCACGGCGTTCAATGTCGGCATCGGAGCGGTGCTCTCGTTGGCGATCTGGGTGATGGGCGTGCTGGTGACGCTCGCACGATCGCGACCGAATTGGCCGGCGATCGACGGCACCGCGCACGATCTTGGGAACGACGGCACCGCCCTCGATGTTGGCAACGGCAGCAGGCGCGCGGAAACGCGCGCACGCGCCGGCAGGCCGACGCTCGCGCTCATCGCGCTGCCGATCGTGCTCGTCATCGCATGCGTTCCGATCATGATGGTCACCCAGCCCGAGCAGATCCGCGCGCATCGCGTGGCGCAGATGCTTCGCAGTGGTGCGATTGACGACGCGCTCGCAGAGATGTCGCGCCATCAGCGCGATGACTTCCCGCCAATCTGGTCGCCACCTCCACGCCCCGCGTTCCGGGAGTGGGAACCGCCGATCGAACAGGTACTCGAAGCGATCGCGCGGAAGCCTCCCGCGCCGTGGGTCGCGTCGACCTTTGCGGAGAAGGCACGATCCGGCTTCGGGAGACGATTCATGTTGGAACTCAATCGGATCGGGGCGACGGAAGGCGGCGAGGCGATTGCCCCGCGCGAGCTCATGAACACGCGAGACTCCGAGCGCACCGTGCTCAAGTGGCTCATCGAGATTGACCCGTCGTACACCGAGGATCAGCGCGAGCGACTGCGCCGCGCCATCGCTAGGAGCGAGGAAGCGCTCGACGCACCGTGAAATGGGTCATGTTCGAGTGCCCGGTGAGAGAAATGCTGCGCAGGGCTCGCGCGCGTGCACACCGACCGGCCAGCGGGCGATCACGGCTTCGACGCGGAGGCGCCGACGGGCGCGGTCGTGGGTGACTCAATTCGACGCAGCCGCACGAGCTCGGTTGCGCGGCCACCGGCCGTGTTGATGATGGCCGCGCGCAGGCGATCCACGCGCTCGCTCCGCGCGGCTCCCGCGCCGATCGCACCCCCTGCAGCACCCGCGATCTCCAGAGTCATGCGGGCATATTCCGCCCACCACGGCATGAGGCCACCGGGCTGTTCGAGCACGCGCACCGCTTCGTCCGCACTCGCCGCAGCGCCCGCGCGATCTCCGGTCACGAGCAGCGCCTCTGCTCGGTGAAGCCATGCACGACCGACCATCGGGTGCATTTCGCCGAGTGACTCGCGCAGCAACGGAAGCAGCTCGCCGATCGCGTCGGCACCGCGCTGAGCCTCGACCGAGTCAGCGCTCGACGCCAGTGTGAAGGCCCACTCGCGCAGGGCCGGCAACTCGAGTCGGCTGCTTCGCGTTTCGTCATTCAACTCGCGCGCGATCGCTCGCCCCGACTCGGCGCATGCCAGCGCTTCGTCGTGCCGACCCGATGCGCGTGCAAGAAACGCTCGATGGCACCACAGATCGATCAACAGACCGCGACGATTCGGCGCACCGTCGCGCAGCAACACTTCGGCTTCATCGAGCGCCACGCGCGCGTCGTCGAAATCGCCAAGCTGGTTCAGTGCGCCAGCGAGGATGAGCTGTGCCGTTGCTTGGTCGACGGCGACGGCACCGGCCTTTCGATAACCATCAAGTGCCCGGTGCGCCACCGAAGCGCTCTCGATCGCCGCGCCGCGATGACTCAGGTACTGCGCCAGATGCGCTCGCGCCAGGCTGAGTTCGGGGTCGCCGACCTCGCGCGCTCGCGCGAAACTCTGCACCACGCTCTGCCCGACCGCACACGCTTCTTCGAAACGACCGAGCGAATGCAGCGCGAGCGCCAACGCGCCGCGAATCCGCAGCGCCACCGGTGCATCGGCTCCGTCTGCCGACTTGATGATCTCAAGCGCCTCGCGGAAACCGTCGATCGCCTCCGCCACGCGACCCTGATTGCGGATGGAGGCCGAGCGACTGAAGAGGCAGATGGCCATCGCGCGCCGTCGCAGATGTCCCATCGCCACAAGCGATCGCTCCATCTCGTATGCGCGCGACGCATACGCCTCCGCACCGGCGTGATCTCCGCGCTCGCCAAGGATGAGCGCCAGATTCGCCAGCGCCACCGAGCGGAAAAAATCCGCCTCCGCCGTGGCACCAGCGGTTTCGCCCTGATCGCCGTGCAGACGAATGTTCTCTTCGCGCCGCGCAATGATCTCGAGCAGTTGCGCCTCCGCCTGATCGATGCGGCCGTCCAATCGCAGCAGATCGGCGAGATCGGTCATCGCCTGCAGCAGAGTCAGCTCGGTGCCGCGCGAGCTCGCTTCGCGCACCTTCAGCAGTTCGATGCTGTCGCGCAGCGCCTCTTCTCCGCGCGCGCGCTCGCCGATTCGCAGCAGCGTGTGCGCCAGCAGTCGACCAACCATGCCCGCGACCTGACTGCTTCCTCCCGCGTCGGGCGTGATTGAACCGGCGGCTTTGAGCAGAAACTGGCGCACCGTCATCTCGCCGCCTCCACTCTGCGACGGATCGGCGGCGGCCAGCAGATTCTGAATGAGCGCGAAGGACTGCGTCGACCGCGCGTTCTCCTCTTGAGCGAGTCTCAGTTGCACGCGCATTTCATCGCGCGCCTTCTCGGCGTCCTTCCGCGCAGCGACGGCCGTCTCCTGCGCTCGCTCCGCTTCCGTCTGCGCCACCTCCGCGTCGGCGCGAGCGATGTCGGCGCGGAGCGCCATCGTGATCGAAATGACCGTCGCGACGATCATCGCGGCGAACGCAGTCGCGATGCCCACGACGAGCGGTCGATGCCGACGCGTGAACTTCGCAAGCTGGTAGAGCGTGCTCGCCGGTCGCGCATCGATCGGTTGATGCGCCAGATGACGACGAAGATCCGCCGCGAGCGCGGCGGCGCTCGGGTACCGGCGACTCGGGTCCTTCTCAAGGCAACGCGCCACGATCGTTTCAAGATCACCGCGCAGCGTGCGATCGATCGACGCGAGTCGCGTCGGTTCCTCGTCGGTGATGAGGCGCACGGCCTCGGGAAGCGTGCGACCCGCGAGATCGATCGGCCGCTTCCCCGTCAGCGTCTCGAAGAGCACCACGCCCAGTGCGTAGACATCGCTCGTGACGCCGATCAGTTCCGAGCGTCCGGAGACCTGTTCGGGGCTCATGTACGGCAGCGTGCCGATCACTTCACCGACGGCGGTTGCGATCGTGGCCGCGTGATCCCGGTCGAGTGCGCGCGCGATGCCGAAGTCCAGCACCTTCGGTTGTCCCTGTTCGTCGACCAGGATGTTGGCCGATTTGAGGTCGCGGTGAATGACGCCGCGAGCGTGCGCGTGTTCGATCGCATCGCAGATCCTGGCGATGAGCTCGACGCGAGCGCTGGTGTCGAGCGCGTGCGTGCGAGCGAAGTCGACGACGGGTTCGCCGCGCACGAACTCCATGGCGAAGTACGGCCGCAGCGCTCCCTGGTCGACGCCGTGTTGATCACGCTCGCGCGCCAGTCCAGCCTCATGAATGAGCGCGATGTTGGCGTGCTGCAGTCGTCCGAGCAGCTCGGCTTCGCGTTGGAACCGACGCACGGCCGTCTCGCCGCCGACGCCGCGAATGACCTTGAGCGCGACCACACGCCGCGGTGATTGCTGCTCTGCGAGATACACCGCGCCCATGCCACCCGAGCCGAGCAACGCCTTGATTCGATAGTCACCGATCTGCGCCGGGAGCCGCTCGTCGAGCGCTGCACCGAGATCACCGGCGAGTTCGCGCACTGCAGCGTCGAGTCGCGACGAGACGGGATCGGCATCGGCATCGGCATTCGACTCGTCCGCTCGCAGCAGCTTCTCCAGATCGTCGGCGAGCGCGGCGTCCTTCGAGCGCAACTCAGCGAGTTGCTCCGCGCGCACCGCCACCGGCAGATCCACGATCGCCTCAAACGCGCTGCGCAGCGCCGCCCACCTCCGCGGATCACTCGTGGTCATGGCCGAGTTCGTCCGCCAACCAGGCTCGCGCCATGCGCCAGTCAAGCTCCACCGTGCGCGTCGACATCGACAGCGCTGTCGCGACCTCCTCCACCGTCATGCCGGAGAAGACGCGCATCTCGACGACCTGCGCTTGTCGCGGATCAAGTCGCGCCAGTCGCCGCAGACACTCATCGATGATGAGCACCTGGTCCGGTGCCGCCACGCGATCCGGCGCGTCGAAGTCGTCGATCGAGAGTCGACGAGCGCCGCCGCCGCGCTTGATCGCCGCACGGCCGCGCGCATGGTCGACCAGGATCTGTCGCATGGCCGTGGCAGCGATCGCCATGAAGTGCGCGCGGTCGTTTGGATCCGCCGCTTCACTGGCTGCGAGCTTCATCCACGCCTCGTGAACCAACGCTGTCGGCTGCAGCGTCTGTCCGGCGCTACGGCCTCGCATGATCGCTTCTGCGACGGCCCGAAGTTCCTGATAGAGCCCATCTTGCAACCGAAGTCGGGAGTCGCCGCTGCCCCGTCTAACATCACGGAGCAGCGTCGTCGTTTCCTCGGCCGTCAGCATGGCAGGGATTCTAAGGTGAACCGTCTCACCCTCCCTACACCGATTCCGTAGGGGACGAGCAGAGCGAATCATGTTCTCACCCCTTGCAGGGTCCGCATGGACCCTGTTGTCGTTGCCACTCGATTGGAGCAGTCAGCAGTGCAATCTCGGAACTCACGCCGTCGGTCCCTCTTCGCCATCACCGTGTCGATGCTGGCGCTCGCAGCTGTCGAGAGCGCCGCCGCGCAGAATTGCGCCTGTCCGGCGGATGCGACTGGCAACGGAGTCGTGGACGGGGCGGATCTCGCAGTGGTTCTCGGCGCGTGGGGCACTTCGTCTCCGGCCGCTGATCTGAACGGCGACGGTCTCGTGGATGGCGCCGACATCGCCATCGTGCTGGGAAACTGGGGCGTCTGCGCCACGCCGCCGAGCAACGACTGCGCCGGCGCGCAGTCGATCGGTCCCGGCTCGCATCCGTTCTGCACATCAAACGCAACGACCGACGGTCCGAGCCTCCCGCCGGGACTCTGCGGTTCAACGACGGCGCAGATCCACAAGGATGTCTGGTACGACTTCGATGCTCAGAGCAACGGCACAATGGTGCTCGAAACATGCACCGGCACCGCGTTCGACAGCGTCATCGCCGTGTACTCATCCGCGTTCCCGAACTTCGCGCCGTGTCCGACGGCGGCGCCGGGTCAGGCCATTCTCATTGGTTGCAACGACAACGGCTGTCAACAGCAGTCGAAGCTCACGCTCGAGGTGACCGGTGGGTTCCGCTACAAGATCCGCATCGGCGGCGCGAGCGCCAATGCCGCCGGCCCCGGTGTGCTGACGCTCAGCTTCACGCACCCAGGCGAGTCGTGCGAGAACTCGATCATCGTGAACAGCGTGCCGAGTTCGGTGACGATCCTGGGCAACACGAGTGACAATCCGTCCGCGATGCTGCCGAAGACCTGCTCCGCCGGCATCGTGCAGGGACCCGCGGAGTGGATCACCTACATCGCGCCCACCGGTGGTCTGCTCGTGATCGATACGTGCGATCCGTACACCAACTTCGACACATTGGTGCATGTGCTCCGCGACGAACTCGATGGCAACTGCTGGACCACGGCGATCGACTGCAACGACGACAGCTTCGTTCCAGGCTGTGATTTGAACGGCGCACCGCTGCTGTCGCTGCTCGAGGTTCCGTGCACGCAGGGCGAAGTCTTCCGCATCGTCGTCACGGGCTACAACGGCGCGAAGGGCAAGTACGCGCTCACCGTCACGCGATTCCGCGACTGACGGGGATGGGCCAGTTCGAGCGCGGTGAGTAACACGCTGGGCTGCAGCGTGCCAGGCAGGCGACATTGGAGAGCGGGAGGTGAGGGGGAACGGGGCAGCGGGGTCGCTGCGCAGATTTCTCAAGAAACCGTTGCGCTCTCTGTGCTCCAACTCCGTGAGGAACCGTGGAGCCCGCCCTGACACAGGCATCATGGCGGCTTCCGGTGGCGACCCGTCGTCGTCAGACACCACGTTCGGAGCAATCGGAAATGAAACTTGGATCCTCATATCGTGCCGCGCGGACCATCTCTGCCGGCGTTCTTCTCGCCGCCGGAGCATCCGCGACGGCCGTCGCCGGGGGGTGCGTGTGCATCGCCGACATCAACGCCGACGGACAGGTCAACGGCGCAGATCTGGCCTTCATCCTCGGAGCGTGGGGCACCTCGAATCCAGCCGCCGACCTCAGTGGTGACGGCCAAGTCAACGGTGCGGACATCGCCATCGTGCTCGGCAATTGGGGGCCCTGTGCGGGACCGGCCAATGACAGTTGCGGCAATGTTCAGGTGATCGGTCCAGGCAGTTATCCGTTCTGCAACACACTTGCGACGACGGACGGCCCGGCGCTGACACTCGGGTTGTGTGGCGAGTCGGCGACAAACATCTACAAGGACCTTTGGTACCAGTTTGCACCACAGAGCAACGGCACGATGACGGTCGAGACATGCGGCGCGACGAGTTTCGACACGGTCATTGCCATCTATTCATCTGCGTTCCCCGGTCTCGCCCCATGCCCCACCGACGGCCCCGGTCTTGCGACGCTCGTTGCGTGCAATGACGACTCCTGCGGTGTTCAATCGAAGGTCGTCGTCAATGTGATCGCCGGGAAGCACTACAAGATCCGCGTCGGAAGCTGGTCGGTACTCCAGAGCGGAACGGGCACGCTGAAGCTCAGCTTCTCCCACGCCGGCGAGTCATGCGCGAACTCGATCGTCGTCAACAACGCTCCAACCACGGTGACCATCGTTGGCAACACCAGCGACAACGCCGTCGCGAACCTGCCCAACAACTGCTTCGGCTCGTTCCCACAGGGCGGCGCCGAGTGGATCACCTACACGTCCACCTGCAACGGCATTCTCACGATCGATACATGCAGCCCGAACACAGACTTCGATACGGTGTTGACGGTGCTGCGCTACGAGTTCGATGGGAATTGCTGGTCGACGTTCATCGGATGCAACGACGACAGCAACGCGATCGGCTGCACCTTGAATGGTCAGCCGCGACTCTCGCGACTCCAGGTGCCCTGTTCCCCCAGCGAAGTCTTCCGAATCGTCGTCTCGGGTTTCAACGGCGCCAGCGGCGAGTACGCACTCACCATCAATCGCAACTGCAACTGACCTTGGTGTCCGCCAGTCCCGGTGCGTCCCGCATGTCACGGTGCGGGCCACCGGGTTTCGGTAGAGCCGGAAGGCCTCCGGAACCATCACTAATCCTTGGTTCTCTTCGAGCGGGTGGAAGAGGCGGCGGCGGCCAAAGGCGAAAGCCGGGTCGCCGCCGTTCATTGCGCGTCGGCCGGAAGCAGGACGACCTGGCTCGCATCGATCTCGAGCACGACCTGTTCGTCCGTTCGATTCTCGCGGCGCGGATTCGCTTCGAGCACCTTGAGTTCGGCACTGCCGACCTGGATCAGATGTTGCGCAGTGCCTCCGAGGTAGGTCGTCGACTTCACGAGCCCGCGAAGTGTGTTTGCACGAGGCGTGGCGCCGCCGCCCGGCGCACTGGCCGCGTGCGAGGAGAGGCGAATCGCCTCCGGGCGCAGGCACGCGAGCAACGCGCCGTCGAGCGGGCCGTCCACGACAGTCGTGGTCAGTACGCCCGCCGTCGTGTCGATCAGCGCACTCGCGCCATCTCGTTCGCGCAATGTGGCGCCGAGGAAGTTCGCCTCGCCGAGGAATTCCGCCACGAATCTCGAATTCGGGCGTTCGTAGAGTGCGCGCGGCGCACCCTGCTGTTCGAGCCGCCCATCGCGCAACACCACCATGCCGTCGGCGAGCGACATCGCTTCGTCGCGATCGTGCGTCACATAGACGGTCGTCATGCGAATCTCCGTGCAGATCCGCTTGATTTCGTGGCGCATCTCCATGCGCAGTTTGGCGTCGAGGTTCGAGAGCGGCTCGTCGAGCAGCAGCACTTCAGGGTTGAAGACGATGGCCCGCGCCAGTGCCACGCGCTGTTGCTGCCCGCCAGAAAGTTGATTCGGTCGGCGCTCCGCGTACTCGCTCATGCGCACCATCTCGAGCGCCAGACCGACGCGACGCTTCATCTCGTCGCCGCCCGTACGGCGCACGCGCAGACCGAATGCGACATTCTCGAACACGGAAAGATGCGGCCAGAGCGCGTAACTCTGGAAGACCATGCCGGCGTTGCGCTTCTCGGGCGCCAATGAAGTCACATCGCGCTCGCCGAATCGGATGCGGCCGCCCGTCGGCTCGAGGAAGCCCGCGATCATGCGCAGAATCGTCGTCTTGCCGCAGCCCGAGGGACCCAGCAGGAAGAACAGGCTGCCTGCGGGAATCGACAGGTCGACGCCCTGCACGGCCACCGTCTTGCCGAACTCGCGACGCAATGCTTCGAGGCGGATCGGCACCATGCGAGCAGTGGGTGAAGATACCCGGATCCGTCACGCATGCGGTCGTGCGTGCGCGCCGATCGCGGCGACGCGAGGTGCGAGTCCCGTCATGAGTTCCGCGAACACCTCGTCCGGCTCACGGTTCGCATCGACCACGAGATGGTGGGACGGATCACTTGTCGCCTGCGCCAGATATCCACCGCGCACGCGCCGATGGAAGTCGATGCCCTTCTGCTCCATGCGATCGAGCAGCGGTGAGAGACGCTTGGCGCTCGTGACTTCATCGACATCGAAGATCACCACGAGATCGGGCATGCGCACACCGACGGCAACGGCCGCGACCGCGCGAATCTCCGATTCCGAGAGTCCCCCCGCGGTGCCTTGATACGCGAGCGTCGAACTCACGAATCGGTCGGAGAGCACGAGATGACCCTGCGTGAGCGCAGGTTCGATGCGCTCGCTCACGAGTTGCGCGCGACTCGCCATGTAGAGCAGCATCTCGCAACACACCGTCATCTCTGCATTCGCGGGATCGAGCAGCACGCGGCGAATCTGCTCGCCGATCGGCGTACCGCCGGGCTCGCGCACGTCGGTCACGGTCACGCCATGTTCGCGGCAGAGCGCCATGAATCGCGCCATCTGCGTGCTCTTGCCGCTGCCGTCCGGGCCATCGAAGACGAGGAATCGACCGCGCAGCAGCGCCAGCCAGGAGAGGTCACCGAGACGGTGCGGAACGCGCTCCACGCGGCGCTCATGAGAAGGATCGGCGGCGGCACTCACGGCCGCGAGAATACCGAGACGGACGCGCGTGCCGGGGGGAACGCGACCGCAGCAACCGCGCCGCGCTCGTATCCTCCGCCGCATGCAGGTCGACCTGCGCGATGCAGCGCGACATCGGATCGGCCGCGTTGACATCGATCCAACCGAACGACCCACACTCGTGCGCATGGCGCGACGCGATGCAGCGCCCGACGCACCGCTGCAGGAGGTCTTCCTCAACTGGGATCAGGCGGTGGACGACGCGGGTTGTCTGCGGCATTGCATCGCATGCGGCGGACAGCTCTATCGCACGCGCACGCTGCCGCAGGTGACGCCCGTGGTCGTCGTGCTCGCGGCGGCGGGCGTGCTCGTCGCCGCGTTCGGTCTCGCGGCAAATCCCTGGGTCTACGGCGCACTCGTCTCCGTGCTGCTGCTCGATGTCGGCGTGCTCGTCGTCTCACGCACACGGCTCGTCTGCTATCGATGCGGCAGCGCCTACGACGGCGTGGGCGTGGCGCGCTATCACCGCCGCTGGAATCCGCGCGAAGCGGAGGGAGCCGCGCCCGTCGATCAGTCGTCTTCGCTCTCGGGTTGAGCGGGCGCGCCGAAGATGGCGCCGCCGATCCGCACGAGATTCGCGCCGCACTCGATGGCGATCTCGAAGTCGTTGCTCATGCCCATCGACAGAATGTCAAAGCGAGCGCCGCCGGCACCGCTGCGGCGGACATCCTCATAGATCTCGCGGCAACGCTCGAAAGTGCGCCGCGCCGCGTCGAGCCCGCCTTCGAGCGGCGCCATGCACATGAGTCCGCGCACGCGAAGATTGACCATCGTGTCGATCTGCGCCACCAGGTGCCGTGCCGCGGCCGGTGCCGCGCCTTGCTTGCTCTGCTCGCCTGAGACATTGACTTCGATCAGCACCTCAAGCGGCTCGATCGGTGCGTTGCGCGGATCACGATTCTCGCGACGCAGTGCGGCACCCTGGATCTCCTCCGCCAGTCGCAGATTGTCGAGCGAGTGGACGAGACGAGCCACATCGATGCACTTGCGGACCTTGTTGCGCTGAAGCGTGCCGACCATGTGCCAGCGCACCTTCGGCGCCTGCGCGGCGCCGCTCAGTTCGCGCCGTCGCGCCAGGAATTCCTCGATGGCCGCCGCCCGCTGCACCAGTTGCTGCACACGGTTCTCGCCGAAATCGACCTGGCCGAATTGAACGAGCTCACGGATCTGTTCGAGTGACGCGCTCTTGCTCACCACCACGACGAGCACCGAGTCGGCAGCGCGTCCGCTTCGTTTGGCGGCGGCGCCCACGCGCGATCGCACCGATTCCCAGCGCTCGCGGAGCGTCGGTCCGGTGGCAGGTTGTGCGAGGGTCGGAGACTCGCTCATCGATCAGCGACGGTACCCACCACGCGGCGCAAGGGCAAGCCACCGGCGCGCCGCCGCGCTGCGAATATGCTCCCGCCGATGCGCGACTCCCCGCGGACGGGTGCTTCACGACCCGTCAACATTCCATGCGTGTTGATCGTGCGCGATGGATGGGGGCGCAATCCACATCCTGAGCAGGACGCCTTCAACGCGGTGAAGCAAGCGCGGACGCCGATCGCGGACATGCTCGAACGCGAATGGCCGACCACGCTCATTCGAACGAGCGGCGAGGATGTTGGACTGCCGCAGGGACCCGACGGACCCGTCATGGGCAACTCGGAAGTCGGCCATCAGAACATCGGTGCCGGCCGCATCGTCGACCAGGAACTCATGCGGATCACGCGAGCGATCCGCGATGGCACGTTCGCACGCAATCCGGTGCTTCTCCAGGCCTTCGCGCACGCACGGACCCACGGCACGCGCGTGCACCTCATGGGACTCGTGAGCAACGGCCAGGTGCACAGCGACATGGATCACCTGTGCGCGCTTCTTGCGTTTGCGAAGTCGAACGGTTGGCCGTCGGATCGGCTCTTCGTGCATGTGTTCACCGACGGGCGCGACACGGCGCCCGAGAAGGGGTGCGACTTCGTGGCCACGCTCGAGGGCTGGCTTGCCGGCGATCTCGGCACCCCCGGCGAGCGCATCGGCCGCATCGCCACCGTGATCGGGCGCTTCTGGTCCATGGATCGCGATCATCGCTGGCCGCGCATCGAGCGCGCGTGGAGCTGTCTGCTCGGGCGCGGTGGTGCGGTGGCGACGAGCGCCGACGCGGCGCTGGCACAGGCCTACGCGCACCCCGAGACGCCCACGCAAGCGGGCGATGAGTTCGTTCCGCCGACGCGCATCAGCGGCGTGAACGGCGCCATCAAGGACGGCGATGCGGTGATCTTCTTCAACTTCCGCGGCGATCGTCCGCGAGAACTCGTCAAGACATTCGTGCTCGACGATGCGGCATGGGCGACTGTCCAAGGCGGCGGCTTCGCGCGCGACCCGCGCCCGACGGGTCTCTTCTTCGCCACGATGTGCGCGTACGAGCAGGGACTGCCGGTCGAAGTGCTCTTCGCGCGGCCGCCGAAGCTGATCAACATCCTGGGCGACTGGATGGCGCAACTCGGCCTCACGCAGTTCCGCTGCGCCGAGACGGAGAAGTTCCCGCATGTGACCTTCTTCTTCAACGACTACCAAGAGCAGCCGTTCGCAGGCGAGTCGCGTGTAATCGTGCCGAGCCCGCGCGATGTGAGCACCTACGACCAGAAGCCGGAGATGAGCGCACTCGAAGTGCGCGACACGGTGCTCGCGCGACTGTGCGCCGACGATTGCCAGTCGCTCATCGTCATCAACTTCGCGAACCCGGACATGGTTGGACACACGGGCAATCTCGCCGCCGCGATTCGCGCGGTTGAGACAGTGGACGCCTGCGTCGGCGCCGTCATCGAGGCGACGCTTGCGCGAGGCGGATCGCTCGTGATCACGGCGGATCACGGCAATGCGGAGCAGATGCGCGATCCCGAAACAGGCGGACCGCAGACGGCACACACAAACTTCACCGTGCCGCTCTCGGTGGTGGGTGAGGCGTTCCGCGGCGTTTCGCTGCACAGCGATGGTCGTCTGGCGGACATTGCGCCGACACTGCTCGACATGATGGCGCTGCCGCAGCCGAGCGAGATGACGGGGCGATCACTGATCGGCGAACGGGCACCGGCGATGCCCCGGTAGGATTTGGGCCATGAGCCGACTCACTCGTATCGGCGCGGCAATGGCCGCGATCTCGTCCGTACTCGTGCTCGCGGCGGCGGTGCAGAACGCACCCGGCGATCGCTCTGGCGGCGCCGGCACACCAGCTCCGCGCGGCGCGTCGTCACCAGCCACCGGAGCGCCAGCTCAGTCCGCCGACGCGCCCGCGACGATGGACACCTTCGACGAAGGCATGGAGCGCGCAGGTCGAGGCTTCAAGGCACTCAGGCGTTCCGCGCTCAGCGCGGCCACGCGCACGGCGGATCTCGCGGCCATCCAGTCACTGCAATCCGGGTTGCTCATGGCCAAGGGCGCCGCCAGCGCGCTGCCGATGTCACCCAACGCGGAGAAGAAGTTCGCCGACGACAAGGCCGCGTACGAGACCGCGCTCCGTCGTGATCTGGCACAGACGCTCCGTCAGGCGATCGTCGTCGAAGCGGCGATGCTCGATGGCAGTTCCGAGAGCGCGAAGGCCGCAGTGGCGAAGCTTGGCGAGATGCAGGAGCACGGACACACGCTCTTCCAGAACAACGAGTGATGGAGGGGTCTCGGCCAAGCGATCGAGCGTCGATCGAGTTGCGATCGACCACACAGGGTCCGTTTCTCGCGCTCATCTGGTGCACGGCTGCAACGGTCGTGGTCCTCGTTCTTGCCGCACTTGCTTCAGTGCTGCTCAGCCCTGACCAACGCGCTCACCTCTACGGGGACGAGGGCAGCGTCATCGAACAGGCGTCGACGGTGCTCTGGGTCATCGCGGCGTTCGCCATTCCGATCATCCTGCGGAGTGTGCGACCCACGGTGCTCGCGGGCATCGGCGTCGCACTCGTTGCCGCCGCTCGCGAGGCGGACTGGCATGTAGAACTGATCGAGGGAAACGTACTGAAGATCCGGTACTACCTTGACGCAACACGCTCGATTCCGGCGCGAATGCTCTCCGCCGCAGTCGTCGCGATCGTGGCGGCGCTCTGCGTCATCGTCGCCATCGCGCTCTGGCGCCGAGCCGTCCGCGCCGGGGGGCTGCGTCGAGCGTGGGTTCAGATCACCGTCTTCGTCATGGCGCTCGGCATCACCGCCAAGTTGATCGACAGCGTGCCCGGTCCCTTGGCACGGGCTGGCTGGGCTGTGCCCCCGTCGATCCGTGCCGTCATGGGATCGATGGAGGAGCACCTCGAACTGCTGCTGCCGTCACTCGTCATCGTCGGAGTGATTGCGTACGCACGGTCATCGAGCCCGGGCGAGCCGAAGGCGCTTCTCGGCGATCGTTGAGATTGCCTAGGCGGGTTCCCACGCGCCGTGTCCACCTTCGAAGAGATCGAAGAGTGGCCACACCGCACAGAAGTCGTCGCCCGGACCGAACTGCGAGTGACCCGTGCGCACGATCTTCCCGTCATCGAGTCGACGGAAGGCGCTCACGCCGGGCTGCGCGCTGCCGGCATCGGTCATGTAACCCATCGTCCGCGCAAACTCGCTTCCGGCGCCGGAGACGACGCGGTAGGTCCAGCCGCGCGACGACGCATACTCGCGAGCCGTCTTCGGCGGATCCGCAGAGCAGAGCGCAAATCCGCAGCGCGTAGCGAAGTGGCGCACGAAGCCGTTGAGTCCATCGGCCCAGAGTGTGCAGTACTGGCAGCGTCGGCCCATGTTGTGCACCACGAGCAGATCGCGATGCTCACCGAAGAGATCGGAGAGATGCACGGGTTTGTCGTCGAGATCGCGCAGCGCCCAATCTTCGACCGACTCCGCAGGTCGCGATCGCCGAGCGGCGGTGAGTTCCTTCTTGAGCGCATCGATTCGCTGGACAAGCTCACTGATGTGGGCCTCCGCGCCGACGAGATCGGTCGTGTTCATGGCGAAAGCCTATCGACGAAGACTCGAATCGCCAGCGGTGCTTCACGGAGTACGGTCGCGCGCCGCGTCCTTCGATAGTCTGACCTCGTGCACGATGCTTCACGAACGGAACGGTTCATGCGCCGCGCCATCGAACTTGCGGCGCAGGGCGTCGACGCGGGTGACGGCGGCCCCTTTGGTTGCGTCGTGGCGCACGGTGACACGATCGTGGGCGAAGGATGGAACCGCGTGGTGTCGATGAATGACCCCACGGCCCACGGTGAGATGGTTGCGATTCGCGCCGCCGCCGCGCGGCTCGGTCGATTCTCACTCGCCGGCTGCGAGCTCTACACGACGGGTGAGCCCTGCCCGATGTGTCTCGGCGCCATCCACTGGGCGCGACTCGATGCGGTGCACTTCGCACTGAGCGCCGACGACATCGCGAGCATCGGCTTCGATGATCGCGCCTTCCATGAGCAAGTGGCGCAATCGCGCGAGCGCCGCGCGCTTCCCGTGCACGCGGTCAGCCACGAGTTGCGCAGTGCTGCGTTCGAAGTCGCCCGGCGCTGGATGGCGCGAAGCGATCGCGTGCCGTACTAGCGCGGCCGTCGCTCAGCCCCAGTTGCCGAGAAGAATCGCGAGGTCCGCGCCGTTCACGGCGCCATCACCGTTGAGGTCCGCTGCCGATGGACTCTCACCCCAGGCACCGAGCACCAGCGCGAGATCAGCACCATTGACTGCGCCGTCCCCGTTCAGATCGCCGACCGTGCCGAGCTTCGCCGCCAACATCGGACCGAAGTCCGCGGCGGAGAGCAGCGCGTCGCCATTCATGTCGAGTGCCTCCAGACCGGGCTGGACCGTCATGCCGAAACGGCTCGTGAGCGCTGAAAGATCCAACTGCGTGACGATCCCATCCTCGTTGAAATCACCCATGCGCGCCGGTGGCAGCAGCGTCCAACGAGTGTTGATGCCATACCCAGTGAGCGTGCGCATGCTGCCGGTGTTGGGCCAGCGCAGCACGATTTCGTCGATCGATGTCGCGGCACCGAGTCCGAAGTGCGCATCGAGATCGTTCTGCCCGAGATATCCGTTGCCGGCGATGGTGATCGCCCGCACCTGCGTCGAGGTGCCGCTCGCCATGGTCACCGTCGCGCCGATCGCATCGAGATCGTGCTGCTCCCCGATCACACGGAACTTCACCCAGTTGTTCGACGCATTCGTCTGATTCACCCAGAGCACGATGTTTCCGCCGACGGGATTGACCACGATGTCCATGTCGCCGTCGCCATCGACATCGCCGACGGCACCGGCGAACATCGGCGTCAGCGCGGTGACGAGGTTGGCGGCGGCGCCCATCTCCACCATCGGCGGCGCGCCCTGGTTCATGTAGAGCGACGGACTCTCGATCTCGTTCGTGACGAAGAGATCCTCGAGCCCGTCGTTGTTCGCATCAAAAAAGGTGCCCACCCAACACGGCTTGTAGTGATCGACACCCCAGGTCGCCTGCCCGAGCGCATAGTTGCCGTCCAGACCGCGAAGGAAGAGTGGATTGGCACCGAAGAGCGGCGCCGCACCACCGGTCGTGTTCGTGCAGTAGAGGTCGAGCCGCCCATCGAGATTGGGATCACCGACCGCGACGCCCATGCTGAAGAACCCGAGTCCCGTTCCGTTCTGCTGCCCGATCTCGTTCATCACGCCGCCGTCGTTTCGCCAGAAGCGATTGCGGAAGATGGGATTGACCATGCCGCGATCGTTGCTCAGGTAGAGGTCGAGATCGCCATCCTGATCAGCGTCGAAGATCACGGCTTCCAAGCTGTACGCCTTCACATCCACGCCGAGTGCGGCCGCGATGTTCGTGAACGCCCCGTTGCCGTTGTTGCGCCACAGTTGATTGCGCGTCGTCAGTGTGCCGGGGTAGTTCGCCGCGTGATGCGTGATGTAGAGGTCGATCCACCCGTCGCCGTCGATGTCACCCCACGCCATGCCCTTCGTGAGCGAGAGCGTGGTCACGCCCGTTGCAAGCGAGACATCGACGAATGCGAATCCACCATCGTTGCGATAGAAGCGCGGTGCCGCGCCCGGTGCGACGATCACGAGATCGAAGTCGCCGTCGGCATCCCAATCGGCGGCGCTGAAGTTGCTCGCGCCGGCGATCGTCGGGATGCCGGTGTCGAGCGAGCGATTCGTGAAGTGTCCAGTGCCGTTGTTCTCGAAGACGCCCACCAGCCCTGAGGCGCCGCCGAGCACGATGAGATCGAGATCGGCGTCGCGATCGAGATCCACGAAACCGATGCCGTGTCCCCAGAAACTGCTCACCCAGTTGGGCATCTGATAGACGAGCCCCCGACTGACGGCCTCTTCGGTGAATGGCGCGATCTGTCCCGCGGCGCCTGAGGCGCACCACGCCGCCGCGAGCGTCGCGAGTGCCGCTCCCGTCGCGCGCGACGAAAGCGACGCAAGCGACGAAAGCGACGAGAGCGACGAAAGCGACGAGAGCGACGAGAGCGACGAGAGCGAACAACGCCGAGTGCGCCTCACCGCAATCTCATGAACGAACTGACCGTAAGTCAAATCACCTCCGCGGCGGCACCGACGATTCAGCCCGAGAGGGCGTCCAGCGCGCCTCGGCGCGAGAAGGAAGCCCTGCAGGCAGTCTATTGCCTGATCGACAGAGTCCAACGGCATCTCCGCGCGAACCTCGTAGCATGTGCGCGTGCTTCCGCGCATCGCCATTCTCGGACGTCCTAATGTCGGCAAGAGCAGCCTCTTCAATCGGCTCGCTGGTCGACGCGTCTCGATCGTCGATCCCACTCCCGGGACGACGCGCGATCGTGTCGAAGCGACGATCGAACTGCGCCCGCCGCGTGTGATCAAGACGCGGCCCGCAAAGCGCTCGCGCCGCGCCAAGCGTCTGCACCCCGATGAAGATGAGCTCGATGCGGAGGGAGACTCGGCGCCAGGCGCGTCGAGTCGCTTCGTCGATCTCGTCGACACCGGCGGATGGGGCGTCTATGTCGCGGAGGGCAAGCGCTTCGATGACGCGGGCAAGGATCTGGCATCGCTGACGCCCGAGATCGAAGCGCAGATCCTTTCCGCCGCGCGCAGTGCCGATCTCATTCTCTTCGTGGTCGACGCGCGCACCGGCGCCATCGCGCTCGACGAACGCATCGTCGAACTGCTGCGACGCGAGCGGCTCGTCGAGCGCGTCGTCGCCATCGCCAACAAGGCGGACGATTCGTCGGTCGAGTCGGAGATCGCAGCGCTCGCCAGATTCGGCTTCGGCGTGCCGCACCCGGTGAGCGCCAAGTCGGGGCGCGGACTTGCGAAGCTGCGCGCCGTGCTGTTGGAGCACGCCGACCGGATCAGCGCCGCGCGCGCGGGAGGCACCGTCGGCGCCGCGCCGCCTTCGCCACCGCCATCCGTCTCCACGCTTACGGAGATGGAGAGCTCCGAAGACGGCGAAGCTGACGAAACTGGCATCGACCCGACTGCGACCGAGACAGTTGTCCACACGCCAACGCCGCGCGAGCTCAAGATCGCACTCATCGGCCGCCGCAACGCGGGCAAGAGCAGCGTCGTGAATGCGCTCGCAGGCGAGCCGCGCATGATCGTCAGCGAAATCGCCGGCACCACGCGCGACGCGATCGATGTGCGCTTCGAGATCGACGGACGCGTGCTCATCGCCATCGACACGGCGGGCGTTCGCAAGCGCAAGAGCTGGGACGGCGACATCGAGTACTACGCCAATCTCCGCACGCAGGAGTCAATTCGTCGCGCCGATGTCTGCATCCTGCTGCTCGACGCGGCCGAGCGTGTCTCGCAAGTCGAGAAGAACCTGGCGATGCAGCTCGTCGAGGCGTACAAGCCGACGATCATCGCGGTGAACAAATGGGACCTCGTCAAGGAGACGCTCAAGCCCGACGACTACCTCGAGTATCTCGGGCAGGAACTTCCGGGTCTCTCGTTCGCGCCGATCGCCTTCGTCAGCGCGGCGTCGCGACAGGGCATGCGCGATCTCATCGCGATGTGCTTCAACCTCGCCGAGCAGGCGAGCCATCGCGAGACGACGGGTCGCGTGAACGCCGCCATCGAGCGAGTGCTCACGGAGCGCGGTCCCAGTTCGAAACTCGGCACGAAGGCGAAGGTCTTCTACGTGACGCAGATCGATGTGCGCCCACCGACGCTGGCACTGGTGGTCAACAAACCGGAGCTCTTCGAAGGCTCGTATCAGCGGTACCTGGAAAACAAATTGCGCGACGAACTGCCCTTCAGCGAAGTGCCGATCCGGCTCATCTTCAGCGCGCGCAAGCGCGAAGAGTGGGGCAGTGACGGCAGCGGGGGCAAGTCCGGCGCTCGCGATGACAAACCACAGCGGAGCGAGGGTCGATCCGGTGCTGGTCTGAGCCTGACCAAGCCGCGCCCCACCAGACCCGAGGCTCGCGCGAGCGCCGCCAAGCCGCGCCCCACCAGACCCGAGGCGCGCGCGAGCGCCGCCAATCCGCGCACCGCGAAAGCCAAGCCTGCCCGTGCGCCGCGAGGTCGATCATGAGCATCATTCCGCTTCCCATGTTCGAGCGCGATGCGGATCCGCAGTACCGCGACTCGCTGACTGAAGCCGAGGCCTACGCGCGCCTTCGTCCACCGACATCCATCGTCGTTCGCTTCGGCCGTCGCCTCATGGTGGGCGAGTTTCCCTATGACGGCGATGCGCGTCCCGGTTGCGGCTCGAAGATGGTGGCGCGCACGCCGCGCGGCGTGGAGCTCGCCGAGATGCTCACCACCACCTGCGGCAACTCCGGCTGCGGCAAGAGCGTTTCGCGCAAGGAGATGCTCGACTACATCGGCAACTCCGGCGGCCGCGAGTACCCGTTTGCGCGCGATGGTCGCATCCTTCGCCTGGCGACGGTCGAGGACCTGGCGGTGTGGTCCGGCATCCGCGCCAAGTACGACACGCACACGCGCGAGATCCAGGGTCGCGTGCGCGAGTTGGACATGCCGATGCGCGTCATCGAGGTCGAACCGATCCTCGGCGGCGAAACCGTCACGGTGCACTTCTCGAGCGAAGAGCGCGTCGACTTCCGCGAGCTCGTGCATGAACTCGCAGGACTCTTCAAGGCGCGCATCGAGATGGTGCAGACCGGCGCACGAGACGAAGCGCGCATCACGGCCGACTACGAGCGGTGCGGACAGCACTGCTGCTGCAAGACCTTCCTGAAGGTGCTGCGTCCCGTGTCTATGAAGAGCGCCAAGGTGCAGAAGGCCACGCTCGACCCGCTCAAGATCTCCGGTCGCTGCGGGCGTCTCATGTGCTGCTTGCGCTACGAGGATCAGACTTACGACGACTTGCAGAAGCGCCTGCCCAGAAACAAGACGCGCGTCGGCACACCTGAGGGTCCCGGCATCGTCGTCGACTCGAAGATCCTGGTGCAACTCGTGCTCGTGCAGCTCGAAGCCGACGGTCGCGAAGTCGCGGTGCCCGTCGAAGAACTCTCCGAACCGCCGCCACCCGGCGCACCTGCGCCCGCATCGGCGCCGAAGGCAAGAGAGCCCGATCCACTGCGCGGCATGTCGCCAGCAGATGTGGCGAAGCTCGCAGGTGATCCGCAGGCGCGCGAGAAGAAGCGTCGTCGTCGTCGCAAGCGCGGCGGTCGCGGCGACGGAAATGAGAACGGCCCATCAACCGGCGACGGAAACGACAGTGGTCCATCAACGGGCGACGGACGCAACGGTCCATCAGCCTGATGCGCCCGACGCGCCCGCACAGCCCGGCCAGTAGCATCCGCGCATGAGCGAAGTCGCCGAAGCGCCACGCAAGACCGACGTCATTGACACGCTTCAGTCGTTGCTGGTGGCGTTCGTCGTCGCCATGACGTTCCGTGGATTCGTGCTCGAAGGCTTCATGATCCCGACGGGAAGCATGGGACCGACGCTGCTCGGCGCGCATGTGCTCGTGCGAAGTCCGGTGACCGGCTACGCGTATGTCGCCGACAGCATGGCGATCGACGCGCGACAGAAGCAGGCGATCATCGATCCGATGATCTCGCGCCGCTTCCCGGTGGAGTTGGTGCCGCGCGAACATCTCGAGTCACTCGCGGCCGTCGGCGATCGCGTGCTGGTGCTCAAGTACCTCTGGCCGTTCATGGCGCCGCAACGATGGGATGTCGTGGTCTTCAAGAACCCGCCTGATCCGGTGGGCGAGACGCAGAACTACATCAAGCGTCTGGTCGGCATGCCGAACGAATCGCTGGCGCTGATTGATGGCGATGTCTTCGTGGGCCCGCCCGGCGCGGCGATTCAGGACCTGCAGATCGCGCGCAAGCCGGAGATGGTGCAGCGCGCGGTTTGGCAGCCCGTCTACGACAGCGATTGGCAGCCCGTCGATCTCCTGCGCTGGGAGCAGTCATGGCGCCAGCCTTGGAGCGGACCGCCATGGAAGCAGGACGAGGGCGCCGCATGGGTTGGGCTCGAAGGTGAACGCATATGGCGCGTCGAAGAGGCGGCGCCCGCCTCGATCGCGTGGGATCTCGCGACCCGACCGATCACGGACTGGAATTCTTACAACGTCTGGCGCGCTTCGCCGGAGTTCCCCGTCAGCGATGTGCGCATCGCCGCGTCAATCGAAGTCGATGATCCGTCGAACTTCGCCACTCGACTGTTGCTTCGCACGCGTGGACATCGACTCTCGTTCGAACTCGGCAACGGACACGCGGCCGTCACGCTCACACGCCATGAAGATGATCTCGAAGTGGCGCGCACGAGCGTTCCGTTCCAATGGCTCGGTCACTTCGCTCGCGTTGACTTCTGGCATGTCGATCAGACGTTGCGCATCATGGTCGATGATCGCGAAGTCGTCGCACTCGAGTACGACCTCGGTCCACCGCTCGATCGCCTGTCGCTGGCGATGATCAACATCGAGCGCTATCGCTTCGATCCCATCTCGACCCCGCCGCAGGGTCTCGCCGAGCTGCGCTGGGAATTCAGCGGCAGCGCGCTGGCACTCAGACATGTGCGTCTCGATCGCGACCTCTACTACCAGCCGACGATGCAGAGCCCGCACAACCAAGTGGGGCTGAATGGTCCGTTCATCTCCGGCGCGGGCTTCGGCTCTGATCTGCAACAGCCGGCGCGCCTGGAGGACGAGCAGTTTCTCATGCTCGGCGACAACAGCGCCGCCAGTCGCGACGGTCGCGTGTGGGGTCGACCGCACCAGTTGCTCGCTCGCGAACTCGGCTTCGATGCTCCCTTTGTCGTGCCGCGCTCGCTGCTCGTCGGCAAGGCGTGGTGCGTCTACTTCCCGGCGACGAGCAAACTCGCGTCGGGTGTCGATGGCACCAGCGTCGATGATCGGTTGAGCCGACTGCCGGCGCTCGCACCGAACTTCGGCCGGCTGCGGTTCATTCGTTGATCATTCGCTGATGCTCCGTTGAACATGCGCTGATCATGCGCTGAGCTTGCCTTGATCATCCGAGCCGCTCGCTCCGGTCTCACCGCTCGAATCGATCGGCGATCTCGGAGATCTTCGACGCGGTCTCACCCGCCTTCACCTGGTCGAGTCCGATGCTCCGGATCGTGACTGGCGAGATGCCCTTGAACGGGCTCCTCGCTTCGGTGTCATCGTCGGTGACCGAGCGGACGACGCGGAAGAAACGCAGTGATGCAACCGCCTTGTGCGCAAGGCGCGCCTCCGCCGTCGGCTCGGGCGGGAGCAAGTCATCGAATCGATTGAGCGGCCCCGGTCGTTCACTCGGCTTCTCGATCTCAGCGGTGCCGGACGCCTCGGGATCGGGGAGCGGCAGCCATCGCTGTGGTGGCGCCAACGCCACTTGAAGGAAGAGCGCGAACTCCGGGCCACGACGCGCCACCTGCTTGCGCCGCAGCGGATCGATGATTCGACCTCTCGGTGAACCGGTTGAGAGCCGATCGCGATCGCGGTCCAGTCCTCGCGTCATCTGGAATCCGTCGGACGCCGCAAGTTCGCGCAGCACCCGCCCCAACTCTGCGCGCGTCTTCTCGTCGAGGCTCGCATCGGTCGCCACGCGCTCGAACAGCGGACACGCTTCTTCCGCGATCGACCGCGCCGTGAGCGAGCGCGTTACAGATGGATCGCGCGTCAGCACCCGACTCACGCCAGCCACCAGAAGGGCGCGGTGTGCCGCTGTCGCCGCGTCGCCGATCTTCGCCTCCGCGAGCATCACACGGCATGCCGCCCGTAGTCCCGGCAGCCATTTCATCGAGAGGCCGTAGTCATCATCGTTGGGCAGGTCGAGATCGATCGTGCCGCACTGGAGGCCGCGCTCGATCGCGTCTCGCATCGCCTTGCCCGCGCCGAAGAACATGCGCTCCGCGCGCTCGAGCAGCGCCGGATCGGCATCGCGTCCGGCGAAGAGCACGACCTCGATCGCTTCCTGACCCTCCTCGGGCATGTTCGCAGCGATCGCCGCTGCACGACGCAGCCAGGTCGACGCATTCGCAATCTCGAGCGCGCTCTTCTTGCCTTCCGCGATCGCGTCGATGCGCGCCAATCGCTCGGCGATCTCAGCAGAGACCAGAATCTTGGCCTCCAGCGCCTTCGTGAACGAAGGCATGAGCACCTGCAACAGTGGATTGCGCTCGGCATCGCGCTCGAGTTCCGCCATTGCGCGGCGCGCCGCTTCGGGGTCGTTGCTCTCAAACGCCTGCGCCGCGCGGTCGTAGCTCATCTTCGCGAAGTCCAAGCCACGGCGGACGTCGCGATCACTCATGCCCGCGAGGTCGCCGGATGATCCCCCTGACGCCTGCACCAACGCGGCGACCTCGGCTCCACTCTTGCCAGAGAGTGATGCCGTCAACATCTGGTACTCGCCTCGCGTCGCATCACCGAAGTTGAACGCGTCATTGCCTCGATACGGCCGCAGCGCCTCGGCCAGCACCTTCGCGCGCTCTTGCGTCAGCGTGCCTTCGTCCAGCACGGCATCAACCGAGCCCAGAGAAAGTGACGAAATCGAGAGGCCGACCAACGAACTGATGAGCGTCTGGTCCTGCCCTGAATGGGAGCCGAGCGATGCGAATGATCGAAGCGTTGAGAGCGTCTTCTCCCAGTTGGAGTCGACACTCGCCAACGCCGCTTGGCTGTTGAGCAACCGAGCGGTCGTCCGCATCGGTTGCAGATGTGGCAACAGCAGCTCAAATCCCTTCGCGCGATCGAGCTCGAAGTCTGAACGGCGCATCGCGCCCGCCGGTTCGACCGCGGCAAGGAAGGGCTGGGCCTTGAGCATCAGCTCGCGCACGCGATCAACGTCGATCGGCGCGATGCGCCCGGACCCGGTCAGCGTCTCGAGTTCAGTGATCTCCTCGATCGTCATGCCTTTGGGCACACGGCCTTCGAGCAGCTCGAACGCCTGACGATAGATCGTCGCGGCGTTTCCGTTCGAGCGCCGGCGATTGGCTGATCCACCCGACTGAGGCTCGGCCGACACCGCGCCCGCGAGACCGAATGCGGCGATGAGCATCGCAAGCCGTTTCAGAGTCCTCATGCAAGAATCTCCGTAGGACGACGGCACTCTGGCTGCGAGCCGACCCGCCCACAGGTTACGGGCATGCTTCGGATCCGTTCCAAAGATGACCGCAGCGCTTCTCGATACCTGACTTCGTACTTGGGCAGGCCCCAAAGGCGGGGTATCCTCTCCAAACCGGGTCAGAAGACGTCCAAACCCCATTCTCTCGACCGAAGGAAACCCGCTCGTGACCTACCACGCGACCCCAGTCGTCGTCTCGTTCTCGTTCGCACTCTTGATGGGCGCCTCGGCATCTGCTCAGCAATTCCAGAACCAGACCTCCACCCGGCTTCCCACTCAGAACTTCTATTCGAATCAACTGACCATCGTCGACCTCGATGCGGACGGCGATCTCGACATGGTTTTCGCCGATGGTCAGGGCTATTCCAGCTTGGGGGCCTTGCTCAAACCACGCGTCTACATCAATGACGGCACAGGCGTCTTTTCCGACGAAACGGATGCGCGAATCCCCGGCGTGACCGGGTGCTTTCGCGGCGTTGAAGCCGGCGATGCCGACGGCGATGGCGATGTGGACCTGGTGCTCGCACAGGACTTCAACCGCCAGCCGATGCTGCTCATCAACACCGGCGGCGGCAACTTCGTCGACGAGAGCGTCGCCCGTCTCGGCTCCACCACCATGAGCTCTGCTCGCGCTCAGTTTGGCGATGTCGACAACGACGGCGATCTCGATCTCATCTTCAACAACTCGGGGACCACGAATCGCTTCGGCACCGGCCAGCCCAGGATCTACTTGAACAACGGCGCCGGGTTCTTCACGAATGCGACCGCAACGAACTTCCCAGCGGGCAACATCTCTCAGCAGATGGACATCATCTTCTGCGACATCGACCTTGATCTCGACCTCGACCTCTTTGTCTGCACGCGCGCGTCCTCGCCCAATCAGAGTCGACTCTGGAAGAACAACGGCGCTGGCGTGTACACGCTCCAGTCCGGGTTCCCCAACGACACGACGAGCTACTCGATCGATGTCGGCGACATAGATGGCGACGGCGATCTGGACGCGATCTCGGTCAATGGCGGGACGAGCAACGCCGAGCTGCTCGCGCGGAACAACAATGGCCTCGGGTCGAGCTGGACGAACATCTCCTCCTCGATCACGCCCAACCCAAGCATCGACGACAACGACAGCAAGTTCTTCGACTACAACAACGATGGTGACATGGACTTGATCATCGGAAGCCTGGGCTCAAGCGAACGCCTCTACAGCAACAACGGTTCCGGTGTGTTCACCCAGCCCGCCGGCGTGATCCCGACGGTCTCCGACGCCACGATCGATATCAAAGTCGCCGACCTCACGGGTGACGGCCGACTCGACTTCGTGACCGCGCAGGGTGAGTCCGGCGCATTCCAGAACAAGATCTATGTCAATGTCACTGGTCCAATCGACGACCGGGCGCCCACCTTCGCCACGACAGAGACAGTCCCGGACGGCGATCCGTCGGAGGTCCCGGCACCTCACGTGGTGCGCGCCGTCATCTACGACAGTCACACGAGCGACCGTGGGTTCCATGACAAGGGGGTCTCGCTCCGATACACGGCCTTGGCCGATTGCGGAGGAACGAGCGGCGAAGTCGCCATGACGTGGTACGGCAACAACATGTGGCGCGGCGTCATCCCAGCGATGCCCCCTAGCGCAACAGTGTTCTATTACGTGACGGCTCTGGATTCCAACTCGAATCTCGGCACAAGCGCCACACAGCAGTTCATCGAAGCGGGCACGGCACCACTACCGGGAGACGCGAGCGGCGATGGCAGCGTCGATGGCGCCGATCTTGCTCTGATCCTTGGAAACTGGAACGGAAGAGGCGTTGGCGATCTCAACTGCGACAGTGTCGTTGATGGTGCTGACATCGCGATCGTGCTCGGAAACTGGGCCCCTTGACCTTTCGGTCGGGAAGTAGAAGCGACTGGTCATGTCCCAGCGGCCCTTCGATCGCTTCGATCGAGGTCACACAGGGAGGATGGCCATGCGCTCACTTTCACTCGATGCCAGAATGGCGGGAGTCCGAGGTCGAACCTTTACGACGGCGGTGGTATCAGTGGCAGCCGCGCTCGCCTTGAGCGGTGCGGCACTTGGCCAACGAGGTGATGGCGGACGCGGCGCACCCGCGGGCGGCGGTGGGGGAAGTGGTCGATCGGCGCCGAGTGGGGGCGGCGGAAACAGCGGCGGGGGAAAGGGCGGAGCGCCAGCGGCGCAACCCGCGCCAAGTGCACCCCGCGCCGCGCCGCAAGCGGCACCTCCGCGTGCGGCGCCTGCAGCGCCCGCTCCTCGCAGCGAGCCTCGCGCAGCGCCGCAGGCGGCTCCTCCTCCTCGCAGCGCACCTCGCGCAGCGCCCTCGCCAGTTCAGCCGTCTCTGCCGCGCGCAGCACCTGCACCCAGTCGGCCTTCATCACCCGGCGCAGCTCCCTCGCCTGTCCGGCCATCGATGCCGCGGTCGGTGCCATCGTTGAGCCAGCCCTCATCGCCGAGATACGCTCCGTCGCCAGCCCGACCCTCGGAACCGCGCTTCGCGCCATCGCCAGTGCAGCCCTCGATGCCGCGCGTTGCGCCCTCGCGAACGCAGCCTTCGGCACCGCGATTCGCGCCATCACCGACGCAACCGTCCGCTCCGCGCGCGGCACCAACCTCGGCACCGTTGCCAGCCCCTCGCGGAATGCCTGATCGAGGTGGCGTGAGCCCCTCGATCGTTCCTGATCTCCGTGGAGATGGTTCCACGAACGGAAACGGTGCCGCGATCGCACCAACGAGCCGCGCCCCAAGTGACGCGCGAAGTGGCAACGGGTCGACGGCAAGCGCACCTGGCGGAACCCGGGTCCAGGACCGATCCGGACCCGCATCCGGTGGCGGCCCGGCGCAGACTGCTGCGGGTGCGTCCAGCAACTCAAACGAATCGTGGCCCGGGCCAGTCAGCAGCGACTGGTACGACAATGGCGAGTACTACGACTGGAACAACTACCCCGACTCCAGCTGGGGCGGATGGTCCGCGTGCAACAGTCCATGGTGGAACAACTGTTGGGCGCCTTGCGGTCAAGGGTGGGGTTGGTCGAGCGGCTGGGGCGTGAGCGTCGGCTTCGGAGGCGGAGGCTGGGGCTTCGGCTTCGGATACGCAGGTGGTGGCTGGGGCGTGAGCGTCGGGTACTCGACCGGTTGGTACGGCTGGAACAACTGCTGGGCACCATGGGGATGGAGCGGCTGGTGCGCGCCCGCCTGGTACGGGCCCTCTTGGTGCGCGCCAACCTATGTCTCCGGCAATGTCTCGTTCGCCATCCCACTCGTCATCCAGACGCCGGTGTACTACCAGGAAGTCGTTCCACCTCTCGCGATCGTCGAGACACCGGTGTTCGTCTCCGCCGCTGCGGCGACCCCCGTTGTCGCGCAGACCATCGTGCCCACGTTGCCGATGCCGGTGATGCCGGATGCAGGCGTGCTCGAGCAGGATGCATGGGACGCGCTTGCACAGGGGCAGGACTTCCGCGCCGAGGAACTCTTTGCCAGCGTTCTGAACGCCGAGCCATCCAACCCGCGCGCTCGCGCTGGCTACGGTCTGGCCGCCGCGCTGACCGGTCGTGAGGCGACAGCAGCGTGGGCCATGCGCGATGCTCTCGCGCTGCGCCCGGACGCGCTTGACGCGCTGCCGTTGACACCCGGACTTCGTTGGCAACTCACAGAGCTCGCAAGGCAGCTCGAAGGTCGCGCGGCTGACCCGAGTCTCGCCGGCGGATCCGATGTGCTCTTCCTGGCCGCAGCGATGCGCGCATCGGTCGGTGATCGCGCGCAGGCCGCGTATGCAATGGAACTCGCGGCTCGACGGGGACCACTCGACGAAGTTCGATCACAGTTCAAGTCGCGACTCACATCGCAGTTGGCGGTCGCGCCGTAGGCACGGCGCCGTGCGTTCGCGTCTACCCTGCGTGCATGAGTGACACGAGCGTCGTCTCCAAGGAGGCGCCAGAACCGGTCGGTCCCTACCCGCACGCGCGGCGCGCCGGCGACTTTCTCTTCGTTTCCGGGATCGGCCCACGACGACGCGGAAGCGCCGAGATCCCCGGTGTGACGCTCGACGCGCAGGGACGAGTCGTCGATCACGACATCGCGGCGCAATGCCGCAGTTGCTTCGACAATGTGCAAGCCGTTCTGCGCGAAGCAGGGGTGGCGTGGGAGCGAGTCATCGATGTCACGACATTCCTCACACACCTGAACCGCGACTTCGCCAACTACAACCGCGTCTACGCGGAATACTTCGCGGGCCCGGGCAAACCCAATCCGTCACGCACCACCGTCGAGGTCACAGCGCTGCCGACTCAGATCAACATCGAGATCAAAGTGGTCGCGTATCTCGGCAGTCGCTAGCTTCTCCCCGTGCCGCAGATCTCCTTCGACGCCCAGGGGTTCGCCATCGGTGGTCGCCGCATCTGGCTGATGGGCGCAGCGATCGAGTCTGCGCTGCTGCCGACGGCGCAATGGTCACCCATGCTTGCGATGCTGCGCGAGCGCGGCTTCAACACGATCCGCACGAGCGCACCGTGGCAACTGCACGAGATGCAGCGGGGCCGCGCACTGTTCGATGACTCTCTCGACTTGCGCGCATTCGTGACGCTCTGTCGGCAGCATGGGTTGTGGGTCGTCCTGCGCATCGGCCCATTCGTGGGCGGCACCTACAGCGGCGGTGGATCGCCTGCGTGGCTCGCCGAGATCGAGGCATTGCGACCCCGCGAACCGAGCGAGGCATTTCTGCAACTCGTCTCGCGCTGGTACCGCGAGGTGCTCGGGCAGGTGAAGGGTCTCGAGGCATCGCTCCGCAATGAGCCGGGCCGAAGTGCCGACGGCGCCGGTGGATTGCTGGGGGTCCAGATCGATCATGGGTGGGAATGCGGCAACACGAAGGTCGCTGACAAGTACCTGACGGAGTTGCGCCGCTTCGTGCGCGAAGGCGGAGTCGAAGTCCCGGTCCTGACCGCGAACGGACTCTGGGCTGGCGCGGAGGAGACGATCGATGTCTGGCAGGGCGCGGAGGACCTCTTCTCGCATGTGCGCCAACTGCGACACGCGCAGCCGCACGCTCCGGCGCTGGTCGATGTCACACCTGCGAGCGCCAGACGGTTGACGGCACCATGGTCTTCTCGGAAGCGCGCCGTTCCTCCGGCACGGCAGGAGACGGGTCGTGACTGCCACGATCTCCTGGCGCTCGTCGGTCGAACGATCGCCGCGGGCGGTCAGGCGATCGTGGCGCATGCAGCGCCAGAAGTGCATCGCGTTGTGCCCGCAGGCACCGAGCTCGAAGGAGCGCTCGGCGCAGACGCAGTCACTCCGCTGCTTGTCGGACATGGCGGCAACCCCGGCGCGGCGCTCGGCACCGTGTCGCCGCTGGCGCTCTTCGCCTCGAACTTCGGCACGGCCATCGTTGGTGGCGGCGATGGCGAAGCGGTCGTCGTCGATCCCGATCACCCTGTGACGGATGCGCCGGTCGTCGTCTCGCGATCGGCCAGCGCCGGAACGATCGCCTTCGTCTTCCACTGCGCGACCGATTCATCGGTGATGCGCGGGAAGAAGTCAACGCGGCCGCGTCGAGCGCCGGCCCCGCGCGCGATCACACTGATCACCGCCAAGGGCATGCGGCTGCCGGTTTCGCTGGGCTCCGCATCAGTCGCGTGGTTCCCAATCGATCTCGACCTGCACGGTCGCGCACGACTCGACTACGCCGGACTCTCGCCCGTTGCCTTCGTCGCACGCTCCATTCTGGTCCTCTTCGGACCTCCGAGCGTGCGCGCGGTGCTCTCGATCAACGGCAGCGAACGGATCGTCGAGACGCCCAACTCAAGCGCGGATGCCAAGCCGTGCGTGCTGGCGCATGCGGGACTGACACTCGTCATCTGCAGCGATGCACAAGCAGGATCGCTGATCGTCGAGCGCGAAGCGATCGTGATCGGCGCGGATCGACTCGAAGCCGAAGGCATGGCGGTGCGCGCCCCCGGATTTCGGTCGGTCGCTCGGATCGATGCGAACGGACGATCCACAGTCGTGCGATCGACGCCGAGTGTTCTCGCAAGCGGTGCGGCGCGAAGGACGCGCCGCGCGACACCCGCGCGAGAGGATCAGCGATCGCTCGGTCGCTGGATGCGCGCCGACTCCACTTCACTCGTGGCGGGCACCAACGCACGATTCGCATCGATCGATGAGCCGCGTTCACTCGCGGCGTTCGCACCTCGCACGGGTCTCGGGTGGTATCGACTTCGACTCGCTGCGTCCCGGACAGAGACTCAGCTCTGGTTCCCCGGTGCCGCAGGCGTACTGCTGGCGGCACTCGATGGTCGACCACTCGCGGCGATCGGCCGCAGCGATCGCCTGCCGCTTCGCATCCCCGCTTCGAAAGGGCGAGATGAGCGAACGCTCGTGCTGCTCGCCGTCGATGTCGGCCGACCCATCCACGGTCTCGCATCGAGCGTTGCACCGGGAGTCTCGGGGCCGGCCTGGCAGGTTGCGAAGCTCCGCGCTCGCGTCAAGCGCATTGACACGCCGATGTTCGATCCCTTCGAGAAGCGTGCCTTCGTGCCGCTGGCACCGGGCCCGATCCCCGAGTACTCGGTCGAACTCAAAGTCACCGTCGAGCGCACGAAACCAATCGTCATCGACCCGGGATGCGCCTTCTACGGCGCGGTGCTCGTCAATGGGCACATGGTGGATGTCGTCGACCTTCCTGACGGTTCGGTCGCGGGAATCACGCTGGGTCCGGGCACGCCGGGATGGTGCGGCGGCGTGCTCAAGGTCACACTCGTTCCCATGCGGGACGCGCCGCGACTCGAGCGGAGCGTCACGGTCCACCGTCTCATGAACGAGATCGGACCGCCCCGGCGCGGCGTCACCGCGTGGGCGTTCGCTCGCTGGGAGGTCCCCGGTCGCACGAGTGGCGAGTGGATCGAAGTCGGAGCGAAAGGCGCTCGCACGCGCGCCACGCCGCGCGCGACGACTGGAGCTCCGGCATGGTGGTCGACGCGAGCGTCCGCCTCGGGTCACTGCGACCTCGTGCTGACGGGACTCAGCACGGGACTCGTGCTCATCGACGGTGCGATCGCAGGTCGTTACGACACGGTCAGCGACGCAAGACTGTCGCTGCCATTCGGCGCGCTCGACGCCGGCGCGGAAGTGGTGATCTTCGACGAGCGAGGTGCCGAACCGTCTCGCGTCTCGCTCAGGTCGCCGCCGGATGCCAGATCGTCTTGAAGTCGACGAGTCCGTCGAACGCGCTCGCACCGGACCATGGCTCGTCGCTCTCGAAGTCGCTCCCCGGATCCACGATTCGCACCCGCTTGAGATTCTCCGCGGCACCGGCGCGGAGCCCGGCGGCGGCTGGCTCCTTCACAGCAGCCAGCACACCCGAGATGTCGCGATGCGTCGCGACCTGCGGCAACAGTTCCGCGTGCTCGCCGGTGAGAAGATTGAAGACACCTGCCGGGAGATCCGAAGTCGGCACGCTCTCCGCCAGGAGCAGCGCCGCGAGCGGATGCGACTCGGATGGAATCGCGATCACGGCGTTGCCCGCAGCGATCGCAGGCGCGATCATCGACACGAGCCCGAGCAGCGGCGCGTTCGACGCGTCAATGACGACGATCACACCGACGGGCTCCGGCGTCGTGAAGTTGTAGTACGGGCCCGCGACCGGATTCTGTCCGCCGATCACCATCGCGAGCTTGTCGGTCCAACCGGCCATCGAGATGAGTCGATCGATCGACGCGATCACCTCGTCACGGGCGGAGGCTGCACTTCTCGTCGATGTGGCGCGCAGCGAATCGGAGAGTTCGTCTCGTCGTCCTTCAAGCATCTCTGCCAGACGATGGAGTACCTGGCCGCGCAGGTAGGGAGTCGCCCTCTCCCATCCCGGCTGCGCCGCGTGCGCTACTTCCACGGCTTGACGCAGATCCTTGCGACTCGCGCGGCAGAGGTGAGCGATCGTCCGTCCGCGGCCGTCCTTCAGTTCACGCGAGCGCCCGCTCTCCGTGCGCGGAAACGCACCACCGATGAAGAGCTTGTGTGTCTTGATGACGGGCAGTCGTGGCATGAACGGGTATCGCTTGGCGAGCGTCCTCAGTGGGAGAGGTAGGCACGCAGTCCGTGTCGGCCGCCCTCGCGCCCGAATCCGGATTCCTTGAATCCACCGAAGGGACTCGCGGCGTCGAAGAGATTGAACCCGTTGCACCAGATGACGCCCGCCTTCAGGCGCCGCGCCGTGTCGAAGATCTTGCTGCCCTTCGATGTCCAGACGCCGGCGCTGAGTCCATACGGAGTGTTGTTCGCGCGCGAAATCGCTTCCTCCGGAGTGCGGAAACTCATCACGGCCAGCACGGGTCCGAAGATCTCTTCGCGCGCGATCGTCGCGCTCGGCTGCACGCCGGTGAAGAATGTCGGGCGGCAGAAGTACCCGCGCGATGGCAATTCCCCGTTCCCGCAGATCTCCATCGCCGCGCCCTCATCGACGCCGATCTTGAGGTAGCTCTGCACACGCTCGAGTTGCACGCGCGAGTTGATCGGACCGACATCGGTGTTCTTGTCCATCGGGTCGCCGACGCGCAGCCGGTTCATGCGCGCACGCAGCTTCGCGACGACTTCATCCAGCACGGACTCTTCGACGAGCAGGCGACTGCCGGCGCAACAGACCTGGCCCTGATTGAACCAGATGCCGTCGACGATTCCTTCGATGGCCTGATCGATCGGCGCATCGGCGAAGACGATGTTCGGACTCTTGCCGCCGAGCTCCATGGTGAGGCTGATCCGTCGTGTCGCGCACGCGCGGAGAATCGCCTTGCCGACTTCGGTGCTTCCGGTGAAGGCGATCTTGTCGAAGCCGGGATGCTCGACCATGGCACGACCAGTCGTCGGGCCGCCCGTGATCACATTCACGACTCCCGGTGGCAGTTCGACCTCTTGAAGAATCTCGGCCAAGCGCAGCGCCGTGAGCGGCGTCGTCTCGGCAGGTTTGAGCACACATGTGTTGCCGCACGCGAGCGCGGGTGCGAGCTTCCACGCGGCCATGAGCAACGGGAAGTTCCACGGGATGATCTGTGCGCAGACGCCGATGGGTCGTGGATCGCTTACGCCGGGAATCGCGTAGCGCAGTTTGTCGCACCAACCCGCGTGGTGGAAGAAGTGCTGCGCCGCCGTCGGTACATCGAACTCGCGACTCTCACGGATCGGCTTGCCACTGTCGAGCGTCTCGAGCACTGCGAGCTCGCGCGCCCTTTCCTGAATGCGTCGCGCGATTCTGAAGAGATACTTGGCGCGCTCCTGAGGCCGTGTCCGCATCCATCGACGCTGTGCAGTACGAGCAGAATCGAAGGCGGCGGTGACCTGAGCCGCGTCGGCCTCCGCCACGGTGGAGAGCGGCTCCTCGGTGGCCGGATTCAGTGTGATCGCGGTGGCTCCGCGCCGAGGCTCGACCCAACGGCCACCGATGAAGAGGCCGTGTTTCGGGGAGACGGCCACCGAGGCTGCTTCAAGAGCAGGGCTATAGGTCCAAGTCGCCGTATCTACGATGGCCACAAGGGGCAGGGTAGCGTGCCCAGACACGGACCCTTCCAAGCTCGCTCACCGCCAGAGCCGGAGTTTTCGGTCGCAGAGTGCGCCCGAGCGGACCGCATCTCGGGTCTAAGAGAAGGCTCTGGTGACAAAACCCGGGGACAGATCCACCCTTTCCGAAGATTCTCCCAAACACCGGCACTCAACGCTTGCCGCAGCCGTGACCTAGCGTACATTGAGTGTTGCTTGGGGTCTTGTGAGCCCGGCAGATACGGAAGGGCGAGATGCGTCGCCAATCCGGATTTTGGGGTCGCCTTCTTCGGAGCGAGTCTCCTTGGAATGGCCCCAAGCATGAACGAGGCGCATGTGTACGGCGCCGTTCAATGAAAGATCCACGCATCGAACAGAGGAGAGAAACAAGATGAAGAAGTGCATGATTGCAGCCGGCCTCGCGCTTGCTGCCGCGACCGTGGCGAGCGCGGACGTGACGTTCGACTACAACGGCCCGTATGTCTTCGGTTTGGGTGGTGCAGCGAGCGAGACGAAGCTCAACACGACCCTCGTCTCAGGCACGCTGACCGGTGTCACGGTCACCTTCGACTGGTCTGCCGCCGCACCCGGATCTTGGGTTGCTGACTTCCTCCTGGGAATCGGTGGCGTCAGCTGGGGTGGCTTCGGTGGCTACACCGGCGGATGGGCCGGACAGGGCGGGTGGGCTGGCTTCCCCAACACCGGCGCGAACGGCACCTACACCGGCAAGGGCGTGATCACGGCTGGCCCGGCACCGGTCTTCAACAGCGAGATCGTCAGCCTTCACCTCCAGAATGGCTGGCTGAACAACGGCGGCTTCACGCTCGCGAACATCCACATCACCCTTCAGGGTGTTGACAAGATCCCGGCTCCGGGCGCGCTCGCGCTGCTCGGCCTCGCAGGCTTCGCCAGCCGTCGTCGTCGGGCCTGAGCCCTCGACACATCGGTTGATATGGTCATGACTTGATCATGACCTGATCATGGATCAACCGGTCAGTTCAGACTGAATCAGCCCGCCCCCGCTAGTCGGGGGCGGGTTGTTTTTTGCACCGGCTCCGACAGAACGGAAGTGACCTGCAGTCTGCGGCACCAGAGTCGGCATCCGCCGATTCCTAGAATCCGACGGGAAAACGCTGGAAAGCCGCTCGAAATGAGTTACGTTCTGGGAGTAGTGGGGTTCTCGATCGGGCGACTCTTCGTGAGAGGGCACGCTTGGATGGAGCCCACAAGAGACGATCTCGCAAGCACCGCATGACATTCGTCAGCGGATGCGCGCGAGAAGGAGGGGAGCGAGGGCCGTTTCTGAGAGCCCACCAATCGGAGGTGCCACCAGGGCATCCCGATCCGCCGGTTCGAATTGTTTGGAATGTGACGACTGATGTTCTCGTGGCAGTCGTCGTCGCAGTTCGCGACACAATCACACGATCACAACAGAGGAGAATGAAGAAAATGAAAATGTTCGCACAACTTGCAACACTCGCGGCCGCAGCGGTGATCTCATCCGCCAGCGGCGCAGTCGTCGTCGGAGCGGGTGGCGCGCTCCCCGACGCTACTTCTGGCAACTCGATCCCCAACTCCGGGTTCTTCTCGAGTTCCGCGGCATCAAGCTTCGTCGGCGACATCACCGGCATCAAGTCGGTCACGCTGTCCAACCTGTCTCACACATGGGTCGGTGATATGCAAATCACGCTGATCTCGCCAAACGGCACGCGCGTGAATCTGTTCAGCCGCTTCGGCGTCACGACGGCGACCGGCGTTGGCTCAAGCAAGGACTTGGGCGGCACATACACATTCGTCGAGAGCGGCGGTCTGGCGTGGAACCCGATTGCCGGCGCCGGCCTCTACCCGGGCGGCATCTACGACCGCAGCACCAACACGAACGCGTTGACCGTCCAGGTCGGCACGGTCAGTGGCGTGCAGGGTCTCAACCCGAACACCTTCGCGAGCATGATCGGTGGCGCCAGCAACGGGAACTGGACGATTGAGTACCGCGACTTCGCTGGCGGCGACATTGGCACGCTGGGTGGCTGGAGCGTGGACTTCAACTTCATCCCAACCCCGGGCGCACTCGCGCTGCTCGGCGTGGCCGGCCTTGCTGGCCGTCGTCGTCGGGCCTGAGCTCGCGACAACACCGGTTGACCTGGTCATGAGTTGATCATGACCTGAGCATGATCGGATCATGCTTGATCATTGGTCCACCGCTCAGTTCACACTGAATCAGCCCGCCCCCGCGTTGTCGGGGGCGGGTTGTTTTTTGCACCGGCTCGATCATCGCTGGCGCGAATCGCTTGACTCGACACGCTGAGCCGCATCGCCCGTAGCCTCTGCATTCATGAGTGGTTCGCAAGTGCTCGCAATCGACATCGGCGGCACCAACGTCAAAGTCCGTGTGCCATCCGATCCTGAGCGGCGCTCGTTCCCGTCAGGCCCAACGCTCACGCCGCAGGCGATGGTGACCGGGGTACTCGAGCTCACCAAGGACTGGACCTTCGATCGAGTCTCGATCGGGATCCCGGCGCCGGTGCTCGACAATCGTCCTCTCCACGATCCGATGAACCTCGGTGAGGGCTGGGTGGAGTTCGATTACGACCGCGACTTCGCACGACCGGTCAAGCTCATCAACGATGCCGCGATGCAGGCGGTCGGAAGCTACGACGGCGGCAAGATGCTCTTCCTCGGACTTGGTACTGGCCTCGGCAGCTGCATCATCGCCGGTCATGTGATCATTCCGACCGAGCTCGCACATCTGCCGTATCGCAAGCGCGGCTCGTTTGAGCACTATGTCGGATTGCGAGGGCTCGAGCGACTCGGCAAGAGAGCGTGGCGACGGCATGTCGATCGCGTAACTGCCATGCTGCATGCAGCGCTCATGCCGGACTATGTCGTGCTCGGCGGCGGAAATGCTCGGTTGATGAAGGAGCTTCCCGAGGGCTGTCGCCTCGGCGAGAATGCCAACGCGTTCCTTGGCGGATTCCGACTCTGGGAGCCGGAGTGGGCCAACGCGGTGCCGGTGTACGAAGACCGCACGCCGCCAGGTCACTGACCAGCGTACGAAGCGAAGCCACCGATCGGTGCCACGCCGCGGCGCTGCGCTGCCCACATCGCAAGTGCACCGCCGAGCACGATCATGCTGAGACTGATGAGCATCGGCAGTGTCGCGGGTCCGATCATGAAGACATCGTGATCAGGCAGTCGGAACTGCTCCGTCACGAATCGCAGGGCGCCGTAGGTGGCAATGAAACACCCCGCGACGACGCCCGGTCGACGAGGTCGCCACCAGACGAGCACGAGCACAGCCATGAGCATTGGTCCGTCGGTGATCGCTTGGAAGAACTGACTCGGCCAGCGAGGAATGAGCAGTGGCGCCAGTGCTTCGATCGCCTCCCGCTTGCCTTGATAGCACGCGCTGACGATCGAATCGGGAAACGGCGCGGCAGGATCCACGATGCCTGGGCGCCGCAACGCCGCAAGCTCCGCAATGCGCGCGAAGTTCGCCTCGAGCACATCTCTCGGGAACTTGAGACTCCACCAGGGAGGACTCGACCACCAGGTCTCGGGCAGCGGGCGACCGAGCAGTTCGCCGTTCACCCAGTTCGCCAGCCGGCCGAGTGACAGGCCCGCCGGCGCTGCGATCGCCGCGCAGTCGATGATGTGGAGAAAGGGCACCCTCACGCGTCGTCCGTAGAACCACGCGGCGATCGTCACACCGAGAATGCCGCCATGACTCGACATGCCGCCATGCATGATGTCGAGCGTGCCCCACCACGGGAACGAGGGAGTGACCGTCCACAACAGCGCATGGTCGTAGAGCAACACATGCCCGAGGCGCCCGCCGACGATCACGCCGATGATGCCGAAGAAGACAAGGTCGCCGACCTGTGGCGGCGTCAGCAGGATGCGCTGCGTCTTCGCCATCCAATGCAGAAGCGCCCAGCCGATGACGAATCCGGTGACATACGCGAGTCCATACCAACGCGGTCCCCAGCCGCCGAAGTCGACGACATAGGGATCAAGCGTGTGGAGGATCGATTCGGCGAGCATCATCGTGAGCGCCATGCGCAGTGAGTTCGCGTGCGACGGTGCATGGGAGAGTTTCGCTCATGGTCCGCCACGTCGGACATGTCTGACATGTCTGACATGTCGGACACGTCAAGCACCTTGAGCACGGATGCGTGCATGATCAAGGCCGCAACCACGGTGCTGGAACATCGCCGCGTGCCGCGACGATGCGCGACCGAATTCCGCCGCGACCGCGCCACTCGGTGATGACCTGGATCCAGCGCGGGCTCATGCCTTCAGAGAGGTCGTCGCACACACGATTCGTCACCGCCTCGTAGAAGATGCCTTCGTTGCGGAACGACTGAAAATAGAGCTTGAGGCTCTTGAGTTCCACGCAGACGGCGGCGGGCTCGAATCGAATCGTGATCGTGCCGAAATCGGGATGACCCGTCTTCGGGCAGACCGAAGTGAACTCTTCGTTCAGGTGTTCAACGAGAAACGGCGTCTCCGTGGGCGAATCGAAGTACTCGAGCAGCTCGGGCTTCGGCATGCGGCGCAGCGTACCGCTCGGAGGCCGTCGACTGCACCGCGCCGACAACCAACACCAACGGCGGTGCGACACGCGCCCCAACGCTGCGCGGCGAATCGACGGCAGAGGTGTGAGGAGGCGCCCCGATGCCAAGCAGGAGTCCGCAGTTCGACGGAGATCAGAACGGGAGCGCGAAGTGAGCACCGCGAGAGCTTGAGGCTGGCGGCAGATCGGCGATCTGGCGATTCTCCTCGGCGCTCAACAATGCGCGGAGTCGGCGCATCGAAGCGTCATTGACCTCACTGCGATCGAAGCGGAGCCGCTGCTGCAGTCCGTCGCTGCGGCGCATCGCGCGCATCTCATCGGGCCCCGGTCCCCGACGAGCGTCGCGCTCGCGAGCTTCGCGATCCGAGTCCTCGACGAAGCGATCCATGATGGCGTCGACGGCGTCCTGATGCGCCGCCAGTCGTTCGATGAGTGCACGGCGCGACTCATCCGAGAGTGTCTCCAGCATGATCGCCTGCTCCAGTCGTTCCTCGGCCGAGCGCGGATCCGTCACGATCTCCGGCATCGCCTGCGCAAAGGCCGCGCGACGAATGCGCCGCGCCACATCCGCGGGGAACTGCGACTCGATCTCGTCGAGCGTGCGTCGCACCTCGTCGGTGATCGCCTGAATGGCCGCGGTGAGTCCGCGTGCAGCGCGGGGGAACTCGTCTCCGGCACCGGGTCCGATCTCGATCGATTGTTCGATGCGACCGTCGCCATGATCGATCGTGCGCCGGAAGGACGCCTCTACGCGTCGCATCGTTTCATGCGCGGCGAGCAGGCGCCCGAGCAGCACCGTCATGCGCTCGCCGTGGGCCGCCGCGATCGCATCAGCATGCTCGCGTCGGTCGGCTGGAAGAGTCGCCTCCGCGAGAATCGCCGTCAGTTCCACCTTCTCGAATCGGCCCCAAGGCTGGAACATCGGAGAGCCGCCGACAGAGACGCGTTGACGCAGTCGCTCGCGCGCACGCATCGTGCGCTCGCGCGCCAAGCCCGGATCATCCGCATCGCCGAGCACAACGAAGAACGCTTCGTCATCACTCGCGAGTTGCGCCATCGCCGCTTCGAGCGTTTCGGGCGCAGGAGGCTCGCTCATGGCCATGAACTCCATGCCGCCGCCGCCGCCGATCGTGATGCCACCGTTGTTCGAGGCGCCCAGCGCGTCGCGCAGTTTCGCCTCGGCAGGAGTGTGGTACGCGTCGAATGCGGCACGAGCGCGGTCGCGATCGGCACCAGTCCAGCCGAGTCGGAACATCATGGCGTCGAACGCGCGTCGATCCATCGCGCGCAATCCAGCGCGCGACCCTCTGATCATGTCGGGTGAGATATCGAACATCACCGCCCCACCGCCACCGTCGTCGCCATCGATGATCATGACGGCGCCGACGCTGATCTCCGCATCGCCGCCTCCAGGTCCGCCGATGGCAAGCTGTGGTCCCGGCCGGTCCTTGCGAGCCAGATCTTCGAACGACGGATGCAGACTTGCGAGTTCATTGCGAGCATTCGTCGTCGCTTCATCGCGCTGACTGCGAAGGTCGTTCAGGCCGTCGTCGAAGCCGCCGGTCGCCATGAACTCGCCTTCGTCGCCGAAGTCGAACATCGCCGGGTTGCCACCACGCTCCCTTCGACGCTCGTCGACGACCGCCATCATCTTGCGCTCGATCACCACGGCACGCTCGCGCCAGGATTCGATGATGCGCTCGGCCGCGGCGATCGTCTCCGGAGGCACCGGCTCGTCCGAGTTCGCGCGCGAACGCACCTGACGGAGCAGCCGCTCGGGCGTGTCGCGCTTGATCGCGATGGCTGCGTAATGCGCTTGAATGAACTCGCTCCGGAGCGGTTGCTCCTGCTCAGGCGGCAGCACCTGACAAAGTCGATCGAAGGTCGAACGATGCAAGGCCATGATGTCGGCACGCACATCGTTGAGTGGCGCCAAGGCAGCCTGCCGTATCTGTGCCGTCGCGCGCATGCGCGGACGGGGATCTCCCTCGAAGTCGCCGGGTCCGGCCGCGCCGGGTGGTTCGATGTCTGCCGCATCGCGAGCCTTCCTGAGCGCGGGGCCACTCTCCAACGCAAGCGACGCGGCGCGCTGCATGAGCTCGGTGAGACGCTGGTCGTATTCGAGCAACACGCCGGCGGCCTCGGCCGATCGGATCTCGCTGGCGAGGTTCGGCTCCAACGAGATCAGATCAGGGACGACGCCGCGGCGCACGAACATGTCCAGCGTGGCCGCGCTTCGTCGCCGCGCCGCCGCGCGCCGCTCTCGCTCGACGACGCTGCGCTGCGTTTCGGGCACCAGCGTCGCCAGCTCGTCGAAGAGTCGATTCTCAATGGCCGTCTGACGAGCGACGAGCGCCTTCGCCTTGCGCGATCGTTGTTCGAGCGCCTCAAGCGTGACGCTTTCGTCGGACGCGCTCGGGGGGTCCTTGGAAAAGGCCGCGATCTCATCGTCACGGAACGCTTGTGACTCTGCGAGCGTGCTCTCGAACGAGCTGGCTGCCGCGCGTCGTTGATCGCCTTCGAGTGCGAGTGCGGTGATCCAGCGATCGAGGTCGGCACTCGCCAACGGCGTCGCGAAGGGCGAAGGACTCTGTGCCGACGCCGGCGACAGCGCGGCGACCGCGAGCAGCATCACACCCGAGAGATGTCGAGCACGGACCGACCGCGATACGACACGACGGAACAGGGATCGAATCGACATGGTGGTTCCTCCGAGGAGTGACGCACGACCATCCGTGGCGCATCCCCTGTGATGAGCAGATCCCGACTCCGCCGCATGTGTCATCCATTGAGAACGAGGTCGCGGACACGCCATTCTCGATCACTAGGGTGCGATCACGATGGCGCTGTTCGGAGCGGTCAGCATCTCGTAGACGATTTCGACATCGCCTTCACGCATGCGGATGCAACCCATGGATCGCATCTGGCCGATCGAGTCGGGCTCGATGGTTCCGTGAATGCCGTAGCCGGCGAAGTCCTGATTGTGGGGCTCGATGCCTTCGAGTCCGATCCAGCGTTCTCCGATGGGGTTCTTTGAATTGTCGGCGGCGAAGAACTCGCCGGTGCGCGGATTGCGCCACTGCGGGTTCTTCAGCTTGCTGCGCGGTCGCACCTTGAAGATGCCCGTGGGCGTAGTGTTGAACTCCCCGAGTCCGACCGGAAAGCTCGCCACCATGACGCGCTCCGCGCCTTCGCCGTGAAAGAGGTTGAGTCGATACTCGCCCTTGCGAACTTCGCCGTGGAAGACGCCCTTCGGAACCTTGAGCACCTGCCCGATGCGGATGCGACGCGCATCAGCGATCTCGTTGACGCGCAGCAGCAGATCACCCTCGCAGTTCGCACTCAGCGTGCGAACGATCGACACAGGCGTCTCGCCCGACTCCACGCGATGGGTCGCGAAGACGGTGTCGCCCTGCACCAGGCCGCTCTTGAAGAAGAGCGGCTGATTCACTTCGTTGACGGCTGTGTAGGCGCGATACCGCTCGGCCGTGGAGAGTGAACTGCCGTCGAGCGTTCGCGTGAGATCGCGCCTCGCGGCGATCGGATCAGTGGTCATGAGCGCGATGGCTTGCGCGAGCACGGCGCTTGCAGTGGACGAAGCGTCACTCACTGGCGGCTCTTTCGCTTCGCTCTCACTCACCCTCGCGTTCGGCACCGATTCATCGATCGCCGCATCAACGGCGGTCTCGACTGCATCGTGCGGTTCGTCCCGCGAAACCGTCGGCTGCTCCACGACTCCAGCCGGTGGAGAGACGACCGGCTCCGGCGTCAACAGCGTGGTGTGCGAAGGAAGCGACTTCGAGTCCGACGCACTCTGATACGGATCTGTCGATGGCTCTTGCGCCCGGGCCTCGTTGCGCAGCGCCGTCTCCGGCGCGCCAGCGCCAGGATCATCGACAGCGCCATAGATTCGAATCAGCCACCATACGGCGCCCACCACCACCAACAAAAAGATGATCGCCAACAGTCGTGAGCCGGGGCGCCGCCGCCTCCGCGAGTTCGTCATGTATCGGTTTCGATCAGCCGCCCGAATGGTCTGACTTGCCAACGCCATTCGTGCATTATCCCGCGCGGGCGATTCCACGCTCCGTGCACAACCAATCCACCGCAAGATCATGGCGCTCGCGGGGCACCGCATCGACGATCTGAGCCTCGTACGCGATGCCGACACTGACCACCTGCCCGTGAACCGTCGCCAGGAGCGCATCGAAGTGGCCACCGCCTCGTCCCAGACGGCCGCCCAAGCGATCGAACGCCACCCCCGGTGTCAGGACGACGCCGAGTTCCTGCAGTTCAATCGTGCGGCTCACGATCGGCACGCGGGTCCCGTGGGTTGACGGTCTCGTGTCGTCGAGCGCCTCGGGCTGCCCGATCTCGAGCATGCGAAGAGCGGGCTGGGAGCCGGGGACCACTTCGGGCACAGCGATGCGCACGCCCCGGCGCAACAAGCCCCGCAGCAGTGATCTCAGATCGGGCTCATCCCGAAGCGGCAGGAAGCCACAGACCACCCGCGGAGTGGTGAGTCCGGACCACGCTGCGAGAGCGGTTCCGATCGCCAGATCGGCCGTGATCCGAGCGCCCGCGTCCACGCCCGCGATCCGTGAGCGAATCTCGGATCGAAGCGAGCGCTTTGCGGCTTCGATCGCCTGTGACGAAGGGTCCTGCACCTCGAACAGGCTAACCTCCTGCGACTCGATCCCCGAACCATCGCGGGCCGATAGCAGTAGGTCCCCATCCCCCGGAGTCACCTCTCGTATGTGTGGAATCGTTGCGTACATCGGATGCCGGCCCGCCAAGCACATCCTCATGGAGGGTCTGAAGCGGCTCGAGTACCGCGGATATGACTCGGCAGGCATGGCCATCCTCGATGGCTCCTTGGAGATTGCTCGCGCCGTCGGCAAGGTCTGCATGCTTGAGGAGGTCGTCGACCGCGCGGGGCGATTCGAAGGCAGTCTCGGCATTGCCCACACGCGTTGGGCCACGCACGGCGGCGTCACCGAAGGGAACGCCCATCCCCATCGCGATGACACGAAGCTGGGACACGGCATTGCGATCACCCACAACGGGATCATCGAGAACTATGCCGTTCTCAAGAAGTACCTGAGGGAGAAGGGGCACTCCTTCACCAGCGAGACCGACACGGAAGTGCTCGCTCATTTGATCGGCGAGCTCTACAAGGGTGATCTGGAGCGGGCCGTGCAAGCGGCGCTCCGCGAGGTCACCGGGGCCTACGCAATTGCTGTCATCTGCGAGAAGGAGCCGGACACGCTCGTGGTCGCGCGCAAGGGATCGCCGCTCCTGGTCGGCGTCGGCAAGGATGAGTACATCGTTGCAAGCGATGCCAGCGCCATCGTCGCCCACACGAAACAGGCGTTCACACTCGCGGACTACACGGTCGCCAAGCTCACACGGGAGAGCTTCCGCACCACCACGATTGACAACGTTCCTGTCGATGCGCAAGTCCAGGAGCTCGAATTCGATCTGCAGCAGATCGACCTGGGCACCTTCGAGCACTACATGCTCAAGGAGATCTTCGAGCAGCCGCAGGCGATCCGCACATGTCTGCAAGGACGCGTCGATGAGCGGATCGGGCAGATCGTGCTCGGCGGGGTCCATGAGTTTGCACGGCAGCTCGCCAATGCCAGACGCTGCGTCTTCGTGGGGCAAGGCACGGCGCTGCACGCGTGCATGATCGGCAGCTATCTCATGGAAGAGCTCGCCAAGATCCCGACCGACTGGGACTTCGCAAGCGAGTTCCGCTATCGAAACCCGATCGTCGAAGAAGGCACGGTCGTGATCGCCGTGAGTCAGAGCGGCGAGACGGCCGACACGCTGGCGGCGCTCCAGGAGGCGAAGCAGCGCGGCGCACTGGCCATGGGTCTCGTGAATGTCGTCGGTTCGAGCATCTCGCGCGAGACTGACGCCGGCGTCTATCTGCGCGTCGGTCCCGAGATCGGTGTTGCGAGCACCAAGGCATTCGTCGGACAGGTGACGGTGGCGGCCATGCTCGCGCTGTTCGTTGGGCGACGGCGCTATCTGTCGCCCGAGTTCACCATGAACTACCTCCGGCACCTGCAGAGCGTGCCATCGCGGATCGAGCGCGTGCTGGAGCAGTCGGATCGCATTCGTACGGTGACGGCCAAGTACATCCACCGTGAGAACTGGCTCTTCCTCGGCCGCGGCGTGAACTACCCCGTGGCACTTGAGGGCGCGCTCAAGCTCAAGGAGATCTCCTACATCCACGCCGAGGGCATGCCTGCGGCGGAGATGAAGCACGGACCGATCGCGCTGATCGACCACGGCATGCCCGCCGTGTTCGTGGCGACTCGGAACAGTCAGTATGAGAAGGTGCTCTCGAACATCGAAGAGGTCCGCAGCCGCGGCGGGCACATCATTGCGGTTGCCACAGAGGGTGACGATCACATCGCATCGCTCTGCGAGGATGTCTTCTATGTGCCTGACCTTCCTGAGCACCTCCAGCCGCTCGTGACGGTCGTGCCGCTCCAGTTGCTCGCCTATCACGCAGCGGTGATGCGAGGCAAGGATGTGGACAAGCCGCGCAATCTGGCGAAGAGCGTCACGGTCGAGTAGTCGGTGGCGGCCGCAAAGCACATGTGAGCCAACTCGGGGCGCGGTCCGCGGCCTCTCCCCGGCGAGTTCAGCATGCAAAAAAGAAACCGAGGTCGCCCTTTCGGACGACCTCGGTGAGTTGCGGTTTCGGACGGAGTACTGACTCCGACCTTGTCGCGGCTATGTATGAAGGCCAGCGACTCGTGTTCCCCTGATCAGGCCCGACGACGACGGCCGACAAGACCAGCCAAGCCGAGCAGCGCCATGGCGCCTGGGGCTGGGATGTTGAACTTGAAGAGCTTGCTGTCCTGGCCGAAGAATGTGCCGCTGCCACCGACGACACCGGTGCCGATCTGGCCACCGAACTGCATGAAGCGGATGCTGTCAGGGCCCGCGAGAACCGAGAAGCGGCCGATCCAGACACCGAAGGGGCCGTTCGCGCCCTGCCAGATGCCCGGAACAAGCACGAGCACCTTCGCCCCATTGGTGTTGCCAGCGGGGTTCGGGTTCGCCGCAAACCAACCAGCGCCCGGGCTCGGCGGAAGCGTGGAATCCTGCCCCTCACCATCTTCCCAGTTGGCGAAGCTACCGTCGGGTGAGGTGTTGCCAGACGACGCACCAGCAGCGACGCGAGAATCCGCCGCGTTCGAGCCGGAGTTCGTGTTCGCCCACGTGCCATTCGCCTGATAGAAGTTCGTCGCGCCGATGAGGTCGATGTCCGAGTTGAAGACGTTCAGGAACTTGTCGGTCGTCGATGAGTACATCGCGTACACATCAAGCACGTTGTAGGCACCAGCGAGCGCCGTGTACGACTGGGAACCGAAGCCGATGAATGTAGCACTCGCTGAGCCTGCCACGCATGCAGCAAGCAAACCACTTCCAAGAAGAACCTTTCGCATTTTGATCTTTCCCTCTCTTATGTATTCAGGGGTCTGAGTCCGAAACGGGCCGGCACGCAACCAAGCCCAACTCGCACATCATGACGCATCTGCCACTGTTTTCCAAGCCCAGTACGCAAAAACTTGTCAAAAGCGTGGTCTCAGGCCGGCACATTCGGACCAGGAGCCCCCAGTGACGGCGATCAGCGACGCCCATCGCACTCGCAGAATCGTGTTATTAGACACCAATCTGGTGCGATCCAGCGCCTTGCACTACCGGATCGTGAGGGTAAATCGACCGTCGTCGTGATCGACAGTGATCCCCTGGCTGGGCGCCAGAGCACCTTCGAGCAACTTCATCGCCAGCGGATTCTCAAGCCGCTGTTGGATCACGCGCCTAAGAGGACGGGCACCGAACTGCGGGTCGTATCCCTCGCTCGCGAGCGCATCTGCCGCGACTGGAGTCACCTCGAGTGTCAGCCCGCGTTCCGCAAGCCGACGGCGAAGACTGCAGAGTTGGATCTCAACGATTCCGCGCAGATCCTGTTTCGAGAGCTGATGGAAGATCACGATGTCGTCGATCCGGTTGAGCAGCTCGGGTCTCATCGCTTTTTTGAGCATCGACCGCACGTGGGCCTCGATGACCTCCTCGGGGTCGCCGCGTTCGGTCGCCTCGAGGATCGCCTGTGAGCCGAGGTTGCTGGTCATCACCACGATGGTGTTCGAGAAGTCGACCGTGCGGCCATGTCCGTCGGTCAGTCTCCCGCCGTCCAGAACCTGAAGCAGGATGTTCGCAACGTCCGGGTGTGCCTTCTCCATCTCGTCGAAGAGGATCACGCAGTAGGGGCGCCGACGAACGGCCTCGGTGAGTCGACCTCCCTGCTCGAAGCCAACATAGCCAGGAGGGGCACCGATCAGTCGTGCCACGGCGTGCTGTTCCATGTACTCGCTCATGTCGATGCGGACCATCGCGTCCTGCGTGTCGAAGAGGAACTCGGCGAGGGTCTTGCAAAGCTCAGTCTTGCCGACGCCGGTGGGTCCGAGAAACAGAAAGCTGCCGATCGGTCGATGCGCCTCACTGAGTCCGGCTCGATTGCGGCGAACGGCTTCGCTCACGGCCTTCACCGCCTCGGGCTGGCCGATCACGCGATTCCGCAGTTCGTCCTCCATTCGCAGCAGCTTCTCTCGCTCGCTTTCGATGAGGCGGCTCATGGGGATGCCGGTCCAGCGCCCGACCACCTCGGCGATCTGCTCTGCGTCGACCTCCTCGTGGACCATGGTCTGGCCGGTCTTGAGGCGCTGGTCGAGTGTCTGCTCGGCGTTCGCGAGGCGCTGCTCGAGATCACGCAACTCGCCGTATCGGATGCGCGCGGCGCTTTCGAGATCACCGCGCCGTTGCGCTTGATCGAGTTCGATGTGCTTGCGCTCGATCTCGGCGCGCGTCGTCTTCACCGCGTCGAGGTCGCGCTTCTCCACTTCCCACTGGCCGGTGAGCGCACGATTGCGCTCCTCAAGTTGCGCGAGTTCGTTCTCGATGACCGTCAATCGCTTGCGGCTCTCAGGATCGCTCTCGAGCTTGAGCGCCTCGCGTTCGATCTCCAGCTGCATGACTTGCCGTCGAACGGTGTCGAGCTCAGCCGGCATCGAGTCGTTCTCGATGCGAAGGCGGCTTGCGGCTTCGTCCAGCAGGTCGATCGCCTTGTCGGGCAGGAAGCGATCCGCGATGTAGCGATGCGAGAGCGTCGCGGCCGCGATGATCGCGCCATCCTTGATGCGCACGCCGTGATGGGCTTCGTAGCGGCTTTTGAGTCCGCGCAGGATCGCGATCGTGTCCGGCACGCTCGGCTCGCCGACGAAGATCGGCTGAAAGCGCCGTTCGAACGCCGGATCCTTCTCGATGTGGTTGCGGTACTCGTCGAGCGTCGTGGCACCGATGCAGCGAAGTTCGCCGCGCGCGAGCGCCGGCTTGAGAAGGTTGCCCGCACTCGGTGAACCCTCGGTCTGTCCCGCGCTGACGATCGTGTGCAACTCGTCGATGAAGAGCAGGACCGAGCCCTCCGCTGCCGCGACTTCGCGCAGCACGGCCTTTAATCTCTCTTCGAATTCGCCGCGGAACTTGCTGCCGGCGATGAGCTGCCCCACATCAAGCGCCACGAGTCTGGCCGAACGCATGCTCTCGGGACAATCGCCGTTCACGATGCGCAGCGCGAGGCCCTCCGCGATCGCGGTCTTGCCGACGCCGGGCTCGCCGATGAGCACCGGGTTGTTCTTCGTTCGCCGAGAGAGCACCTGCATGCAGCGACGAATCTCCTCGTCGCGACCGATCACGGGATCGATCTTTCCCGCGGCGGCGCGCTCGGTCAGGTCGACGCCGTACTTCTTGAGCGCCTCGAAGGCGCCTTCGGCGTTTGGGTCGTTCACATTCTTCACGCCGCTCGCCTTGCGAAGTTGCTCGATGGCCGCGAGCAGTCGCTTGCGATCGAGACCGACGACGCTGAGCGCTTCCTTCGCGGAGGTCTTGACCTCCGTCAACGCGAGCAGCAGGTGTTCGGTGCTGACATATTCGTCCTTGAGCTTCTTGGCGTCGCGCTCGGCCTCGGTGAGCACCTGCATGAGCTCGCGTCCCGGCTGTGGCGTGGCACCGTCGACCTTCGGCAAACGGTGCATCTCCGCCTCGACCAGCGAGAGCACGCGCGCAGGCTCCACACCGGAGCGTTTGAGCAGGCTCGACGGCACGCTGTTCGCATCGGAGAGAAGTGCAGCAAGCAGGTGGAGTGGGCCCGCCTCGGCGTGAGCCGCAAGAGCGGCGGCGGCCTGCGACGCTTGAAGCGCCTCTTGAGCCATGGTGGTGAATCGATCGAGTCTCATGGGAGTCTCCGCCCGGAGGCAAGCAGCGTGCCGATCGCCGACGCTGCCTCCCTACCTTTGGAAGGGGGTTGAATTGCGCTGAGAAGGGGGCCGATGGGGTGCCACTCCGCATTGAGGGTTGGCGAATCGCCGACGATCTGCCAAAGCAGCAGATGACGCGAGCTCGAGCGAGTCGAAGGCTGGCCCACCGGGGTATCGATCGTCGTTCGAGGCCCCCGGAGGACTACATTGGTGTGCATCGGTGGCTCCATGACTGTCTTTGCCTACATCGCCCGCGATCAGCGAGGGACCCGCATCAGCGGGCGTGTGGAAGCCGCAAGTGAGCAGGCGGCCGCTGCCGACCTCAGTGCCCGAGGCTTGTCGCCGGTTCGCGTCGAGGCTGCGGCGAATTCGACTCCTCGATCTGGACGAGTCTCTGCTCGAAGCCTGGCGACTTCGTATCAGCAACTTTCCGATCTGCTCCGCGCCGGCGTTCCGCTGCTTCGCGGGCTTCAACTGCTTGGGCGCGGGAAATCCGATCCGCGGCTGGCGGCCACATGGGCGAGCATCGCCGATGAAGTCGCCGATGGTTCCCGCCTTGCCGATTCGATGGCTCGATTTCCGCGCGTCTTTCCTTCCGTGCAGATCGCCGTGGTGCGCGCTGGAGAACGGGGATCGTTTCTGGAGCCGGCGCTGGGTCGGCTCGGTCGGTTCATCCTTCATCAGGCCGAGATGCGAAGTCGCGTCATCGGCAGCCTCATCTACCCGGTGATTCTGTTGATCGGCGGCGTCACTGTCGTGACGCTGGCGATGATCTTCCTGGTTCCCCAGTTCCGTTCGCAATTCGCGCGGATCGAAACGCCGTTGGCCACGCGACTGCTCTTCGGCATCTCCGATCTGTTCGTCGTCTGGTGGCCGCTCATGCTGCCCGCGATGGTGGCGATCATCGTTGGGCTCGTCATCGCGTCGCGCAGGCCTCGCCCACGGCGGGCCATGTCAATCGCGATCCTGCGCATTCCGAAGCTCGGCTCGCTCGTGCGCGGTGTGGCGGTGGCGCGTGTGACACGCGTGCTCGGCACGCTGCTCGAGAACGGCATTCCGCTGCTGCAGTCGATGCAGACGGCGCGGGAGGCAGCCGGTCATCCGATCCTGGCCGAAGCGCTCGAACGCGCGAGCGATGCGGTGCGCGGCGGTGAGTCGCTTGCGCGCCCATTGGCGCAGAGCGGGTTCTTCGAAGAAGACGTCGTGGAGATGATCGCGGTCGGCGAAAGCGCCAACAACCTCGCGCATGTGCTGGTCGGCATTGCGGACACGCTGGAGTCGCGCGTCGACCGGGCGCTCGGATTGGCGGTCCGATTGCTGGAGCCGCTGCTGCTGCTGGTGCTCGCCGGAGGCGTCGTCTTCATCTTTCTGGCGCTCGTCATGCCGCTCATGAGTCTCTCGACGAAGCTCTGACGGCGGTGGATCGTGACGATCGCGGTCACTATGCTCCACCGTTGGAGACACCGCATGCACCGACCCATCATTCGCCGCGCGTTCACGATCCTCGAACTGTTGATCGTGATCGGCATCATGCTGGTGATCGGCGCGCTCGTCGTCATCAATGTCATGGGGGCGCGCGACAAGGCGGACCTCCAGTCGACGCTCGTTCAGTTGCGGCAGTTCCAGGCGGCGATCGATCGCTTCCGCGTGGACATGCGGCGAATGCCGACGGAGGAGGAGGGCGTGAAGATCCTCTGGTCGAAGGAAGGTCTTGAGGAGACCGACGCCGCGAACTGGGGCGGGCCTTACCTCAGCGATCCGAAGTTGAACGACATCTGGGGCACCGCGTGGGTCTTCAAGGTTCCTTCCGACGTCGAAGGCATCGAGTACGACATCATCTCGGCCGGTCCTGATCGCGAAGAGGGCACTGAAGATGATCTCTCGCTGGCGCGCGAGCGCGTGAAGAGCGCCGGTGGCGAGGATGCGTTCAGCGACTTCAAGAGCCCGGGCACCGGGGTTGGCTCAGGCGGCGGGTCGAGCGGGAGTGGATCGACCGGCCCATGAGAAGCGCCGCGCCGAGCCTGCGCCGGAAGTGCGGCGCTCGCGCGGTCACGCTGCTTGAGTTGCTCGTCGTGCTGGGGTTGCTGGTGGCCATCTTCGCGATGGCGATGCCACTCGTGCTGCAATCGATGCGCGGACGCGCCCTGCGAAGTGCGCAGGAGCTGCTCGTCGCAGCGCTCGAGTCAGTTCGCGCTCATGCGCAGCGCGAGGGCGTCATTGTCGAGTTGTCGGTCGATGCAAGTGGGCGCATGCTTCGCGCGAGCGAGCTGCCGATCGATGGCAGTGAGGCGCGGCCGATCCCGGCGCTTTCGTTTGAGATCGAGGCACCGATGCAGCTTGTCGTGCAGGAGGGCGGCGGAACCATCGCGGTCTTCCTGCCGGATGGATCGGCGCCGATGGTGCGCGAGTGCGTGCTTCGCGATCCTGACGAGCAGTCGCGGGATCTGGCCATCGTCGCGATCTCGCCGTTGCTCGGGAGACCGACGGCCTCGATGCGACGCGTGGCGAGCGCGGACGAGCAGGCGGATTCGCCCGCAGAAGAAGGCAATCTCCTCCGTGACGAGACGACACTCTTGCGAGATCAGATCGACCCGTCGAGCGGCGTGGCGCCGACGGGTGTGGGAGGCGCGAGATGAATCGCCGTGGTGCGGTGCCGACGGGTGTGGGAGGCGCGCGATGAAGCACTGTGGTGCGGTGCTGCTCGAACTGCTCATCGCGCTCGCGATCTTCGTGGTGGCCGCAACGACGCTCCTGGGCACCTTCAGCGACGTCGTCGCGTCGATCGGTCGTGATACGACGACGGCGAGAGCGGTGGATCTCGCGCGCTCGCGGATGAGTGAACTCGAAGCGGGACTGACGACGATTGAGGATCTCCGCGCGGAAGCTGGTCGACGTGGCGCCGATGTGGGCGGCCGCGCGCACGCAGACGAGTCCGAACCGCGCGGAGCGCAGGGGTTGATCGTGGACGCATCGATCACGCGTAGCGCCTACCCAGGACTCACGCTCGTCGAGCTTCGCGTCTTCGACGCCACAGGCAGTGCACCACGCTTCACGCTGCGGCAGCTCGTGGCGCTGCCGAGCGAGCGAAGAGTCGAGCAGAGCATCGAACAAGCGGGGATGAATGACGGCGCGGTCGTCGATGAGGTGGCGCCGTGATCGGTTCCCGTTGCAACAGGCGGTCGATGATCCGCGCGGCGCGCAGCGTGCGGCGCGTGCGTGGCGCGTGCGGCGCGCGGCGCATGCAGCGCGGCGTGACGCTCATCGAATTGATCGTCGCCTTGGGTCTCGCAGCGGCACTACTCGGCGCCGTCATCGTGTTTGTCAGCGATCTGGCCGAGTCGCGGACTCGCATCGAGCGGCTCTCGACGCGCGATCGCGCGATCGACGCGTTCATGGAAGTGGTGGAGGGCGCCGTCGCGACGAGCGTGCTCGATGCGGTCGATGGCGCGCTCGCGGGCGATTCGAGGAGCTGCACGATTCGCTCGGCCACGGTCGATCCGGCGCCAGCGATCGCACTCGACGGACGACCTTTCGTGCCGACGACGGTGACGTGGTTCGGATTCGAATCTGGCGCGGGTGCGCTGCAGGTGCGGCGCGGAACCGGCGCCACGGAGTCACTGCCCACGGAGGCCTACGCGATGCGGTTGCGCTATCACGACGGCCGAGCGTGGGTCGACACTTTCGATGCGCGCGAACACGGGCGTCTGCCGACGGCGATCGAAGTGAGCGTGTGGCTTTCGCGCCCGATCAGTGACGGTGCCGAGCTCTCCGCGACGGGCGATGACGAGATCGAACCGAGCGGGCCGCCTGATCGACAGCGCATCATCGCGGTGCCTGACGCGGCGCCGGCGGAGCTCCTTCCCGATGCGCCAAGGAGATCGACGTGAGCGCTGCCCGTTTTCGAGACGAAATGGCGCAGCGTCGCGGCTTCGTGCTGCTGACGGTGATTGTGCTGATCGGAACCGCCATGCTGCTCGCCGCGTCAGTGATGTCGACGGCGTCTGCGGAACACGCGGGTCGCGTGGCGACCTTCGATGCCGTGCGAAGACGCGCGGCCGCGTGGAGCGCCGCCCAAGCAGTCGCGTCGTTGATCGGTGAACAGCGCGTGTCGGTGCTCGCGGGCGCCACGCCGACCATTCGTGAACAGCTTCCGCTGTACGACGACGGCGCCGATGCTGCGATCGCACGGTTGATTCCCGCATCGAACGACGGAGAATTCGTGCTTGCCGAGGCGGCGCTCATCGATGTCAATTCCGTCGGTCCCGATGGACTCATGATGCTCGGCTTCGATGAGAGCATGGCGGAGTTCCTGCAGACGGCGCGAGGCAGGGCACCGGGAGGGCGCATCGCATCACTCGAGGAGATCGTTGATCAGGAGGGCTGCGACCCATCGCTCCTGCGCGGCGCGCACGCGTTCGATGCCGAGGCACTGGCGGTGATTCACGGGGCGCTCGGCGACGAGCGTGGCAGTGCGCTGGCGCGGGCAGGCAGCGCACTCGACGATGCGGGCAGCGCCTTGCGCGATGCAGGCAGCGCGCTCAAGGGCGCGGGAAGCGCATTGCGGCCCGACGGCGCGCCCGCGCTCGATCCGAGCGCGGGCAGGGACGGGATGTCGACGACGGCAGCCTCGTCCGGTCCCGCACTCGCCGATCGTCTCACCGTCTTCTCGGTCGAACCATCGCTGACGCGCGGGGGCAAGCGGAGAGCGGAGCTCGATCCGGCATGGGCCGATGCACTTCGGGAGCTCCTGGCAGGTGCCGTGACGCCGGACATCGCCAAGCGACTCGAAGCACTTGCGTCCAAGCAGAGCATGATCGAGAGCGACCGCATGCTCGTCGAGAGTCTTCATGGCATCGGAATCGAACCGAGTGTGTGGGCGACGGTGCTCGATCGCGTGACCGCCGAGCGCGGACTTTGGCGCCACGGGCGCATCGATCTCAACCGCGCATCGGCCGAGGCGTTGTTGACGCTGCCCGGTCTCACCGGTGAACAGGTGGCGCGCATCGTGCGTGAGCGCGTGGGACTCGATGCGGACGAGCGAGCATCGTCTACGTGGATCGTTTCGCGCGGCATCGTGGAGCCCAGCGCCTTCGCGGAGCTCTTTCCACGCGTGACGACGCGCAGCTTCTTCTGGCGCGTGCGCTTCGTCGCCGGATTCACCCGCGCTGACGATCAGGATGGCGCGATCCGTGGAGCGACGATCTGGGAGTGCGTCGTCGATCTCACCGGCGAGCGCGCGCGACTCGCGTCGTTGCGCGACCTCACGATGGCGCCGGTTTCGGCGCGATTGATGGAAGTCGCACGGCGGCAGGTCGATGCGGAGTCGCCAGACGACGAAAGCGAACTCGAGTCTCAGCGCGGTTCGGCGCTGACGAACGCAGGCGAGCGAATGGCGGATGCGGGTTCGCGCTTGCGCGCTGAAGGCGCATCGGACTTCGAGCCGGGCGCGGGCAGTGGCGGAGTGTCGAGCGACATCTCGAACAGCGCCGACCAGAGCACCGACGGTACCAGCGACGACCCTGACGGCGCTCGCAGCAACGCCGAGAGTGCGGTCGCCGCCGATGCAGTGGGCCACGCGAATCCGCGCGCTGCGGGCGCACGAACTCGCGAGCCGCGAAGTGACGCGGCGCCGCGTCGACGCGGCGGTCGAGCACGAAGCGCCGAGTCGTCCCCGCCGGTCGTCCTGCCGGCGGTGCCGGATGCGGGCGCTTCTGCCGATCGCAGAGCACCGCCCTCTCCGGGTCCGATCGGTCGATTCCGACTGCGACCGGGCGCAAGCGGCAGCGCTGGCACCGCGCCGGGTGGCGGTGGTCCATCATCGTCGCCGACCGGTGCGGAGGACGACGCGTTCGATCCGATGGAAGATGACTTCCAGTGACCCGCATCGTGGCGAATCTTCCAATCAACAACCGAACGCGGCTGGCCATCGACATGGGACGGCGGCTGCTGCGCGCGGTCGAGGCCGAACTTCGAGGCGGGCGCGTGATCGTGCGCCGATCGATCACGGTCGAAGCGCCGGAGACGCTTCAGACGGAAGACTCGCGCGCCGCTGGACTTTGGCTCTCGGAAGTACTCGAAGCAGCCGGGATCCGCGCGCGTCGTGCGGTCTTCGCCGTCAATCGTGAGGGCGCGAGCCACAAACGACTGCTGCTCACGACAACGCACGCCGAGGACCTGCCCGACATGACGCGCATGGCGATGCAGCGCGAGCTCGGTCCCGCGGGCGAAGGCGCGGTGATCGACTTCATTCCCGGCGCGCGGGAAGAAGGAGGCACGGTCGTGCAGGCGCTCGCGGCGCCGCAGCGCGAGATCGACTACATCCGCGCGCTGGCGCAGCACGCAGGACTCGTGGTCGAACGCATTTCGCTGCGCACCTTTGGCTCGGCACTGCTGCTCGAAACGCTCGACGATCCGCCACCGCCCGATGCGATGCAACTCGCCGTCGATCTCACGGGCGAAGGCGTTGAGCTCTGCTTCGTGGGCGGCGGCGAAGTGCGGTACAGCCGCGGCGCCGAGGTCAAGTCCCAGCGCGACGCGACGGCGAGCGCCGATGCCGCGATCACCGAGGCCAGTCGAAGCTGGGCCGCGTGGCGATTGGCGCAGCCGGATGTCCGGATCGCGCGCGCGGTCGTGCTCGGTGAGCGCGAGATGGCGAAACGCGTGGCGGCGGGCGTGGGCGATCTCGTTGGTGATGCGACGATCATCGCTGCGCATCCGCGAGTCGAGGGCGCCGTCGGATCGCTCGATGCGTGTTGGCCGCTCGTCGGCATGCTGCTTGAGGATGGTGCGAACCGTCCGCGCATCAACCTCGCGTCGCCGCGCCGAGCGCCTGATCTCGCGGCGCGGCGTCGCATCGGCATTTACGCAGTGGTCGGATCGGTGGTGTTGTCGCTGCTCGCCGGATGGACGATCGGCTCGCGCGAACTTCGTCTGTTGACGGCGCGCGCTGAAGACCTGCGAAGCAAGGCCGAGGGTGCACAACCGGAGTCACAGCGCTTCAAGCGCGACTTCTTCAGGGTTCAGCATCTCGCGGCGTGGGAGACGGCCTCGCCGCGCTGGCTCGATGCGATCGTCGATGTGGGTGGATTCGCGCCGGATCCGTCGCGCGTGGTCTTCGATCTCCTTGTCGGCACGCTTGAGCCGGGAGCGCCGAAGGTCGTGAAGGAAGATGGCAAGGAGACGCGGATTTCGCTGCGGCGGCCCATGCGGATCCAGCTCGAAGGCGAGGCACGCGAACGGGCTGCGGTGGACGCACTCCGCGAGGCGTTCGTCAAGGATCAACGCTTTTCGCTCGATTCGCCGGGAACAGACAAAACAGGCGGAAAGCGGCTCGCGATGCCGTTCACTTTCATTCTGCGCCCGGGCGGTGGAGCGGCGGGTGTCGGAACTGCGGGCAGCGCGCCGAGCGGCGAAGGTGCTGGCGCGGGCGCGCCGAGCGGCGAAGGTGCTGGCGCGGGCGCGACTGGCGCGGACGCTGCACGGCACTCAGGTGGTGGTGCCGCATGACGCGCACCATGATCATCGGCATCGTTGCACTCGTCTGCGTGGTGGCAGGCACACTCGGTTACTTCGCCGCGTCGGGGCGCCTCTCCTCCGTGCGCGGCGCGCAGTTCGAAGCGATCACCATCTACACGCGATTCCTGGAGCGCGTGCGCGCTGAACGACAGCAGCGCCCGGCGTTGGATGCGCGATTGCGCGGCGTCGCCGATCGAACCCTGGGGCCGAGCGCCGAGACCGTCGACAGCGGTCTCCGCGGACGACTCAATCGCATCGGCGAGGAACTGCAGCTCGGCGACCTCGCGGTCTCGACGGAAGCGGAGAAGGATCGCGTACCAACGCCGGCACGCAGCGAGTTCACGCCGAGCGAACGCAAGCTGCGCGATCAACCTGACTTCATCGAAGTGCGCGGCATGATCTCGGGTGAAGGCACGCTCGACCAGGCGATGCGACTGATCCACCGACTCGATGTCGAGCCGTGGATGAAGCGCATCGACCTCGTCCGGCTCGACCCGAGCAACACAGGCGAACGCGTGCGCGTACTCGTGCGACTGACGACCCTCTTCGTGGACGGCGTCAGCGGCAAGGTCGTGCCGGCACCAAGCGCCGAAGCGATGTCCGGGTTCGCGCGCTACGCGAGCTTCGCGCTGCGCAATCCCTTCCGCCTGCCGCCACCGCCGGCAAAGCCCCCGCCGCGCGTCGTGCAGAAGCCCGCGCCGGCGCCGACGGGTTTCCCGTGGGATCAGTGGAAAGTCACTGGGCGGCTCGATGGCCCGCTCGGGATCGAAGCGTGTCTGCGCAATGTCGCCACGAACGCCACGCTGATGCTGGCGCCGGGCGCACGGATCTCCGACGCGGAGTTCGTGCGCTTCGAGAGTGACACGGCGCTCTTCAAGCTCGCTGATGCGCTCTTCTTCGTGGAGCTCGGCGCGACGATGGATCAGCGCCGCGCGGTCGAACCGCACGCAGCGCCGTAAGCGACCTCCGGTGCGGTCCGAAGGCGCAACGTCACGGAGTGAGTGATGACGGGCTCTGACGAGCAGCGTTGTCGCACCATCCCGCTGATAGACTCGCCGCCGGACCATCACAACCCGATGCCCCGCAGGTCCAGCGAACTGGGCATCGCACAAACATGGAGACGAGTTGATGCTTCAACGGCAACTCGACTGGATCGCTCCCGCCCTCGCAGCCTTTGTGGCCGCGGTGGCGCTTGGGCAGGATGCCCCGGAGCCGGCGAAGGACGCACCCGCAGTTCCACCTGCGCCTGTCCAACCGACAGACCCATCACAGGAACAGCCACCCGCTTCGGCGGCGCCGGCAACTCCTGTCGCAGCACCGACCGATCCGGAGGGTGCGCCCGATTCAGCGGTGGCCGCGCCCGCCGCGCAGGTCGCCGCGCCAGCTGCGCCGATCGCCGCACCACCGCCACTGCGCTTCTCCTTCAAGGATCAGAGCTGGGACCAGGTGATCGATTGGTTCAGTCGCACCACGCGCCTGCCGGTGGTGCGTGAGACGGCGGCCCCGCAGGGATCCGTCGACTTCATTTCCGATCGCGCGTACGACCTGCCCGAAGCGATGCGCGTGCTCAACACGCTGCTGCAGACGCAAGGCGTCATGTTGCGGCGCGAGAGCGACATGCTCTACCTGCAGAAAGTCGACGACATGAAGCGGGAGAACATCCCGACCTTCGTTTCGGAGCTGCCGGCTGATGTGACGGACGACCAGATCGTCACGCTGCTCGTACCGCTTCGCAATGCGCCGAGCACGGCGGTGGCGGAAGCGCTCAAGAATATGGTCGCTGCGTACGGCAGCGTCACGGATCTCGTGCAGAGCAACTCCGTGGTCGTCGTCGAGACGGCGGCGAATGTGCGCCGACTGCAGAAGATCATCTCGGAGATCGACAAGAGCGATGTCGAGAACATGGTGGAGTACATCCCGCTCGTGCACGCGAAGGCGGAGACGCTGCTCACGAGTCTCACCGCACTGATGGGCGAACGACAGGTGCAGTTCGTCATCCAGCCCGACGGCAAGCGCGTGAAGGTGAGCGAAGACAAGATCGTGGGACTTCAGATCACCGCGGATGCGCGCACGAACGCGCTCATCGGTCGCGGCACGCGCGCGCGGCTCGATCAGCTGCGCGAGACGATCGCGCTACTCGACGTGCCCATACAGGACGAGACGCGCACGCTGCGGACGCTGCCGATTGGCCGTCTTTCGGCCCAGGAAGCCCGAACGGCGGTCGACGCTTATCTGCAGACGATTCCTCCGGAGCGCCGTCCGTCAGTGATTCCGATGCCCGATCAGGCGGCGATCACGCTCGTCGGCAACGGCGCGGCCATTGCCGAGGTGGTGACCTTCATGGCAGAGGCGACCGGTTCCGTGACGAGCGCGGAGAGTCGATCGCTGCAGCGCTTCGTGCTCGTGAACGGCACGAACGCGCCGATGATCCAGGCGGTGCGCGCCATGCTCACCGAGGCGCAGCTTCGCGACGTGAAGCTGGCGCCGGGTGCCGATGCGAACACGGTCATTGCGCTGGGTAACGACGAAGCGGTCGCAGCCGTGGCGGAAATCATCGAGGCGCTCGATCAACCCACGCGGCGCGATGCGCGAGTGCGCGTCGTGCCGATCACCGGTGCCGATCCCGCGGATGTGGCGAAGCGCGCCAGTGATCTCTTTGCGCGCGGTGAAGGAGCGCCGACCGCGGCGAACGCGCCGGCGCTGCCGATGCCGACGGTCGAGATTGATGCCGACAGCAGTTCGATCATCGTCGCGGGACGAGGCGACGCGGTGGAGGCGTTCGAGCGCGCGATCACACAGGCGAGGGCGATGGCGCCGCCGGAGCGAACCGGTCGGCTCGTGGTCATCCGCCAGCGACCGGCCGCCGAAGTCGTCGAGCCACTTCGCGATGCGATTGGGAAGCTCGTCAACGCGGAGGGCGGGCGCACGCCGGCACCGGTGACGATCGAGACGATCGAATCGGCGAACGCGCTCTGGGTGAACGGCGAGCCGGCGCAGTTGGCGCTGGCTGAACTCGTGGCAGCGCAACTCGATCGCGCGGATCGAAGCGGCCGTGTGGTGCAGGGCTATCAGCCGAAGCATCTCGAGCCGAACGCGCTCGTGCAGGGGGCGCAGCGACTAGTACTTGCGACACGCAATGAAGGACCGGGTGCTCCCGAGTTCATCGTCGATCCGCGCGGAACATCGGTGCTGGTGGTCGCCTCGGCATCGGAGATGGAAGCGGCGCTCGCTGCGCTGCGCACCTGCGATGAAGGCGCCGCGACGGCGACACAGACCGTCGTGCGCGTCTATCCGATGACACAGGCCGACTCGTCCGACGTGGCGACGGCGCTGCAGCGCGCGCTCGATGGTCGCGGTGCCAGTCGTCCTGGTGTGCCGAAGCCGGTCGTCGCGGCGGAGCGCAGCAGCAACTCGATCGTGGTCACGGCGTCGCCGGATGACATCGACGAGATCGAGGAGTTGATCAAGCCGCTCGACACCGGCGTGGCGAAGGAGAGTGCGCAGGTGCGCACCGTCGTACTCAAGCACGCTCGCGCGGAGCAGTTGGCGCCTTTGGTCGAGCGCCTTCTGGCCGAGCAGAACCTCGTCAATCCTGCTGATCTGCCGAGCTGGGCGCGCTCCGACTTCATTCGCAATCGGCTGGCCGGCAGTGGGCGCACGCCGGTGCGCGTGGCGAGCGATCTGCGCCTCAACGCGGTGATTGTCACTGCACCGCGCGCCGTGCTCGCGGTCGCCGAGCAGCTCATCGAGCAGCTCGATGCGGCCGGTGCCGACCGCGATGCGCGCACCCTGCGCGTGCTTCCGATCCGCAACAGCAATGCCAGTGAGATCGCCGCGGCACTCGAACAGACCTTTGCCGGTGGCACGAGCCCGGAAGCGCCGCCGATCATCCGGGTGAACACGGCCAGCAACTCACTCCTGGTGCGAGCGAGTGATGAGCAGTACGCCGTCATCGAGAAGGTGAGTCGCACGCTCGACGACAGCGCGGTCGTCACCACGCAGACGGAAGTTCGCGTCTATCCGCTGACGCAGGCTGACTCGAGTGACGTTGCAGCGGCGCTGCAGCGCGCGCTCGACGGTCGCGGCGCCGGTCGTCCGGGCATGCCAAAGCCGGTCGTCGCTGCGGAACGCAGCAGCAACTCGATCGTGGTCACTGCGTCGCCGGAAGACATCACCAGGATCGAGGAACTGATCAAGCCGCTTGATACCGGTGTGGCGAAGGAGAGCGCGCAGGTGCGCACGGTGGTGCTCAAGCACGCTCGCGCGGAGCAGTTGGCGCCCTTGGTCGAGCGCCTTCTGGCCGAGCAGAACCTCGTCAATCCTGCTGATCTGCCGAGCTGGGCGCGCTCCGACTTCATTCGCAATCGGCTGGCCGGCAGTGGGCGCACGCCGGTGCGCGTGGCGAGCGATCTGCGCCTCAACGCCGTGATCGTCACTGCGCCGCGCGCGGTGCTGGTCGTGGCCGAACAGATCATCGAACAGCTCGATGCGGCCGGTGCCGATCGCGATGTGCGCAGTTTGCGCGTGCTCGAGATCCGCAACGGCGATGCGGGCGAGATCGCCGCCGCGCTCGAACAGGTCTTCGCTGGAGGCAATACGCCCGAAGCGCCGCCCGTCATCCGCGTGAACACCGCCAGCAACTCGCTGCTGGTGCGAGCAAGCGAAGAGCAGTTCGAGGTCATCGAGAATGTGAGTCGCACACTCGACGAGGGTGCGATTGTGACTGCGCGTCAGCTGCGCACGCTGGCCATCGATCCTTCGCGTGCGAGTGCCGAAGAAGTGGCACGCGTGCTCGGTCGCATGGCGTCGTCCGGCGGCTCCGGCGCCAACGCGGTGAAGGTCGTGCGCCTCGAGGATCTCATCCGTGAGTACGGCGCCGGTCCCGAGAGCGGCGGCAAGAGCAGCGGAGACTCGAAGTCCGAGCCGAAGCGAGAACCCACACCGCCAACGACACCCGCATCGGCGCCAACAACGACACCCACGACGAAGCCTGACGCGAAGCAAGCGCCCGCGCCCATCGTCTCGCCGAGTGCCCTTCGTGACGATCCAGCGCCGACCGAGTCGAAGGAAGTGCCGCCGACGATCGCGGTCGACCCCGCGACGAATGCCATCGTGCTCATCGGCACGCGCCGATGGGTGGAGCGCATGGCGCAGTTGGCGCAGCAGATCGCCGAGCAATTGCCGGCCCCATCCACTGAAGTGCGCGTCATTCAGCTTCCGGAAGGCATCGATGTGCATCGTCTGCGCGCGCTGGTGGGTGAGGCGATGCGCGTCGTCACACCGCCGGGCGGTCGTCCCGGCGATCTCTCGCGGCGCGTGAGCGTGCTGGCCGATGCGCCCGGTCGCGCGTTGATCGTGGCGGCGACGGAGACGGACTTTCAGCAGATCGCGCCGATCCTTGCGGCACTGTCGCGCACCAGCGAGCCCGGCGCAGTGGCGATCGAAACGCTCGAACCGCGCTTCATCACCGCCACGCAGGCCGTCGAGACGATGCGACAGATCCTGGCGGCACGCGGACGCGCCATCGCCGCCGCTGGCGGGGCTCCGAGCACTGGCGCCGAGTTCGCTGTCGATCCGCGCGGCAACGCCATCATCGCGGTCGGTGGACCGGGTGCCATCACCGAAGCGAAGCAACTGCTCGCGCTCGTCGACGCCGATCCTGCGACGGAACCATCGCCGCTGAAGATCTTCGAGCTCACGCATCTGAAGCCGCAGTCGGCGGCTCGCATCGTGCGCGAGGGCGTGCTCGCCGGCGACGCCTCCGCGACTGCGCGGACGACGATCATTGCCGAGGACGAACGCGGAATGCTGCTCGTGCGCGCGCCCGAGACGGTGCTCGCGCGCATTGCCGAAGTGCTGACCGAAGTCGATCGGGAAGCGGCAGCCGGATTGGAACTGCGCACACTCAAGTTGGAGAGCGCCGATGCCCAACTCGTGGCCGATGTGCTGCAGCGATTCTTCGACGACCGGGCGCGTGTCGCCAGCGCGGGTCGCGGTCGATCGATCGGCCGCAGCGTGGCCATCGTCGCCGACTCGCGCACAAGCACGCTGCTCGTCTCCGCGAACGACGCAGACTTCGCCGAGGTCGAGCGCGTCGCGAAGCAACTCGATACGCCGACGGCAGCGAGCGATCTGCAGTTCCGCATCTTTCCGCTGAAGCACGCGGAAGCTGGCGAAGTCGTCGAAGTGGTGCGCACGCTCGCGTCGGAACTCATGCAGAGCGAGATGGCCTTCTTCTGGATGCGCCCGACCACCAATCGCGCGAGCACGCGCGACGCCTTCGCCGTGCGCGCGGACGATCGCCTCAACGCGCTGATCGTCACTGGGCGCGGCGATCGATTTGCAATGGTCGAGAGTCTGCTTTCCGCGATCGACGCACCGACGGAGCCGGGGCAGGGGCGTCAGATCCGCTTCTACAAAGTGAAGAACGCGGACATCAACATGGTGCTCCAACTCGCCAACGATGCGCTCGGGCGAAGTGGCTCCGACCGGCGCTGGTGGGAGGGCGAGCGTGCCACGCGGGCTCGCATCGTGGCCGAGCCGCGCACGAACACGCTCATCGTCAGTGCGACCGAGTCACAGCAGGCGGAGGTCGCCACGCTCGTCAAGTCGATCGATGAAGCGGTCATGCGGCCGGACCTGCAGACGGCGGTCATCGCACTCGAATTCGCGCCCGCGCCGGATACGGCGACGACGCTGCGTCAATTTCTGATGGAGCGCGCCCGAGGTGAGAATCGCTCCGTCCCTTCCGCATCGATCGTGCCCAGCGCCAGCGCGAACACGCTGCTTGTTGCCGCGAGCGCAGACGATCTCGCCACCATCCGTGATCTCGTCTCGAAGATCGACCTGCCCAACGCGAGCGCCGATCGCACGATCGAGATCATCAAGCTCCAGAAGGGGCTCGCGACCGATGTGGCGCGAATCGTGCAGGAGCAGTTCGGTCGTCGCGGTGGAGGTGCCCAAGGCGTCGTCGTCACGCCGGATGCACGCACGAACACGATCATTCTGAACGCGCCGGAGCAACTCTTCGCGCAAGTGCAGGCGCTGATTACGCGTCTCGACACGCCCACCGATGCTGACGAATCCGTGATCCGCTCGTTCGCGTTGACGGGTGCGAAGGCGGATGAGGCCGTTCGCATTCTCTCGCAGACGCTGCAACTCGACGCACAGGGTCGCACGCGCGGCGTCACGATCAAGCTCGATGACAGCGACGCCCCGCCGGTCGAAGTGCGCGCTCGGATCGTGGCTGATCGGCGGTCGAACAGCATCATCGTCACGGCGACGCCCGAGAGCATTCCGGTGATCGAGAGTCTCGTCTCCAAGCTCGACGCCGTGCCGGCGAAGCCGTCGCTTGAGTATCGCGTGGTTCCGCTGAAGCATGTCGCGGCCAGCGACATCAGTTGGACCTTGCGGCAGATGCTGCGAAACCGTGAGCCGGGCGAGGCGGAGATCCGTGTCGATTATGAGGTGCAGGAGAACCGACTGATCATCGGTGCCACCTCAGAGCAGTTCAAGGAAATCGATCGCATCCTCACCGAGCTCGATCGACCGTCGGAGAAGACGCGCGTGACCGAGTTCGTCGCGCTCAAGCATGCGCAGTCGGAGCAGGTGCGTCAGGCACTTTCGTTCTTCTATGGACCGTCGGCGGTGGACGCAGTCGAGCCTGCGCAGCGCAATGTCATCATCGTGGCCGATCCGGCGAGCAACTCGCTGGTGATTTCGGCGGCGAAGGACGAGTGGGACGGCATTCGCATACTGCTCACCAAGCTCGATAGCGCGGATTACGACGCGAGCCTGCAACTGCGCGTCATCGCGCTTCAGCACGCGGAGGCTGCAAGTGTGGCCGAAGCGATCACCGGCGCGTTCCGCATGACGGGTCCGCCCGGAGGCGACGGCGCCGAGCCGCGCCGCGATGCAGCGCGTCCGCGTGATGGACAGAAGCCCGAGGAGGCGACGCCGCCCGCCGTGCTCGTTCCGCGCGACAGTTGGGTGAGCGTCACGGCTGAATCGCGAACGAATTCGATCATCGTGTCGGCGAGTCGACAGAACTTGGTGAAGATCGAGGCCATCGTGGCGCAGATCGATGTGGCGGAGAGCAGCAAACTGCCACCGCCGCGGCTCATCCCGGTCGAAAGCGGCAGTCCCGAGCAATTGGCGCAGGCGCTTCGCGAGATCTACGCCGAGCGCACGGCACGGGGCGGCGCCGGTGCCACGGCGCGCGACAGCAGTCGCGCCGTGCGCATCGTGGGTGATGTCGCCAGCGGCGTCGTCATCGTTCGCGCACCCGATGAGGAGTACATGGCCATCAAGGCGCTCGCGGAAGCGCTGCAGCAGGAGGTCGATGCGCGTGGACTCACCGTGCGCATCGTGAAGCTCACGCAGGCACCTGCGGCGCGCGTCGCCGCAGCAGTGCGCGAAGCCTTCGCCGCTCGGGCGAAGCAGGCGAATCTTCCCTTCAGCATCCAAGCAGATCCCGCGAGCAATGCCGTCGTGGTCGCAGCGACTGGTGCGCTCTGGACCGAGATCGAATCCACCGTCAAGACGCTCGACCTGATGGCGCCGGCGGCGGGACAGAATGTCTTCATCATCGATCTCAACAACGTGCCGCCCGAAACGGTCGAGCGCGTCATCCGCACGCTTGGCCTCGAACGCGAGCAACCCGCCGACAGTCCCGCGCGACTCGTGAATGAACCGGTGCGCGTCTCTCCAGTGCCCGGTCGCAACGCGGTGATGGTCGTCGCTGGCGCCGGCGATCGCGAGACCGTGCTTTCGCTCATCAAGGCGATCGACGAAGAACCCAAGCTCGCCGACATGCAGATGCAGATCGTGCGACTTCGCAACGCCAGCGCCACCACCGTCGTGACGACGCTCACGCAGATGATGGCCGCGGGCGCTCCCGGAGCACCCGGCAGCCCCGCCATTTCGCCGCTGCTCCGTGCGCTTCAAGAACAAGTGCGGCGACTCACGCTGCGGCGCGACGGCGTGGATCAGCCCGACATCACGCTCGACTTGGCGCAGCCGATCAAGCTCGTGGCGGATGAGCGCATGAACGCGATCGTCATCGGGTCGACCGAGGGCAACATGGCGGCGCTCAAGGAAGCGGTGGCGCTGCTCGACAGTGTGCCGACCACGGACGGTGTCACGGTCAACATTCTCGCGCTCGAGAACATGTCCGCCGCGCACTTTGCACGGCTGGTTCGGGAACTCTTCCAGCAGGGCCGTGCACTCGCGAATGTGCCGCTCTCGAATGCCAAGGCGATTCCCGGTGGCGAAGTCGGCAAGGCGCTTGTGGGAGAGATCGCCATTGCAGTCGACGAACGCACCAACACCGTGATCGTCGCCGGGCGCGACGAAGCCGTGGCGTTCGTGGAAGTGCTGCAGCGCAAGCTCGACTCCGACACCACGATGGGGTGGGTCGAGCCGCGCATCTTCCCACTGCGATTCGCCGATGCGCGCGATCTTGCGACGACGCTCTCGGATGTATTGGCGACGGCGAACGCGAGTGGTCGCGGCGGTGCTGGTGCCGAGTTGAGTCCACTTCAGCGACAGGTCGCGCGCCTGCGAATGCTCAAGCTCGATCCGAACGGCGCGGTCAAGGCCGTCGACAGCGATCTCTTCCAGCCGATGACGCAGATCGTGCTCCGGCCTGATGCCGGCATGAACGCGCTCGTCTGCGTCGGCACGCCGGCGAACCTCGAAATCATCAACGAGCTCGTGAAGCTGCTCGATGTGGAGGCCGCGAGTCCGAGTGCACTCGTGCGCGTCTATCCCGTGCAGAACGCGTCGGCGTCTCGACTTGCCACCACTGTCCAGCAGCTCTTCGAAGCGCAGTTCCAGGCAAAGGCCATTCGCGTCGAGGATCGTCTCAAAGTCATTCCGGACGAGCGCACGAACAGTCTCGTCGTCTCGACGAGCACGCGCAGCTTCGCCGTCTTCGAGCAACTGCTGAACCAGCTCGATCAGAAGGTCGCGCCCGAGATCAAGGAGATCCGAACGGTCACGCTCGCCACGGCCTCCGCCGTGCGACTGGCGCCGCTGATCCAGCAGGTGCTCGACGCGCGGCTGGAACGACTGCGACGCATTCAGCCGGAGACGGCGGAACTCGAGCGCGTCGTGATCGTGGCGGACAGCCGGTCGAACGCACTCATCATTGCGGCGGCGCAGGAGAGTTGGACGGTCGCGGAGCAGCTCATCAAGGAACTCGATCGCGACAACGAGGCGGAGCAGGCAGGCATGCATGTGCTCACGCTCAAGAAGGGCAATCTCGATCGCGTCGCGGTCGCGATCAACCAGATCATGGATCGCCGCTACGCCGATCTGCCCGCGGAGATGCGGCGTCGTGTGCGTCCGCTCGTGATGACCGACCCGCGCACGAGCAGTCTGCTCGTGGCGGCGGCACCCGGCGACTTCGCCGACATCGAGCGCGTCGTGCAGCAGCTCGAAGCGACACCGATGGACCCGGCGGTGCGCATCGATGTGATCGCGCTTTCGACCGCACGCGCTGAACAGATCGCACCGCGACTGCAGACGCTCATGCGCGACCGAATGTCCACGCTCGGCGAGGCGGAGACGGCATCGGATCGCGTTTCGATCGCGCCCGATCCCGCGAGCAACAGCCTGATCGTGGCGGCCAGCGATGAGAATCTCGCCATCGTGCGCCAACTCGTCGACGCGCTTTCGAAGGCCGGCGAGGAAGCGGCCGAGGGTCGTCTCGTTGAACTCGTGCTGCTCACCAAGAGTCGTGCTCAGGATCTCGTGCCGGTGCTCAACGACCTCTATGTCAACGAGCAGAACCGCCGTCGCGGCGAGAACACCGTGCGCGTCACTGCGGATCAGCGACTCAACGCGCTCTTGATCACGGGGCTCGAACCGGATGTGGCGGCGGTCAAGCGCATGGCCGGAGAACTCGACGGCACGCGGCCCGCCACGGTTGTGGAAATCAAGTATCTGCCGCTCGCGAGCGCGAATGTCGTCGAGACGGTGAGTCTCATCGAGAATGTGCTCGCCGGAAACACGCTCGCCGGTGGTCGACCTGGCCAGCAGGCGACCGTCGTCAAGTATCTGCGCCAGCTCGAGGGTGGACCCGAGGGCGCGACGACCGAGACCGAAGTCAGCGCCGCGGTGCGCGCCAGCATCTCGCTTGTGCCGGACATTCGCACGAACACGATCATCGCCCGCGCACCGCGCGACGCGATGGAACTCATCGAGCGCATGGTCAAGGATCTTGACGCGTCGAGCTCGGGCAACCAGACGATCAAGGTCATGCGCCTCACGAATGCGGACGCCGGACAGATGGCGCGCGTGCTCACCGAGCTCTTCAATCTGGAGCAGCAAGGCAACCTCTTTGTGCTCAAGCCGCGTGAGAGCGTCGGCGGAGCACCGGTTGGCGGCGGCGCGGCCGGCGTCGACGGAATGCCCGCAGCGATGCCGATGGCCGGAGGCGAGGCCCTCTTCGGCAACGATCTCACGATGGTGCCCGATCCGCGATTGGCTCTCTCCATCACGGTGGACAGTCGCACCAACAGTCTGCTCGTGAGCGGTACGCCCACCTACCTCGGGCTCGTCGAGAAGGTCGTGAACGAACTCGATGGCCAGGTGGCGAACGAGCGCGAGACGCGCGTCTTCTCGCTGAAGAACGCGGCGGCGGAGAATGTCGCTCGCATCGTCACGCAATTCGTCGACACCGATCAGCGCAAGGTGATCGCCACGCTCGGCACCGGGCAGATCGGTTCCGCGAGTCGACTGTTGGAACGCGAAGTCACGATCGTCGGTGACGACAAGACGAATGCGGTGCTGGTGACCGCGAGTCCGCGCTATCTGGAGACGCTCGAGTTGGTGATCCATGAGCTCGACATCGATCCGCCGCAAGTGTTGATCCAAGTCATCCTGGCGGAGGTCACGCTCGGCAATAAGGAAGACCTCGGGCTTGAGTTCGTGCGCTTCCAGGCGGGCGATTACAACGTGGCCGGTGGATTCGGCCTGCCGCGTTCGCCCTTCAGTTCAGGGGTGAGCATTCCCGGTCTTGCTGGATTGGCGCCTGCTGTCTTCGGCAGCGCGGGACTGCCGAACATTGCCATCGGTTCATCGCAGTTCGACTTGCTGCTCAACGCACTCAAGAGTCAGAACCGCGTGCAGTTGCTCTCGAACCCGAGCGTGATGGTCGCGAACAACACGAAGGGTTTCATTCAGGTCGGTGAGACGGTGCGATTGCCGAACTCGGTGTCGTTCAGCGCCGCGGGTCAGCAGTCGAGCGTTGAGGCCGAGGACATCGGCGTCATCCTGAATGTCACGCCGTCGATCAATCCCGACGGCTTCGTGCGATTGCAGATCGAACCCGAGATCTCGTTGCTCTCCAAGGAGACGACGCAGATCAGCGAGAACTTTGAGTCTCCGGTCATCACGCGTCGACAGGCGAACACGACGGTCACCGTGAAGGATGGGCAGACCGTGGTCATCGGCGGTCTCATCCAGGATCGCTTCGAACGCCTCGACAAGAAGATCCCGTTCCTCGGCGACATCCCGTTGCTCGGAGTGCTCTTCAGCACCAAGAGCGAGCAGGTCCAGAAGACCGAGCTGCTCATCGTGCTCACGCCGCATGTGATCCGTTCGCCGGAGCAGGCGCACGAGCGTTCGCAGGCGATGCTCAACAAGGTCTCGATCGAAGCCGAGCTCAAGAGGCAGATCAGCGAGGGTGAGCTGCAGGGACTCGACGGATTCGTCGACCGCGAGGGACGACTCATCACGCCGATCGGCGCACCAACGGAGAAGCGTCGCGAGGATGTCGGGTCGACGACACCTCCGGCAAAGGACGCAAAGGAGTGACGACGCGCTGTCCGAGTGAGTGGCGCTCGAGTCGCGCGTGGACGCGAGTGTTCGCGCAGCTCGGTTGCATCGCGGTGGTCGCGCTCTTCACCGGTGCATGCGTCGAGACGACCACCTCGGCCGATGGTCGTGCGCCCACGATGCAGCCGGTGACGGCACCGTCGACGCCGGACGCGGCGCCGGCAAACGCGGTGGTGCTCATCGCACGCCCGGCGGTTGACACCGATGGCAATCTCTGGCGCGATCGCATGGAGGTCACCGTTTATCTCTTCGCACAGCCATTTCCCACGCCGGTCTTCCGCGAGGGCGTACTCGAGTTTTCGATCTATCCGATTGGGCAAGCCGGCACACCAAGCGCGATGGGCACTCCCCTTCGAACATGGTCGGTCGACCCGCAGACGCTCTCATCGCTTCGCGGCATGTCGCTGCCGGGACCGTGCTACAACATTGCGTTGAGCTTGCTGGCGAATGGGCAGTCGGACAAGCTGCCCGCCGAATCGGTGGATCTCGCAGCCACCTTCAAGGCTCCGAATGAAGCCCCAGTCTGGACACAGGGTGTCACGACGATCCAGTTGGGTACGGTTGCGTCGGGCCTGAGGGGCCCTGCGCGTTCCCGTCCCGGGTCGTGAATTGGGGATCCAGGATTCGAACCTGGACTAAGTGGTTCAGAGCCACTCGTGCTACCGTTACACCAATCCCCAAATGCCGTTCGAAGGGGCGGGAGTGTAGCACGGCACTGCACGGTTCTCGGCTGCGAGCGACCGCAAACAGGACCGGGAACCCACTCTCTGACCGACGCAATCCATCGCTCTGCTGGGGAAATGTGAGAGGTTTCGCGCCGAGCCGGTTCCGAAACCTACCTTCTTCATGTGAGGCATCGTTCCACTGATTCGAGTTGTTTGACTCAGGCTGGCGCGGCTCTGCTCGCCTCGACTGCAGCCCTGATCTCGCTGATCGGATGCGCCGCGAATCGGCCGCAAGAACGTCCACCACACGATGCCCCGATGACTTCGCCCGCGGCCGTCGCCGGCGACGCGCGAAGTGCACCGACGCTCAGTGAACAACACACGGATGATCCGATCGCTGAACTCGTCGACTCAGCGCCGTCGCCCAGAGAGCGCACGGCTCCGCCGCCGCGCCTGCATGGGCGAACCTTCAACACGGCTGTTGTTGACGAGCTGGGTCGCACGCGCCGCATCGAGATCCGCATGCGTGATGGTGTGGCCGAGACGCGCGTCGATGGCTCACTCGTGGCGCCCGATCGTGTGCTCGTGCATCGACGCGGCTTCGTCGAGATCGTCGACGAGCGAGGAGCGCGCGATCTCCACTTCAATCTTCCGCGCGGCATGACTTCGGTCACGCAGGCCGGTCGCTGACCGTCGAGCACGAACGCGGCTCCGACTCACTTGAGTCATCCGGGCCTGTCACGGCGACCGCTGCATCGGTCGGCGGCCGGATCACCTGCGAAATCACAATGCCCATCAGCATGAGCGAGGCACCGAGCATCGCGCGGCCGTCGAAGCGCTCCGCAAGAAAAATCGCGCCGGCCACGGCGGCGAACACCGCTTCAAGGCTCAGGATGATCGCCGCATGCGGCGCGGGCGCATGACGCTGCCCCACGACCTGCAGCGTGAACGCAATGCCGACAGCCACGACGCCGAGATAGAGCACGTCCCACGGCGCGCGGGTGAAGTCGGCAAACGAAAGTCCCCCGTTTACGATCGATGCGACGAGACCGAGCGATCCGGTCACGGCGAATTGGAGCATGCTCAGTTCGAATGGATCCACGCGCGGCGCCGCCCAACCGACGACCAGCACGTGGCACGCCCACGCCACGGCGCAGAAGAGCACCAGCAGGTCACCGCGGCCGATCTCCATGCGCCCATGCACACTCAGGAAGTAGAGGCCGATCGCCGCCAGTCCCGCGCCGAGCCAGACCGGCCAACCGATGCGCACGCCCATCAGTCGCGCGATGATCGGCACAAAGATCACATAGAGGCCGGTGATGAACCCCGCGACGCCTGGCGTGGTCCATCGCATGCCCGCCTGCTGAAGAACGGTGGCGATGAACATCGCCACTCCTGCGGCACAGCCACCAAGCCACAGTCTTTTGCGCACCGTCGGGTCGGTGCGTCGCCCCATCGCCCGTCGCACGAGCACGATCGGCAACAGCATCGCCGCGCCGATCAGGAAGCGCATCGCCGTGATCGGCATCACATCGACACCAGCGCTGTCCGCGCGCTTCTGCGCCACGAACGCCGCACCCCAGAGGATCGCCGCCAGCAGGAGCAACGCTTCGGAACCCAGGACGACCCATCGTCCGCGCGTCGCCGGCGTCGCGATCATCGCCACGCCAACTTGAATCGATCACGCAGCAACGGTCCGCTCGGCAGCCGAAGAAATGCCTCGATGTCGATGCTCCCACCGACTTCGGGCACGGTCGCGTCAAGGAGCGTCACGCTCATCCGGTAGGTTCGCGTGATCGTCTCAAAGGTGCGCAGATTCAGCTCCGGATCACTCAGATCAACCGGTCCGACGGTCCATTGCGTGCCGTTGCTCGTGAGTTCCAGCCAGAGCAGGCCGACCGTGCGCGTCTCGATCTGGTCACGATCAAGGCACTCCACGCGGACTTCGAGATCGGCCTGCACGCCAGTCGGTGCGCTCGCAGCGGGCATCGGCATCACGCCATTGGGATCGACGCGACGAGTGAGCGGATGAATGCGAATCGCGGTCGGCTCGAACGCGGTCGCGACGGAAGGGGCACTGGGGCTTGAGCGTTCGATCAGCGTCGGATCGTGGGTCCGCGCCGGCCATGCGCCATCGTTCCCGCAGCCGCCCGCAACACTGATGAACAGTGCGAGCGCCGCATGCCGCAGGACGATGGCGGCGCTCCTCTGTTGAGCCGCGTGCATCGTGGGCAACACGGTAGCATGGTGGCATGACCTCGATGCTCCGGAACTTCGGCTGGTCGTCTCTCGCAGGGTGTGTTCTTCTTGCAGCGTGTGCCTCCGTCGCCGCACGACAGAGTGGTTCGACCGGCGGAGCAGTGGGCGCTGCGTCGAGCGGTTCGTCTGTTGGCGCGGGAGCGCCGACCGCGCCGCCGGTGCCGAAACCGCAGGCGTTGGCGGACGGCAGCTTTCGAGATCTGCAAGGCAACCGGCTCGTGCCACCCGCCGCCATGTTCGGTGCCAAGATCGAAACGTGTCCTCCGCTCGTCGCCAAGCACTTGGCGCTCGATCCGAAGACCTGCTCACTGCTCGCAGAAGTCATGCCGGGATTGCCTGCGGCGAAGGCCGGTCTTGAACCGCACGACATCATCGTCGCAGTCAGTGGCTTGGCCGATGCCAACGAGCACACGCTGCGCAAAGCGATTCGCGACGCGAAGCCCGGCGACACGGTCGTCGTGACGGTTCGTCGCGGCTCGGAGACGAAACAAGTCTCGGTCACGCTCGAGCCTTGGCATCCAGATCACATGGTTCGACCGCTCCGACCCGAGCACTTCCAGGCTCTTCCGCCGTTGATGCCGCCGGTGCCGGCGACCGCAGCGCAGGTGCAGGCACTCGAACAGCGCGTCGCCGCGCTCGAGAAGGAACTCGCGGAGCTTCGCCAAGCGGTCGCTGCGCGCAAGTGAATGTACGGCCCCGCGCGAGCGCGGTCAGCACAACTCAGATCATCTCAGATCAGCGCGAATCATCTGATGGCATCGGTTCGATCACGCTGTAGCGATCGAGGTTGAGCGTGACGAGTTCGCCATCGTCACAGCGCAATTCGAGTCGATCGAGCCAGAGACGATCGTCACGAGCGTGCGCGAACCATGAACCGGTCGTCGCCTGCCGCCACCGCACGACGGTGCCGTCGACGCGCGTCGTCCAGACCTGTGCAACTTGCGGCATCTGCTGAGTCACGCGCACGCGCGTGCCGGGTGCCAGCAACATGGTTTCGACCGACATGACGGCGAGTATAGTCGGAGGCATTCGCGATCCGCCGTTCAGTCGATCGCTCATGCGCCGTTGATGGGGCGCGGACCGATCGTCACGAGCGTGGGGGCGGCGGACCAGCGCGACGCGAGCGTGCCCTTCACATACTGGTCGAGTGCTTCGAGTGAGATCGCATCGACATCGCGTGCAAGCTCCTCGAGCGAGCGACCGCGACCCACGCGGTGCACATCCGACGCGAGGGCTGCCGCTCGTGCCGAGGTGCTCTCGCCTTGCATCACGAGTCGACTCTTGAACGCGACGACGGCGCGATCGAACTCGTTCTGTGTCACGCCATCAGCGAAGCGAGTGATCTCGGCGCGAATCTGGCTGAGCGTGGTTTCGGCGCGATCGGGTGTGCTGCCGGCGTAGATCGAAGTGATGCCACGATCCCGGCCGAGGCTCGTACCGGCACCGACTGAATAGCAGAGCCCGCGTTTCTCACGCACTTCGGTGAAGAGTCGACTGCTCGTCTCGCCGCCGAAGATGCGGACCGCCATGCGATGGAGCAGCGCCTCCGGTGCGGACTCCTGCGGTGCCCACAATCCGAGCACAATGTGCGTCTGCGCCGTCGGCTGCGGCACATGAACGGAGCCGCCCAGCGCCGGTGCGGACTCGACCGAAGGTGCGGCCGATCCGCGCCACTCCGCAAGAAGTGGCTCCAAGACCGCCACGATCGGGTCGATCGGGACTCGTCCCGCGATCGCAAGAATGGAGCCGACGGGTGTCACACGCTTGCGCCAGGCAGTGCGCAGTCCCTCGATCGAGGCTTGGCGGATGCCATCAGCATGGCCGTAGCCCGAGCGATTGAATGGCGCAGGGAAGAACCGCTCGGAGAGACGCACCATCGCGAGATGCTGCGGTTCATCCTGAAGTCCGGCCAGCGACTGAAGTGCGAGGCGCTTCACCGCATCGAGATGAGATGCATCGAGGCGCGGGGCGGTCACGATCGGCGCTAGCAGGCTCAGCGCTTCGAGAAGATGATCGGAGAGCAGCGTGGCGTTCAGCACGAGATGGTGCGTGCTCGCAGCCGTCCGCCGATCGACGCCGAGCGCGTCGAGCGCGTCGCTGTGAGCGCGGCTCTCCCACTGGCCTGCGCCACGGAGCATGAACTCGGCCAGCAGCGCGCTCTCGCCTTCGCCTGCGGCACCGGTTGGATCACTCGCCGAGCCTCCGGGCGCCAGCCACGAGAGCCCGCAGCTCTGCACGGCACCACTCGGCTCGACGACGAGTTGCACACCACTCGACAAGGTGCGTGTCTGAATCAAGTCGACGACTCCGTTCGCTGCGCCGATCGATCGACGACCCATGCGTCCACCGTGTGCCACCCAGGCGCTTGTGCTGCGAGCCAGGTTCCGAGTCGAAGCGCCCCGCGCGCGAAGAGATCGCGGCTCGTCGCCGAGTGCCGGATCTCGAGCACTTCACCGGGTCCTGCGAAGGTCACCATGTGTTCCCCCACGATGTCCCCGAGGCGCTGGGCGTGGATGCGGTCCGGCGAAATCGTGCGTCCTGCGGCCGCAGAAGCCTCTGCCAGGGCCTTGGCGGTACCCGATGGAGCGTCGACTTTGTGTCGGTGGTGACGCTCCACGATCTCGATGTCGAACTCACTACCGAGCAGCTGCGCCGCTTGTCCCACGAGATGTCGCGCCACCGCCACGCCAAGCGAGGTGTTGGGAGCGACGAGAACAGCGACCGACTCCGATGCTCTTCGAAGTGCGGCAAGTGTCTCGGATGAGAGCGCCGTTGTGCCGACGAGCAGCGCCGCGCGCTTCGCAACCGCTGCTCGTACAGCGATCTGCGCACCTGCGTCGGATGAAAAGTCGAGGATCACATCGACCGCGTCCGGACCCGCGATCCACAACTCCGTCTGCCCTTGATCGAGCGCGGCAACGATGCGGATCGAAGGCTCATCCGCCGCGCACGCGATGATGCGCTGACCCATGCGACCCTTCGCGCCATGCACCGCGATCGCGCTGCGTCGAGATGCGTCGTCAGCGCGCGTCGGCGATGTCGTTCGTGCAGTACTCATTGGCGCGCCGATCGAAGTCCACTGTGAAGTCGTACGATTTCTCTGAAGTGGACTTGCAATCGTGGCCGATAAGGGTACAACTCACTGTGGGAGTCTGCTTTCGTTACGCGGGCAGCACTCCCTTACTCCGACACCTCGCGTAACGAAGGGAGCCTGTCACATGGCAGCTCGCAAGAAGGCAAAGAAGAAGGCCGCGAAGAAGGCATCGAAGAAGAAGAAGTCTGCTCGCAGGTAACTTCGCTTGCCGAAGTGAACAATCAGCCGTCGGAGCCGGCCACGTCGGCTCCGACGGCGTTTTTGTAGGAACACTTTTTCGAATCGGTGTCGCGCGATGCGAGACGCGATGCACAAGTCGTCGCACTGTTCATCGCTGTTCATCGCTGTTCATCGCTGTTCATCGCTGTTCATCGCTGTTCATCGCTGTTCATCGCTGTTCATCGCTGTTCATCGCTGTTCATCGCTGTTCATCGCTGTTCATCGCTGTTCATCGCTGTTCA